>Ga0209024_1000513_pt1 | contig 62507 bp, 56 predicted proteins | sample AutmiccommunBRH5_FD_187380 | JGI IMG/M metagenome (GOLD analysis project Ga0209024, IMG submission 187380) | Deep subsurface microbial communities from Mt. Terri, Switzerland - Autotrophic microbial communities BRH/5 (SPAdes) (version 2) | ecosystem: Environmental > Aquatic > Deep subsurface >... | reverse complement strand
CTCGCACAACCAGGGCACCGATGCCGTGGGCGGGATGATCGTGGCGGGGGCCGAGGGGTTCCTGAAAAGCCAGTATCGAAAATTCAACATCCGCGGCGAAGACCTGACGCCGGGGGATGACTTCGGCATGATGAAGGAAGTGCTGACCCGCCGCTTTGCCCGGCTGATCAAGGAAGACCCGGGCCGCGAGTCCGAGGCTTGGCCCGACCTTCTGTTGATCGACGGTGGTGCCGGGCAGGTGTCGGCCGTCGCGCAGATCATGCGCGAGATGGGGGTGGAGGACATCCCCATGATCGGCGTGGCAAAAGGCGTCGACCGCGATGCCGGCAAGGAGGAATTCCACCGCCCCGGCCAGCGGCCCTTCGCGCTGCAGCACAACGACCCGGTGCTGTATTTCGTCCAGCGCCTGCGCGACGAGGCGCACCGTTGGGCCATCGGCGCGCACCGGGCCAAGCGGTCGAAAGCCGTGGGTGCGACGCCGCTGGATGAGATTCCGGGCGTGGGTGCCACCCGGAAAAGAGCACTTTTGCAACATTTCGGCAGTGCCAAGGCAGTCGCCCGCGCCGGTCTGCACGACCTGAAGGCCGCGCCGGGAATTTCCGAAGCGATGGCGCAGGCGATCCATGACTTCTTCCATGCCAAGGGCTGAACGGGTAGGACTGGGCACATGAGATGGAATATTCCCAATACCCTGACGGTCCTGCGCCTGCTGGCCGCCCCCGGCGTGCCGATCATGTTCCTGTATTTCACCCGCCCCTGGGCCGACTGGGCGGCGCTGGCGCTGTTCCTCGGCGCGTCGATCACCGACTGGGCGGATGGCTACCTGGCGCGGCTGTGGAACCAGCAGACCCGCTTTGGCGCGATGCTGGACCCGATCGCCGACAAGGCGATGGTGATCATCGCGCTGGTGGTCATCACCGGCTATTCCGGGATGAACCCCTGGCTGATCCTGCCTGCGACCGTGATCCTGTTCCGCGAGGTCTTTGTCTCGGGCCTGCGCGAGTTTCTGGGGGCGGAGTCGGGCAAGCTGCAGGTGACCAAGCTGGCCAAGTGGAAGACCACGGCGCAGATGGTGGCGATCGGCGTGATGTTCCTTGGCACCGGCCTGACCTATGTCGCGCATGGCCGCGGGCCCGAGGCGGGCGGCGCGATCCGGTGGGCCGAGGGCGCGGCGGGGTGGGCCACGCTCGGCGGCCTCGCGCTGATCTGGGTCGCGGCGGCGCTGACGCTGGTCACCGGCTGGGACTATTTCCGCAAGGCGCTGCCCTATCTGAAGGACCCGCCGAAATGAAGCTGGACGTGCTCTATTTCGCCTGGGTGCGCGAACGGACCGGGCTGTCGAAGGAGCAGGTGGAGACCGAGGCGGCGACCGTCGCCGATCTGGTCGCCGAACTGACCCTGCGCGAGGACCGCTATGCCGCCGCCTTCGCCGACATCACCGCGCTGCGGGTGGCGCTGGATCAGGAGCTGGCGGAGTTTTCCGCGCCACTGGAGGGCGTGCGCGAAGTGGCCTTCTTCCCGCCGATGACCGGGGGCTAGGATGACCATCCGCGTGCAACCAGAGCCGTTCGACTTTGGTGCCGAGGCTGCCGCCTTCGCCAATGGCGCGACCCGTGCTGGCGCGGTCGTCACCTTCCTCGGCGTCGTGCGCGATGACAGCGGCACCCTCGCGCGGATGGAGATCGAGCATTACCCGGGCATGACCGAGCGCGCCCTTGCCGCCATCGCCGCCGAAGCCACCGCGCGCTGGCACCTGCTGGACGCGCTGGTGATCCACCGCCACGGCAGCTTGCAGCCCGGCGAGGCGATCATGATGGTCGCCACCGCAGCGCGGCACCGGGCCGGGGCCTTTGCCGCGGCGGAGTTCCTGATGGACTACCTCAAATCCCGCGCGCCGTTCTGGAAGAAGGAATTCGGCCCGGATGGCGCCGCCTGGGTGGCGGCCAAGGACAGCGACGAGGATGCGCTGACCCGCTGGTAAGGCAGGGCGCCTACGCCCCCTGCCCCGCCTGATCAGAAGTCCAGGTTTTCCACGTTCAGCGCGTTTTGCTGGATGAACTCGCGCCGCGGTTCGACCACATCACCCATCAGCTTGGTGAAGATGTCATCGGCTTCGGCCAGATCGTCCACCTTCACCTGCAGCAGCGTGCGCGCCGACGGGTCCAGCGTGGTTTCCCACAGCTGCTCGGGGTTCATCTCGCCCAGACCCTTGTAGCGCTGCAGGCTCAGGCCCTTTTCGCCCTCGGCCAGGATCGCGGCCAGCAGCTCCAGCGGGCCGTGGATCAGCTGCTCGCGGTCCTTGCGGACCAGCTTTGCCGGCTGGGTGTAGACCTCTTGCAGCGTCTGGGTATGGGCCGAGAGCCGCCGCGCCTCGCCCGAGCGCAACACGGGGCCATCGAGCGTGCGAACCTCTTCCACGCCGCGCAGGCTGCGGGTGAAGCGCAGCCCGTGGTCCTGGGTCGGGCGGCCTTGCCAGCCGCGCTCGTATTCCAGCGCCACGATATCCAGCCGCTTCGACACCGCATCGGCCATGCCCTGCGCATCGGCATCGACCAGCCCCGGCATCAGCGCGCCGGCGATAGCAGCCTGCTCGATGATCCGCTGCGGATAATGCGTCGGGAAGGCCTGCAGGATCCGGCGCACCACCCGAGCTTCTTCGACCACACGGCCAAGATCCTGCCCGGTGATCTCCTCGCCGGTGCCAAGGCGCAGCATCGCGCCCTCAACCCCTTGTTGGATCAGGAATTCATCGAACGCGACCTGGTCCTTCAGGTAGACCTCGGACTTGCCGCGCGCCACCTTGTAGAGCGGCGGCTGCGCAATATAGAGGTGCCCCGCCTCGATCAGCGAGGGCATCTGCCGGAAGAAGAAGGTCAGCAGCAGGGTGCGGATATGCGCGCCGTCCACGTCGGCATCGGTCATGATGATGATCTTGTGGTAGCGCAGCTTGGCCAGATTGAACTCGTCGCGCCCGATCCCGGTGCCAAGCGCGGTGATCAGCGTGCCGATCTGGTCTGACCCCAGCATCCGGTCGAACCGCGCGCGTTCGACGTTCAGGATCTTGCCGCGCAGCGGCAGCACCGCCTGGTTCTTGCGCTCGCGTCCCTGCTTGGCCGATCCGCCGGCGGAGTCCCCTTCCACAAGGAACAGCTCGCTCAGCGCCGGGTCCTTCTCCTGGCAATCGGCCAGCTTGCCGGGCAGGCTGGCGACGTCCATCGCGGTCTTGCGGCGGGTCAGCTCGCGCGCCTTGCGGGCGGCCTCGCGGGCCAGCGCCGCCTCGATGATCTTGCCGACGATGATCTTGGCCTGCGCGGGGTTCTCTTCGAACCATTCGCTCAGCTTCTCGCCCACGAGGTTCTCGACCGCGGGCCGCACCTCGGAGGAGACCAGCTTGTCCTTGGTCTGGCTGGAGAATTTCGGATCGGGCACCTTGACGGACAGGACGCAAGTCAGCCCCTCGCGCGCATCGTCGCCGGTGAACTCCACCTTCTCGCGCTTGGCGATGCCCGAGGATTGCGCATAGGAGTTGATGGTGCGCGTCAGCGCGCCGCGGAAGCCCGCCATATGGGTGCCGCCATCGCGCTGCGGGATGTTGTTGGTGAAGGGCAGCACCGTCTCATGGTAGCTGTCATTCCACCACATCGCCACTTCGACGGTGATCCCCGCCCGCTCACCGATGATATGGATCGGATCGGCCATTGCCGGGGTCTTGGACCGGTCGAGGTAGCGGACATATTCCCGCACCCCGCCCTCATACATGAACTCGGTGCGCAGCGGTTCGGCAGGGCGTTCATCCTCGATGATGATGCGGACGCCGGAGTTCAGAAAAGCCAGCTCGCGCAGGCGGTTCTCCAGCGTCTTGAACACATAGTCGAGGTTCGAGAAGGTCGTGGTCGAGGCCAGGAAGCGAACCTCGGTGCCCTTCTCGCCCGGCAGGGCATCGCCGACCACGCGCAGATGCTCGACCGTGTCGCCGCGCTCGAACCGGGCGAAATGCTCCTTGCCGTTGCGCCAGACCCGCAGCTCCAGCCAGTCGCTGAGCGCGTTCACCACCGACACGCCCACCCCATGCAACCCGCCCGAGACCTTGTAGCTGTTCTGGTCGAATTTGCCGCCCGCATGCAGCTGGGTCATGATGACCTCGGCCGCCGAAACCCCCTCTTCGGTATGGATGTCGACCGGGATGCCGCGGCCATTGTCGCGCACCGAAACGCTGGAATCCGCGTGGATCTTGACATGCACATGGTCGGCATGACCGGCCAGCGCCTCGTCGATGCCGTTATCCACGACTTCATAGACCATATGGTGCAGGCCGGACCCGTCATCGGTATCGCCGATATACATGCCGGGACGTTTGCGAACAGCGTCCAAGCCCTTGAGAACCTTGATGGAATCGGCGCCATATTCTTCTGGCACGCGGATGTCGTCGGTCATTCTGAGCGTCCTGCTTCTTGGTTGCCGTTTTATACGGCCAATGGGCGGGAATGTCACGCCGATGACACAAGATTTAGCGGTCAGAGCAGGGCGATGGCGAGGCCGACCACGATCAGCAGCGCGCCCGCGATCCGGTTGGTCATGACCAGCGCGCCGGGGCTCGACAGCAGCTGCCGGGCGCGGGAAACGGCGAAGGCCGTGAAGAGGTTTCCGGTCAGCGGGATGGCTGCGGAAAGAGCAAGAATCACTGCGATATCGCCACTGCCGACGCGGGTGAGGTCGAAGAACCCGGGCAGGACGCCCATGTAGAACAGGATCGCCTTGGGGTTGCCCAGGATCGCCGCCACCCCCGCCGAGAAACCGGCCCAGAGGCCCGGGCGGGTCATCCTTCCATCGGTGGTCAGCGGCCGGGCGGCATGGGCGATGAGGCCGATCCCCATCAGCGCGAAGATCGCCGCCGCCACCCAGCGAAGCCCATCCATCAGCGCGGCCTGCTGATCGGCGATCCAGCTGAGGCCGAAGATGGCTACCAGCGGCCAGACGATATCGCCGATGGTCACACCCACTGCCAGCGGCCAGGCGGACCGGAACCCGCCGCTCAGCGCGCGCGCCGAAAGTGCCACGAAGACCGGGCCGGGCGTCACCCAGAGGATTGCCAGTGCCCCGGCGTAGAGCAGAAGCCCGTCACCGCTGAGGGTCATTCAGCAGCCCGACCGGCGATGTGGAACCCATATGGAAGCCATGCAGAAACCCGACATGCGATTATCCGCATCGCCCCTACTCCGCCGGCTTCGGCAGGGTGAGGGACCCGTCGGCGGCCAGCGGCCAGAACGGGTTCATCGCCACCTCCCACACATGCCCATCCGGGTCGGCGTAGTACCCCGAATACCCGCCCCAGAACACCGCCTCGGGCGCCTTCAGCGGCGTGGCCCCGGCGGCCAGCGCCTCGGCATAGGCGGCATCGACCTGCGCCTCGGTCTCGAAGTTCTGCGCCAGCGTCACCGCGCCGGTGCCAAGCGCGGCGCCGGGGCGGCCCTGATCGGCGGCGAGGTCCGCGAGCCCGAACAGCGCCAGCGCCGCGCCGTGCATCTGGTAGAAGCGCGCGCCCTCGGTCACTTCCGCCGGCTGCCAGCCAAGCGCGGCGTAGAAGGCGGCGGCGCGGTCCAGATCGGCAACGCCAAGGGTGATCAGGGTCACACGCTGGGGAGTCATGGCAGCGGCCTTTCGCAAAGGGCGGACAGGCCGCCGGTCTCCGTCACCTCGAAGCCCTGCGCGCGCGGGCCGAGCGTGTCGAACAGCTCGATCCCGGTGCCGGTCAGGAAGGCCTGCGCCCCAAGCGCGCAGATCTCATCATAGAGCGCGGCGCGGCGGGCGGCGTCAAGATGCGCCGCCACCTCGTCCAGCAGCAGGATCGGCGGCGCGCCGACATCCTCGGCCAGCGCGCGGGCATTGGCGAGGATCAGCGAGATCAGCAGCGCCTTCTGCTCCCCGGTGGAGCATTGCGCCGCCGGCACGCCCTTGGCTGCATAGGTGGCGGCGAGGTCAGCGCGGTGCGGGCCGATCAGCGTGCGCCCGGCGGCCATGTCGCGGCTGCGGCCACGGGCGAAGGCCTCGGCCAGCGCCTCCGCCCCCTGCGGGTCGCCCGCGTCCTCCGGCCCGGTCAGCGCCAGATCGGCCACGGGAAAGGCCGTGCCCCCCGCCGCCTGCGCCGCCGCGATCCGCTCCAGCGCCGCCGCGCGGGCCGACTGGATCAGCGCCCCCTGCTCGGCCATCTGCGCCTCCAGCGCCCCGTACCACCCCGCGTCCCGCACCATGTCCTTCAGCAGGCGGTTCCGCTCGCGCATCGCCTTTTCATAGGCCAGCACCGCCTCGGCATGATGGGGTGCAAAACTCAGCACCAGCCGGTCAAGGAACCGCCGCCGCCCCTCCGCCGCCTCGATCCACAGCCGGTCCATGCTCGGCACCAGCCAGACCACGCGGCAGATCCGCGCCAGCGCCGCCTGCGGGGCCGCCTTGCCGTCGATCCGCACGGCGCGGGGCTGGCCGTCCTCGGCAACCGTCTCCAGCTCATGCACCGCCGCCCCGGCCCGCAGCACCGCGGAAACCTTCCAGCCAATCGCCTCGGGCCGCCGCGCCAGCTCCTCCGCCCCCGCCCGCCGCAAGCCCCGCCCCGGCGACAGCAGCGACACCGCCTCCAGCACATTGGTCTTGCCGGCCCCATTGGGCCCCCAGAGCGCCACGGGCCGCCCGTCCAACGCCAAAACCGCCCGGCGATGCGAGCGAAAATGCGACAAGGTCAGCTCGGTCAGGTAAAGCCCGGCCACCCCTGCCCCCTTTGCCTTTTCCAAATATCCCACGGGGGTGCGGGGGTGTGAAACCCCCGCTGCGCCGGATGCTACACGCGCATCGGCATCACGACATAGACCGCCGAGGTGTCATTGCCCTCGCGCATCAGCGTCGGATCGCCGCTGGAGTTGAACAGGAACACTGCATTCTCGCGGTCCACCTGGCTGGCGATCTCCAGCAGATACTTGGCGTTGAAGCCGATCTCCAGCCGCTCGTCGCCATAAGCCACCGCCAGCTCTTCCTCGGCGGCGCCGCTGTCTGGGGCGTTGACCGAGAGCACCAGCCGGTCCTCATCGAGGCTCAGCTTCACGGCGCGGCTGCGTTCGGACGACACCGTCGCCACCCGGTCCACCGCCTTGGCGAATTCGCTGGCATCCACTTCCAGCCGGCGGGTGTTGCCGGTGGGGATGACCCGCGTGTAATCGGGGAAGGTGCCGTCGATCACCTTCGACGTCAGGGTGATGGCGGGGGTGGCGAAGCGGATCTTGGTCTCGCTGACCGACACCGCGATCTGCGCCTCGTCGTCATCCAGCAGCTTGCGCAGCTCTCCAACCGTCTTGCGCGGCACGATCACGCCCGGCATCCCTTCCGCGCCCGGCGGCAGGGCGGCGTCGATGCGGGCCAGGCGGTGGCCGTCGGTGGCGACGCAGCGCAGCACGGGGCCCTCTTCGCCGGTCGAGACATGCAGGTAGACGCCGTTGAGGTAGTAGCGCGTCTCCTCGGTGGAGATCGCGAATTTCGACTTGTCGAACAGCCGACGCAGCACCGGCGCCGGGGCCGAGAAGTTCGCGGCATATTCCGACGAGGCCATCACCGGGAAGTCTTCCTTCGGCAGCGTGGCGAGGTTGAAGGTGGACCGTCCGGCGGTGACGGTCAGGCGGCCGGTGGCGCCATCGTCGGCCAGGGTGATTAGCGCCCCATCGGGCAGCTTGCGCACGATCTCATGCAGGGTCACGGCCGACACCGTGGTCGCCCCGGCACGGTCGACATGGGCGGGGGCCTTGTCGACCACCTCGATGTCGAGATCGGTGGCGCGGAAGCTGACGCGGTCGCCTTCCGCCTCGATCAGCACATTGGCGAGGATCGGGATGGTGTTGCGACGCTCCACCACCGACTGGGCCTGGCCGACCGCCTTGAGGAGCGCGGCACGCTCGATGCTGAATTTCATCCTAATCCCCCATGTCGCCGGGAGGGGAAGACTAGCGGAAATCCCCCGAGGCTCAAGTATTTTGCGCGACTGTCGGCTGGAACGGCAGGGCCGTCAAGGGCCGCACGGTGCAGGTTTTGCGGCAGTGCGGCGCGGCGGTGCGAATGGTGTGACATTTCGGCCGCCGGAAGCGTTTCCGGCGGCCGATCCGGTCAGGCCGAGATGAGCCGGCGCAGCAGTTCCAGATCCTCGGCCAGCTGGCTGTCCGCCGCGCGCAGCTCGTCGATCTTGCGGATGCCGTGCATGATCGTGGTGTGATCGCGCCCGCCAAAGCGGCGGCCGATTTCCGGCAGGCTGCGCGTGGTCATGTGCTTGCACAGGTGCATGGCGATCTGCCGCGGCCGGGCGATGGTGCGCACCCGCTTGGGCCCGATCATGTCGCTGAGGCGGATGTTGTAATGCTCCGCCACCTTGCGCTGAATCTCTTCGATCGTCACCCGGCGGTCGCTGTGGCGGAGGATATCGGCCAGGCAGTCCTGCGCCAGATCGAGCGTGATCTCGCGCCCGACAAGGCTGGCGAAGGCAAAGAGGCGCGTCAGCGCGCCTTCCAGCACGCGGACATTGGTGGTGATGCGGTGGGCGAGGAACTCCAGCACCCCCGGCGCCAGTTGCAGGCCGGAATATTGCTGGCGGTAGCCTTCGGCCTTGGTCTGCAGGATGCCAAGGCGCAGCTCATAGTCGGTCGGGTGCAGGTCGACGACCAGCCCGCATTGCAGGCGCGACTTGATCCGCTCTTCCAGATCCTTGATCTCGCCCGGGGCACGGTCGGCGGAAATCACGATCTGTTTGTGCTGATCGACCAGCGCGTTGAAGGTGTGGAAGAACTCCTCCTGCGTGCTGTCCTTGCCGGCGATGAACTGCACGTCATCGACCATGAGCACGTCGACGGACCGGAACAGCTCCTTGAAGTCCATGATCTGCTTTTCGCGCAGCGCCTGCACGAAGCGGTACATGAACTGCTCGGCCGACAGATACAGCACCCGCGCCTCGGGCTGGCGCAGCTGCAGCTCATGCGCGATGGCGTGCATGAGGTGGGTCTTGCCGAGCCCGACGCCGCCATACAGGAACAGCGGGTTGAAGGTGACCGGGCCGCCTTCGGCCACGCGGCGCGCGGCGGCATGGGCCAGCTCGTTGGGCTTGCCGACCACGAAACTGTCAAAGGTGAAGCGGCCATCCAGCGGCGCGCCGGGCAGGTCGGCATCCTCGGAGCCGCGGCCGTTCATGGCGCTGCGGACGGGTTTCTTCGGGGGCGTGATTGCCGCCGGATCGGCCAGCCGCGCCGCCTGAACCGGGCGGGTGGCCGAGACGTGGAATTCGAGGCGGTCCACCTCCTCGCCCGACTTGTTCAGCAGGCTGCGGATCTGGTCGCCGAAATTGCGCGAGACCCAGTCGCCCATGAAGCTGTTGGGAACCTCGATCCGGGCAATGCCGTCCGAGAGGTCCGCGAGCTTGAGGGGCTCGATCCAGGTTACGTAGTTGTTCTTGCCAACCGCTTTAAGAAGTTCATCCCGCACGCGCCCCCAGGTATCGTTCGTCATTCTTATGTGCCCGTCCGTTTCCATCACCCATCCGCGGCCCGGTTGCCGCGACGTCAGCGATTCGAACCGCCGAGGGGCGCCCGTGCCAAGCGGCACGAACTCGCCCGGCAGTGCCGGGCGGACTGGACAAGCCACGCGCAAATCCGAGCCGGAGACCCCCCTCCGGACACGTCTGACGCGTTGGTTGCAGGACAAACGGCAAACCCCTTGCCGCTGGCCTGACATGATGATCCATCCGGCCGCCCCGGCAGCGGGGTGCCCCTGAAGTTGCAGCCTGGCAGGGCCGCAATTTGTGATGGATTACACCATGTCCCCCCAAGACGATGTGAATCGCATCCCAAAGGTAGCAAGCCGGTAGAAGCTTGCGCAACCGAACTTCACGCTTGACTCGGACCGAATCCCGGGGGGCGGGCAAAACAGCCACAACCCCATTGAAAACAAACGGAAAAGATAAAAGGACGCAGCATTTCTGCTGCGCCCTTTCAGGAGTCTTCGTTCATGCGCTGCGGCCGCTTCAGGCGACGGCGAGAGCCTTCACGCGGGCCGACAGACGGGACATTTTCCGCGCCACGGTGTTCTTGTGCAGAACGCCCTTGGTGATGCCGCGGGCCAGTTCCGGCTGCGCGCTTTTCAGAGCGGTGGCGGCAGCGCCCTGATCGCCCGAGGCCAGAGCCTCCTCGACCTTGCGCAGATAGGTGCGAATGCGCGAGCGGCGCGCCTTGTTCACGTCTTGCCGGCGCTCATTCTGGCGTGCGCGCTTCTTGGACTGGGGCGTATTGGCCATGTGTCGGTTTTCCGTTCGAGTTCGGGTAAATCTGAAGCCGCGCTTCTAGTCGCGACTCGGGGACAAGTCAACCGGGCCCGGGCATATTCGCGCCCCGGCCGGCAGGTTTTCAGCGGTCGCGGAATTGCGGCTGGCGCTTTTCCAGGAAGGCACCCATGCCTTCCTTCTGGTCTTCGGTCGCAAACAGGGCGTGGAACAGCCGGCGTTCGAACAGCACCCCTTCCCGCAGGGTGGTCTCGTAGCTGCGATTCACCGCCTCCTTGACCGCCATCACGGTCAGCGCCGATTTCTCGGAGATCTTCTTGGCGATGGCCAGCGCCTCGGGCACCAGCTTGCCGGGCGCAACCACGCGGGAGACGAGGCCCGAGCGTTCGGCCTCGGCCGCGTCCATGAAGCGGCCGGTCAGGTGCATGTCCATCGACTTCGATTTGCCGACGAAGCGGGTCAGCCGCTGGGTGCCGCCGATGCCGGCAATGACGCCGAGGTTGATCTCGGGCTGGCCGAACTTGGCGGTTTCGGAACAGATGATGAAGTCGCACATCATCGCCAATTCGCAGCCGCCGCCAAGGGCATAGCCCGACACGGCGGCGATGATCGGCTTGCGTACGCGCAGGATCGCTTCGCCTTCGGGGGCGAAGTAGTCGGCGCCGAACATGTCCACGAAGGTCTTGTCGGACATTTCCTTGATGTCGGCCCCGGCCGCGAAGGCCTTTTCCGACCCGGTCAGCACAATGCAGCGCACCTTGTCATTCGCATCGAGCGCCTTCAGCGCTTCGGCCAACTCCCCCAGCATCTGCGAGTTGAGGGCGTTGAGCGCATCGGGCCTGTTGAGGCGGATCAGGGCGACGGAGTCTTCGATCTCGACGATCAGCGTCTGGTAGGCCATCGGGCAACACCTTTCCTTCGGTCCGGTGAGACTCCTAGCAGGACGGATGCGGTTGGCAAGCAGGTTTGCCCTAATGCTGGCAGGACGGGCACCAGAAGGTCGATCGGCCGGACTGCACGATGCGGGTGACGGTACCCGAGCAGCCTTGGGTGACGCAGGGTTCGCCCTCGCGCCCGTAGACGCGGAAGGCGTGCTGGAAATAGCCAAGCTCGCCCCCGGTCTGGCGGTAGTCGCGGAGCGAGGAGCCACCCGCCTCGATTGCTTCCGCCAGCACGTCGCGGATCAGCGGCACCAGCGCGGCGGCCTGCGGCGCGGTCAGGCTGCCCGCGGCGCGGCGCGGGTCGATCCCGGCGCGCAGCAGCACCTCGCAGACGTAGATATTGCCGAGGCCGGCGACAACGCGCTGGTCGAGCAGCAGCGCCTTGATCGGGGCGGCGCGGCCGTGCAGGCGCGCCGTCAGATAGTCCTCATGGAAGTCATTGCCAAAGGGCTCGGGGCCGAGGCCCTTCAGCAGCCAATGGATGTCGCCCGTGGGATAAAGGTCCATCGCGCCGAAGCGGCGGGCATCGTTGAAGGTGACGCGGGCGCCGCCTTCCATGTCCAGCACCACATGATCATGCTTTTCCGGCGCGGGGTGGTCCTGATGGAACTCGCCCAGCATCACGCCCGAGACCAGCATCCGGCCCGACATGCCAAGGTGGATCAGCAGCGTCTCGCCGGTGGAAAGGTCGCCGAGGATGTATTTCGACCGCCGCCGCAGCGCCAGTACCGTCGCGCCGATCAGCCTGTCTGCCATCCGCTCCGGCAGCGGCCAGCGCAGGTCGGGGCGGTTCACGGCGGCGGCCAGGATCACACGCCCCTCCATCGCCGGCAAAAGCCCGCGGCGGACGGTTTCGACTTCGGGCAATTCGGGCACGGGCTGCACTTTCGATTGGTTGCGCCCGATCTAGGGCGGCGCGGCCTGCGGCACAATGATGGTTGGCCTCGGCCCGGATCGGAGTATATCCCCCCTGAGGCAATTTCGGGCAGGGCGCAGATGACCGACGACACGCAAAAGACGACGCATTTCGGCTTTCAGACCGTGAACGAGGGCGAGAAAGCCGGGATGGTGCATGGCGTGTTCAGCCGCGTCGCCTCGAAATACGACATCATGAATGACGTGATGAGCGTCGGCATCCACCGCATCTGGAAGGATGCGATGATGGACTGGCTGGCGCCGCGGCCGGGGCAGAAGCTGCTGGACGTGGCGGGCGGCACCGGTGACGTGGCCTTCCGCTTCCTGCGCCGCGCGCCGGGGGCGACGGCCACCGTCTGCGACATGACCGAGAGCATGCTGATCGAGGGCCAGAAGCGGGCCGAGGCAGAGAGCCTTGCCGGACAGTTGGACTGGGTGGTGGGCGATGCGATGGCCCTGCCCTTCGCCGATAACAGCTTCGACGTCCATACGATCAGCTTTGGCATCCGCAACGTGACTCGGGTGCAGGACGCGCTGACCGAGGCGTTCCGGGTGCTGCGCCCCGGCGGGCGGCTGATGGTGCTGGAGTTCAGCCAGCTGCCCAACCCCGGCCTGCAATGGGCCTATGACCGCTATTCCTTCAACGTGATCCCGGTGATGGGGCAGGTGATCGCGGGCGACCGTGACAGCTATCAGTACCTCGTGGAATCGATCCGCAAGTTCCCGGATCAGGAGACCTTCGCGGGCATGATCCGGCAGGCGGGCTTCGGCCAGGTGAAATACCGCAACCTGACGATGGGCGTCGCGGCGCTGCATTCGGGCTGGAAGATCTGATGCGCGGACCGCACAACATCTGGCGGCTGATCCGCACCGGCGCCACCTTTGAACGCACCGGGGCGATGAAGGTCGCGCTGGAGGCGATGGACGTGCCGCCGCGGCTGCGCCTGCTGGCGCGGGTGATGGGCTGGCCGTTCAAATGGCTGGGCTACCGCGGCGATCCGGCGCTGCCGCCGGTGACGCGGGCGATCACCGCGCTGGGGCCGGCCTATATCAAGTTCGGGCAGGTGCTGTCGACAAGGCCGGACGTTGTGGGGCCAGAGCTGGCGTTGCAGCTGCGGATGCTGCAGGACCGCCTGCCGCCCTTCGCCATTGCCACTGCGAAGGCCAGCTTCGAGAGCGATATCGGCCTGCCCGTCGATCAGGTGTTCAGCGCGTTTTCCGAACCCGTCGCCGCCGCCTCCATCGCGCAGGTCCACCGCGCGACGCTGGCCGCCACCGGGCAGGACGTTGCGGTGAAGGTGCTGCGCCCCGGGATCGAGCGGGCGTTCCGGCGTGACGTCGATGCCTTCCACCTTGCCGCCGCGATCATCGAGCTGGCCTCCCCCGCCTCGCGCCGCCTGCGCCCGTCGGAGGTGATCCGGCATTTCGAGGGCGTGGTTCTGGGAGAGCTGGACCTGCGGCTGGAGGCGGCGGCCGCCTCGGAATTCGCCGCCAACACCAAGGGCGATGCCGGCTTTCGCGTGCCGACACCCGTCTGGCACCTGTCGGGGCGCCGGGTGATGGTGATGGACTGGTGCGAGGGCACGCCGATGGGCGATGTGCCGGCGATCCTGGCGGCGGGGCATGACGCCCCGGCGCTGGCGCGGCGGGTGCTGGAACTGTTCCTGAGCCATGCGCTGCGCGACGGCTATTTCCACGCCGACATGCATCAGGGCAACCTGAAGGTCGCGGCGAATGGCGACATCATCGCCTATGATTTCGGGATCATGGGCCAGATCGACGAATACACCCGCCGCGTCTATGCCGAGATCCTGATGGGCTTCATCGCCAAGGATTACCGCCGCGTCGCCGAGGTGCATTTCGAGGCGGGCTATGTTCCCCGCGACCGCGACGTGGACGCCTTCGCCCGCGCGCTGCGGGCGGTGGGCGAGCCGATCTTCGGCATGGATGCCAGCCAGATCTCGATGGCGCGGCTGCTGGCCTACCTCTTCGAGGTGACGGAACGCTTCGGGATGGAAACGCGGACCGAGCTGATCTTGCTGCAGCGCACCATGGTGGTGGTGGAGGGCGTGGCCCGCTCGCTCGACCCGCATCTGAACATGTGGCAGGGCGCGCGCCCGGTGGTGGAAACCTATATCCGCGAGAACCTCGGCCCCCGGGCAATGCTGCGCGATCTTGCCCGCACCGCGCGGGTGCTGGGGCGGTTCGGGCCACGCCTGCCGCAACTGGCCGAGGCGGCGCTGATCCGGCAGACCGAGCCGATGGTGGTGGTGACCGTTCCCTCCCGCCGCCGCTCGGCCGGGTTCATGGCGCTTGGCGCGGCGATTGCGCTGGCCGGGGTGGCGGTGGCGCAGCTGGTGTGAGGGGGGCTCTGGGCCGGTTCAGGCTACTGCCCTGTCTGACCGCGCCAACAGGACGGCCGCACCGGCCATCAGCCCGGCAGAGCTGCGGTTCACGATGCGCCGCCGGAGCGGGGTGAGCGCCCGCGCGCCGATCAGCGCACCGGCGCTGACCCAGAGCAAGGCGGCCAGCCCCTCGGCGACAAGATAGAGCCCGCCGAGCGTGAACAGCTGCGGGGCCACGGGGCCGGGGCCGTTCAGGAACTGCGGCAGGAACGCGGTCAGCAGAAGATAGGCCTTGGGATTGCCCATCAGCGTCAGGAATTCCCGCCGCATCAGGGTGGTGGCATCCGGCACCTCGATCTCGGCCGAGGCATCGGCCCTCCAGAACTGCCGCGCAAGATACAGCAGATAGGCGACGCCCAGCCATTTGAGCGCCACGAAGGCCATTTCGGACGTGCGCAGCAGGGCATCGAGGCCCAGAGAGACCAGCACGACCAGAACCGCCCAGGCTGCCAGACGCCCGATCACGCCCTTGGCAGCCAGGCGCCACCCCGCCTTCGTGGCCGAGCTGAAGGCCAGAAGGTTGTTCGCGCCGGGCGAGGCCCCCAGCAGGAAGGCGGCGGGCAGGAAGATCAGGATCTGGTCGAGCGTCATGCTGCATGTCCTTCGATATGGGCCGCGTGCCGCCAGTATGGCGAATGCGCGCTGCAAACCAAGGCCTTCGGCCAAATCTCCTGATCGCGCCGGAAGCAGGCCAGTTTGCCAGCGCCCCCTTGTCTGCGCCCTCCCCCGCCCACACATGGCCCACACCCCCCTTGCTTGCCTCGCCGCGGCTTTCGGGCTAGACCCGCGCGGACCATTTCGGGCTAGACCCGCGCGGACCAAATGCCGGGGGCCAGACCCCCATCCCTGCCCGATCCGGAGACCTGATGTTCAGGCGGCTGAAGACCCTTCACAAGCGCCTCGAGGCCCGGCTGAGCGATCCGGCCGGCCCCGGCCTGGGCGTGCCCGAGGGCCGCCGCCGCCACCTGTGGCATTTCCAGCTGTTCGACCACGCCTTCCTGCGCGTGCTGTGGACCAACGCCGCCAAGGTCGCCGACGGCGTCTACCGCTCCAACCAGCCCTCGCCTGCGCGGATGAAGCGGCTGAAGGCCCGCGGCATCCACACCGTGCTGAGCCTGCGCGGCGACAACCCGCTCAGCTTCAACGTCCTCGAACGCGAGGCGGCGGAACGCGAAGGCATCACCCTCGTCAGCATCCGCCTCCATGCCAAGCGCCTGCCGAGCCCCGAGACGCTGATCGAGCTGGAGCACCTGTTCCGCACCCTGGACAAGCCCTTCCTGCTGCATTGCAAATCCGGCTCGGACCGCGCCGGCTTCGCCTCGGCGCTCTACCTGATGATGATCGAGAACCGCCCCGTGGCCGAGGCCGCCCGCCAGCTCGACTGGCGATTCTTGCACCTCAAGACCACGCCCACCGGGGTGCTGGACCATTTCTTCCGCGTCTATGACGCGGCGCATCAGCAGACCGGGATCAGCCTGATGGACTGGGTGCGCAGCGAGTATGACCCCAAGGCCGTCACCCGCTCGTTCAAGGACTGGCTCGCCGCGCGCAAGGGCGTCCCTGCCCCCGGCGTGGCTGCGGCGGCCGAGGCGCTGCTGCCGGAAGCCGCCCCGCTGCCGCCCGATCTTGCAGGCCCTGATGTGCAGATCGAAGCCGAACCCGAGGCCGGGGAACGCCTTGAGGACCGTCCATGACCAGCCCGCAGCTGATCCGCTGGCTCTGGCGCGACTACCTGCGCCCCTGGCGCTGGTGGTTCGCGCTCGCCATGCTGCTGATGTCCATCGAGGGCGCGACCGTCGGGGCGCTGTCCTTCCTGGTGAAGCCGATGTTCGACCGGGTCTTCGTCGGCGGCTCGCCCGAGGCGGTGGTCTGGGTCGCCCTGTCTGTCGGCGGCGTCTTCGTGCTGCGGGCCCTCACCGGGTTCGCCCATAAGGCGATCATGGCCCGGCTGGGAGAGCGCATGGTGCAGGCGATGCAGGGCGATGTGCTGCGCCACCTGCTGACGCTGGACCAGTCCTTCTACACCATCCACCCGCCCGGCAGCCTGATCGAGCGCACCCGCGGCGACAGCGGCGCCATCCGCGGCCTTGCCAGCCAGGTCATCGCGGCCCTGGGGCGCGACCTGTCCTCGCTGATCTCGGTGCTGGCGGTGGTATTGTGGATCGACCCGATGTGGACGCTGGTGGCCGTGGCCGGCGTGCCCCTGCTGATGCTGCCGATCATCGGGCTGCAAAAGCTGGTGCGCCGCACCAGCCGCAGGGCCCGCGCCGCCGCCGCCGACAACGCCACCCGGCTGGACGAGATCTATCACGGCGTCGCCACCATCCAGATCAACGGCATCGAGGCGCGCGAGGCGGACCGCTATACGCAAGCGCAGCGCCGCTACATCAAGCAGCAGGTCCGGGCCGAGACCGGATCGGCGGCGATCCCGGCGCTGATCGACATCGTGGCGGCGATCGGGCTGGCGGGCGTGCTGACCTATGGCGGCTATGAGATCATCGGCGGCGAGAAGACCGTGGGCGAGTTCATGACCTTCTTCATCGCCATGGCCGCCGTCTTCGACCCGCTGCGCCGTCTGGGGGCCATTTCGGGCGCGTGGCAGAGCACCCGCGCCTCGCTCGACCGGGTGGTGCAGCTGCTGCAGACCGCGCCCCGCGTCACCTCGCCCGCCAAGCCCCTGCCCGCGCCGACCGACCGCGCCGCGATGCGGCTGGAGTTCCAAGGCGTCAGCTTCGGCTATGGCGCCGCCCCGGTGCTGAACGATCTTGGCTTCACCGCCGAGCCCGGCCAGACCACCGCCATCGTCGGCCCCTCGGGCGCGGGCAAGACCACGCTGTTCAAGCTGCTGACCCGGATGATCGACCCCGATGCCGGCCGCGTCACCGTCGCCGGGCAGGACCTGCGCGATCTGGACCTGGCGCAGCTGCGCGGGCTCTATTCCGTCGTGGCGCAGGACACCGCGCTGTTCGATGAGACGATCCGCGACAACATCCTTCTGGGCCGCAGCGACGTGACCGAGGCGCAGCTTGCCGCCGCGCTCGACTCCGCCCATCTGACCGATTTCGTGGCCGGCCTTCCCGCCGGGCTCGACACCCCCGCCGGCCCCCGCGGCTCTGCCCTGTCGGGCGGCCAGCGCCAGCGCGTCGCCATCGCCCGCGCCCTGCTGCGCGATGCGCCGATCCTGCTGCTGGACGAGGCGACCAGCGCGCTCGATGCCGCCTCGGAACGCATGGTGCAGGACGCGCTGGAACGGCTGGCAGAGGGCCGCACCACGCTGGTCATTGCGCACCGGCTGGCGACGGTGCGCAATGCCGACAAGATCGTGGTGATGCAGGCCGGCCAGGTCGTGGAACAGGGCCGGCATGACGAGCTGGTGGCGCAGAACGGCACCTATGCCAGCCTCAGTCGGTTGCAGTTCGGCGAATAGCGCTCAGGGCGCCGGCCGCTTCATCCGCAGCAAAAGCCCGTCCTTCAGCACGAACTGATGGTAGAGCGCGCCGGCCACATGCAGCGCCACCAGCGCCATCAGCAGCGTCTTCATCACCTCATGCGCGTCGCCGGCAGCCCCTACCCCGCCGAACCAAGCGACCGCGCCCGACAGCGGCAGCGCCAGCAGCAGCGCATACAGGCCCCCATGCGTGACCTTGGCGGCGAATTTCAGCGCGGGATGCTCTCCTTCGGGCAAGGGCGGCGCGGCCCGGCGGCTGCGCAGCACGATCCGCCACAGCACCAGCGCCGCGATCAGCACCCCGCCCGCCACATGCAGCAGCACCAGCGGGTCGAAGGCCGGCACCTGCCCCTGCCGCAGCGCGCGCCACGCCGCGGAAATCCCGTCATGCAGCACGAATTGCGGCACGATCAGCAAGGCGACGATCCAGTGCAGGCGGATCTGTGGTTTCGAATATCCTGTCGGTTCCGTCATGGCTCTCTCCATCTCGGCCGGCCCTGCCCGCTGCGGGCCTGGGCCCGGCGCAGGGGGTGCGCGTCCCAGGCATAATTCGCCCGGCACCGCCCGTTCCGTCGCGGGCAGAATGTCGCAGCAGAGGCGCGGCCTGCGAGCCGGCACCCGCGCGGACAGGCTCGGCCCCGCAGGGCTCCGCCGTCAATACCTGACGCATTCGCTATACATATGGCATACATATGGATTCCATATGCAGTCCACATCGCCGTTGCCGGGCCCGGTCAGGCGTCCTGCAGCAGCGCCCTGGCGACGAACCACGACACCGGCAGCGCAAGGGCGGCACCGGCCACGGCGGCCACGATGATCGACATGCCATCGACCATTCCGGCGGTCAGCGCGGCAATAATCGCCACCCCGGCCAGCGTGGTCGAGGCCAGCGTGTAGATGAGAAGAAAGAGACGGACCATGGGTTGCTCCCGCAATGTCTCGCGTTTCCGTGAGGATAGGTAGGGCGGCGGCACAGCTTTCGCCTTGATCTGGATCACGCCGCCTGCCCGTCCCTCAATGAAAATCCCGGCTGGGAAACAGCACCTTCGCCTGCTCCCTCGGGTGCCGGGCGGTGCCGCGCACACTGCCGCCCACGGGCCGCTTCGTCTCATCCGCGCGCCCGTCATTGCTGTCGATCATCACCGGGCGGCCAAGGGTGGCCAGCAGCGGCGAGACATCCTCCACCAGCTCGGCGATCAGGTGGGTCACCGGCCCCTCGCGTTCGATCCGGCCGGTGACGCGCACCAGCCGCCCGGCGACCACCGCCTTGCGGAACGCCTTGTAAACCGTTGACCAGACGACGATATTCGCGGTTCCCGTCTCATCCTCCAGCGTCAGGAAGATCACGCCGGATGCGGTGCCGGGCCGCTGCCGGGTGATGACAAGCCCGGTGACGGTGACGCGCCCCTTCGCCTGCCCCAGCCGCTCATGCGGCAGGCTTTCGGACAGCTTCGGCCGCAGCAGTTCCATCGGATGCGCCCGAAGCGACAGGCGCAGCGACAGGTAATCCTCGATCACCTCTTGCCCCAAGGTCATCTGCGGCAGGGTCACGCCTGGCTCCACCCCGCCCTCGCCCGCCGTGCCGAACAGCGGCAGCGGCGCCGGGGCCCGCAGCGCCCGCGCCGCCCACAGCGCCTCGCGCCGCGCGAGGCCAAGCGCGGTGAAGGCATCGCCCTCCGCCAGCCGTTCCAGCGCCGCCGGATGCACCCCCGCCCGCCGCCACAGGCTTTCCACATCCGGGTAGCCATTGCCCCGCGCCGCCACGATCCAGGTGGCATCCTCCTCGCGCATGCCCTTGATCTGCCGGAACCCCAGCCGCAGCGCCAGCCGCCCATCGGCCCGCGGCTCCAGCGTGCAATCCCACAGCGAATGGTTGACCGAGACGGGGCGCACCTCCACCCCATGCTCGCGCGCATCCCGCACCAGCTGCGCCGGAGCATAGAAGCCCATCGGCTGCGAGTTCAGCAGCGCGCAGGTGAACACTGCCGGATGGTGGCACTTCAGCCAGGCCGAGATATAGACCAGCCGCGCAAAGCTGGCGGCATGGCTTTCAGGAAAGCCATAGCTGCCGAACCCCTCGATCTGCGCAAAGCAGCGCGCCGCGAAATCGGCGTCATAGCCCCGCTCCAACATGCCGCCGACAAAGCGGTCGCGGAAGCCGCCGATGGTGCCCATGCGCTTGAAAGTGGCAAGGCTGCGACGCAGCCGGTCCGCCTCGGAGGGCGTAAACCCCGCCGCCACAACGGCAATCTGCATCGCCTGTTCCTGAAATAGCGGCACGCCATAGGTGCGGCCCAGAACCTCCATCATCGCGGGGCCAAGGTCCTCGACAGGCTCCAGCCCCATGCGGCGGCGGATGAACGGGTTGACCATGCCGCCCTGGATCGGGCCGGGGCGCACGATGGCCACCTCGCAGACCAGATCATAGGACTGCCGCGGCCGCATCTTGGGCAGGAAATTCATCTGCGCCCGGCTTTCGACCTGAAACACCCCCACGGCATCGGCGCGGCAGAGCATGTCATAGACCTGCTCGCGCTGGACGCTCTCAAGGCTGCTGCGCGCCTCCGGCCCCTGATCGGGCTTCAGGCTCGCCAGATCCATCCGGACCCCGCGATGCTCTGCCAGCAGGGCAAAGGACTTGCGGATCGCGGTCAGCATGCCAAGGCCGAGGATATCGACCTTCAAGAGGCCAAGCGCATCGATATCGTCCTTGTCCCATTCGATGATGGTCCGGTCGTCCATCGCCGCATTCTCGATCGGGCACAGCTCATCGAGCCGGCCATGGGTGATGACGAAGCCGCCGACATGCTGGGACAGGTGCCGCGGAAAGCCGATGATCTCGGCGATCAGCTGGGTCGTCAGCATCATCCGCCGGTCGGTCGGGTCGAGGCCCGCGTCGCGCATCCGGTCCTGCCCGGGGGCGGTCGAGGACCAGCCCCAGATCTGTCCCGACAGCCGTGCCAGCACGTCCTGCGAAAGGCCCATGACCTTGCCGACCTCGCGGATGGCGGCGCGGGACCGGAAATGGATCACCGTCGCCGTCAGCCCCGCCCGCTCACGCCCATAGCGTTCATAGATCCACTGGATCACCTCCTCGCGCCGCTCATGCTCGAAATCGACGTCGATATCAGGGGGCTCGCCGCGTTCCTTGCTGATGAAGCGCTCGAAGATCAGGGTGATGGTCTCGGGCGGCACCTCGGTGATGCCCAGAAGGTAGCAGACCACCGAATTGGCCGCCGATCCGCGCCCCTGGCACAGGATGCCCTTGGACCGGGCAAAGGCCACGATGTCATTCACCGTCAGGAAATAGGGCGCATATTCCACGTCGCGGATCAGCGCGAGTTCCTTGTCCACTCGCGCGATGATCTTGGGCGAGGCGCCGCCGGGATAGCGCCATTGCAGGCCCCTGCGCGCCAGCCGCTCCAGCCGGTCCTGCGCAGGCTCGCCGTTCTGCGCCTCGTCGGGATACTGGTAGCGCAGGTCATCCAGGCGAAAGGCGCAGCGGTCGGCCACCTCCAGCGTGCGGCGCAGGGCGGCGGGGTGGCGGTGAAAGAGGCGCGCCATCTCGGGGCCGGATTTCAGCCGCCGCTCGCCATTGGCCAGGCGGCGCTGGCCGATCTCGTCGATGGTGCAGCCCTCGCGCAGGCAGGTCAGCACATCGGCCAGCGGGCGGCGGGAGGAGCGGTGCATCAACACATCCCCCACCGCCACCAGCGGCAGGTTCGCGCCCTGCGCCAGCGCCGCCAGCCGGTCGAGCCGCTGCTGGTCGCGCCCATCATAACGCGGGGCGGCGCCGAGGAAGCACTGGCCGGGAAAGCCGCGCGCCAGTTGCAGCAGGTCGCCCCGTGCGGGGCTGCTCTCCATCGGGTCGGGCGGCAGCGCGATCAGGATCATGCCCGCGCCCCAGCTCCTCAGGTCGGCGCGGGTCAGGTGGCACGCGCCCTTCGGCGCGCGGAGTTTGCCGAGGCTCAGCAGCCGGGTCAGACGCGACCAGGAGGCCAGATCGGTCGGCAGCGCCAGCCACTCCACCTTGCTGTCGGTCAGCACCAGCCGCGCCCCGGCGATCAGCCGCGGCAGCGGCGCAGGCGGCAGCACCGGCGCCGCGGTTTCGCCCGTGAAATGCGGCACGGTCTGGCGGCTGGAATGGTCCGTCACCCGCTGCGAGCGGATGGCAGGACCCTCCTGTGCCGCCTGTGCCTGCGCAACCTGCTCGTGGATCTCGGCCCGCATCCGCTCCAACTCCTTCAGCGCCGAGAAGGCCCGCACCACGCCCGCCACGGAATTGCGGTCGGTGATGGCGATGGCCGCAAGGCCAAGCTCTGCCGCCCGCGTCACGAGCTCCTCGGGGTGCGAGGCGCCGGTGAGGAAGGTGAAGTTGGAGGTGACGCACAGCTCGGCATAGGGCAGCGCGCCGCCCCCGCCCTGCCGCTCTTCCGGCCGGGTCATGCGAATTCCCCCTGCACGCACCAGCCGGGGTTTTGCGGCGTGTGGAACAGCCACAGCCGCGGGCCCTGCTGCGTCTCAATCCGCCAGTAATCGCGCAGGCCGCTGCGCCAGGCGGGGTCGTCGAACCACCATTCCGGGGCGATCCGCTCCGGCCCGGTGGCGCGCAGCGTGGCAAAGCGCATCCGCCGCCAGCGGAAGGTGGCGGGCGGATGGCCCGAGGCATGGCTGACCGGCTCGGGCGGGAACAGGGTGATGGGCCGCGCCGGGCCGCTGCGGGGGGGCGGGGCGGCAGGGGCGGTATAGGCGGCGGGGGCCAGCAGGAAGCTGCGCTCGGGGATCAGGCTTTCCGCGGGCAGCAGCCGCAGCACCCGGTCGAACCCTATGCGGTTGCCGACCGAGGAGAGGAGGTCCGCCAGCGCATCCTCGTGCCGGATGGTGGCCCCGCCGATCTGCTCGGGTGCCATCGGCTCGGTCAGGGGGGCGGTCAGGCGCAGCGCGTCGATGCCGAAACCGGCGTCGATCTCATCCACGCCGCGCGCGAACAGCGCCGCGATGCGCGCGGGGTCGCGCATCGGGCGGGCGAGGCCGATCTCGACCTGCGTCGTGCCGCTGTCCACCCGCCGCAGTTCCAGCCGCAGCCGCCGCGCGCCGCGGTGGTGCAGCGCCAGCTTGGCACAGAGCCGGTCCAAGAGCCGCGCCAGCCCCGCCATCACATCCGATTGCAGGCCAATCGGCTCTGGCAGCGTCATCCGCACCCCGTAATGCGGCGGCTCCGGCTCTGCCGCCACCGGTTCGGACTGCGCCCCAAGCGCCTGGTCCAGCCGCAGCACCAGCCCGGCCCCGAAGCGCCGCACCAGCGGGGCGCGCGGGAGGGCCACCAGATCGGCGATGCGGGCAAGGCCGACGCGGGCCAGCGCCTCGGCGGTGGCATGGTCGATGCGCAGGGCCGACACCGGCAGGTGGCCGATGCCCTGCACCAGCGCCCCCTCCGCCACGATTCCGCCGCCGTGGCGGGCGAGCGCCGAGGCCGCGCCGCGGGTGCCGGCAATGGCGCTGACGGCGGCCAGCCCCGCCCGGTCCAGCCGCGCCTGCAGGTCGGCGCGCAGATCCGCCTCGCCGCCAAAGAGATGCGCCACGCCCGAGATGTCGGCGATCAGCCCGTCCATGCCATCGCTTGCCACCATCGGCGCATAGCGCCCCGCCCACCGCCGCAGGGCCGCCAGCGATGCGGCCTCGCGCTGCAGATCGGCGGGGCGGGTGGCGAGGTCGGGGCAGATCGCGCGGGCGTCGGCCAGCGGCATCCCCCGGTGCAGGCCGCGGGCCGCAGCGGCAAGGCCCACGCAATGCAGGTGATCGGAATTGCCCGACCGATGGGTCAGGGCAAACGGCCCCTCAACGGGGCGGCTCCGCAGGCTCGTGTCGCTGGCGAGCCTCGGGAACCAGATGGAAAGCAGCCGTCGCGCCATGCCAGTTCACAACCCAACTTTCGCATGTTCCTGATTTGTTCTTGATACGGGACCAGCGATGCAGAGTCGAGTCCGGGTCCGGGCTGGCCTGCGGCTCGCAGGTCCAGCGCGTCTGGGTGGCGTTGCTGCCCGCATCCTCGCGGATCAGCATCAGCCCCGCCGTGCGTCCCGCTTCCGCCGCCAGTTGCAGCCGCCGGCCCGCGGTCAGCGACAGCGGCTTTTCCGGCTCGGCGATCACGAGGCCGACCGGGGCGGCGCGCAACGCCTCCTCCACGCACCACAAAAGATCGGTCTCGCCGCCCGGGCGCAGCAGGTGCAGCCGTTCGCCGAGGCCCTGCGGCAGGCCGGCCAGCATCGGCATTTCCGGCGCATGGGCGGGCAGGATCCAGATCAGCGGGCCCGGGTGCCGCGCCGCCTGGAACAGCGCAAAGGCGCGGCGGCCCCGCCCCATCGCCTCATGCACACGGGCGGGAGCGAGGGTGAGGGCGTCGCCGGAAAAGCGTTCAAACCGCATGATGCCGCCCCTCCCCTCACGAATCCGTTATACTCATCCAGCGCCACTGCAGGGAACGTTACAGGAACATATGGGGCGGTGAAAGGCGCGGTCCAGCCCGCCATAGCACATGATGAGATGGCTTGACCCGGGCGGCGCGAGCCAATGGCCCGCGAGGTACCATCAGAGGGCGGGGCCCGTCCGCCGGGTGGGCGAGCAACGGCGGTTCTAGGCGCTTTATGGTTCAACATACCCCACCGAATTTCTAGGGGCTGACGTTGCAAAGCGCCCGCCCGAGGGGGCGGACGGGCGCTGCCCGGCGGCGCTGAAGCGCCTTGTTCCGGGCAAGACAGGGACGCTCGGAGCAGGCGATGCAAACCGCCGCTGCCACCCCGCCCCGCCTTGCCGCCCCCGCATCGTTCGCCTAATGTTCCTGCACCCCCAACGGAGCCCTCGCCCCATGCACCCTCCCCATCTCCGGCCCGACAACCTGCCTCTGGCCGTGGGGGTGATCCTTGTCACCGTGCTGGCGCTGTCGCTGGGGGATGCGCTGATCAAGCTGACCAGCAGCAGTTTCGTGATCTGGCAGATCTTCGTGATCCGCTCGGCCATCGTGATCCCCGTCCTGCTGGCGGTGCTGCTGACCATGGGCGGGCTGCGCCTGCCGGCCGCCGCAGGCTGGGTGGCGCTGCGCAGCGCGATGCTGGTGGCGATGTGGATCTGCTACTATCTGGCGCTGCCGCATCTGTCGCTGTCCGCCGCGGCCGCCGCCTATTACACGCTGCCGATCTTCATCACCCTGTTCTCAGCGCTGATCATCGGGGACCGCATAACCCGGCTGGGCTGGATCGCCGTCGCTCTGGGATTCGTAGGAGTGCTCCTGATCCTGCGGCCGGGCCTCGGCGATTTCAATGCCTTCGCCCTGCTGCCGCTGATCGCCGCCATGCTCTATGCCGGGGCGATGATCCTGACGCGAACCCGCTGCCGCGAGGCGAGCCCGTTGGTGCTGTCGCTGGCGCTGAACGTCGGGTTCGTCGTCACCGGAAGCCTTGCCGCCGCCGCCATCGCGCTGCTACCGACCGAGGCGCGGCAAGGGTTCCTGCTGGCGCCCTGGGCCGGGATGGGCGGGGCGGAGTGGCTGTCGATGGCGCTGCTGGCGGGGGCGCTGCTGATCGGCAGCATCGGTGCCGCCATCGCCTACCAGAACGGGCCGCCCGCCGTGATCGGGGCCTTCGACTTCACCTATGTCGCCTTCGCGGTGCTCTGGGGCGCGGTGTTCTTTGCCGAGGTGCCGGACCTGACCTCGGCCTGCGGCATGGCGCTGATCGTCGGGGCCGGGATCTTGTCGCTGCGCAGCCGCTAGGCGGTGACGGGCACCAGCGCGCCCGGCGCCGCGATCACCTGCCGCGCAATGGCATGGCCACGCAGCGCCGCCTCGGCCGCGCTGGCGCCGGTCAGCCGCGCCGCCAGATAGCCGCCGTTGAAGCTGTCGCCCGCGCCGGTGCTGTCCACGGGACGCGCGCTTTCGACCTCGATCTCGGAATACTCCGCCTCCAGCAGCCCCATGGTGCCGCCGCCATTCTTGACGATCACCTCGCCCGCACCCGCATCTTGCCAGCGAACCGCGCAGGCCCGCAGCGAACTGTCTCCGAACCACTGCGCCTCATCCTCGAAGCTGGGCAGCAGGATCTGCGATCCCTCGCCAGCCGCGGTCAGCCAGTGGCGCATGGCATCGGCGCTTTCCCACAGCTTGGGGCGCAGGTTTGGGTCGAAGGCGGTGACCTTGCCCGCGGCCCGCGCGCCGATCAGCCTTGAGATCAGGGCCTCCCGCCCCGCCTCGGGCAGGATCGCCAGCGTGATGCCGGAGAGATAGATCGCATCGGCCGCGGCAAAGGCCCGGTCCAGCGCGCCCGTATCCTCGGCCAGATGCCGCGCCGCGGACTGGCCGCGCCAATAGGCAAAGCTGCGCTCGCCGTCGTGAAGCTCGATGGAGTAGAGGCCGACGGAGCGGGCCGGGTCGATCGTCACATGTTCAGTGCCGATCCGGCTTTTGCCCAGAAACTCCAGCATCCGCGGCGAGAACGGGTCCTGCCCCAGCCGCGTCAGGTACTCGACCTGCCAGCTTTCGGGCAGGCAGGCGCGGGCATACCAGGCGGTGTTCAGCGTGTCCCCGGCAAAGCCGAGGCGCCAGAGGTCGGGCCCCGCGCTTTCGGGCGCGCGCGACAGCTCGACCATCGCCTCGCCAATCGACAGGAACAGGGTCATCGCTTGGCCTCCTCGCGCAGCGCGGCGACCATACCTTGCGAGAGCATGGGGTCAAGGCTGCCGGTCACCGCCGCGCGCCAGGCGGGCGCAGAGGTGAGGGCGGCGGGGATCAGCCCCGGCAGGGCGCTAAGTGCGTCGAAGATCGCCCCCGCCTCGCGCGGGACGTCTGCATGCGCGGCCCGGATCTCATCCTCGCGCGGGTCGCGCAGCGCGTAGGTCTGGCCCTCGTCGGTCTGGCCAAGGGTGTAGCGCATCCAGGCCGCGGTGGCGAAGGCGAAGGGGGCCAAGGACTGCCCCCGCTCCAGCGCGGTCAGGGCGGGCTGGAAGATCCGCTGCGGCAGCTTTTGCGTGCCGTCCATGGCGATCTGGAACGTTTCATGGGCGATGGCCGGGTTGCGGAACCGATCTGCCAGCGCCTCGGCATACGCGGCAAGGTCGATCCCCTCCAGCGGCGGCATGACCGCCGCCGCGGCGGCAAGATGGCGGGCGACCAGCACCGACAGCGCCGGGTCTGCCATCACATCGCGCACATAGCGATGGCCCGACAGAAAACCGGCATAGGCCAGCATCGAATGGCTGCCGTTGAGCATGGTCAGCTTCATCCGCTCATAGGGCGCGACATCGGTGACGAAGAGGGCGCCGGCGGCCTCCCAGGCGGGGCGGCCCTGCGGGAAGTGATCCTCGATCACCCATTGCAAGAAGGGCTCGGTCTCGACCGCGGCAAGATCGGTGCAGCCGGTCTGGCGTTCCGCCTCCGCCAATGTGGCCGGGGTGGTCGCCGGAGTGATGCGGTCCACCATCGACGAGGGGAAGGCGACCTCGGTGGCAATCCACTCGGCCAGCCCCGGATCGACATGGCGGGCGAAACCGATGACCCCGCCGCGCAGCAGCGCGCCATTCTCGGGCAGGTTGTCGCAAGACAGCACCGTGAAGGGCGCGGCGCCCGCGGCGCGGCGTAGCCGCAGCGCGGCCACCAGCAGCCCCAGCACGCCCCCCGGCGCGTCCGGATTGGCAAGGTCGGCGCGCACAGCGGGGTGCGCGGGATCGGGCGCATGGGTGGCGCGGTCGATGCCATAGCCCTTCTCGGTCACCGTCAGCGTCACGATCCGCACCGCCGGGTCGGCCAGCGCGGCAAGGGTCGCGGCCGGGTCGGCGGCGATGACATCGCGGATGGACGCGATTACGCGCGCCGACGTGCCGCCCGCGCCGCGCTCGATCAGCGTGTAGAGCCCGTTCTGCGGCCCCATCGCCTCGGCGATTTCGGTGGAGCGCAGGCTGACGCCGGTGATCCGCCAGTCGCCGCCCGCCACCGCCATCGCGGTATCGGTCATCACCGCCTGATGGGCGCGGTGAAAGGCGCCGATGCCCAGATGCACGATGCCGCGGCCATGGGCCGCCGGGTCGTAACCGGGCCGCGCCGCCGGGCCGGTGATGTCTGCCAGCGAGCTCAGACGGGTCACCGCAACCCCTCCACCGGATGCTCCAGCGCCGTCATGATGCCGCGCAGTTCCGCCAGCCCCTTCAGCCGGCCGATGGACGGATAGCCGGGCTGCGCCTGGCGGCCAAGGTCGTCGAGGATGTCCTGCCCGTGATCGGGGCGCATCGGGATCGACACGTCGCTGCGGCCTGCAGCCTTGCGACGGCGTTCCTCGCGCAGCACGGCGGCGATCAGGGCGACCATGTCGGTGCCGCCGCCCAGATGCTCGGCCTCGTGGAAGCTGCCCCTCACCTCGGCACTTTCGCGCAGCACGTTGCGCAGGTGCAGGAAATGCACGCGGTCGCCCAGCCGGTCCATCATGCCCGGCAGGTCATTGTCGGGCCGCGCGCCAAGCGAGCCGGAGCACAGCGTGATCCCGTTCGCGGGCAGGTCCACCGCCTGCATCACCGCGCGGTAATCGGCCTCGACCGACATCACCCGCGGCAGACCCAGCAGCGGGAAGGGCGGGTCGTCGGGGTGGCAGCAGAGCCGCACGCCAAGCTCCTGCGCCAGCGGCGCGACCTCGGCCAGGAAATCGACCAGATGGCCGCGCAGCTGGTCTGCCGACACGGCGGCATATTCGGCCAGATGGCGGCGCACATCCTCAAGGCTGAGATTCTCGGCCGCGCCCGGCAGGCCGAAGACCACGTTCTTGGCGAGCGCCAGTTTCCGCGCCTCGGACATGTCCGCAAAGCGGCGATTGGCCTCTTCGGTCACCTCGGGGGTGAAATCCTCGGCGGCGCCGGGGCGGGCGAGGATGTGGATGTCGAAGGCGGCAAAGTCGATCAGGTCGAAGCGCATGCAGGTGCCGCCCGTCGGCAGCCGCCAGGCCAGATCGGTGCGCGTCCAGTCCAGCACCGGCATGAAGTTGTAGCAGATGACCTCGATCCCGGCCTCGCGCAGGTGGCGCATCGAGGTTTTCCAAGTTTCCAGATGCGCCCGCCAGTCGCCCTTCTGCTTCTTGATATCCTCTGACACCGGGAGGCTCTCGACCACCTCCCAGGCAAGATGCGACGGGCTGCCATCCGTCATTTGGCCGATCTCGGCCTGCCGGCGCGCGATATCCGCGGGCGACCAGACAGCGCCGGTGGGGACGTGATGCAGGGCCGAAACGACGCCCTCCACCCCCGCTTGCCGCATGTCATTGATCGAACACAGATCCTTTGGCCCGAACCAACGCCAGGTTTGCCGCATGGACCCACTCCTCCTCGTGCCTGTCCCCGTCGGTTTAGCATGTCGCAAAATTGTTGACTAGTATGGAAGTATGGCTATAGCTTTTTTGCAGGGAGGACGGCCATGGACGCGAATCTTGCACAGGTTCAGCTTCTGGAGCAAAGCGCGGCCGTGGGGCCGCAGCTGCACCGGATGTTGCGCGACCGGATCATCCGCGGCCATATCGCGCCCGGCGCCCGCATTTCGGAAACCGAGATCGCCAATGCCTATGCCGTGTCGCGCCAGCCGGTACGTGAGGCGTTCATCAAGCTAGCCGAAGAGGCCCTGGTCGAGGTGCGCCCGCAGCGCGGCACCTTCGTCAGCCTGATCTCTGTCTCGGCCGTGCTGACCGCGCGCTTCATCCGCGAGGCGGTCGAGGCCGACATCGTCCGCCGCGTCGCCGAACGCGCCGATGCCGCGGCGATGGCGCTGCTCGACGGGCGGATGGCGCAGCAACGCGCCCTCGGCCTGACCGCAACGGGCGAGGAGTTCATGCGGCTGGATGAGGACTTCCACCGCGCGCTGGCCGAGATCGCCGGCGAGGCGGCCGTGGCCGACCACCTTGAAGAGCTGAAGATCCACATGAACCGCGTGCGCCATATCAGCGCCCGGCAGCTGTCGCGCGAGCGGCTGATCAACCAGCATTCGGACGTGGTGGAAGCGATACGCGCCCACGACCCGGACCGCGCCGATGCGGCGATGCGCCTGCACCTGCGCGAGATCGTGTCAGACCTGCCGGGCATCGTCGCGGCGCAACCGGAGTTCTTTGCCGGCCCGCCGTCCGTCGGAGTCGTGGCATGAGCGCGGCACTGGACACGGCCTTGGCACAGGGTGCAGGCGGGCCGGTCCGCAGCGCGGACGATTGGGTGGCGTGGGTCTGGACAGAGTTTCTGCCGGGCTGGCTGGCCCGGGTTCACGACGATCAGGGCGGCGTGTTCGACACGCTGGCCGCGGATGGCACGCCGATCCTTGTGGCGGAAAAGACCGTGCTGGCGCAGGCGCGCATCCTGTTCACCCTCTCGCATCTGGCACTTCTGTCCGGCGATCCGGCGCTGGTCGCTGCCGCCGATCACCAGGCCGCGTTCCTGCCCCGGTTCCGCAAGGCGCCCGGCCTCTACCGCCGCGCCCTGCGCCGCGATGGCAGCGTGACCGGCCTTCCCGGCGATGAGGTTGCGCGCAGCTATGACCAGAGCTTCGCCCTCCTGGCGCTGGCGACATGGAACCGCCTCTCGCCCCGCCATGAGACGGCCACCGAGATCGAAGCCTGCTGGAGCGCGCTTGCCACCACGCTCACCGATCCGGCAACCGGGCTGCTGCTGGAGGATGACACCCTCACCGCCCCCGCGGCGCCGGACGCGCCGCTGCGCGCGCAGAACCCGCATATGCATCTCTATGAGGCTTGCCTGCAGGCCTTCGAGATGACCGGCAATGACCTGTGGCAGACGCGGGCTGCGTCGCTTCGGGCCTTGGGCCTGGAGCATTTCCTCGACACCGACACCGGCAGCATCGCCGAGTTTCGCGCGCCGGACCTCGGCCCCCTGCCCGGCGCGGCCGGTGCGCGGCGCGAGCCCGGGCACCAATGCGAATGGGCCTGGCTGCTGGGGCGCGAAGCAGAGCTTGGCGGTGATCCCGCGCTGCGCGAGACCGCCGCCACGCTGATGGCCTTTGCCGATCGCTGCGGGTTTTCCGGCGCCGGTCCGCTGAAGGGCGCGGCGTTTGACGCTGTATCGGCGGACGGCGCGGTGATGGAGCCCAGCTTCCTGCTCTGGCCGCAGACCGAGGCGATCAAGGCGCTTTCCTTGCGCCATATGGCCGGGGAGGCGGCGGCGGGGATCCGTGCGCGCGCCCTTCTGTGCCTGATGTTCGAGCGCTGGTTCGCGGGGCACGAGGCCTTCGTGAACCAGCTGGACGCCACCGGCGAAAGCCTGTGGTCCGAGGCGCCCTCGCGCCTGCTCTACCACCTGGCCCTTGCGCTGACGGAAGGCGCGCGGGCCGGGCTCTGGCCGGGACTTCCCCGGCAGTGAACGCTTTTCATGGAGGAGAATCACGATGACCATCAAGACACTCGGGCTTGCCGCCGCCCTGCTGGCGACCACCGCCACAGGTGCGCTGGCCGAAACCAAGTTCGCCCTGTCCACCTCGCAGAACGCGACCGATCCGCTGGCGATTGCCATGGAAGAGGCCGCGGTCCGCATCGAGGAACGCACCAATGGCGAGATCGACGTGACGGTCTATCCGTCCTCGCAGCTTGGCTCGGACAATGACGTGCTTGAGCAGATCCGCAACGGCGCCGCGATTGCGGTTCTGGTCGATGCGGGCCGCCTTGCGCCGTTCAAGAAAGAGCTTGGGATCCTGTCGGCCCCCTATCTGGTCGATGACTGGACCCAGTACGCCGCCATCACCGCGTCCGAGCCCTATCTGGCTTGGGTCGAGGATCTGGCCGACACCTCGGGCCTGCGCCTGCTGAACTACAACTGGTTCCAGGGCACGCGGCAGATGTTCACCAAGACCCCGGTGACCAGCGCCGCCGACCTTTCCGGTGTGCGCGTGCGCACCATCGACGCGCCCGGCTGGCTGGCGACGGTGAATGCAATGGGCGCGACGGCGGTGCCGATGGCGTGGTCCGAGGTCTATTCGGCCCTGCAACTGGGCGCCATCGACGGCGCCGAGGCGCAATTGACCGGCGCCTACGGGATCAAGCTGCACGAAGTGACCGGCAACCTTGCCTTCACCAACCATGTGCAGCTGGTGACCGGGCTGACCACCTCCGAGGCATGGTTCAGCGGCCTGACCCCCGAGCAGCAGACCATCGTCTCCGAGGAATTGGCCCAGGCGGGCGACGACGCTTCCGCCGCGACGGTTGCCAAGGGCGAGGAAGTGCTGGCCGAGATGAAGGCCGGCGGCATGGTCGTGAACGAGGTCAACCCCGAGGAATTCCGCGAGCTGACCGCCGGCGTCTATGCCGAACTGGGGCTGGAAGAAGCGCGCGCCGCGCTGCAGCCGTTCATCGACGCGGCAAAGCCCTGATCTGCACCCCGGGCGCGGCAGCCTTGCCGCGCCCTTTTTCTTGAACACCGGGATCCCCTCCATGTTGAAACTGCTCGACCGCGCCGAGGAATACATGGCCGTGCTGCTGCTGATCGGAACGGTAACGGCGGTGCTGATCGGCGCGCTTGGCCGGTCCGTCGGGCATCCGGTCCCCGCGGGACCCGAGATCGCGCAGCTTCTGCTGATCTGGACCTGCATGTTCGGCGCCGATCTGGTGCTGAAGCGCGGCGAGCATATCCGCATCTCGGCGCTGCCCGACGCGCTGCCACCCAATGGCCGGCGCCTTCTGCATCTGGTCTGCGTGATCTGCATCATGGGGTTCCTGGGCTATTGCGGCTGGCTGGGCTGGCTTCTGGCCACGTCGAACTGGGCGCGTGAGATGGGCGCCTCGGGCCTGTCCTATGGCTGGGTGACGCTGGCCTTCCCGGTGGGCTGCGCGCTGATGATGATCTCGATGGTCCGCCGGATCTTCGAGCATGGGCTTTTGTATTCGATCGAGCCCGTAACCCGCAGCGGGGAGCAATTGCTGTGATTTCCTTCCTGCTTTTGTGCCTCGCGCTCGGCTTCATGGTTATCGGCATGCCGGTCGCCTTCGCCATAGGCGTGGCGAGCGTGCTCTATTTCCTGCTGCCCACCACCTTCATGCCCGACATCACCGCGGTGCAGCGCATCGTGGCGGCCAGCCAGTCCTTCCCGCTGCTTGCGGTGCCGCTGTTCATCCTGGTCGGCCATCTGATGAACGGATCGGGCATCACCCCGCGGATGATGACGCTCGCCTCCACCCTTGCGGGCTGGATGCGCGGCGGGCTGGCGCAGGTCAGCTTGCTGCTGTCGGCGCTGATGGGCGGGATCTCCGGCTCTGCCGTGGCCGATGCCGCGATGCAGTCGCGCATCCTGGGCGGGCCGATGATCAAGGAGGGCTACTCCAAGGGCTTCACCGCGGCGCTGCTGTCGGTGGGCGGGCTGATCACCGCGACGATCCCGCCCAGCCTTGGCCTGATCCTCTACGGCTTTCTGGGCGAGGTCTCCATCGGTCGGCTGTTCATCGCGGGCATCATGCCGGGGGTATTCCTGACCATCGCGCTGATGATCGCCACCGCCTGGATCTCGAAGAAGCGCGAATACAAGCCGGTCAATGACCGCGCCCCCACCTGGCGCGAGGTCGGCGTGGCGGTGAAGACCGCCTTCTGGGCGATCCTGTTCCCGGTCTGGCTGATCGTCGGCATCCGCTTTGGCATCTTCACCCCGTCCGAGGCGGGCGCCTTCGCGGTGGCCTATGCGCTGATCGTCGGCGTGCTGATCTACCGCGAGCTGAGCTTTGCCGCGATTGTCGATGCGCTGCTGCTGTCGGTGCGCGATATCGGGATGATCATGCTGATCATCCTGCTGTCGGGCGCCTTCGGCTATGTCATCACCTTTGAACGGGTGCCGCAGACGCTGGCCGAGATCACCACGGGTCTCTTCACCTCAAAGATCGCGCTGCTCTTCGCCATCTCGGTCTTCCTGCTGATCTTCGGGATGCTGGTCGAGGCGACGGTGATCGTGATGCTGCTGACCCCGATCCTGGTGCCGGTGATCACCGCCGCCGGGGTGGACCCGGTGCATTTTGGCCTGATCATGATGACGCTGGTCACCTTTGGCGGCATGACCCCGCCGGTCGGCGTGTCGATGTTCACCGTCTGCGGCATCCTGAACTGTTCCTACAAGGACTACACCAGAGAGCTGATCCCGCTAGCCATCGCGGTGCTGAGCGTGGTGGCGATCATCATCGTCTTCCCGCAGGTGGTGCTGTTCCTGCCTGACCTGATGATGGGGAACTGACATGATGCTGCATCCCGACCGCCTGTTCCCGGCCGACCCCGCCACCCGCGCCCTGGCGCGCGAGCTTTACACCGCGGTCGCGGGTCAAGGCATCGTCTCGCCCCATGGCCATACCGATCCGCGCTGGTGGGGCGAGAATGCCGCCTTCGCCAATCCGGCAGAGCTTCTGGTGATCCCTGACCACTATGTCGTGCGGATGCTGATCAGCCAGGGGGTGAGCTACGAGGCGCTTGGCATCGGCGCGGGGGCCGAGGCTGATCCCCGCGCGATCTGGCGCACCTTCGCCGAGCATTACCACCTGTTCCGCGGCACCCCCTCTCGGCTGTGGTTCGACCATGCCCTGTCCGAGGTGTTTGGCCTGACCGAGCGGCTTTCGGCCGCGAATGCCGATGCGCAGTACGACGTGATCGCCGGGCATCTGGCGGAGCCGGGCTTCCGGCCGCGGGCGCTCTATGATCGGTTCGGCATCGAGGTGATCGCCACCACCGACAGCGCGCTGGACGATCTTTCCTGGCACCGGATGGCGCAGGAGAGCGGCTGGCAGGGGCGCGTGGTGCCGACCTACCGCCCCGATGCGGTGATCGACCCCGAGGCGGAGGGCTTCGCCCAGAACCTCGACCGGCTGGGGGAGATCACCGGCTGCGATACCGGCAGCTGGAAGGCGTATCTGGATGCGCACCGCGCGCGGCGGGCGTTCTTCCGGTCCATGGGCGCAACGGCGACCGACCACGGCCACGCCACCGCGCAGACAGCGAACCTTGCGGAGGGCGATGCCGCGCGGCTGTTTGGCCGGGTGCGGGCCGGCAATGTCTCGGCGGCGGACGCCGAGCTGTTCCGCGCGCAGATGCTGACCGAGATGGCGAAGATGTCGGTCGAGGATGGGCTGGTGATGCAGCTGCATCCTGGATCGTTCCGCAGCCACAGCCCCGAGGTTCTGGCGCGCTATGGCCGCGACCGCGGCTTCGACATTCCGGTGCCGATCAGCTTTACCGCGGCGCTGAAGCCACTGCTGGATGTGGTGGGCATGGACCCGCGGATGCGGCTGATCCTGTTCACGCTGGACGAGACGACCTATGCGCGGGAACTGGCGCCGCTGGCCGGGGCCTACCCCGCCCTGCGGCTTGGCCCGCCCTGGTGGTTCAACGACAGCTTCGAAGGCATTCGCCGCTTCCGCGAACTGGCGACGGAGACCGCGGGCTTCCTGAACACCGTCGGCTTCAACGACGACACCCGCGCGCTGTGCTCGATCCCGGCGCGGCATGATGTCAGCCGCCGGGTGGACTCGGCGTTCCTCGCCGAGCTGGTGACCTCGCACCGGCTGGATGAGGCGGAGGCGTTCGAGCTGGCACCGCTGCTGGCGGGCGGGCTCGCCCGGGACGGCTACCGGCTTTGAGGCCTCTCATGCAGTTGCGCCGGGCTTGGAGGCCCGGCGCAGCGTAGCTTGTGGATTGACGCCAGCCCCGATCAGAACGGGCTGTCGGGATAGTAGTAGGTCTCGGCGTTTTCCGGCGTAACCAGAACCGAGCCGATGATGAACTGCCCCGAAACCGGCGCCTGCGAGACGAGGCCGACGGCGGTGATTTCAATCGCCGTGGCGATCATCGACGGCGGATAGGTCACGTCGGCCGGGATCATCGTGTCGCCGTCCATCACCCGCTTGACCATCTCCTTCATGCCGGCGCCGCCGAGCACGAACTTGACGTCATCGCGCCCCGCCGCCTCGATGGCCGCCAGCACGCCCACCGCCATGTCATCGTCCGACGCCCAGACCGCATCGATCTGCGGGTGCTTGGACAGGAAGTCCTGCATGACGGTAAAGCTGTCATCGCGGTTCCAGTTGCCATGCTCCATGCCGATGACTTCGATGTTCTTGCCCTCGATGGCCGCCTCGAAGCCCTCCACACGCTCATTGTCGATGGTGGTCGGGATGCCGCGCAGCACCACGATCTTGCCACCATCCGGCATGGCAGAGGCCATGTATTCGCCCGAGACGCGGCCGAAGCCGGGGTTGTCGCCGGCAACGTAAAGGTCTTCGATGCCGGGGACCGACAGGCCGCGGTCCACCACCGTGATCCACGCGCCCGAGGCCTTGACGTTCTGCACCGGGCCGGTCAGCGGCTCGGATTCGAACGGCAGCACCACCAGCGCGTCGATGTTGCGGGTGGCGACCATGTCCTCGATGTCGTTCACCTGCTTGCCCGGGTCCGACGCCGTGGCGAGCACGAAGTCGAGCTCGGGATAGGCCTCTTCCAGCCGGTCGATGGCGGCCTGGGCAAAGTAGTTCATGCCGCCCGCCCAGCCATGCGTGGCGGCCGGGATCGACACGCCGATCACTTTCGTCTCTTGCGCGATGGCCGGCACGGCCAGCGCCACCGACAGGGCAAGCCCCGATACGAGATGTTTCATTTCCGTTTCTCCTCCCAGAGACCGGGGTCACGCCCCCGGTTTGCTTTCACGCTGCAAGACCACAGCGAGAACGATGATCAGCCCCTGGATTGCTCCGTTCAGATAGGGCGACACGAAATCCGTCAGGTTCAGGATGTTGCCGATCAGCGTGAGGATCAGCACCCCGATCACCGTGCCCCAGACCCGGCCGAAGCCGCCCTTGAGCAAGGTGCCCCCGATGATCACGGCGGCAATCGCCTCCAACTCCCACAGCACGCCGGTGGAGGAGGAGGCAGAGCCAAGCCGCGGCACATACATGATGGTGGCCACGCCCACGAGCAGACCAAGGATCACATAGGTCGCCATCCGCACCCGGCCCACCCGGACGCTGGAATACTTGGCAACCTGGTCGTTGGACCCGATGGCGGCGCAGTGGCGGCCGAAGACCGAGGAGCGCATGGCGATCTCGCCCAGGATCACCACGACGGCAAACACGATGATCGGCCAGCTGATCCCCAGGATGCCGCCATAGAACACCGGCTGGTAGAAGGTGCGCAGCCCGAAATCGAGGCTGAGCGTGCCGCCATCGGCAAGCCAGGTCACCAGGCTGCGGTAGATGCCCATCGAGCCGAGGGTGACGATGAACGCCTCGATCCCCAGCACGGTGATCAGGAACCCGTTCAGCCAGCCCGCGACCAGCCCCGCCACCAGCGCGGTTCCCATGCCCAGAAGGATGATCGGCACGCCGACCCCCAGCGAGGGCAGCGCCGCGTTCATCACCAGGATCATCAGCCCCGCCACGAAGGCGGCCATGGAACCTACCGACAGGTCGAGCCCGCCCGCCGTGATCACGAAGGTCATGCCCACCGCGATGATGCCGATGAAGGCCGACCGCGACAGCACGTTGCTGATATTGTCGGGCCCAAGGAAGTTGGGGTTCATCAGCGCGCCCATGACGACCAGCACGATTAGCGCCAGCACCGGGCCGATCACCGACATCGAAATCCTGAACGGGGCCGCAGCCTTGACGGTCATTGCGCAGTCTCCAGGTCAGGGGCGCGTTGCCCCACACCCATCGCCAGCTGGACGATGGCATCTTCGGTCATCGACGCGCCCTGCACCTCGCCGGCGATGCGCCCCTGGCGCATCACCAGAACGCGGTCGGCCAGCCCGATCACCTCTTGCATCTCGGACGAGATCACCACGATGGCCCGGCCCTGATCGGCCAGCCCGCGGATGAAGCCATACATCTGCTGCTTGGTGCCGATGTCGATGCCGCGCGTCGGCTCATCGATGATCACGATATCGGGGGCGGAGAGCATGGTCTTGGCGAACAGCAGCTTCTGCTGGTTGCCGCCCGACAGGTTGCCGACCCGCACCGCGCGGCTGCCGCGGATGTCGAACTCGGCGATGGCGCGGGTCAGGGCGGTTTCCTCGGCGCCCTTGTCGATCAGGCCGCGGGCGAAGCTGTGCAGCGCCTGCAGCGTCAGGTTCTCGCGCATCCCCTTTTGCAGCAGCAACCCGCGCGTCTTGCGGTCCTCGGTCAGGTAGCACATGCCAAGGTCCAGCGCCTCCCAAGGGTGGCGGACGGTCACCGGCTGGCCCTTGATCCGCACCTCCCCGGTGGCGGGGCGCAACCCGCAGAGCCCCTCGAAGGTTTCGGTGCGGCCAGACCCGATCAGGCCCGCGATGCCGAGGATCTCGCCGCGCCGCAGGGAGAAGCTGATACCCTCGGCAAAGCCCGGCACCGTCAGCCCCCGCACCTCCAGCGCCATCTCGCCAAAGCTGCCGGTCTTGGGCGGGAACAGGTCCGACATCTCGCGCCCGACCATCGCGGTGGCCATGGCATGTTCGTCCATCCCCTCGGCGGGGCCGGAGAACACCACCGCCCCGTCGCGCATGATGGTCAGGTCATCGGCAATCTCGCGCACCTCATCGAGCTTGTGCGAGGTGAACAGCACCGCCGTGCCCTTGTCGCGCAGCGCCCGCACCTGCCGCATCAGCACCGCGGTTTCCGATTTGGTCAGCACGGCGGTGGGTTCGTCCATGATCAGCACGCGGGTGTCGCGCAGCAGGGCCTTGGCGATTTCCACCATCTGCTTGTCGGAGTTCGACATCTGCGAGACCACGCGGTCCGCAGGCACGCGGCAGTCGAGGCGGTCCAGCAGCTCGCGCGTCCTGGCCCGCATCGCGCGCTTGTCCAGCAGCAGGCCGCGTTTCAGCTCTTGCCCCAGGAAGGTGTTCTGCTCGGCGGTCAGCTGCTCGGCGAGGTTGAACTCCTGATGTATCATGGAAATGCCAAGCGCCTCGGCCTCGCCCATCGATGTGAAGGTGGTCTCGCGCCCGTCCACATGCACGGTGCCGGAGCTGGGGGGCTGGTAGCCCGCCATGATCTTCATGGTAGTGGACTTGCCCGCCCCGTTCTCGCCGATCAGCGCATGGACGCGGCCCGGGCGCAGCGCGATGCTGACGCCGTGCAGCACCTCGATGGGCCCAAAGCTGCGGCTGACGTTGGAGAGGGCAAGCACGGGTTCTGTCACAGCGCCACCCATGCGGCATCGTCCTGTGACGAGGCGACGGCGGCGGCGATGAAGCGCATCCCGGCAAGCCCGGCATCAAGGCCCGGCAGCAGGTCCAGCACAGACGCCCGCTCCCCCTTGGCCGCAGCGCGGATCGCCTGCGCGGCCCCGGCGTAGATATTGGCGAAGCCTTCCAGATAGCCCTCGGGGTGGCCGCCCGGCGTGCGGCTGACGGCCCCTGCCGCCGCCGAGGCCCCTGCACCGCCCCGCGTCAGCAGCCGCTTGGGCTGGCCGAAGGGCGTGTGCCACAGGTAGTTCGGGTCCTCCTGCGCCCAGTCGAGCCCGCCCTTCTCGCCATAGACGCGCAGGCGCAGCGCATTCTCGTTGCCCGGCGCGACCTGGCTGCACCAGAGGCTGCCGCGCGCCCCGCCTTCGAACCGCAGCAGGATATGGGCGTTGTCATCCACCCGCCGCCCCGGCACGAAGGAGTGCAGGTCGGCGGCCAGCTTCTCGACCCGCAGCCCCGTGACGAAACAGGCAAGGTTGTGCGCATGGGTGCCGATATCGCCGATGGACCCGCCCGCGCCTGAGCGTTCGGGATCGGTCCGCCATTCGGCCTGCTTGCTGCCCGTCGCCTCCGAAGCCTCGGTCAGCCAGTCCTGCGGGTATTCAACCTGCACCACGCGGATGGCGCCCAGATCGCCCGCCGCGACCATGTCCCGCGCCTGCCGGATCATCGGGTAGCCGGTGTAGTTGTGCGTCAGGATGAACAGCGCGGTTGACGCGCGCACCGCCGCCGCCAGCTCCTCCGCCTGCTCCATCGTCGCGGTGAGGGGCTTGTCGCAGATCACATGGATGCCGCGTTTGAGGAAGGCGATGGCAGGGGCGGCGTGCATGTGGTTCGGCGTCACGATCGACACCGCCTGAATGCCGTCCGGGCGCGCCGCCTCGCGCTCTGCCATCTCCTCGAAGCTGCCATAGCAGCGGTCCGGGGCGAGGCCGAGTGCCAGCCCGCTCTCGCGCGCCTTGTCCGCGGTGGAGGACAGCGCCCCCGCCACCAGATCATAATCGTCGTCGATCCGCGCCGCGATGCGGTGGACGGCGCCGATGAAGGCATCCTTGCCGCCGCCGACCATGCCCAGCCTGATCTTCTCCATCGCTCAGATCCCCAGCATGCGGCGGTTGGCGGCATCGTCGGCGCCGCCGCCCGCGAAATCGTCGAAGGCCTTATCGGTGACGCGGATGATGTGGGACTTCACGAACTCCGCCCCTTCCCGCGCGCCATCCTCGGGGTGCTTCAGGCAGCATTCCCATTCGACCACGGCCCATCCGGCAAAGTCGTTCGCCGCCATCTTGGAGAAGATCGCCCCGAAATCCACCTGCCCGTCGCCCAGGCTGCGGAAGCGCCCCGCGCGGTTCGTCCAGCCCTGATAGCCGCCATAGACGCCCTTGCGCCCGGTGGGGTTGAACTCGGCATCCTTGACGTGGAACATGCGGATGCGGTCCTTGTAGATGTCGATATTGTCCAGATAATCAAGGCATTGCAGCACGTAGTGCGAGGGGTCGTAGAGCATGCAGGCCCGCGCGTGGTTGCCCGTCCGCTCCAGGAACATCTCATAGCTGTCGCCATCATGCAGGTCTTCGCCGGGGTGAATCTCATAGCAGACATCGACCCCGCACTCCTCGGCATGGTTGAGGATCGGCGTCCACCGCCGCGCCAGCTCATCGAAGGCGGCCTCCACCAGCCCCGCCGGGCGCTGCGGCCAGGGGTAGACGAAGGGCCAGGCCAGCGCGCCCGAGAAGGTGGCATGGGCGTCGATGCCCATGTTGCGCGAGGCGGTGAGGGCCTTCCTGACCTGATCGACCGCCCATTCCTGCCGCGCCTTGGGATTGCCGCGCACCGAAGGGTCGGCAAAGCCGTCGAAGGCCTCGTCATAGGCGGGATGGACGGCGACCAGCTGGCCCTGCAGGTGGGTCGAAAGTTCCGTCACCTCAACCCCGTTGGCAGCGGCGACGCCCTTGAACTCGTCGCAGTAGTCCTTGCTCTCGGCGGCCTTGGCGAGGTCGATCAGCCGCGCGTCCCAGCTGGGCACCTGCACGCCCTTGTAGCCACACTCGGCGGCCCATCTGGTAATGCTGTCCCACGAGTTGAACGGCGCGTCATCGCCTGCGAATTGCGCCAGAAACAGCGCCGGTCCCTTGATCGTCTTCATGGCTCCCCCCTTTCAGACGTAACGGTTCACGAGGTTCTCAAGCTGCTCCTGCCGGCCCGACACCGGCTGCGGATCCAGCCCGCGCGCCACGGCGGCATCGGCGATCTGATCCAGCCGCGCGCCCGGGGCCAGCATCGCCCGCGCCGCCTCGCCCTGCCATCCGGCATAGCGCGAGGCCCGCGCCGCCTCCAGCCGGCCCTCCTCCAGCATCCTGGCAGCGGCCTTCAGGCCACGGGCGCAGACATCCATCGCGCCGGCATGGGCGGCGACAAGATCCTCAGCATCCAGCGACTGGCGGCGGATCTTGGCGTCGAAATTGGTGCCGCCGGTGGTGAAGCCGCCGCCCTTCAGGATCTCGTAATAGGCCAGCGCCACCTCGGGCACGTTGTTGGGGAACTGGTCGGTATCCCAGCCCGATTGCTGGTCATTCCGGTTCATGTCGATGGAGCCGAAGATGCCAAGCGCATGGGCCAGCGCAATCTCATGCTCGAAGCTGTGGCCGGCAAGGATCGCATGGCCCTGCTCGATATTCACCTTCACCTCCTCCTCCAGCCCATAGCGGCGCAGGAAGCCGTAGACGGTGGCAACGTCGTAATCATACTGGTGCTTGGTCGGCTCCTGCGGCTTCGGCTCGATCAGGATCGCGCCCTTGAAGCCGATGCGATGCTTGTACTCGACCACCATCGCCAGGAAGCGGCCCATCTGGTCCAGTTCCTTGCCAAGGTCGGTGTTCAGCAGCGTCTCATACCCCTCGCGCCCGCCCCAGAGCACGTAATTCTCGCCCCCCAGCCGCTGGGTCACGTCGAGGCAATCGCGCACCGTCGCGGCGGCATAGGCGAAGACGTCCGGGTCGGGGTTGGTCGCAGCCCCAGACATGTAGCGCCGGTTCGAGAAGAGGTTGGCCGTGCCCCACAGCAGCCTGGGCCCGCCCGCGTCCATCTTCTGCTGGAAGATGTCGGCGATGCGGTTCAGCCGGTCGCGGCTTTCGGTCAGGCTCGCGCCTTCGGGGCGCACGTCATGGTCGTGGAAGCAGAAATAGGGCGCGCCGAGGATGCGGAAGAAGTCGAAGGCGGCATCCGCCCGCGCCTCGGCCAGGGCCATCGAGTCGGCCGGGAACCAGGGCCGGTCGAATGTCCGCCCGCCAAAGGGATCGCCGCCCTCCCAGCCGAAGCTGTGCCAATAGGCAACGGCAAAGCGCAGGTGGTCCTTCATCGGCTTGCCCAGGATGACCTCGTCGGCATCGTAGTGACGGAACCCGAGGCTTTCGCCGTCCGGCGCAAAGCTCAGCGGGGCGATATGTCCGAAATAGTCGCTCACGTGGATCCTCCTTGGGCCGTCTGGTCGGGCAGGTTGTCTGCCAGGTAGATGGTCGGTACGACGCGGCTGTCCGGGGCGGGCAGGTCGTCGGCAATGGCGCGCATCGCGTCGATGGCGCGGCTGATCTCTTCGGCGGGTTTCTGGTCGATGACCGCGTCGATCACCCCCCGCTCCAGCGCGGCGCGGCTGTGCGGGGTCAGTTCGTGCAGCACCGCGACGGGGCGCGGGCCGGGGATACGGTCCAGCAGCTCGATCAGCCCCCGGTTGCCGCCGCCGATCGAGTAGAGGCCGGTGATGCCGGGATCGCCCTGCAAGATGTCGCTGAGGCGGCCGAGCATGATCTCGGGCCGGTCCTGCACCTCGATGGGCGGCAGGATCTCGAGGCCCGATCCGGGCGCGGTGATCACTTCGGTCGCGCCCTGCAGGCGGTCGCGGTGGTCGCGCACGCCAAGGGTGCCGAGGATCGGCTGGATCTTCCCTGCCCGGCCCAGATGGGTCAGGCGCATCAGGCGGCCCGCGGTGCGACCGGCGATGACGTTGTCGATGCCGATATAGGTCTGTCGCAACTCGCCGGCGCTGTCGGAGACGAGGGTGATGACCGGCAGCCGGTTTTCGACGAGCCGCCGGATGGCGGCATCCAGCACCGCGGAGTCCACCCCGATCAGCGCGACACAGTCATAATCTTCGGGGGTGATTGCATCCAGTTCAGAGGCCAGCGCCGCGGCATCGAAGGCCGGGACCTCGCGGTGGGTGATGACCAGCCGGTCCACCAGACGCCGCACGGTTTCGCGCAACAGCGCCTCGCGCAGGACGGTGAAGAAGCCGTGGTCGCCGCGGGGCAGAAGGAAGAGGAACCGGTAGTTGCGCCGCCGGGACAGGTTGGCCGCGTGGATGTCGCGCCGATATCCCAGATCCTCGATGGCGCGCTGCACACGCTGCGCGGATTTCTCCGCGACACCGCCCCGACCATTCAAGACGCGATCAGCTGTCGAGTAACTGACACCTGCTGACCGCGCTACATCATGCAGCGTGGGGCTTTTCATGATTCTCCTCCCACAAGGAGCCTCACAGAGGCGATGACAGACGTCAATCAATTTTGACAGACGTCTGTCAAAACCGGGCACAGGAGAGCGGCTTCGCCCTGGCGCCTCGGAAAGTCGGGGGAAAGGCGCCTCAGCGCCGCACGTAGCCCGGGACCGCCGAAATCGCCTCGGCCGCCTCCATCACCTGCGGCGCGATCAGCTTCAGCCGCGAGTCGGGACCCGAGATGCCGATGGCCCCCACCAGCTCGCCCGACCGGCCTTTCACCCCAGCTTCAACGGGGCGGCGCTGCTGCAGCACCTCGCCCGCCAGTTCGCGGGCCTGCCCGCCCCCGCCCCGCCCTGCTATTCGGGCCTGATCCTGCATCCGTTCTTCGAGCCGGGCGGCGAGCTCGCCCCGGACGGAGCCGCACGTCACCGGCGCGCCGATTGGCATGACCGCCGCCACCACGCCGGTGAGATCGCCTGGCCCGGGCGCGAGGCGCTGGCCTTGGTCGCGCGCCACAGCCACGCGCTGCTGGGGTCCGAGCCCGGCGCGCTGTCGCTGGGTGGCGGGTTGGCGGGCGACCGGCATTTCGCGCAGTTCCTCGCCGCCGCGACGGGGTTCGAGGTGCAGCTGAGCCCGGCGGCCGTGCGGGGCTGCGCGGGCTGGCCGCCATCGGCGCACGGTTCTTGCTGCGCGAAGAGCTTGACACCATCGCCGCCCGCTGGATTGGTTCGCCCACCGAGACGGTCGGGCCGCAGCCCGCCGAAATCACCCGGTACGCCGCGCAGAAACACGGCGTTTCGTCGCGCTGGTCGAGGCGATGCGCCACCACTGGCCCGCCCTGGCCGATCTGCGGACCGAAGCCGAAACCCTTGCCCGGAGACCCCAATGAACGGCGCCGACTTCCTTTGCGAAACCCTGCTGGCCAATGGCATCGACACCTGCTTTGCCAACCCCGGCACCTCTGAAATGCATTTCGTGGCCGCGCTCGACCGCCAGCCGCGGATGCGCTGCGTGCTTGGCCTGTTCGAGGGCGTGGTGACCGGCGCCGCCGACGGCTATGCCCGGATGGCCGAAAAGCCGGCGGTCACGCTGCTGCATACCGGGCCGGGGCTGGCGAACGGGCTGGCGAACCTGCACAACGCCCGCCGCGCCCGCACGCCGATGGTCAATGTCGTCGGCGACCATGCGACCTATCACCTTGTCCATGATGCGCCGCTGACCTCGGATATCGACGGGCTGGCCCGGCCGATGTCGCATTGGGTCGGCCGGGCGGAGGCTGCCGACACGGTCGGCCTTCGCACCGAGGAGGCGATCCGCGCCGCCCATACCGGCGCGGGCGGCATCGCCACGCTGATCCTGCCTGCCGATGCCGCCTGGACCGAGACGGAGTTTGCCCCGACGGTGGCTATCACTCTCCCGGTGCCCTCCGCGCCCGATGCGGCGCAGGTCCGGCAAGCCGCGGCGGCGCTGCGCAATGGCCGCGCCACCACCATCCTCGTCACCGGCACGGCCCTGCGCGCGCCGCAGATCGAGATGCTGGACCGCATCGCCCAGAAGACCGGCGCGCGGGTCATGGCGCAGCAGGCCAATGGCCGGATGCAGCGCGGCGCGGGCCGGGTGGCGCTCGACCGGGTGCCCTATGTGATCGACCAGGCGCTGGCCAGCTTTGCGACCACGGAACAGGTGATCCTGATCGGCGCCAAGGCCCCCGTCGGCTTCTTCGCCTATCCCGGCAAGCCCGGCTCGATGCTGCCCGAAACCTGCACAGTGCTGGAGCTTGCCAGCCCCGACCACGACCTGCCCGCCGCCATCGCCGCGCTGGCGGAGGAGGTGGGCATGGCCCCCGCGCCCCGCCTCGCCCCCCGGCACCGGCCGGACCTGCCGACGGGCAAGCTGACGCCCGATGCCATCGCCATCGCCCTTGCCGGTGCCATGCCCGAAGGCGCCATCGTCTGCGACGAGTCCATCACCTCCGGCCGGGATTTCTTCCGCACCACCTATGGCGCCGCGCCGCATGACTTCCTGCAACTGACCGGCGGCGCCATCGGTGACGGCATCCCGATGGCCACCGGCGCCGCCGTCGCCTGCCCGGACCGCAAGGTGATCGGGCTGCAGGCCGATGGCAGCGGCATGTACACGGTGCAGGGCCTGTGGACGCAGGCGCGCGAGCGGCTGGACGTGCTGACCATCGTCTTCGCCAATCGCCGCTACCAGATCCTGCATGGCGAGCTGCTGAATGTCGGCGCCGGACCCGCGGGCGAGAATGCCAGCCGGATGCTGGACCTCGACAACCCCGCCATCGACTGGGTGCAGATGGCGGGCGCGATGGGGGTGGAGGCGGCGCGGGCGGACACGGTCGAGCGCTTCCGCGACCTGCTGCAGACGGCCCTCGCCCGCAAGGGGCCGTTCCTGATCGAAGCCGTCATATGAGGGGATGCCAGACATGATCCGCCGCGTTCCGCATTGCAGCCATTGGGGCGCCTATGCCGTGCTGGTCGAGGAGGGCCGCATCGTCGGGGTCGAACCGTTCGAGCGCGACCCCGCCCCCTCGCCCGTCATCCACTCCGTCACCGACTGGACCAAGCCGGAACGCCGCGTCCTGCGCCCGATGGTGCGCGAGGGCTGGCTGGCGGCGCGCGAGGGCAGCAACCGGCGCGGCCGCGGCAGCGAGCGCTTCGTGCCGGTCAGCTGGGACGAGGCGACCGACCTCGTGGCCGGCGAGATCCGCCGCGTGTCGCGCGACCACGGCAACGCCTCGATCTTCGCGGGCAGCTATGGCTGGACCAGCTGCGGGCGCTTTCACCACGCCTCGACGCTGCTGAAGCGGATGATGAACCTTGCCGGCGGCTATACCGGCCATGTCGACACCTATTCCATCGCCGCGGGCCCGGTGATCCTGCGCCACACGCTGGGGGATGAGCGGGCCTGCGGCGGCCAGTCCAACACGCTCGACACCATTGCCGAGCATACCGAGACGCTGCTGGTCTTCGGCGCCATGAGCCCGCGCACGGCGCAAAGCGAAGCGGGCGGCATCGGCGCGCACTACCTCGAGGGCTACCTGCGCAGGATTGCAGAGCGGGGGGTGAAGGTCATCCACGTCTCGCCCTTCCGCGAGGATCTGCCGGATTGGGCCGGCGCCGAATGGTGGCCGATCCGGCCCAACACCGACACCGCGCTGATGCTGGGGCTGGCGGGGGAGATCGTTCTGGCCGGGCGGCACGACGCAGGCTTCCTTGAGCGCTGCACCAGCGGATCGGATCAGCTGCTGGCCTATCTGCGCGGGATCGGCGACGGGCAGCCCAAGACGGCCGACTGGGCCGCCGCCATCACCGGGATCGACGCGCAGGCAATCCGCGATCTGGCGCAGCGCCTGACCCAGACCCGCAGCATGATCACCGCCAGCTGGGCCCTGCAGCGCGCCCATCATGGCGAGCAGCCGTTCTGGGCCGCCATTGCGCTGGCCTCCGTCACCGGGCAGATCGGCCTGCCGGGCGGCGGCATGGGCTTTGGCTATGGCTCGCTTGGCGGGGTCGGCGCGCCCTTCGTCACCGGCAAGTCGCCGGCCATGTCGCAAGGCGCCAAGCCCATCGACAGCTTCATCCCGGTGGCGCGGATCAGTGACATGCTGCTGACCCCCGGCGGCACCTACAGCTATGAAGGGCAGGAGCGGACCTATCCCGACATCCGCCTTGTTTATTGGGCGGGCGGCAATCCCTTCCACCACCATCAGGACCTGACCCGCCTGTCGGAGGCCTGGACCCGGCCCGAGACGATCATCGTGCAGGACCCGATGTTCACCGCCACCGCGCGGCGTGCCGATATCGTGCTACCCGCCTCCACCTCGCTGGAGCGGAACGATCTGGCGGGGAACAAGCGGTCGGACTTCATCCTTGCCATGGCCCAGGCCATCGAACCCCTGGGCGAGGCGCGGTCCGACTTCGACATCTTCAACGCCATCGCCGAAAAGCTGGGCGTCGCCGCCGCCTTCAACGAAGGGCGCGACGAGATGGGCTGGATCCGTCACATCTACACCCAAAGCCGCGACCATGCCGCAGAGCGGCTGGGCTTCGAGATGCCGGATTTCGACACGTTCTGGGCAGAGGGCCATGCCGCCTGCCCGGTGCAGCGCGATCATACCTATCTGGCCGAGTATCGCGCCGATCCCGCGGCCCATCCGCTGGCCACCGAAAGCGGGCGGATCGTTCTGGGCAGCGATACGCTGGCACGGCTGGGCTATGCCGATTGCCGCGCCCATGCCGCCTGGATCGAGCCGGCCGAATGGCTGGGCGGCGCGGCGGAAGGCGAGTTGCACCTGATCTCGCACCAGCCCAATGGTCGCTTGCACAGCCAGCTGGAAACGGCCGCGGCCAGTCTCGCCGACAAGCGCGGCGGGCGCGAGCAGGTGCGGCTGAACCCCGCCGATGCTGCAAACCGCGGCATCGCCGATGGTGCCACCGTCCGCCTGTGGAACGCCCGCGGCGCCTGCCTTGCCACCGCCTGCGTGACGGATGCCGTGGCGCCGGGCGTGGCGATCCTGCCCACCGGTGCGTGGTTCACGCCCGCGGGCGCTGGCGGGCCAGAGCTGTCGGGCAACCCCAATGTGCTGACGCTGGATATCGGCACCTCGGCCTTCGGGCAGGGCTGTTCGGCCCATACCTGCCTTGTGCGCGTCGAGCCCTACAAGGGCGCGGCGCCCGACCCGGCCCAGACCTATCACCGCGAACTGGCAGACATCTGTCCGCCCCAGGAGGAGACCTCACCATGACCGCACCGGCCATCAGCCGCTTTCCCGTCCCCGCGCTGGAAGACATGCCCGAGGATATCCGCACCCGCATCCTTGCCGTGCAGGAGAAGTCGGGCTTCGTGCCCAACGTGTTCCTGACGCTGGCGCACCGGCCCGACGAATTCCGCGCGTTCTTTGCCTATCATGACGCGCTGATGGACAAGCCCGGCAACCTGACCAAGGCCGAGCGTGAGATGATCGTGGTGGCGACCTCCAACGCCAACCACTGCCAGTATTGCGTGGTGGCGCATGGCGCGATCCTGCGCATCCGCGCCAAGAACCCGCTGATCGCCGATCAGGTGGCGATCAACTACCGCAAGGCCGACCTGACCCCGCGGCAGATGGCGATGATCGACTTCGCCATGAAGGTGTCGGCCCGCGCCTATGAGGTGGGCGATGACGATGTGGCGCTGCTGACCTCCCACGGCTTCACCGAAGAGGATATCTGGGACATCGCCGCGATCTCGGCCTTCTTTGGCATGTCGAACCGGCTGGCGAATGTCACCAGCATGCGGCCGAACGACGAATTCTATGCGATGGGGCGCTGAGAATGGCGAAGGGATACAAGGAGATGCTGGCCGAAGCTGCTGCACTTGTGCAATCGGTCACGGGGGATGAGATGGCGGCGCGGCTGGAGGATGAGGGAATCGTCCTCGTCGACATCCGCGACCCGCGGGAGCTGGAGCGCGAAGGGCTGATCCCCGGCGCCTTCCACGCCCCGCGCGGGATGCTGGAATTCTGGATCGACCCGGAAAGCCCCTATCACAAGCCCCGCTTCGCCGAGCCGAAGACCTTCGTGTTCTACTGCGCCTCTGGCTGGCGGTCGCTGCTGGCGGCGCGCGTCGCGCAGGAGATGGGACTCGATGCCCGCTCGATGCTCGGCGGGTTTGGCGAGTGGAAGAAAACCGGCAAGCCCGTTGCCGCCCGGGAAAAGCACAAAGGTTGACCGGCCAAAGGCCGACAGGCGTCGGGCGCGGCGATACCGTCACGGTGATGCTGTCGAACACCCCGCCGATGGTGCAGGCGCATTACGGCGTGCCGATGGCCAGTGGTGCGGTGCTGCATTCGCTGAACACCCGCACCGATGCCGCGCCGCCCACAAGGCGCGGCAGGGGATCCGCTATCTGTCACTCTCCGACCTAGCGGTGCTGGACCTCGAGACGCTGGCCCCCGTCCCCGCCGATGGCGAGACGCTGGGGGAGGTGATGTTCCGCGGCAATCTGGTGATGAAGGGCTATCTGAAGAACGCCAAGGCGACGGAGGAGGCCTTTGCCGGCGGCTGGTTCCATTCCGGCGGCCTAGCGGCGCTGCGCGAGATCGACCCGGGCACGGTCTTCCTTGCCTTCGGACATATGGGCGACGGCAACCTGCACTATGTCTTCTGCACGCCGCAGAAGGGGCTGGCGATGGACCGGCTGCTGAGGATGGTGGCGAGCTATGGCGGCTCCATCTCGGCCGAGCACGGCATCGGCGTCGACAAGAAGGCCTGGCTGCACATGTCGCGCAGCAAGGCGGAAATCGCCACGCTGCGCGCCCTGAAGGCCACGCTCGACCCGCGCGGTATCCTCGACCCTGGCCGGATCTTCGACCCGCTGTAAGCCCGCCTAGTGGTTGTGCCGCGGCAGGGTGCGCGAGATGCCGCGGAAATCGTCGGCGCCCTCGATGATCGCGCCATCCGACAGCTGCGTCACCGTCTGCCGATAGAGCCGCTGCCACGGGGTCGCGTCGGCCGGGATCGGCGGGGCAGGCTCGGTCTTGCGTCCTGCGATTTCGACGTCATCGACCAGCATGTCGCAGCGGCCCTTGTTGAAGTCGATGCGGATCACATCGCCGGTCCGCAGCAGCGACAGACCACCCCCCACAGCGCTTTCGGGCGAGGCGTTGAGGATCGAGGGGCTGTCCGCGGTGCCCGATTGCCGCCCGTCGCCGATGGTGGGCAGCGACTGGATACCCCGCTTCAACAGCGCATCGGGCGGTTGCATGTTCACCACCTCGGCCGAGCCCGGCCAGCCCACGGGGCCGGCGCCGCGGATCACCAGGATGGTGCGCTCGTCGATGCCAAGGTCAGGGTCGTTGATGCGGGCGTGGTAGTCTTCGGAGCCGTCGAACACCACCGCCTTGCCCTCGAACACGCCCTCGTTGCCCGGCTCGCTGAGGTAGCGGTCGCGGAACCCGTCCGACACCACGCTCATCTTCATGATGGCGAAGTCGAACAGGTTGCCGCTGAGGACCAGGAACCCCGCCCGCTCGCGCAGCGGCTGCGCGAAGGGCAGGATCACCTCGCGATCCGTGGCCTCGCGGCCCTTCAGGTTCTCGCCCATGCTCTGCCCGGTCACCGTGCGGCAGGAGGGGTCGATCAGCCCGGCCTGCAGCAGCTCCCACATCACGGCCGGGGTGCCGCCGGCACGGTGATAGCGCTCGCCCAAATAGACGCCCGCGGGCTGCACATTCGCCAGCAGCGGGATGTCGAGGCCGTGCAGTTGCCAGTCCTCGGGATGCAGCTCCACCCCCGCATGTTTCGCCATCGCCGCCAGATGCGGCTGCGCATTGGTGGACCCGCCAATGGCCGAATTGACGCGAATGGCGTTCAGGAACGCCTCGCGCGTCAGGATGTCCGAGGGCTTGAGGTCTTCCCACACGATCTCTACCGCGCGCCGCCCGGTGCGATAGGCCATCTGGCCGCGCTCACGGTAAGGCGCGGGGATCGCGCCGCAGCCGGTCAGCGACATGCCAAGCGCCTCGGCCAGCGCGTTCATCGTGGAGGCGGTGCCCATCGTGTTGCAATGGCCGACCGAGGGCGCCGATTCCAGCGCCGCCTGCAAGAACTCCTCGCGGTCGATCTCACCGGCCGCATATTTGCGCCGCATCCGCCAGATCACCGTGCCTGATCCGACCAGATCGCCATCGTGCCAGCCATCCAGCATCGGCCCGCCAGAGAGCACGATGGCCGGGATATCGACGGTCGAGGCCGCCATCAGCGCCGAAGGCGTGGTCTTGTCGCAGCCGGTGGTCAGCACGACCCCGTCCAGCGGATAGCCGAACAGCACCTCCACCAGCCCCAGATAGGCCAGGTTGCGGTCCAGCGCCGCCGTGGGGCGCTTGCAGTTCTCGAAGATTGGGTGCGTCGGGAAGACGATCGGAATGCCGCCCGCATCGCGGATGCCGTCGCGCACCCGCGTCACCAGATCCATATGCACCCGGTTGCAGGGCGTCAGGTCGCTGCCGCTTTGCGCGATGCCGATCACCGGCTTGCCCGACCGAAGCTCCTCGGGCGTGATGCCGTAGTTCATGAACCGCTCCAGATAGAGCGCGGTCATGTCGAGATGGTCGGGATTGTCGAACCAGTCCTGCGAGCGCAGACGGCGTTGGGGGGATTGGGCCATGATCTACGCTCCGGTTTTTTGGTTCTGCGCTTCAAGGTGAAGCAGAAGGGCACTGTGATCCAGCTCCGCGCCGCCGCCTGCGACGAAGCCCGCAAAGGCCTCGCGTACGTCCGACGTCAGCGGAAGGGTCAGCCCTAGGTCTGCGGCAAGGGCCAGCACCGTGTCGAGGTCTTTCAGCTGCAACCGCGAGGGCCCGCCCGGTTCAAACCGCCGTTCCACCATGCGGGCGCCGTGCAGATCGAGGATCCGGCTTTCGGCAAAGCCGCCGCGGATCGCATCGCGGAAGGCCGCGCGCGAGGCGCCCCCGGCCTCGACCAGCACCATCGCCTCGGCCAGCGCACCGATGGTGACGGCGACGATCTGCTGGTTGGCCAGCTTGCAGACCTGCCCGGCCCCGCTTGGCCCGACATGGGTGACGCGGCCGAGCGCGGCGAAGACATCGGCGAGGCTCTCGACTGTCGCCGCATCCCCGCCCGCCATGATCGCCAGCGTGCCCGCCGCGGCGCCGACCGTGCCGCCCGAGACCGGAGCATCCAGATGGGCGATACCGCGTTCGGCCAGATTCTCGGCGTGAGCGCGGGCCAGCTTCGGGGCGATGGAGGAGGTATCCACGACGACAGCGCCCGACTTCAGCGCATCGGCAGCCCCTTGGCCGAACAGCACATCGCCGACCGCAGTCCCATCGCTAAGCATGGTGAAGACGATGTCCGCCCCCTGCACCGCCTCGGCCGCCGTTGCAGCCACCTTGGCACCGTCCAAGGCCAGCACCTCGGCCTTGCTGCCGTCGCGGTTCCACACGGTCACCGCAAAGCCCGCCCCCAGCAGGCGGCGCACCATCGGCGCGCCCATCAGGCCGGTGCCGAGGAGGGCGATGGCGCGGGTCACAAGGCACCCCCAAGCTCGTCCTCGATATGGACGCGGATGATCTCGTCAAAGCTGCTTTCGGCGGTGAAGCCAAGCGCGCGGGCCCGCGTCGCCTCGAAGCCCGGGGCCCAGCCGTGGCACATGCGGGTGATCATCGCATCGGGCTCGCGCCGGATCAGCGCGACCGCCTTGTCGCCGGCCACGCGGCGCAGCGCCTCGATCTGCTCGCCGACCGTGGCCGACAGGCCGGGCATGGAGAGGTTGCGGCGCGGGCCGACGGCGTCCACATCCAGCGTCGCCGCGTGCAGCAGGAAGCCGACCGCAGAGCGCGGCGAGACATGCCAGTGGCGCACCGTGTCCGGCACCGGCAGCACGGCCTCCTGCCCCACCAGCGGCTCGCGCAGGATGTTGGAGAAGAAGCCCGAGGCCGCCTTGTTGGGCTTGCCCGGGCGGATGCAGACCGTGGGCAGGCGGATGCCGATGCCGTCAAAGAACCCGCGGCGCGAATAGTCGGACAGCAGCAGCTCGCCAATGGCCTTTTGCGTGCCATAGCTGGTCAGCGGCGTGGTGTGGAAATCATCCGGGATCGGATAGGGCAAGGGCGCGCCGAACACCGCGATGGAGGAGGCGAAGACCACGCGCGGGCGATAGCCGTCTTCCTGCGACGCAAGGCGGATCGCGTCGAAAAGGAAGCGCGTGCCGTCGAGGTTGATGCGGTAGCCCTTGTCGAAATCCTGCTCGGCCTCGGCCGAGACGATGGCGGCCAGATGGAAAATCATGTCCGGGCGGGCAGCGACCAGCGCCTCTGCCTCGCCGGGCGTCGACAGGTCGGCGGCGCGGGCCTCGACGCGGCCGGCGAAACCCGGCGCCTCGGGCGCGATCACGTCGAGCAGCGTCAGCCGGTCCACCTCGCGGCCCGCGATGGCGCCCTCCGCCACGATCCGCCCGATGAGCTTGCGCCCCAGCATTCCGGCGGCGCCGATTATGGCTATGTGCATACCATCCCCTCCCTCGGGCGAGGCCGCCCAGGGCCGCCTCGAAACAACTTGTAGGGTTGTCTGATAACCTTGTATGGAGGGTTTGAAAACCTTAAACTGGCGAAGCCCCTGCGGCCGGCGGCACCCCACGCCAGATCCCGGTTGCCAGACCGGGGCGCTGCCGCGAAGGTGTGATCCGGTCAAAAAGGATAAGTGATGTCATTCCAGCAGCTGTCGCGCACCGAGCACCTGCCCAAGCGCATCGCCGAAGAGATCGGCCGCGGCATCGCCGGCGGGCGCTTCGCTTCGGGCGACAAGCTGCCGACAGAGCATATCCTGGCCCAGACCTTCGGCGTCAGCCGCTCCGTCGTGCGCGAGGCCATCGCCCAGCTGCGCAACGAGGGCATGGTGGAGACACGGCAGGGCGTCGGCGCCTTCGTGACCGACCCGCAACGGCGGGCAACGATCCGGGTGGAGCAGGCAAGCCTTGCCGACCCGGTCAGCCTGCGCAACTTCTTCCAGCTTCGCCTGCCGCTGGAGATCGAGGCGGCCCGCCTTGCCGCGCGCCACCGCACGCCCGACGAGATTGCGGCGTTGGACGAAGCGCTGGACGGCATGGTGAAGGCGCGCGACTGGCTGGACGAGGGCGTGAAGGCGGACCTTGCCTTCCACCGCGCTTTGGCCGCGGCCACCCAGAACGAGTTCTACGCGATCTTCCTTGGCTATATCGCCGAGAAGACCAGCACGACGATCAACACCTCTTTCCCGCGCGAGATGGGGGCAGAGATCGTCAAGGTGACCATCGGCGAACATGCCGCCATCCATGGCGCCGTCGTCGCAGGCGATGCGCCCCGCGCCGGCGAGGCGATGCGCCAGCACCTGATCAATTCGGCGGCCCGGCTGGGGATCACTCTGGAAACCAGCTGACACGGGCCAAAGGTCAATCGCAGCGCTGGACAGCTTCGCCCGGCGCCGGTATAGACATTTTCACGGATTTAGTTGTCAGACATCCGACAAGCAGGTTTCTGGGGAGGAACGCATGGCCGAGACGCAAAGACTGACCGCGCGCGATATCCTGCCCGAAGACAGCGCCACCGCGCTGCTGGTCGGCCGCGTCTGGTCAAACACTGCGGGCGGCCCCTGCCCCGTGTTGCTGCAAGGCGGCCGCGTCCTCGATCTCTCGACCCTCGCCCCGACGCTCTCGGCGCTGCTGGAGCTTCCGGGCCTCTCGGATCTGGCCCGCCTTGCCAAAGGCTGCGCCGACCTTGGCCCCCTTGATGACTTCCTGTCCGGCACCGCTGGCCAACTGCTCGCCCCCGTGGACCTGCAGGCGGTGAAGGCCGCCGGGGTGACTTTTGCCGACAGCATGCTGGAACGGGTCGTGGAAGAGCATGCCAAGGGCGATGCCGGGCGCGCGCAGGAGATCCGCGCCCGCCTTGCGCCCGCTTTGGGCGACAGCCTGCGCGGGGTCGAGGCCGGATCCGCCAAGGCAGCCGAGGTCAAGGCACTGCTGCAGGGGCTTGGCCTGTGGTCGCAATATCTGGAAGTCGGCATCGGGCCGGATGCAGAGATCTTCACCAAGGCTCAGCCGATGTCTTCGGTGGGGTGTGGCTCCGACATCGGCATCCACCCCAAATCCGAATGGAACAACCCCGAGCCCGAGATGGTGCTGGCGATCACCTCCGATGGCCGGATCATCGGCGCCACGCTTGGCAATGATGTGAACCTGCGCGATTTCGAGGGCCGCTCGGCCCTGCTGCTGTCGAAGGCGAAAGACAACAACGCCTCCTGCGCGCTTGGCCCGTTCATCCGCCTGTTCGACGCGGGCTTCACGCTGGACGACGTGAAGGGCGCCGAGATTGCGCTGCGGGTGGAGGGGGAGGACGGCTTCGCGCTGGACGGCCTCAGCCCGATGCGTGCGATCAGCCGCAGCCCCGAAGAGCTCGCCGGCCAGCTTCTGAACCGCAACCATCAATACCCCGACGGTGCGGCGCTGTTCCTCGGCACGATGTTCGCGCCGACCAAGGACCGGCGCGGCCCCGGCCTTGGCTTCACCCATGAAATCGGCGACCGGGTCGAGATTTCCTCGCCCCGCCTCGGCCGCCTGGTGAACTGGGTGCGCCGCAGCGACGAGTGCCCGGAATGGAGCTTCGGACTTGGCGCGCTGATGGCCAACCTTGCGCGGCGTGGAGTGCTCCGCGCCGACTGAAACCGCGATCAAGGGGAGGGACTTGCCATGGCCGACAACAGCAGCTCACCCCGCCGCGCGGACCCGGCCCGCGCTGCGCGCCGTGCTTTCGCGCGGCATCAGCTGGCAGCCCAGATCGACGCTGCCCGGCTCGGGCCGCTGCCCCTTCGCCGCCGCCGCGATCATCTGCACGGCGCCCTGCCCCATCTCGTAGCAGGGCGTCTTGATGGACGAGAGCGAGGGCGCGCTGGCGGCGGCATATTCGATGTTGTTGTAGCCCATGATGCCGAACTGCCCCGGCACCCGGATATGCCGGCGCTGGCATTCGAACAGCGCGCCAAGCGCCATGTCGTCGTTGTTGCAGAAGACGGCATCCGCATCCGGCGCCATCGCCAGGAACTCGCCGAACATCCGGCTTCCAAGCGCCACCGAGGTGGGCTGCGCCGAGGTCAGGATCAGCGCGTCATCGAAGAGCTCCGCCTCGGTCAGCGCGTCGATATAGCCATCCAGACGCTTCTGGCTTCTGGGGTCCATCCGCGCACCGACAAAGCCGATGCGGCGATAGCCCTGATCGACCAGATGCCGGGTGGCGGTATAGGCGGCCTGGCGATGGTCGAAGCCGATCATCATGTCGACCGGATCGGCGCTGACATCCATGATCTGCACCACGGGGCAGCCAAGGCCCGACAGGATCGCGCGCGTCTCGGGGGATTGGTCGACACCCGTCACGATCAGCCCGGCCGGGCGCTGTGCGGCGAAGACCTTCAGCAGCTCCCGCTCCTTGCTGTCGCGGTAGCGGGTATTGGCGATCTGCACCTGATAGGGCGTCGCCTCGGCGGCATCGTAGATGCCGCGCAGCACGTCGACGAAGACGAGATTCGAGATCGAGGGAATCAGCACCCCGATGGTCGAGCTGGTGGCCGAGACAAGCGCCCGCGCCGCCTCGTTCGGGGCATAGCCAAGGGCCTGAACCGCCTCGGAAACCTTGGCGCGCATCTTGGCGGACACCCGGTCCGGCGTGCGCAGGGCCCGCGAGGCTGTCATAACGCTAACATCGGCAAGGGCGGCGACGTCCTTCAGGGTTACAGACCTGTAATCGCTACTTATTTTCTTCATGTAACCCCCATGCCCTGCGGCAGCCGAGACGCGAGCAGTTGACAATGTTATACGTTACCAAATATGAACCAGCCAAAGGACATCGGCAAGGGAGGAGACCTTCCGAGTTCCGGATCAATCGCCGCACCCCTGCCGCGATGCCCTTTGCGGGAGGAGACCCGACCATGTGCCAAGCGCTCTGGACAGAAGGTATTCACCAATGACCCGGTTTTCCGACACCGCCGTGAAGCTGGTCGAACTGGTGCTGGCCGCGCTGCTTGCGGGCATGGTTCTCATGGTCGCGACCAATGTGGTCCTTCGCTACGGCTTCAACAGCGGCATAACCTTCTCGGAGGAAATGTCCCGCTATTTCTTCGTCTGGCTGACCTTCATCGGCGCCGTGCTGGCCTTCAAGGAACATGGTCATATCGGGGTCGAGACGATCGTGAAGCTGTTCGGCCGCCGCGGGCGCGTCATCTGCATGTTCGTCTCGAACCTGATCATCCTTGGCTGCGCGGGCGCGTTCTTCCACGGAACATGGGTCCAGCATCCGATCAATGCGACGATGAGCGCGGCGGTGATCGACCTGTCGATGATCTGGGTCTACGGCATCGGCTATTTCACCGGCGGCGGCGTCGCGCTGATCGCGCTGATGCGCCTGTTCCAGATCCTCACGGGCCGCGTGTCCGACGCCGAGATCGCCCGCTTCGTCGGCGAATACGAAGAAATTCCGTCTGAAGGGCGCGCATCGTGACCATTCTCGTCTTCCTCGGCACGCTGTTTGCCACCCTTGCCATCGGCGTTCCCGTTGCCTTCGCGCTGATGGCCACCGGCATCGTGCTGATGTCCTACATGGGCATCTTCAACACCCAGATCATCGCCCAGCAGATGATCACCGGCGCCAATACCTTCACGCTGCTGGCGGTGCCGTTCTTCCTGCTGGCGGGCGAGCTGATGAACGCCGGCGGGTTGTCGCGCCGGATCGTGGATTTCGCCGTCACCTGCTGCGGCCACATCAAGGGCGGGCTCGGCTATGTCGCCGTCATGGCAGCGATCATCATGGCCTCGATGTCCGGCTCTGCCGCGGCAGACTCTGCCGCGCTGGCCGCCATCCTTGTGCCGATGATGCGCGATGCGGGCTACAACGTGCCGCGCGCGGCCGGCCTCATGGCCGCGGGGGGCATCGTGGCGCCGGTGCTGCCGCCCTCGCTGGCCTATATCATCTTCGGCGTCGCTGCGAACGTGTCGATCACCGGGCTGTTCCTCGGCGGTATCGTCCCCGGCCTGATGATGGGCGCGGCGCTGGCGCTGATGTGGAGCTTCGTGGCCCGCAAGGAAACCGTCATCCCGCTGCCGCGCCGGTCTGGCAAGGAGCGTCTGCAGGCGGGGGGCGCCGCGATCTGGGCGCTGTTCATGCCGGTGATCATCCTCGCCGGGATCCGCTTCGGCATCTTCACCCCGACCGAGGCTGCGGTGGTCGCAGCCGTCTATGCGCTGTTCGTCGGCGCGGTGATCTACCGCGAGCTGACCTGGCACAGCCTCTACCGCGTCTTCGTCAATGCCTCGAAAACCACGGCCATCGTGATGTTCCTCGTCGCCTCGGCGCTGGTCACCTCCTGGCTGATCACCTCGGCCAATATCCCCAACGACCTGATCGGGTTGGTAGAGCCGCTGATCGAAACCCCGCAACTGCTGATGCTTGGCATCGTGGCGCTGCTGCTGGTCGTGGGCATGGTGCTCGACCTTGCCCCGACCATCCTGATCTTCGCCCCGGTGCTGATGCCGGTCACCAAGGCCGCCGGGATCGACCCGGTCTATTTCGGCATCATCTTCGTGATGACCACCTGTATCTCGCTGATCACCCCGCCTGTCGGTGTCGTGCTCAACGTGGTCAGCGGCGTGTCGCGGGTGCCGTTCGGCAAGGTGGCGCAGGGCGTGCTGCCCTTCATCGCCTCGCAGCTCTTCGTTCTCGCGCTGCTTCTTATCTTTCCGCAGATCTTGCTGGGTCCGCTCAACTGGCTGCGGTGACCCGACCACCCCAAGAATAACCCGCAAAATCGGAGGAGTTTGCACATGAAGACCCTGATCACCACCTCGCTGGCCGCGACCCTGGCCCTGACCGTGGCCATCCCGGCCCATGCCGAGATTTCCGAGCGCACGATCCGCATCGCCAATGGCGTGGCCGAGGATCACCCGGTCGGCGATGGCGTCGAAGCCATGAAGGCCTGCATCGACGAGCGCACCGATGGCGCCTGGACGATCAACGCGTTCTGGAGCTCGTCGCTGGGCGATGACCTGCAATCGGCGCAGTCGCTGCGCTCAGGCACGCTGGAAATGGTCGTCTCCTCGTCCTCGCCGCTGGTCGCCATCGAACCGGCGCTTGGCGTGTTCGACCTGCCCTTCCTGCTCTCGAACGAGCAAGAGGCCGACGCGCTGCTGGACGGCGAGTTCGGCAAGATGATGTCCGAGAAGATGGAGGCGCATAACCTCGTCAACCTGTCCTACTGGGAGAACGGCTTCCGCAACCTGTCGAACTCGCTGCGCCCGGTCGAAAAGCTTGCCGACTTCGACGGAATGCGCGTGCGCGTGATGCAGAACAACATCTTCCTCGACACGTTCGAGACGCTTGGCACCAACGCCACGCCGATGGCCTTTGGCGAGGTGTTCACCGCGCTGGAAACCGGCGCCATCGACGCGCAGGAAAACCCCTATGTGACCATCGACACCTCGCGCTTCTACGAAGTGCAGGACTACGTGTCGAACACCCGCCACGCCTATACCCCGTTCATGGTGCTGTTCTCGAAGCCGATCTTCGACACCTATTCTGAAGAAGAGCAGCAGATCCTGAGGGACTGCACCGCCGAGGGCCAGACCGCGCAGCGCAAGTCCAGCCGGTCGCTTTCGGAAGAGTCGCTGCAGCGCATCAAGGATGCCGGGCTGGAAGTGAACGACATCTCGGAAGAGGCGATGGCCGAGATCCGCGAAGCCGTTGCCGGCGTCTATGAGCGCGGCGCGGGTTCGATCGGTGCCGACGTCATCGAGCAGGTGCAGGCCGAGCTTGCGACCATCCGCGGCCAGTGACTCTGGCGCAGTGACGGCAAGGGCCGGGGCCATGTGCCCCGGCCCTTGTGGTGCAGACGCCTTGTGAATCATATCGGCGCCCGCCACGGCGCCGGGCCCCCACCTACGACGGACGCCAGGACATGAACCTTTCCGGAACCACCTTTCGCGGCACGGCGATCAGCCCTGCCCGGCTTGGCATGATGGTCATGCTTCTGGCGATGTTCCTGTTCGTCGCCAATGACGCGATGGGCAAATGGCTGGTCTCGACCTATTCGGTCGGTCAGGTGCTGCTGCTGCGCTCCGCCGTCGCCTTGCTGATCCTCGCGCCCTTCCTGTGGCGCATGGGGCTGGCGCCGATCCGCCGGGTGCAGCGCCCGGCACTGCAATTTGCCCGCGTGGCGTTCTCCACCGCCGAGGTGTTCTGCTTCTACTGGGCCGTCTATTACCTGCCTCTGGCCGATGTGATGACCTATTGGCTGGCCGCGCCGATCTATGTGGCGGCGCTGTCGCCCTTCTTGCTGGGCGAGAAGGTGGGCGCGCTGCGGTGGGCCGCCATCGCCTTGGGCTTCGTCGGCGTGCTGGTCGCGCTGACGCCCTCCGGCGAGGTGCATCCCTTCGCCATCGCCGTGTCGGTTATCGGCACGCTCGCCTTTGCGCTGATGATGCTGACCGGGCGCAGCCTGCGCGGCACGCCCGACACGGTGCTGGTGTTCTTCCAGATCCTCGGCGCGCTGGTGGCGGGGCTGGTTCTTGCCCCCGTCGGTTGGGTAAGCCCGACCGGCCCCGACCTGCTGCTTCTGGGCACGCTCGGCGTGGTCGCCATGCTGGGCCATATCTGCGTGAACCGCGCGGTGAAGCTGGCCGATGCCGCGACGGTGGCGCCGTTCCAGTACACGCTGCTGCCCTGGGCGGTGCTGATGGGCTGGATGTTCTTTGGCGACCTGCCGACCGCAACGATGCTGGCGGGCGCGGCGATCATCGTGGTGTCCGGGCTGATTATCTTTGCTGCGGACCACAAGGGCCGCAGCGCGGGGCGGTAAGCTGGGCCGCATGTCCACCGGACCTGACCCGGCGGGAGGGCCGCGGCTGCGCGAGGGCTGATCCCGACATGGGCGCGGCGCGGGCGGGATAGACGGGGTGCTGCGCTGCCGCGAGGCTCCCCGGGACATCGCCACGGAGACCGCCATGCAGCCAGTGACCTACCGGGCCGGGATCGGCCTTGTCGTGCTGGCGGGGGTCTTGTGGTCGCTGATGGGGCTGATCATCCGGCTGATCGACGAGGCGAATACCTGGCAGGTGCTGTTCTGGCGCTCGGCCGGGATGGTGCCGGTGCTGTTCTGGGTGCTGTCGCGCAGGTCGGGCGGGGCGCCGTTTGCGCGTTTGAAGTCAAGCGGTTGGGCGGGGGCGATTGCGGCTTCCGGTCTGGTCGCGGCCTTTGCGGGGGCGATCTATGCGTTGCAGGCGACGACGGTGGCGAACGCGATTTTCCTCTATTCGGCGGCGTCCCTCTTCACGGCAATCCTCGCCTGGCCGGTGCTGAAAGAGCCGGTGCAGCCGGCGACATGGGTGGCTATCGCCTTGGCATCGCTGGGAATTTTCGTGATGGTCCGCGAGGGGCTGGCGATTGGCGCGGGGGATGGCAACATCGCCGCGCTGGTGTCGGCCGCGGGGTTCTCGGCCTTCACGCTGGCGGTGCGCCATGCGCGGGCGCTGGACTTGGCCTCAGGCGTATTTCTGGGCGGGCTGGCATCGATGGCGGTGGCGGCGATTGTGTTGTGGGGCCAAGGGGATAGCGTGCTGGTGCCGGCGCGGGATGCCCTGATCGCCATGGCGATGGGGGCGCTGGTTCTGGGGTTCGGGATGGCCTGTTACACCGCCGGAAGCCGGGCGGTTCCAGCGGGCGAACTGGCTTTGCTGGGGCTGGTGGAGGTGCTGCTGGCGCCGCTCTGGGTCTGGGCCTTGCTGGGCGAGACGGCGAGTGCGGGCACCTTTGCCGGGGGCGCGCTGCTGCTGGCGGCGATCACCGGGAATGCGCTGTGGCTGTCACGGCGGCGGGGCGTGGGGGCGGTTCAGGCCTGACCGGAACCCGTATGGAAACCGTATGGAAACCATACGTATAGTGAATGGCTCGGGTATTGCGGCCTCACCACTGGACGGTTGCGCCTGAGTAGTCGAAGAACCCGCCCGATTGCTGAGGCGTCAGCCCGTCGAGAACCGCCAAAAGATCGGCGGCGGCACGGGCGGGGCTGTGCTTGTCATGGCCGTAGCCCTCGGTGAAGGGCGTGGCCACGGTGCCGGGGTGGAGGGCGGCGACGATGGCCTGCGGGTGGGACCGCGCAATCTCTATCGCGGCGCCGTGCAGCAGCTGGTTCAGCGCGGCCTTGGAGGCGCGGTAGGAATGCCAGCCGCCGAGGGAATTGTCGCCGATGGAGCCGACCCGGGCCGAGAGCGCGGCGAAGA
>Ga0209024_1000507_pt1 | contig 63091 bp, 58 predicted proteins | sample AutmiccommunBRH5_FD_187380 | JGI IMG/M metagenome (GOLD analysis project Ga0209024, IMG submission 187380) | Deep subsurface microbial communities from Mt. Terri, Switzerland - Autotrophic microbial communities BRH/5 (SPAdes) (version 2) | ecosystem: Environmental > Aquatic > Deep subsurface >... | reverse complement strand
GCTGCTGGAACCCATCGGCAATATCCCGCCCGTGGAAGCTGAGAAAAACTACTACGCCATGCTGGACGAAACCGACATGGCCGCTTAACTTAAACCAAATGGCCTCCGGCAATCCCGGGGCGGTTCAGACCGTATTTCTAAGACTGGACAGGCCGATATCCTCACGTTGCAGATATCTTATGCATCTTTTTGAGTTTGGGTCAAACAGGCATGTAAGCCCAAAGCAAATAGCAATCCCGGGATGCTCAATTACATAATTTGGGAATGCCTTTTATCGGCATGTAACCTAATGCCATAAAAGCAACAGACGCCATAATTAGTTTTACAGCTATTATAGTTTTTAATTTATAATAAAACTTAATTTTTTTCTCTGACATCCAAACAAAAATTGACGAGTGAACGAAACTAGCAATGAGAAAAGCTATAGCGACCGACGAAATCCCATAACCGAAATAAATTAGCGGTATTGCAATTGCAAGATTAATCAATATAAACATAAAACTTAATACTGCTACCAAATGAGTTTGTTTAACTATTATAAACCCGAAGCCTGCTACAGTTGTTTCAGTGAAAAAAAGATTTGCTACTACCAGCGCTACAAAAAGAGGTGCAACTGCATGCGCCTCTTGAGGAAACAGGCTCGAACAATAGAATATCCAAACCAAGCTTGCTGCCAACGTCATCAAAAGCGAAGCAACAATATACCCGCTATATAAAATTCTTGCTAGATTTTTTACTGTGGTATCATAATACTCACGAACCAGTATTGGTGCAAACCCGAGTGCGGGTAATGCGAAGACAAAGGCCACAAGTTCTCCGGCACGAGACACGAGCGCATATCCACCCAGTAAGGTCGGCGATCCGATCATAATGATAATCGCGCGGTCGATCGCGCGTCGACCTATGAGTGCCCCACTCGCAATACCAAACGGTCCTGAAACCCTAACCAATTGTATAAATGCCGACCTCACAAAGCGCCATTTTAACAAGGTCGGTGGCGGCGGAATCGTTTTGAAAATGTAAACTAAACATAATCCTGCTCCCAAAAAAGCTCCAACGAGTAGCCCTTTCATAAAAGCTTCTACGCGTTGATCTATAAAAAAGAGAATAAATGCTACTATAAATCCGACAGTCTGTCCTATGACAATTAACGCTGACGCAACGAAGGCTCGGCCAATCCAGCGATAAAAGGAAAATACAAGTATCATGACTCCGTTCATCGCAGCATAGCCATAGGCGAGACCAAAAGTCTGAGTGTCGAACACCAAATCGATGCCTGAGATTTTTAGAAGGATTAAGAGCGGCAAGTATAAAATAGCTCCGATTAAAGAAATCGTGCATAGAGAGAGCCAGAGATAGGCAGCTTGCCTGCTAGGTCTTGATAAAGCAGCGATTGCTAATCCCGAGTCTAGTCCGATCGTCAGGAGGATCAAGAGCATCGAAGAGGACACTATAAAGAGATCATATTTAGCAACATCTTCTATTGATATGAAAATAGATAATATAAAAAGTGAAAATATTAGAGCAAATCGCACTCCAGTTGTTGCAACAACTTGTAAAGCGGTATCGATAGTTCCCTTTCGTATAAGGTTAGTGAGGTTCGCAGCCACTTAATCGATCCTCTTTTGGTCGATTCGTGTGATTATTTCCTTTAAAGCTTCTCCTACACCATATTTGACGAACCATTGGTGCGATTGGATCCCTATTTGCTCTAGATTAATCTTTCCGTCCTCAATGCGACCAAAAGCATCAGCGATACTCTCCTCATCATAAACATTCACCATCGGATAAAGCTCTTTATTTTTATAGAAACGATCATCTCGATGATGAATTACTGCCTTTTTCATCACCATGGCTTCCATGATCGTACCGTAAGAAAACCAACTTCTTGTTACTTCTCCAAGCACTGCGTCAGAAATGCCTATTCCCATCATCAGTTCTTTTCGGGCCATTTGTGGAAACCACGCAATATGTTGATCGACGTTAAGCTTTTTTGCCAAATCACGGGTTTTAGCGTGATCTTCGCCATACTCAAACATAGCAATTTTCAGCCTGCGCTTCGGACGGCGATCGTAATATCTTTTCAGGCCCAGTATAATTTGGTCATTACCTTTCTCGTGAAATTTGCCGTAATGCCTTATCGAACGCGGCGTCCAAACATGCTTAACGTGGTGAAATAGGAAAATATCAGCATCCTCTCTGGCCTTCTGGAAGCTGGGCAGCCATTCGGAACGCGCTGTGCGTTTCGTCAAGTTCTCGCCCGCATAGTCCGGATGATATATAGCTGGGATAGCGTGCGAGATACGATCCATATTTTGAATTACTGGAGCGATTTTCTGTTCTGTATCTTGATTGGTTTCGTCCCAAAATAAGGTCTCGGTAAGACCAATTCCTTGGCGTTGTCGTTTTGAATAAATCAGAAACTTAAAAAAGTCCTTTGGCCCAAACCCACTAAACATGGGAAGCATATGCAGGTCACCGCCTGTTGGCATGAATATGTCGAGGCGGCGATTTGCCTTTAGGGTATAAGAAGGCGCAAGCCGCGAGCCTATCAGGAAATCATAAGGCGCAAGGTCAGACCTAATCCGGCTTGCAGGTGTAGTTAGAAGTTGACTATAGCTTCCCCAATTCAGTACCCGCGATGGATAGTCAATAGGTTCAATATTATCTGCGTCCGGAACAAAATGTGATGCTTCATTAGAATAAAATAACAATTCACAATCAAATCCTTCGTCGCGTAGATACTTAATAAGATTGTTTGCATTATTGTTCATATTTCCTAAAATGGCGATGCGCAAATTATTTCTCCATTAGATAGATGAAATAAGTTAAATCATAATGATAGGTTGATTTTAACAATATTTGTTTCAAAATTTAGGTATATTTTCTAAATTTCAAGCCTGGGATTATTCAATCCAGCCTTGGAACTTTTTTAGTGTATCGGAAGGCGAGTTTAAATCAGTCGAACTACATGACTTACCTCCTATTGGCCGTAGTACTGCCTTTAAGCGCGCAAACGCTTGTTAGTAAAACAGGCGCTACGAGTTTATTTTTCTCCTGAAATTCCTGGCAGTGGCTAACGCCGATCTCGATAAGGAGACCGCTTAGCTTTTTCCGAACTTGGTTAGTGGGAATATGGCGCTATGGCCTGGCTCCCTAACATCCGCTGCATCCTGTCACAAAATGTTTTCATAGAGGAATATACGCATTAAATCGTTCGTAGGGTATCCATGAAACCTGGGCAATCCCCTTTTTGACGGCATCAGGAGGTTCTGCTTGTGGATGATCTGATCATGTTGAGTGAGGCGCATATGCGTGAGATTGAAAGGTGTTTTCCGCTTTCTCACGGTATTCCGAACGTCGATGACCGGCTAATTGTGCCGGGTATCATCACTGGTATCGAGAACGGTCTGTGGTCACGCGGTGCACCCTGGACCTACGCCCGAATTATCTTTGTTCGGCGGGTGAGAAGAATCGCTCGCGCTAACTTTGTTCTGGATGCATTGGATCAGGTCTTACATGATCGGCGGCCCCCGCATCGCGGCGGCTTCATCCATTATAGCGATCGCGGAAGCCAAAATGTGTCGATCGAATATACTGACCACTTGGGCGAGGCCGGTATCGAACCATCGGTCGGCTCCACTGGCGGCCGCTACGAGAACGCTTTGGCTGCAATCTAGGACCTTTGCAAGGCAGAGGTAATCCACCGGCACGGACGATGGCGGTCATTTCAAACCGTCTATAATGCCAAGCTGGCATGGGTAAACTGGTTCAACAATAAAAGGCTGTTGGAACCCAACGGCGATATCCCGCCCATGAAAGCTGAGAACCAATACCAAGCCATGCTGGACGAAACAGGCATGTCCGCCTCATTTAAGCCAAATGGCTCCGGCAAGCCCGGTCGGATCAGGAATAAAGATGCTTTTTAACCTTGCTCGTTGTCATTGATGGATGTCATGAACGGCGCTGCGCAAAAAATGTTGCCATAGATATTCAAGATGTGCATGAGGCCGATTATGAAGCCGGATTTCGACTTAGTAATCATTGGAGCCGGGGTTATCGGACTTGCAATTGCTAGCGAGGCTTCTTCAAATGGACTGGCGGTTCTCATTGTCGAAAAGGCCGACAGTTTTGGTACCGAAACCAGTTCACGCAACAGCGAGGTAATTCACGCAGGGATATATTATCCACCAGGTTCACTAAAGGCACAATTGTGTATCAGAGGAAAGCGTAAGCTTTACGATTTTTGCAAACGCTATGATGTTCCGCATCGTCAAACCGGTAAGCTAATTATAGCATCGTCTAATAGTGACGTCGAAACATTGAAGCAAATACAGGCTGGCGCAACAACTTGCGGAGTGACAGATCTTTCGCTGCTTAGCAAAAAGGAGGTCAGTAGGATTGAACCTGAGATCAGTTGCGTTGCAGGTTTGTTCTCCCCTTCGACTGGTATCATCGATAGCCATCGTTTCATGCAAACATTAATTGGGATAGCGAGCAATTTCCAAACTGATGTCGCGTATAACACTGAGGTTACTGCCATTGGCAGAATTGGATCTGACTGGTCTGTCTACGTTAACGGAGACTGTTCTCCCGCAGTTTCAGCCAAGTTCATTGTCAACGCAGCTGGTCTAGCTGCTACTGAAGTCGCGATAAAGACAGAAGGCATGGATCCCACCAATGTTCCGAATGTAAATTATGCAAAAGGGAACTATTTTGGTTACAGTGGTAAAGTTCCGTTCAATCATCTGATTTATCCCGTTCCGTCTGTGGGCGGGCTTGGAGTACACTTAACTCTTGACTTAGCTCACCAAGCACGCTTTGGCCCTGACGTCGAATGGATTGATGAAATCAATTATGCCGTGAACTCAAAAAATCTGGAATATTTTGTGGGTCAAGTGAGTAAATTCTGGCCGAAAGCAGTGCCGGAGCGTTTTTACTCTGATTATGCTGGCATTCGACCGAAGCTGAGCGGACCAGAGGGTTCGTTCTGCGATTTTGTGATCTCGGACGAAGATGATCACAAACTCACGAACTTAATAAATCTGTATGGAATTGAATCTCCAGGTATTACAGCTTCGCTAGCAATTGCTGAACTAGTTGTCGGCCAGGTTCGTGAGGCAGTCTAGAAATAAACTGTTTTCCCCTGAAAAACTGAAAGATGTGCATTGACCTTAGACAATTTGAAGATTGCTATAATTGGACTAGGCTACGTCGGCCTCCCTCTTGCGGTTGAATTCGGCAAAACCTTTCCGGTTATCGGTTTTGACATCAATCCGCAGCGAATAGCTGAACTTCAATCAGGAGAAGATCGCACTCTCGAAGTTGATGGTGCTGAATTGGGAGAGGCGCAACTGCTAAGTTTTACGAACGATAAAGACAAAATTGCAGACTGTAATATATATATCGTGACCGTCCCTACTCCGATAGATGCGCACAAAAGGCCAGACCTTGCTCCCCTCATGGGGGCTTCCGACACTGTCGGCAGTGTTTTGTCGTCGGGTGACATTATTATATACGAATCCACAGTTTATCCGGGGGCGACCGAGGAAGAGTGTGTTCCTGTGCTGGAACGCAAATCCGGGCTAAGTTTCAATCATGGCTTTTTTGTTGGTTATAGTCCTGAGCGCATCAACCCTGGTGACAAGGAGCATCGCCTTCCGACAATCCGAAAAATAACTTCTGGGTCGACGCCCGAAGTTGCTGATCTTGTCGATCAGCTCTATTCCCGCATTATAACCGCAGGGACATTCCGGGCGGCGTCCATTCGTGTTGCCGAAGCTGCTAAGGTTATCGAAAATACCCAGCGTGATTTGAACATTGCCTTGATGAATGAACTCGCGATTATATTCAACCGAATGAATATCGATACAGAGGCCGTTTTGCTCGCTGCAGGCACCAAATGGAACTTCCTTCCGTTCCGGCCCGGGCTTGTTGGAGGTCATTGCATCGGGATTGATCCTTATTATCTTACGCACAAGGCGCAGGAAATTGGGTATCATCCTGAGATCATCCTGGCCGGACGAAGGCTAAATGACAGCATGGGGCCGTATACGGCAGGACAAATGGTTAAGGCCATGCTGAAAAAGCGTATTCATATTAATGGTGCCAAGGTGCTAGTCATGGGGTTGTCCTTTAAAGAGAATTGCCCGGATTTGCGCAATACGCGGATTATTGATTTTGTGCGAGAACTTGAGGAATATGGCGCGGAGGTTGATGTCTTCGATCCTTGGGTCGACCCCATTGAAGCGAAAGCTGAATATGGGATTTCGCCGGTATCTGAGCCCGAGCAAGATACATATGACGGAATAGTCCTAGCTGTTTCACACAAAGAATTTCTCGAGATGGGCGAGAAGGAAATTCGCGCGCTCGGCAGGCCGGACCATGTCCTGTACGACATTAAATATGTTCTGCCCGCTAGCGAATCCGATTTGAGATTGTGATTGTCTGGATTTAGAATGAACAAGATGCGAAAAACCGAGCAGAGGTATACATGAAGAATTTCGCGATAATGGGTGCGGCGGGCTATATCGCCCCGCGACATATGCGAGCTATAGCGGAGACCGGAAACCGTGTAACTGCGGCACTGGACCCTAATGACTCGGTCGGCATTATTGACAGTTACTTTCCCGAAACCCATTTTTTCACTGAATTCGAACGATTTGATCGTCATATAGACAAGCTGCGGCGTCAGAATTCCATCGATAAGATCGACTTTTTCTCTATTTGTTCCCCCAACTTTCTGCACGATTCCCATATTCGGTTTGCACTGCGATCAGGTGGAGACGCAATTTGCGAAAAGCCCCTTGTGTTAAACCCTTGGAATCTCGATGGACTTGCTGATATTGAACGTGATACGGGTCAGAGAATTCACACAGTCCTGCAGCTACGGTTACATCCGGCTATTGTCGAATTGCGCGATCGGGTTGCGGCTGCCCCGAGAGATAAGAAATTTGAGGTGGATCTCACCTATGTAACGGCTCGAGGGCTATGGTACTATCAAAGCTGGAAGGGCGAGAGCAATAAATCAGGCGGTATAGCGACAAACATCGGGGTTCATTTTTTTGATATGCTACATTTTCTGTTCGGTGCCTTGCAGGAAAATCAAGTTCACATATCTTCTCCGACGCGAACCTCAGGATATCTTGAATATGAGCATGCCCGCGTAAGATGGTTCATGTCCCTCGACAAGAACGATGTGCCAGAAGCGGATCGTCTGGAAGGCAAGCGTACGTTTCGATCCATCACTGTTGATGGCGAAGAGATTGAATTCTCTGGTGGGTTCACTGACCTGCATACCTTGATCTATCAAGAAATTCTAGAGGGACGGGGTTTCGGGCTGGAGGCTAACCGAAGTGCAATAGAGGCCGTTGCAGCTATTAGGGATATGCCACCTGAGCCTTCAAAAGGCGAAACTCACCCAGCCGCGCGAAAGTATTTATGATATGGCATTGACGATGCATCCGTCAGCCATAATCGACGAGGGTGCAGAATTAGGCGACGGTAGCCGTGTATGGCATTTTGTCCATGTTTGTTCGGGCGCCCGGGTGGGAAAGGGTGTGTCGCTCGGACAAGGCGTTTTTGTTGGCAATCGCGTGACGATTGGTGACCGCTGCAAGATTCAGAATAATGTATCGGTCTATGACAACGTCACCTTAGAAGAGGGTGTGTTTTGCGGGCCCAGCATGGTATTTACTAACGTGTATAATCCGCGCGCGCTGATTGAACGAAAAGATGAATATCGCGACACTCTGATCCGGCGGGGTGCTACCTTGGGGGCGAATTGTACCGTGGTTTGCGGGATCACAGTCGGAGCATTTTCTTTTATCGGTGCCGGATCTGTCGTAACTGGTGATGTGCCGGATTATGCGCTGGTAGTCGGCGTTCCCGGCAAGCAAATTGGATGGATGAGCGAATATGGTGATAAACTGGATCTGCCATTGACCGGCAGCGCTCAAGCAAAATGCAAAAAAACAGGGCAAGTTTATATTCTCGAAAACGGCTGCGTGAGGCCAGAGAACTCACCCTCGTGATACCATTTGTTGATCTGGCAGCGCAGCAAGATCGGTTGCGAACTGAAATAGAGTCAGGCATTGCGCGTGTACTGGAACACGGCCAATACATTCTGGGTCCAGAAGTGACAGAGCTAGAAGAGCGCCTTGCGCAATATACAAGTTCTGCGTACTGCATCGCCGTCGCAAATGGAACTGATGCTTTGCAAATAGCCTTGATGGCATTGGGTGTAGGTCCTGGCGATGAAGTGATAATGCCAAGTTTCAGTTACATCGCAACTGCTGAAACTGCAGTATTGCTTGGCGCAAAGCCGGTCTATGTGGATATTGACCCAGCCACCTACCTTATGGACCCGGATTTTCTGGAATCTGGGATTACCTCACGCACTCGTGCAATTGTGCCGGTTTCGCTCTATGGGCAGTGTGCTGACTATGATGCAATAAACGCGATTGCCGACCGGTATAATCTGCCAGTTATAGAAGATGCCGCACAGAGTTTCGGTGCGTCTTATAAAGGGAAAAAGTCCTGCAACCTGACGACAGTGGGATGTACTAGTTTTTTCCCCTCAAAGCCATTGGGTTGCTATGGCGATGGCGGTGCCATCTTTACCAACGATTTGGAACTTGCGACGATAGCGCGTCAGATCGCCCGTCATGGTCAGGATCGCCGCTATCATCATATTCGGGTAGGGGTAAATAGCAGGCTCGACACACTTCAGGCGGCGATTCTGATACCCAAGCTAGGCATATTGGATGATGAAATAGCGGCGCGTCAAAAAGTGTCGGAGCAATATGCTGTATTGGGCGATCTATCTACTGTTAAAGCACTTCCGCACATTCAGCCTTGCAATCAAAGTGCATGGGCGCAATTTACCGTTCGCGTCGAAAACAGAAGTGATGTTCAGGCAGCATTGAAAGCTTTTGGTGTTCCGACGGCCGTTCATTACCCCATGCCACTAGCCAAACAGCCGGCCGTCGCAGACTTGACTGCGAGCCTCCCGCTAAGCGAAGCCGCTGCCGACACTGTGCTGAGCTTGCCCATGCATGCTTACATGATGGGTGCGGACATCAACAAAGTGGTTGAAGCATTTACGGAATACGCTAGCAGAAGCGCTCGCTAAGCCTGCCGATTCGATAGAAATTGAAAGAACATCTCTGCATCTTTGACGCGGCGATAACGGAGATTGCACATGGATCTAAACGGAAAAAAATTACTGGTCATCGGCGGTGGCGGCTTGATTGGTTCTCATACGGTAGACAAGCTTTTGCAGCACGATGTTGGTGAAGTCATCATCTACGACAATTTTGCACGGGGCCGCCAAGAGAATCTGGAAGATGCTCTTAAAGATCCCCGGGTCAGAATTTATGAAGTTGGCGGTGATATCCTGCATACCGATATCCTTGATAGCGCCATGAAAGAGGTTGATGGAGTTTTCCATTTCGCTGCCCTCTGGCTTCTGCAATGTCACGAATATCCACGTTCGGCATTCAACGTAAACGTGGGCGGGACTTTTAACGTTATGGACGCTTGTGTTCGTAATGGCGTTGAACGACTGGTCTACTCATCATCAGCATCGGTATATGGTGACGCCGTAACCGATCCGATGGAGGAGGATCATCCGTTCAACAATCAGAATTTTTACGGTGCTACCAAGATATGTGGGGAAGCGATGCTTCGCGCATACCACCATCGTTACGGTTTAGACTATGCCGGCCTTCGCTACATGAATGTATATGGACCGCGTCAGGATTACCACGGAGCCTACATCGCAGTCATCATGAAAATGCTTGACGCTATAGATAATGATCAAGCACCCACGATTATGGGAGATGGCTCCGAAGCGTTTGATTTTATCGCGGTGGAGGACTGTGCTGCAGCAAATATATGCGCAATGACTTCCAAGGCTACTGACGAGTTTTATAATGTTGGCACAGGTGTACGGACCAGCTTGAAAGAGCTTGCCGAAAGGCTCCTGAATCTCACGGGCTGCAATAAGGAAATTAATTATGCGGAGCGCAGCCAGGCTACCTTGGTGCGCAACCGTATCGGTAGCCCAAAAAAGGCCAGCGAAGAGATCGGCTTCACGTCCGAGATTGATCTTGATGAAGGACTTCGCAGACTCATTGATTGGCGTGCTGAGCACAAAGGTGAAGTCTCTGCTCGCCGTGTGGCCGTTGGCCTGTCAGCATGACAAGTTCGGCTGATATGAATATTCCCATTGCACGTACCTCGCTGACCGACGACGAAATAGAGAGCGTGCTCGGCCCGCTCAAAAGCGGATGGTTAGTGCAAGGACCGAAAGTAAAGGAGTTTGAAGAGAAATGGTCGGCTTTCACCGGGGCTTCTCATTCATTGGCAGTGACTTCCTGTACTTCCGGTCTTCATTTGTCTGCAGTTGCCCTTGGCCTCTCGGCAGGCGAAGAAGTGATCGTCCCGGCGTTTACCTGGATCGCGACCGCCAATATCGTAGAGCATCAGCAAGCCAAGGTGGTTTTTTGCGATATTGATCTGCGTACTTTTAATATAGATCCTGTCGCTTTTGAGGCGGCCATTACGGAAAAAACCGTTGGAGTAATTCCGGTGCACCTTTTCGGGTTGCCCGCGAATATGGATGAGATCCTGGCCATTGCAGAGCGCCATGGTCTCTGGGTCATCGAAGATGCCGCCTGCGGTTTTGGTGCGCGCCTAAATGGACAGCACGTTGGCACCATAGGTGATGCCGGCGCTTTCAGCTTTCATCCCAGAAAGGCCATTACAACTGGTGAAGGTGGAATGGTCACACTAGGAAATGCGGGCCTTGCTGAAAAAATCCGCCGCCTGCGTGATCACGGTGCGGCAATTTCAGACCATCAGCGCCATCTCGGCCCGCGCCCGTATCTACTCGCGGATCATCCCGAAGCAGGATATAACCAGCGCATGACGGATATACAGGCTGCGTTGGGTGCCGCGCAAATGGGCCGCGCTGAAGCGATCGTTGCGGAGCGTCGCCGGCTAGCCAGTCGCTATAATGACGCTTTCGCTCATTTCGAATGGCTGCAAACACCAGTTGTAGTCGACGGGTATGAGCATAGCTATCAGAGCTATCCCTGTTTGTTTGAGCCCTCGTCAATCGAGCCAAACGCTATCAAAGCCATCAATGGACGGAGGAATGCCTGGATGGACCAGTTGCAGGACAGAGGTATTTCAACTCGCCCTGCAACCCATGCTGTACATATGCTCACATATTACCGTGAAAAATATGGTTTTGAACCGGGAGACTTCCCCAATGCCTTTGCGGCAAATGACTGTTCGATTTCGCTCCCGCTATTCCATGGAATGACCGAGAATGAGCAGGACTATGTCATTAAGATAGTGAGCCAGGGCCCCGCCAAATGAATATTATGGGTGGACGGGGAGGTTTGCCATGTGTGGAATAGCCGGACGGCTGAACCTCGATGGCTCTCCGGTCTCCGGCCAGTTATTACAGATGATGACCGACGCCATCGCCCATAGGGGGCCAGATGCCGAGGGGCATTGGATTGAGGGTAATATAGGCCTTGGCCATCGTCGGCTGTCTATTATAGATCTTACCGCTCAAGCGAGCCAACCGATGATCAGCATCGAGCATCGCTATGTTCTCGTCTATAATGGGGAAATCTATAATTTCCGTGAATTGCGTACCGAGCTAGAATCGCTCGGCTACTGGTTCCGTTCCGATAGCGACAGCGAAGTTGTGCTAACCGCACTCAGTCACTGGGGCCAAGAAGCAATAAGCCGCTTTAACGGTATGTTTGCCTTCGCTTTATGGGACAGAATGAAAAGAACGTTGCTACTTGCCAGGGATCGGTATGGCATTAAGCCGCTGTATATTGCTCGGCAAAATGGCAGTATCAGTTTTGCATCGGAGCAGAAGGCATTTCTTGTCGATCCTGACTTCAGGCGGGAACTTGATAATCAGGCACTGATGGAATATTTCACATTCCAAAACCTGTTTACCGATAAAACCTTGCTGCGTGATGTTACGCTTATGCCGCCAGGCCACTATGCACAGCTGGATTTTGGAAAGTCAGAACCGGAACTAAAATTCACCCAATATTGGGATTATCATTTTTCTGAACCGGAGAACCCTCGACCGGTAGAAGAATATCGGGAGGAACTTGACCGCCTATTTAATCAGGCGGTCACGCGACAACTGGTTAGCGATGTAGAGTTGGGCAGTTATCTGAGTGGTGGAATGGACTCCGGCTCCATTACTGCTATCGCCGCCCAGCAATTTCCCAACCTCAAGACGTTCACATGCGGTTTTGACCTGAGTTCGGCATCAGGAATTGAGCTGGCGTTTGATGAGCGAGTGAAGGCAGAGGCAATGTCTGCGCTGTTCCAGACGGAACACTATGAAATGGTTCTTAAGGCGGGAGATATGGAGCGCTGTCTTCCGAAACTTGCATGGCACCTTGAAGAGCCCCGCGTCGGGCAGAGTTACCCGAATTATTATGCTGCCCAGCTCGCCAGCAGGTTTGTGAAAGTGGTGCTTTCAGGTGCTGGTGGTGACGAGCTCTTCGGTGGTTATCCTTGGCGCTACTACCGTGCGGCCGTGAATAACGATTTTGATCATTATGTCGATAAATATTACGGATACTGGCAGCGCCTGGTAGACAATAAAAGCCTTCATAAGATGTTTGCGCCCATCAGTGCGGATGTCGAAGGGGTCAGAACTGTGGATATTTTCCGCCAAGTTTTCAAAACTCATTCAAACGAGTTAAAGACATCCGAGGATTATATTAACCACTCGCTCTATTTTGAGGCAAAAACTTTTCTACATGGACTTTTCGTGGTCGAGGACAAGCTATCCATGGCTCACAGCCTAGAAACGCGTGTGCCTTTCATGGACAATGATCTGGTTGATTTCGCTATGCAGTGTCCAGTCTCGCTCAAACTGAACCGGCTTCAGGACGTCATTAAAATAAATGAGAATGAACCTGGCGACAAACAGGCTCAATATTTCCAGAAGACAAATGACGGGAAACAGATTTTACGCGATACTATGTCACGCTATATTCCGGATGACATCACCAAGGCGCAGAAGCAGGGGTTTTCATCACCGGATGAGAGCTGGTTTCGTGGCTCAAGCATCGAATTTGTCCGCGAGCGTCTGATGGAAAATGACGCACCGATATACGACGTGCTTGATGCTTCGGTCGTTCAGGGGCTCGTCAATGAGCATCTGGAAGGTAATACAAACCGCCGGTTGCTGATATGGTCCTTGCTCAATGTCAATGAATGGATGGAGCAAGTATTATGACGGTTTTGGCGAAACAATTACAGAAATTTCTGAAAATTCGTCAGCAAGAAATGATGGCATCGTTCAATAGGACACTTCCTTTCGGAGATTATGTTTCAGATCGCTGGGACAAGGCTAGTGACCTAGGATTTGGGAAAGGCACGTCTATCTATGATAGCGCTCATGTCTTTGGCGATGTTGAGGTTGGCCAAAACACTTGGATCGGTCCATTTGTGATACTCGACGGAACTGGGGGCCTGTCGATTGGAAGCAATTGCTCAATCTCCGCCGGCGTTCAAATCTACAGTCATGATACGATCGACTGGGCTCTATCTGGAGGCGAGGAGAAATATCGGTACGAGCCCACTTGCATTGGAAGCAATTGCTATATTGGCCCCAACGTCGTCATCGCCAAAGGCGTGACAATAGGGGATCAGGTTGTTATTGGCGCTCAAAGTCTTGTCTTAAAAGACATACCGTCAAATTCAAAAGCTTATGGCAGCCCCGCAAAAGTAGTTTGAAAGCTGCAACGCCTTATCCTTGTCATGCGAATTCTAAGAGATGGAAATTATGGAAAGTGACGTTCAAAGCTTGTTGAAATTGGCACTATCGAAAAATTTAGCCTTTGAGGGCAATTATGCGTCACTCGCCGAAGATGCGGATGATGCAAATCAGCAGCAAACCAATGATGTATTTACCGAGAAATGGGATAAGTACGCCTCGACCAAAGACCTTGATACATTTTATCGGTTTCAGCGGGATTGGTATCTGAAATTATATGGTTTTGATAACGAGGCGGCGCTGCAAAAGCATTTGTCAAACGCACGAATAATTCTCGATGCGGGTTGTGGTTTGGGATATAAGGCTGCTTGGTTTGCTAAGTTGGCGCCCCAGGCTTTAGTAATTGGCATGGATTTTTCGGCTGCGGCAAAACAGGCTTCGATAATTTTCGGTGACTACGACAATTTATATTTTATCCGTGGTGATATCGCCAACACTCCGCTGAGGGACGGGTCCGTCGACTACGTAAGCTGTGATCAAGTTATCATGCATACCGAAAATCCTGAAGCAACATTTTCAGAGCTGGCCCGAATAACAGAGCCATCCAAAGGTCAGCTGGCTTGTTATTTCTATGCAAAAAAAGCATTGCCGCGCGAACTTCTTGATGATTATTTCCGCATACAATGCAAAGAAGTTTCCACGGATGAGCTGTGGGAGATGTCAGCACAATTGACGGAACTCGGGAAGCGCTTGAGTGCGCTTGATATTACATTTGATGCTCCTGACATACCGCTGCTTGGCATCAAGGGGGGGAAGATTGACATCCAACGGTTTATCTACTGGAACTTCCTGAAGTGTTTCTGGAACGAGGAACTTGGCTATGACACTTCTTTAGTTACCAATTTTGACTGGTATAGCCCTTCCAATGCCCGTCGGTTTAGCGAGGACGAAGTCAAAAAAATTGTGACAGATAACGGCATGAAGACTAGCTCTTTTCATATAGAAGAAGCTGCTTATGCCGGTAGATTTGTGCACGGATGAAATGCTAGTATTTGAATGACAAAAAATATCGATCATCCCGACCGGCTCGATACGGACTATCGAGTATGTACCCGATGCATCTACGACGAACGTGTATCGGCGATAAGTTTTGATGCTGACGGTGTTTGTAATTATTGCAAGCAAACCGATCAGCTCGCGCAACAATACGCCACTGGCAAACCTAGGGGCGAGAAAGAACTCGCCAGGCTTATCGAAGAGATCAAGGTTGCCGGACGTAATAAAAAATATGATTGCATCATTGGAGTGAGTGGTGGAACGGATAGCAGCTATATGGTGCACTTGGCCAAAAAGGAATGGGGCCTAAGGCCACTTGCCGTTCACTACGACAACACATGGAATACATCTACGGCTACCCAGAATATCCGGCGCGTTCTTTTTGCGCTTGACGTTGACCTTTATACGCACGTGACCGACAATAAAGAAGCAGACGATATTTTTCTATCCTTCTTTAAGGCGGACGTCGCTGAAATTGAAGCATCTACTGATCTGGCTTTGGCAGAAGTAATGAATCGCGCGGCGTGGAAATATGGAGTGAAGTATGTCTTGGAAGGGCATAGCTTCATTACTGAAGGTATCACGCCGGTGGGTAGAAATTATTTCGATGGCCAGTATATTCGATCAATCCATCAGAAATTCGGTACACGTCCGCTCAAAACATATCCCTTGATGACTTTTGAGCGAATGCTATTTTGGAGTCTCGTGGCGAGGATCCGTAAAATCAGGCCATTTTGGTATATGGCTTACTCCAAGGAAGATGCCCGCGAGCTACTTGAGCGGGAATATGGGTGGGAATATTATGGCGGGCATCATCTTGAAAATCGAATGACTGCTTTTTTCCATAGTGTTTACGCACCACAAAAATTTGCCAGTGATTTTCGCAACAACACTCTTGCTGCTTTAGCTCGTCAAGGTAAAATGACGCGGAAAGAGGCCTGGGAAGTGTACAACCGGCCACCACATGTCGAAGAGGAGCTCGTAAGATATTTTCAGAAACGTCTAAGAATGTCGGATAACGAATATAAAAGTGTGATGGCTGCGCCGCCAAGGTCGTGGCATGAGTTTCCGACATATAAAAGACGTTTTGAGCTCTTCCGTCCTTTGTTCAAGGTTTTGGCAGAGACTAATCTCGTTACGCGTTCGTTCTACATGAAATACTGTTTCCCTGCAGCGAAGCCTAAACCATGAAGCCGATTCTGATCATAGATTACGGGATGGGAAACATTGGCTCATTGCGAAATATGTTTCGGCGAATTGGTGTGGACGCTGATGTTGCGTGTGATGAGACGAGTATACTCAAGGCAAAAAAATTACTCCTGCCTGGCGTGGGGTCGTTCGATGCTGCCATGTCTCGACTGAATAATACGGGGATCGGAGAGATCATTCGTCATCGAGCGTTGAATGATAGGGTGCCGCTGCTCGGTGTGTGCCTAGGTATGCAGCTTCTGACCGATGGAAGCGAAGAAGGTCTATTGCCGGGCCTCGGTCTTATCCCGGCCCGCGCACGGCGCTTCGTGCCGTCCAATGGTCGTAAGGTTCCTCACATGGGATGGAATTTGGTCAAGAAAACGACACCTAGCGAGCTTACTACACATCTCGAGCTCGATAGCAGATTCTATTTTGTACACAGTTACTATGTAACCGCAGAAAATCGAGAGGATAGTATCCTTTCAGCAGATTATGGAATTGCGTTTGATGCCGCGATACAACGTGGGAATATTATCGGCGCCCAATTTCATCCTGAAAAGAGTCATCGCTACGGCATGAACCTGTTAAAAGCTTTTGCGGAAATGCCATGTTAAGAACACGAGTTATACCCGTCCTGCTGCTCCGCGGCGAAAGTCTCGTAAAGACGAAGCAGTTTCGAAAATTCGAATATATTGGCGATCCCTGCAATACTGTCCGTATTTTTAATGAGCTGGAAGTTGACGAACTCGCCTTTCTTGACATAACCGCCACAAGGAAGGGTCGTGGCCCAAATTTTGAATTGCTTGCAGACATAGCTTCAGAATGTTTCATGCCGCTCTCTTATGGCGGGGGCCTTCGGACTTTTGACGAAGCCAGCCGTGTTTTTTCTATTGGTTTCGAGAAAGTTATTGTTAACAGCCATGCCGTGATCGACCCAGCTTTCATGACCCGAATAGCAACTGTATACGGTAGCCAAGCTGTCATCGCATCCATTGATATTGGCAAATCGTTGTTTGGCGGCGAAAGAGTGGTGACCCATGGTGGCCGGACCACTCACAAGATTGATCCTGTGCGATGGGCTAAAGAAATGGAAACCCGAGGGGCGGGTGAAATTTTATTGACGTCAATCCCTCGCGAAGGGAGCTGGAAGGGCTTCGACTTGGAGCTCATTAAGCGCGTTTCTTCAGCAGTGGATATTCCTGTTATTGCTCATGGGGGAGCGGGGGAAATTAGTGACATAAGCCGAGCGGTATACGAAGGCGGAGCATCGTCCGTGGCAGTCGGAAGCATGGTGGTATTTCAGAAGAAAGACTATGGGGTTCTCGTCAATTTTCCCGAACCCGCTATTATTGAAGACGCATTTAAAAAGAAAGACCCTATGTTGTACCAATAGTGACGGTTGAAGGCCCTCATGGAATTGCACTGATTTTTGCAAAACTAATCATTGTTTTTCTCCCTTACGGAAATTGCGTATTGAAAGACTTGCTAGGCCGTGAACTCATAATGGCGTAGTCGTAACCCGATGCATGCGAGTCTGACATGGCAAGGAATGACGAGCCGAGCTTGTCATAGCGGGTCACTACCCGTCGGTAATATTTAAGTTTGTTAAAGAAGCGCTCAACGAGATTGCGTTGCTTGTAGATGTAGGACGAGAAGCAGATCGGCGATTTGCGGTTGGCTTTTGGGGGATAGTTTCCTACCGGCGTTCTCCAGGACCATCGCAGCCAGGCGGCATCCTAAGTGCGCTCTGTGAGCAGAATCTGGCCTTTTCGAATATCACTCAAAAATTCCGCTGCGGCTCGGATGGAGTGTAGCCGGGCGTAATGGCCAGCTTCAATGGCAGGCCGATCAAAGCATAGATTTTTCCCCGCTTCGTCTAAAATAGCGATCCGGGTGGCTTTTTCAAGTTGCAGCAGATTGGTGGACGCGCATGCTTGTGCCATCGATGATTCGTACACCCCGCCATATGCATCGGGGATCGCGTCCATTATCCGATCCACACACCTGTCTTTGTCCAACGGTGGAAGCGGTTGCAGCAGATTATATGTGGCCCATGCCGTTTCGGCAAGTCGCGCCACGGCGAGCCCGACCGCAATATCCACAATATTCCATTCAACACCCTCCGATCGTGATCCCTCGGTACTCCTTATCACGTGTTGGGTAAAAGGGATTCAATGAACCGCCCCTCAAACTCAGTCATTTCATATCGGCTCATCAAATACTTCTTCCAGAAGCACTGAATCAAACTTTTGCCGTTTTGGGAATCCGGTTTATAGATTCACCGTCTGGCAGACCGCGCCTTATCGTTCGCAGGGATGAGACGCGACACTCCTGCAGCACGGGTTCCGACCGGAGATTTCTTGAATCTCAATAAACGTTTGAACCTATATCCAGCGCTTGCAGCACATGAGGAAGCAAGCAAAAGTGCGGTCGCGGCTACATGATGCCGTGCGGCCGTTCCCCAATTTATCGTGCCGGTAGACCAAATAAATTCTATAAAAAGATACAGACTGAGGAAAAACAATACTCTCATCCTGTGAACGCCTCTGTCTTCTAAGACAAATTTGAGGCTGAAAAGAATTAAGCCCAATCGCAGCATATTCTCGAAAAATACAATGACGTCGCCAAAAGTCGAAATTCGCCACGGCATAGGTTCAAATAAGTATTGAAAAAATCCAATGACGATAAAATAAATCGTTCCGAACCCACTCGAAAATGCAATATCGGACTTATATTGTGCCCGTGCATCTACCGTAGCCCCTGTACGTTGAAAGGATTCAGCCGCCTCAAAAACGTTGCCGCTACCACCGTAATTACGGTCCTCGAGTAGTGCAAGCAAAACCAAATATCCTAATATTACAATCATAACTGCAAACCCAATCCGACCTACAGTCACAGTATTATATTTAATAATACTATTGTATATTAGGGGTGAAAAAAACATAACTATGACCGATATAAGCATAGCGAGATGCGTCGAACCAGCAATTATTGAGCCCAGTAATACAAGCATCATTGCCGTTGCACGTTTTTGGTGATTAAATAGAAACATGGAATACAGAATAATCGTTATACCGAGTAACTGAAATGGCTCCCTGAGGGGCACAGACGTGCTCAGGAATAATGAAGGTGCAAATGCAATTACAGCAGCTGATAATACTTTCATTCGTTCTGATGCTTCACAAAAATTAGCAATTTTCAATACCATTAATGCGGTTAGGAGCCATGCAATAATTGACAGTAAGCACATCCAGAATATCGAGCTGCCAAACAATCGCATGAATAACCCAGAGGCATTTACATATATATGCCATCCGATATCCCATGAGAGGAATCGCCCGCTCCACGCGACCTGCATCGCTTCAATATAGAAACTTAAACTATCCGTGCCGGCCAGGACTCTATAGGGGTCCTGCATCATCAGAAAAATGAGAAATAAAATGCGTGCCAACAGGCCCGCACAGACTATGAAAACAGGAAACTGTGTTGAACTCATTTAACCACCTAACCACAAATGTTATACGTCTTGTAGCGTCGCCAACGCTGAGATCCGCATCACAGAATGGGCGACATCTCTTGACTCGTATTTAGCTTTCACAATTTCTCGTGAGTTCTTACCATAAGTTTCCCTTAAAAGCTTGTCCGCGGCCAAAATCTCCATTGCGCGTGCGGTACCGGCAGGATCGGCCACAGGCACCAAAAGACCATTTTTACCATCCACCACTGTTTCTCGGCATCCGGCCGCATCTGTGGTAATTATCGCTCGCCCCATTGCCATTGCCTCCAATACGGTGCGCGGAGTTCCTTCTCGGTATGAAGTCAGAACATACACACTACAACTCGCTAATGCAGGCCGCACATCTTTAAGTTCGCCCAAATAGTGGACCCCGTTTTCTTTCCAACTAGCCAGCTCTTCCTCACTCACACTATCCGGGCCTTCATCGTGTGGTCCTGCTAGGTAGAATTCGGCACTCGGGAATTTCTCTTTTACAATCTTTGCAGCAGCAGCATATTCTCGTATCCCTTTGTTAAGAATAAGTCGCGCAATCATGAGGAATACTGGTTCGTCAGGTAGTTCGGCAGGCGTAAACTCGCATAGGTCCACCCCCGAACCATTGACCAAGCCTGCCTTGGTAGCGTCTTTCAAGATTTCTCGATTCACAAAGTAATTGAGGTCGTCGCTATTCTGAAAAATAACCCGATATGAAAGGAGACAAGCCTGAGTATAAAGTATCTTAGAAGCGGCTCGAACTACGCGCCGCTTGAGGCCATCACCTTCGATAAACGCATAACCTAGCCCGGTTACCATTAGTACGGAACGGGTTTTCAGGCCAGCCGCAGCAAAGCTACCCCAAATATTTGGCTTAATAGTGTAGTTTATGATGGTATCTGCGCCTATTTTCCGAAGCAATCTCCGCAACTCTATACAATAAGCCAGATCTGAAATTAGGCCGAGTCCAGTTCGAGATAGATGTATTTGATGAACAATTGCGCCCAGACCCTCAAGATGGCGCCTTGTTTCCTCTCCTATATTTGGCGCGCTAACGTGCACAGCATGATTCGCAGCGATAAGCGCTTCGATCAAGGGTTTGCGGAAGTTGATAAGAGATGAGGCGAGCGAACCATTGAGCAGGACCGTCTGGCGGTGAGCAATTTTATTATTCATTGGCCGGCCTTTAAGGAAATTAAGAGTTCGATAGTTAAATCTTGCATACTGCAGGAAAATGCTGCTTTCTACAGGTTATATTTATATCTCCAATAACAAGCGGTCCTATGCCCATACCCTCGAACGATTTTGCTCCTTGGCCTTGTTATACCATGGAGGAAATTGATGCGGTCACAAGCGTACTAACGAACAATCGCGTCAATTATTGGACCGGTCAAGAAGGGCGCGACTTTGAACGTGAGTTTGCGGCATGGACATCCAGTAATAGAGCGATCGCTCTCACAAACGGCACAGTGGCGCTCGATTTAGCATTGCGGGGACGAAATATAGGTCGCGGAGATGAGGTGATCGTAACTCCACGAACCTTTATTGCTTCGGTATCGTCGGTCGTGTCAATAGGAGCTACTCCGGTATTTGCTGATGTGGACAAAGACAGCGGCAATATTTCTCCCTCTACTATTGCGGATGTGATTTCGGATAAAACGCGCGCCATAATTCCGGTTCATCTCGGCGGTTGGCCCTGTAATATGGATGGTATCATGGCGCTAGCGAACGAGTATGACCTCTTTGTTATCGAGGATTGCGCCCAGGCCCATGGCGCGAAAGTTGGCGATGCCATGGTGGGATCGATAGGCCACGTGGGGGCATGGTCATTCTGTCAGGACAAAATCATGACTACGGGTGGCGAAGGCGGTATGGTGACCACCAATGACGAAGAATTGTGGAGCCGGATGTGGTCTTATAAAGATCATGGGAAAAGCTGGGACGCTGTATATAGACGTGAACATCCGCATGGATTTCGTTGGCTGCACGAAAGTTTTGGAACCAACTGGCGAATGTTGGAGATGCAGGCCGTGATTGGTCGTATTCAGCTTAAACGAATGGACGATTGGACGGCAGCACGCACGCATAACGCACGCGCATTGCAAGCCACTTTAGAGGCATTCCCGGATGCCGTCCGTGTGCCTGATCCAGGTGCTGGGTTCACTCATGCCTATTACCGTCAATATGCTTACATTAAGGAGGAAGGGCTTAAACCCGGTTGGACGAGAGACCGGATCATCGAGGAGATAGTTGCACAAGGCTTTCCGGCATTTCAGGGCAGTTGTAGCGAGGTCTATCTTGAAAAAGCCTTTGATGGAACAGGCTGGAGACCCGAAAAGCGTCTGCCGGTTGCCCGCGATCTCGGCGAAACAAGCATCATGTTTCTTACCCATCCGTCCGTTACAGAAGAACAACTGGGAAGCTATTGTGACGCCGTTCGCCAGACGTTTGAAGCAGCTGTGCGATAGAAACTACTCGCGTTATTTCACTAACGGCTGAGCTGGATTACCGACGACAACGGCACCGGGCGCTACGTCTTTCGTCACGACCGCCCCCATTCCGACAATCGCTCCAGCACCAATGATCAGTGGTTTGTCTGGGGTGCCCTGCTTTAATATAGCACCTGCTCCGATATAGGCATGGTCCGCAATTTGCACGTTGCCATTACATTTTACACCGGGTGCAAATGTCACAAAATCTCCTAATACGCAGTCATGCTCAACATAGGACCCAATATTACAGTGGAAATGTCTGCCAATACGAATATTACTAGTGATGGTAGTGAATGGCGAAAATATGGCGCCCTCACCGATCTCGACATTGTCCATGCATACGTGTTGCGCAGCAGCTATCGTTTCGAAGGAGATACCGTCCCGCATGCATTTTATGACTAGTTCTTCGCGAATCCGGCTGTTGGCAATAGCAATGGTGACGGTTCTTCTGCGCGCTTTTGCAACTACAAATGCGTCATAACTCCAGACAGGAAATCCGTTAACCATTTGCCCGGACCGTCCATCATCGACGAATACGAATAATTTTTCACTGCTATAAATATGCTTGGCTCGCAGTAACGGTGCGACACCACGCCCACAGCCCGAAGCACCGTAAATTGCGTGAATTGTATCAGTCATGATTGCCTTGTACCGGTAAATCGCGGCATTGTGGCCTCGCCATCAGCGCTGACGCCATCCTTCTTGAGAACCTTGAATATAGTCAAAATAAGAATCTTGAAATCCAGCGTCAAAGACTGATTATCGACATACCATAGGTCAGCCTCAAATTTTTCCTCCCAACTTAAGGCGTTGCGACCATTTACCTGTGCCCAGCCGGTAATTCCGGGACGAACATCATGACGGCGCGCTTGTTCGCTGGTGTAAAGAGGAAGATACTCCATCAACAAGGGCCGGGGACCAACAAGTGACATTTCTCCTTTGATGACATTCCAGAGGCCGGGTAATTCGTCAAGGCTGGTGCTGCGAAGGAATTTTCCATAGCGTGTCAAACGTTCAGAATCGGGAAGCGACTGACCTTTTGAATCTAAAGCATTTTTCATTGTCCGGAATTTCAGTAAATCGAACGGCTTACCGCCAAACCCGGGGCGCTTCTGAATAAAAAGTAAAGGTTTCCCGAGATAGGCGCGGTTGAGCATCGCGATTAAAAGTATCACCGGTAACAAAATCAGCAAGATTCCCGATGCTGCAATGAAGTCGATGAAGCGTTTCATGATCTCGCTAAGCTATTTCAATCGCAGGGAAACAGAATCTAGGCCAACATCAAAACCGTCACCACTTTCAGCAGCGCGCCCTGACAAATCGAGCCAGTAATAGCGGCATCCTGTACCCCGATTGCTGATTTGGCGCAAAGTCGATTTTTCCTTGAGTGGGATTTTGACCGACACAGCAGCTTTATGCCCCTGTTCCGCACACGTCAAACTAATCGTAAGATCCACGTCGTTGGGGATTGTATCGGTGGTTATTGTCCTAATTTCCAGAATAGCCGCCGGGATATCAATAAGCTGCCGAGCAAAGAGACCGCCAGAGTTCTGGATAGCACTTAATCGCAACTTACCTTTAATTATCGCAGAACCGTATTCTCCAGTCGAGAATAATTGCCAGTCGAGTGGAGGAAATAATGGTGCATGTGCAAACGAGCTATTTCTTAACAGGTCAGTATCCGGTGGTCGTCTAGATAACAAATCATAGAGCTTCTCCGCTGTTCCGAAATGCTGATTATCGATTAACGCGCTGATAAGGTCAGCATCCCGGTATGTATCGCTATCTTCGTCCTTGCGATAAACCAGTGTACGGAGCGAAGCTCCATTAGCGATTGCTTCCGGATCAGCGGCAACAGTTGCCCAAAACTGGCTGGCCCAAGGAGGAGCGTTGGACAGCAATTCTGCAAATGGTTCAATAGTTCCGTTTGAAAGTGCATCAGCCATCACCGGGATTACAACCGATATTGACGCCGAGCTGGTCCGGAGCATAATATCATAGTAACCTAAAATTCCTGAAATATCTTGCTGCACTCCGTGGTCGGCAATCATCCACCCGGTGACCAATTGTTGCCGACGGGAAAGCATGAAGGCTTTGTGCATAAGTTTGCTTTTTTTTCCTTCAGTATTGCCAAGCGCCAACACTGCGATTGCTTCAGGGGTTATTGGTTCTGACAGGAATGCCTGTTTCGCAAAATTAATCGCAACCGGATCACTACTATTCGGAAACTGGCCCCCATTTGCCGCAACGGCAGCTTTAAGAGAATCGGATGCCCGCGTCTCGAAGGCGAAACCGTTTAATGGTTGAAGAGCAACTGCAAGCTGGGGAGCTGTATTTTTCGCAATAGAACCCATTGCGGTTAGGCCGGCAGCCAAGGCTATCATTAATCCGAGTATCCATCTGATGCCGTTTTTCAACATAGACCAAGCTCCTCAGGACGTCTTTAAACGGACTCGGCAGCTTTATTCCCATAGCTATACTGATACGCATAGCCATATCCGTAACCGGAATGCTGCGGCTGCACTTTGGTAACAATCCCGCCAAAGATATGAGCGCGAGAACTTCTAACACGCTGGATGGCTGACTGAATACCCCGCATTTTTACACCCCCCGCTTCAATCGTGTAAATGACGCCCTCTACAGCATCTGCAAGCAACGGAATGTCGGCCAATCCCAGAACTGGTGGGGCGTCAATGATGACGGTATCATAAGTTTCGCTCAATTGGGTGACCAACTCACGCATTCTTGTGCTACTCAATAGCTCTGCTGCATTTGGTGGTATCGGCCCAGCGGTCATTACGTCGAAGCCAAATGTCGTATTTTGATGGACAAGCTGTGCAAGATCATCCGAGCCAGTCAAGCTGTTGCTCAAGCCCGCATCATTTTTAATGCCCAGCATCTGATGAAGCGATGGATTGCGCATGTCGCCATCGATCAGCAAGATCTGCTTTCCTGTACTCGCCAACACCGCCGCCAAAGCAAAGGCAGAAGTACTCTTCCCTTCATTGGGGCGCGTACTGGTAAGCAAAAAAGACCGTGGGACACCATGGTCGGTCAGGAAAGACAAGCTGGTTCGTATGGAGAGATAGGCTTCCCAAGCCACTGATTTTTTGTCGGCAAGGCTCGACAATATATCTTCTTTTTCGAAATCAGGAATTGATCCCAAAGGTGCAATTCCCAGCTTGGATTTGAGATCAGCAGGGTCCTTTACCGATTGATCAATCTGCTCCATTACGAATACATAGGCGGCCGCCAAGCCGAGGCCGGCAAGTATCGCCAGCGCTACATTGAGCAATAGCATTGGGCTGGACGGGCTTGCGGCAGGCTGCGCGCGATCCACTATGGAAATATTGTTAGACCCCACCCCGGCTACGCCAATTTCCTTATAGCGCTGCAGCAAACCATCATATAGTTGGCGATTCGTATCCACTTCCCGCTGGAAGATATTATATTGAATGGAGTCGCGCCGTTCGCCGCTAAACTGACCTTTTAGGCGATTAACCTGCTCCTGCAATTTTTGTTCTCTTTCCAAGGCTTCACTAAAGCGAGCCGATGTTCCCGTTCGCGAGCGCGCTTCTTCTGCCGCAATGCTTTGGTTCAACGCAGAGACCTGGGATTCAATAGCCTTCGCAGCTGGGTATTCCGGTTCAAACTGGACCATAAGCTTGGCATATTCGGCCTGCGCTTTAGCGCGCTCTTCGCGAAGGTTGTTCAAAGCGACGTTTGCCAGGGCATTTTTATTTCCCGGTCGCTGGCGGGCTTCGCTTTCGGCGACAATGCGATCTGCTGTCGCTTGAGCGAGTTCTGCATTCAGTGCTTCCAAATTCGCGGACGCCAGAGTCTTTTGGGATACTGTTTTTCCATCCGCTGTCTGCTCGGAAGATAAGGTTATAATTTCCTTATTATCGGCATAGCCTGACAAGCTACGTTCGGAATCTTCGAGCCGCTGCTTGAGTTCGGCGAGTTGCTCTTCCAGAAACTTTCGGGCGTCTACCGTCGAATTAAAGCGCCGGTCAAGATTGGACGCAATAAATTGCTCAATCCACGCATTAGCAATTTCGGCAGAAAGATTGGGGCTAGGGCTTTCAAAATTCACGTCAACCAAACTGGAACCCCGGATCGGCGAGATACTAACATGTTCCTGCAAAAGATCCGTCGCTAGTTTCATGCGTTCATTTCTCTGGGCGGTCGTCTGCGCTTTCGGCGTTGCGGACAAAATGCCGGAATCGTCAGGATCAACGCCAAAAGCTTCAAAAAAACTATCTTTAGATGCCAGATTTCTGGCGCGGACAACCCGTTCCGCCAACGAACGGGATTCGAGAAGTGAATATTGCGTTTGATAAAATTCGAGATTTTGGCCAGCTCCATCCGAGCCGGTGACACCTTCAACGTTTGTTACCTTCTCTTGTTCGCGGCTAATTTCGATCCGAGCCGTGGAGGTAAAATAGGGCGTCATCAACAAAGTTACAATGATACCAAGCGCCACGCAGACGGCAATAATTGCGGCAATCGCAATCTTGTGGCGCAACACAGCCTGCCAATATTGTACCAATATCGGGGTTTCATGCGCTATATCATCATAGGGTTCGTAGCCGATTGGCATTGGCTCGTTTTTGTCGATCATACTATCCATCAATTTTCAAAATCTTGCAGCATCAATTATTGCCTGAACAAGATGATTAGCGGTGTGGTTATAAGCGGTGATGCCTGGATCAGGTCACGGAACAAACGTCGTGCTTGGGAATCACCAACAACGATAACGTCATTGGCGAACACTTCGGGGTCACTGTAATTTCCCCGCCTGATGGCCTTCAGGTTATATAAACCCGCCAGCTGCTCGCCATTGACGGTTCTGAAAATCACTACATCGTCCAATTTCGCAAATTCTCCGGCACCGCCTGCGGTCGCCACCGCGCGCATCAGAGTCATGCGACCAATGACCGGGTACAGTCCCGGCTTGTCGACCTGTCCGTCAACCGTGATTACCTGGCTGACCGTCTCTTCTAGATTGACGGTGACTTCGGGGTTGCGCACATAACGTCCCTGGAGACGATTCTCGATTTCATCGGCAAGCTCCCCCGGCGTCAGGCCAGAGGCCTTGACCACACCAATCAGGGGAAAGGATAATCGGCCACTGGCATCAATCTGCACTTCCTTGCTCAAATCCTCGATGCCGAAGACATCAATTTTGAGCTTGTCGAAAGGACCTATCAAATAGGCCCGATTGGAACTCAGCAGGTCAACGCGGGTAGGCTCCGGAAGACCGTTGCTCGACACAACGGTCACGTCCGGACTATCGCCCAATATGGTCTGACCTGCACAAGACGTTAGAAAAATCGCCATAAGCAAGACTGAAAAGCGCTTGATCATCGTAATATATATTCCACTGTTATTGGCTTCCGTTAGACCAAGCGGTTTCGTACGTAAACCGTTCATAGCCGGGAAATACCGATTTGGAGACGAATTGCCCAACTCCTCTAATGGTGATTGCTGTCACGTCGCTGAACAGAATTTATGCCATCGTTGAATAGGCAGACCAAAACCGCGAATACAGCCATGATGATAGGAACACGCAATGGATAGTCGCCGATGCTGGCAGCCAGCAAGAACAAGATGACTGCAAGACACATTAGAACGAGATATTTGGCCGGATTCGAACTGCGCCAGTTTTTTCCCCCTATCCACAAACGCCTGATAAACCATAGAATAGCGCAGATCGCGATCAGCAGAGCCGGAGCCCCGCCTTCAATAGGATATTGAAGCCAGTCATTATGGGCCTGATTCAAATAGGTGGGCCGCAGGAGTTCCTGCGACTCGTAAATTTTGTAGACATGTTCAAACGATCCGAACCCGCTCCCCCACGGCATATAGTCTTTTAGCATTGTGAAGAATGTCGGCAATAACTGCCACCGCAGCTCTTCGACTTCATTGCCACTAAACAGCCTGTCAAAGGCTAATGAGCGGGAGAGCAGGATAGACGCAATCGCCATTGCCGAGATTGCCACAATGCCGGTCGCCAATAGCACCCGGCGGCCGGACAGCAGATGGCTTTTTGAGGAAGCGGAACGCCTCGTTCCTGAACCTACGCCCGGATAATATCCGCCAAAATATACCAAAAACAAGGCCAGAAGCAGCGCCGGCACCATCAACAGCACTCCCGCCCTGGATCCGGTTATAAAAATGAGCGGGACGAAGACAAGAATGGTCGCAATCGAAGCGAAAAATTTCAGGGCGGCTTGCTTGCTATGTGGCTTTAAGGAACCTGCATACCAGCCCAGCATCGTAATCGAGCTGGCCAGCATGACGGCCTGATGATTGCGATTTGCAAAAAGGCCAACACCCGATCCAAAGTTGGTTATCCGGTATATATAAAGCGGCCCGCGCGCAGGACCAATGAACTGAAAAATTGCCCATAGCGCACTGATTGCACAAAGAATGATTAGCACCGGTACAACGCGTTTTCGATAATCTCTGTCAAGATTGAGATAGAGCATCATCGCGGCAATCGGGACTGCGAGCGCAAACAGGCTGTTCAGCGTTTTCGACGGCGACAAGGTCAAGGGCCGCCATGGCTGCTCAATCCCTGCGATATCGGCAATGTCGGCAAATATCTGGCGTTCCGGCAATGCGGTCCAGACGGAAGGAGGCAATGGTATCAGTTGAAGGACCATTAGAGCCAGTAACGCACCTGCTATATAAAGCGGAAACATCCGCCCCTTCCAATGCTCTGGGGCATTGACGGTCAACGCATAGGCGCAAAAAAGAATCGCAAGAGGCCGCAGCACAAGCAGTGATTGAATATCGTCCCGCGAACCGCCACCCGTGAAAAACACGATCACAATGAAAGCTACAAACGCATAGAAACGCACTGCCGGTGCTGAAAGCTTGCCGGTGATTTTTCCCAGTTTTCTTTTGGCAGACTTCATATCTTCAATTTTGCGATCTGTTTTCGATACAGGCTTCAGTGCGATGGGTCTCTAATCCAACAGACCGATGATAGCTATCCGTAAAAACAGGGCTTAGGTTTTTCCATAATGCGATCAGGATAAGGCAGTTCTTATTCCAAAGATGCGAGACTCAACACCCAAAACACACGGAAAAGTGGAGGATACTCTCGGAAACACAGCATTTTCATCACTTTTCGACTGGATTAAACGCCCAATGTCAGCATTGGTCTAGTTAACCAATGGAGAATAGCTTTGTCTGGAAATAACTGCAATTGCGACGCCTTGAGAGGCAATCTCATTTGTTTCAGGGCATTGTATCGGAAGCTTGCGAAAATCGTGTGCCAAAAATTATCTCCGGAAAACTAGTTGGCTTACACGGCCGCCCAATGGCTGCGGCGAAATGAGCAGTCCGGATCTCGACATCGTCGAGACACTGGATGCTCTGGACTTAGACGCGTTGCGTAGCATTTGGCAGACATATTATGGCTCCTCACCACCACCACTGCGTTCTCCCGAACTGTTCCGACTTATGCTTGCGTGGCGCATACAAGCTTCAATCGAAGGTGGTCTCGGACCCTTGACGCGGAAACAACTCGCGCGCGAATCTGTGCCAAAAGCAGAAGGCTTGTCGCTAGGTATCGGTGCAAAACTAGGCCGTATTTGGAAAGGCAAAATGGTTGAAGTCGAAGTTACCGAAACCGGTTTTCTACATGATGGTGAAATTTATAACAGCCTTTCAGCCGCTGCCACTGCAATCGCCGGCACCCGCTGGAATGGACCACGCTTTTTCGGGCTTCGTGAGCCCAAGGCATGAAACCTGAACCCAAATTTTGTGCAATTTATACAAGAAAAAGTACTGAAAATGGTTTGGAACAGGAATTCAACAGCCTTGATGCGCAGCGCGAAGCAGGAGAGGCTTTTGTCAAGAGCCAGGCAAGTGAAGGCTGGAAGCTATTACCTGATCGTTATGACGATGGCGGCTATTCAGGCGGTTCGATGGAGCGCCCGGCGTTGAAGCATCTGCTGGCAGACATTGCTCTGGGAAAGATAGACGTGGTGGTAGTTTACAAGATCGATCGACTGACCCGGAGCCTCGCCGACTTCGCTCGCATGGTTGAAACATTCGATCGTCATGAAATGAGCTTTGTCAGCGTTACCCAGTCATTCAACACAACCAGCAGCATGGGGCGCCTTACGCTCAATGTGCTGCTCTCATTCGCGCAGTTTGAACGCGAAGTGACCGGCGAACGCATTCGGGACAAGATAGCTGCTTCAAAGGCCAAAGGCATGTGGATGGGGGGAACGCTTCCCCTTGGCTACGACAAGCCCAGCGGCACGAGCCGGATATTGGAGGTCAACGAGGATGAGGCGCGAGTCGTCAGACTGATATTCGCGACTTATCTTGAACTTGGTTCGGTCCATGCCCTCGAACGATGGTTGGGCGAGCACGGGATCCTTTCAAAAGTCCGTGTGACCCGGAAAGGAAAATTGCTCGGCGGGCAGCCCTTCAGCCGCGGCGCACTATTCTATCTTCTTCGCAATCAAACGTATCGCGGTATGCTAAACCACAAGAAGCAGATTCATCCCGGTTTGCACGAAGCCATTGTTGATGCTGATCTGTTTGACAGTGTTCAACAATTGCTTGATTCCAATTCCCGCCGTCATGGCTGTCGCCGCGATCATGTCGCCAAAGCGCCGTTTACCGGACGTTTGTTCGATAGCGACGGAACTCCTATGTCACCAAGTTTTTCGCACGGCGCGCGCGGACAGGTCTATCGTTATTATGTCTCAACATCCCTACTCAAAGGTGGACGGAAAAGCGGGAAATTGGTCCAGCGAGTTGCTGCAAACGCACTTGAGCAAGTGGTTGAGCAAAGCATATTGCGGTTAATCCCTCGAACCAATTATCTTCCTCAAATAGTCCCTTCGCGGATTGAAGTTCGAGAGACTTCGCTGGTCCTGCAGCTACCGGTCAAATTTCTTAACTCAGTTCGCAAAAGGCTTTTGACTGACGAAAGGGTCGAACTCGATGAGGAAAATCCTGAATATTTAAATTTGGTCCTGGCTATCCAAATGCAGCGGCATGGCGGAAAAAATACGATCACAAGCCCGAGATCACCAATACCGCGACCGGATCCAATACTGATCAAGGCATTGCACGCGGCGCATTCCATCATTGAAACCGACCGGCGTGGCTTGCCGCTGCTGAATGCTGCCCCGAGAAAATCGTATAAGCGTTTGTTGGTTAGGTTGGCATTCCTGGCGCCTGACATCCAAGAAGGAATTTTGGCAGGCAAGCAACCACCGGGATTTACGCTGGAGCGGCTTATTCATGGGGAAATACCTGCCTCCTGGAAGGCACAACGACAACAGTTTGGTTGGACCAATTAAGTAAAGACCTCTCGGAACTGTCTTATGGTGGAGCGCCTTTTTCATAACGGAAATCAGAAGCCCTCAAGATCCCCATGCTTTTGATCACTTGCTCTCATCCTGGTCCTCCTTTGCGCGCATTACGCCGCGTCGCAGAGGATCGTACCCCGCTCTTCCACAACAAATGTGCAATCACCGGACGTTTATCTTAAAAAATCCCTGTTACCGATAAAAATTTCCCTGTTAGGCATTTTATATTCCCTGTTCACTAGAGCAGGGAATTTGAAGTGAAGGTCGGCGGATATACTGGCCTTCGCAAGGCACAAATAGCTCTTTGTGAGCGAATTTCTTACATTTTCCCTGTAGTTTCCCTGTTGTGCAGGGAACGCGATGGCTGCTTTGTCCTGGCAGAGACGGCCGGCCAGAATCATGGCAAAGCTTCTCAAATTTCCCTGCGCTTTGCTTGCCAAAACTGGTTTGGCCGCAAATTTTACCCACATGTCGGGCGGTTACGCGGTGAGCGCGCGTTCAGAGAATTGTGCTGGGGGTGAATGGCGGACACGGAGGGATTCGAACCCTCGAAGGACCGTGAGGCCCTTGCCTCCTTAGCAGGGAGGTGGTTTCAGCCGCTCACCCACGTGTCCACGTAGCTTGGCTAGAGGGGGCGCTATAACCATCCATCGCCGATGCTGCAACGGGTAAAACAGGCCGCCCCCAAACCCCGCGCCAAAGCGAAGAATCGATCCTTTTTGCCCACGGGACTCGCACTGCCGCAGAATCGACTCCTTTCGTCGTCCGTTCATTGCGCGGTCATGTCCAACAGCCGACAGCCGTGTCTGGCTGGTAATGGGAAGGAGTTGACCCATGTTACCGTTGTGCATGAAGAAATTACTGGGAACATTTGCGGTATTGGCCCTTGCCACTGCACCAGCCCTGTCGCCCGCCTTTGCCCAGGTCGAGAATGTCGATCCCAATGACGTGATCGATGCCGATCTGGCGGCCCCCGATTATGACGACAATTTCGATCCCGCTCCGGCGAACCCGGCGACGGTCGATGATTCGACGGTCGACAGCGACCTGAATGCAGATATCATGGCTCCTTCCGGATCCGGACAGGCCGGTGGATCAGCAGACTATGCGGTGCCCGCGCCGGCGGCTGGCGAGAATACCTATCAGGATGATGACCTGATCGGAGCGGCCGAAGGCGTGTTCGGCAAGGGTGCCAAGGGCCTGGCCGAGGTCATAGAGGATATTCTGAAGAAGCAGGGCCGGCCCAATGCCTATATCGCCGGACGCGAGGCCAGCGGTGCTTTCATCGTCGGCCTGCGCTATGGCTCCGGCAAGCTCTATCACAAGATTGAGGGCGAACGTCCGGTTTACTGGACCGGCCCGTCGATCGGCTTCGACATTGGCGGCAACGCGGCCAACACCTTCGTGCTGGTGTACAATCTCTATGACAGCGAAGACCTGTATCAGCGCTTCCCGGCCGGCGAAGGCGCGGCCTATTTCATCGGCGGCTTCCACGTCAGCTATCTGCGCAGCGGCGACAAGGTGCTGATCCCGGTGCGGCTGGGAGCGGGCCTGCGGCTCGGCGCCAATGTCGGCTATATGAAATTCAGCAAGAAGCAGCAGTGGCTGCCGTTCTGACCGACAGTTTTCATTGCGAGAAGCCGAAGGTGACCTGACAATCCAGAGCAGCGCACTAGCGAGTTGCCGTTAGCCCTGAGCTTGTCGAAGGGCGCTTCTCGACGATAGGCGTGGTTCGACAGGCTCACCACTAACGGCAATTCCGTGATCAACTCACATAATCCCCTCCTTTTCAAAGGAGGGGTTGGGGTGGTTTCTCTCGGCGAAGCCCTGTCCTTTTTTATCAGAGTGACCACCGCGGCCGCACCATCCTTGTTCGCTGACGCGAGCGATGCTGACGCATCGCCACCACCCCTTGAATCCCCTCCTCTGAAGAGGAGGGGCTGGAATTGCCGCTCAGGATGACGATACTCTCCCTCATCCGTTAGTGGTGAGCCTGTCGAACCACGCCGCCGGACCGGAAAGCGTGGTTCGAGGGAACAAATCCTCCCCGCTTGCGGGGACGGAGCGGACCTCTGGCGCGGGCGCTGCGCTCGGACGCCCCCTCCACCACGCTGCGCGCGGCCCCCCTCCCCGCAAGCGGGGAAAATTTTCGGGACAATCGCGATAAGTTGCGCCGTCATTGCGAACGAAGTGAAGCAATCCAGAGCGTCTTGCCGCCATCGTCGGTGCCTGTCGCTCCGGATTGCGTCTCTTTAGCAAGCTGCCGTTCGCCCTGAGCCTGTTGACCCGAAAGGCGAGCGAAGCTCAACTGCACCTATCGGCTTGAGATGTCCTTCGACAGGCTCAGGACGAACGTAATGGGGGCGCAATGACGCCCTCGGCCCCATGGGCCATTACTCACCAACTCCAAGATCAGGCCAGGGACCTGACCTTTTCCATCCGCGCCAGATAGCGCGCCAATATGTCGATCTCGAGATTGACGGCCCGGCCGGGCGCGAGCTCGCCGAGCGTCGTCACCTGCGCCGTGTGGGGGATGATGTTCAGGGTGAACAGGGTGCCCGCGTCCTCATCGGATACCGCGTTCACCGTCAGCGACACGCCGTCGACCGTGATCGATCCCTTGGCCGCGATATAGGGTGCCAGATCTTCGGGTACCCGGATGGCAACCTCGCGCGAATCGCCGGCGGCCTCGCTGGAAACTACCGTTCCCACACCGTCGACATGGCCGGTGACGATATGCCCGCCCAGCTCGTCGCCGACCTTCAGCGCCCGCTCGAGATTGATCCGCCGGCCGGCAGCAAATTGTCCCTCTGCGGTGCAGGATAGCGTCTCGGCCGACACGTCGACCGCAAACCAGTCGCGTCCCTTGTCGACCACGGTCAGGCAGATACCGGAACAGGCAATGGACGCGCCGATGTCGACGCTGCCCATATCGTAACCGCATTTGATTTTGAGGCGCAGGTCGCCGCGCGGATCGACCGATTCTATGGTGCCGATATCTGAAACAATGCCTGTGAACATGGGCGATCCTATTTGCTGTGAACGGAGCGGAACCTAGGCGGCGCGGTCATATATCTCAAGCATATCCTGCCCCAGCGCGCGCTGGTCGGTCCGTCGCCAGTGGCCATGCGCTTCGTCAAGCTTTTGCAGCCCGATATCGGCAATGCCCGGCAGGCCGCCGCCGATGATGATCGGCGCGCGATAGAGCAGCAGCCGGTCGACCAGACCCGCCTGCAGGAAGGAGGCTGCGGTTTTTGCGCCGCCTTCGACCAGCAGCCAGTTGATGTCGGGAAGGCCGGCAATCGCGGCCGGCTCGTCAATCTGCAGCCAGTGCTCGGGCCTGTCCCTGTCGCTGCCCAGCACCACCGGTTGCGGCGAACGGTCGGCCAGGCCCTCGAGGCGCACGTCGAGCCCGGGCCGGTCGGTTCTGGCCGTACCGGCGCCGACCAGGATGGCATCATTGCGTGCCCGCTCGAGATGGGCATGGGCCCGCGCCGCTTCGCCGGTGATCCACTGGCTGGACCCGTCGGCCATGGCAATGCAGCCGTCCAGCGACATCGCCAGTTTCAGCGTGACAAAGGGGCGCCCGTTCTCGAGCCGGCACAGGAAACCGGCCATGGCACGGCGTGCTTCCCATTCCCGGATACCGACCGACACCGGAATGCCGGCATCGCCCAGCCGGTCGATGCCCCTGCGCCGCGTGCGTTCATCGGCATCGAGAGTCGCGACAATCACCCTTTTCGGCTTTGCGGCGATAAGGGCAATGCTGCAGGTCGGGCCGCGCGTGCTTTCATGCGCGCAGGGTTCCATCGTGACGAAAATGTCGGCACCCCTGGCCGAAGCGCCGGCCTGGGCCAGCGCCATTTCCTCGGCGTGCGGCCGTCCGCCCGGCTGGGTCCAGCCCCGGCCGAGGATGATGTCATTCTTGACGATCACGCAACCGACATTGGGATTGGCACCGGTGCGCCCGCGCCCGCGCTCCGACAGCGCCAGCGCTGCTGCCATATATTGTGCGTCGCCGGGCGAAGTCAGCATTGCAGCCCGGCGGGGCGTTCGACCTTTACTTCGCCGCGCGCCAGCCGGGCCGCTTTGGCTTCGCGTTCAATCTGTTCGACGTCCATGCCGGACATCCGGCCAAGTTCCTTCATCGCCTCGCGCCGCTCCGCTTCCAGCTTGTCCTTCAGGCACTGCACTTCCCAGCGATCCTGCAGGATTTCCTCGTCGGTGCGGTCACTGGTCCAGTTCTGGACATAAATGACCTCCTGCGGCACATAAGTATATGTGTTTACCTTCGGATCGAGATAGAAAAGGAGCAGGATGAACGCCGTGCAGGCAATCGCCAGCACCGCCGGCAGCAGGCGCTCCCCCGGTTCGCTCTGGCGAAAGACGGCGATCAGGTCGCCAAAACCGCCACTCACCGATGCATCTTTTAACATTCCCATGCCATCCAAATAGTGCGGGCAAGCCCGGATGACCAGCCCTTCCCGCAAAATTGGCACGGGAAATAGAGGCCAGGCAACCCGGTGCCGGGGTCAGCGGTTGATTTCAAAGCGGACTTTCGGCGTCATCCCGCTTTCAGCTGGCCCTGATTCGCAAGCGGTTGCCGGGGTATCACCCGATCAGGCACACAGGCTGCTCCGGCACCGCTCGTCGCCTGCCGGTCAGGCAGCGGCCCTGGCCAGTCTTGCGAGCGCCGCTTCCTTGCCGATCAGCGGCAATAGCGCGTTCATGTCCGGACCATGGTCCAGCCCGGTCAATGCCTGCCGCAGCGGCATGAACAGCGACTTGCCTTTCCGGCCGGTCGCCACCTTCAGAGCGTCGACAAGCTGTTTCCACAGGTCGTCCGATGCTTCCAGTTCTTCCATTCTGGCATGAGCGAGGGACAGAAATTCACGGTCCTCCCGTGACAATTCGGGCACCGAAACCGGTCCCGTCACAACCTGCCACCATTGATCCACATCGCCCATATCATGCAGATTCGGCCGGATGACCGCCCAGGCTGCGGCATTCATCGCTTCGGGCAAACGGTCTTTCACATTCTCATAGTCCAGCAAATGCACGATCTTCTGGTTGAGCTGGCTCAGTTCTTCCTCGTCAAACCGCGCCGGCGCCCGCCCGAATCGGGTAAAGTCGAAACTCGCAACGAGCGGTTCGACATCGACAACCGGTTCCACCGGATCGCTGGTCCCGATCCGGGCGAGCAGTGCGACGATCGCCTGCGGTTCGATATTTTTCTCGCGAAAGCTGCTGACACCAAGCGAGCCAAGCCGCTTCGACAGCTTGCCCTCGCTGCCGACGAGCAGTGCTTCGTGCGCAAATTCGGGGGGCTCGGCACCCAGCGCATGGAACATCTGGATCTGCACCGCGGTATTGGCAACATGATCCTCACCGCGCACGACATGCGTGATTCCCATGTCGATATCATCGAGCGCCGAGGGCAGCATGTAGAGCCAGCTGCCGTCTTCCCGCCGGATGACGGGGTCGGACAGCAGCGCCGGATCGAAATGCTGCTCGCCGCGGATCCGGTCGACCCAGGTAATCGGTTTCTCGTGATCCAGCTTGAAGCGCCAGTGTGGCCTGCGCCCCCGGTCTTCCAGATCCGTCCTCTGGCTATCAGTCAGCTCCAGCGCCGCCCGGTCATAGATTGGCGGCTTGCCGCGACCCAGCTGGATCTTGCGCTTCAGATCCAGTTCCTGTGCAGTCTCATAGGCCGGATAGACCCGGCCCGATGCCTTCAGCTTTTCCAGCTGCTCCTCATAGCGGTCAAAGCGCGCCGACTGTCTTTGTTCCTCGTCGGCGGTCAGCCCCAGCCATGCCAGGTCGGCCCGAATCGCGTCGACATATTCCTCCTTCGACCGTTCTGCATCGGTGTCATCAAGCCGCAACAGGAATTTGCCGCCCTCTTTGCGTGCAAACATCCAGTTGTGCAGCGCGGTGCGAATATTACCGACATGAAGATGGCCCGTGGGCGACGGGGCGAAGCGGGTTTTTATGGTCATACGGTCCTGAATGCGTTGGTGATCGGATAGCGCCGGTCCCTGCCGAAATTGCGGGTGCCGAGCTTCACCCCCGGAGGAGCCTGGCGCCGCTTGTACTCGGCGATATAGAGCAGCCGCTCGATCCGGACCACGGTTTCCCGGTCGAATCCCCGCGCGACCAGATCATTGACCGACAATTCCTCCTCGATCAGCCCGTGCAGCAGCGGGTCGAGAATCTCGTAGTCGGGCAGGCTGTCGCTGTCCTTCTGGTCCTCGCGCAATTCGGCGCTGGGCGGCTTGCTGATCACCGTCTCCGGCATGACCGGCCCGTCGGGACCCATGCCCAGGCTCGGCCTGTTGTCGTTGCGCCACTTCGAAAGCTTGAACACCGTCAGCTTGTAGGCATCTTTCAACACGGAATAGCCGCCCGCCATGTCGCCATAGATGGTGGCATAGCCCACGCTCATCTCACTCTTGTTGCCGGTGGTCAGCAGCATGTGCCCGAACTTGTTCGACAGCGCCATCAGGGTGACCCCGCGGATACGGGACTGGATATTCTCCTCGGTAATATCGACATTGCGGTCGGCGAAGCTGTCCTCCAGCATCGCGTCAAAGCCCTCCACCGCCGGATTGATCGGGATCATGTCCAGCCTGGTCCCCAGCAACCGGGCGCAGCCCGCGGCATCGTCGAGACTTTCCTGCGAGGTGAAGCGCGATGGCAGCATCACGTTCCATACCCGGTCCGCACCCAGGGCGTCCACCGCCACCGCTGCCGAAAGCGCGCTGTCGATGCCCCCCGAAAGGCCCAGGATCACGCCGGGAAAGCGGTTGCGGTTCACATAGTCCCGCAGGCCGAGGATCATCGCATTATATATATCGGCAGGATGGTCATCAAGCCGATGAATTTCGCCTGGTGCGCAGGTCCACTTGCCATTTTCGCATGACCAGTGGGTGTCGACAATCGCCTCATCCCAGTCGGGCAGCTGGTGCATCAGGCTGGCGTCGCCATTGAGCACGAAGCTGGCCCCATCGAAGACAATCTCGTCCTGGCCGCCGACCCGGTTCAGAAACAGCATCGGAATGCCGGTTTCCTCGACCCGCCGCGTCGCCACCTGGCCGAGACGCATATCGTCCTTTTCGACCTCATAGGGGCTGCCGTGCACCGTGATGAACAGGTCCGTGCCGCGTGCTTTCAGATGTTCGCAGACAGCCGGCAACCATACATCCTCGCAGATTGGCAAGCCGATCCTGCAACCCTTGAAATGGATTGGTTCGGGCAAGGGACCCTGGGCAAACAGCCGCTTTTCGTCAAATGTGCCGTAATTGGGCAATTCGACCTTATAGCGAACTTCCCGGATATGCCCATCCGCCAGCAGCGCGATGCCGTTGTAGAGCTTGCCATCCTCACGGAATATCGACCCGACCAGCATCGCCGGGCCCGGCCCTGCTGTCGCCGCCGCCAGCCGGTTGAGCTCCGCTTCTGCCCGCTCCCATAGTGCCGGCTTTAGAACCAGGTCTTCCGGCGGATAGCCGATCAACTGCAGTTCGGGAAAGACGAGCAGATCGCTGTCCGGGCAGCCGCCGTGGGCAGCAATCATCGCATCTGCATTGCCGCGCAAGTCGCCAACGCTCTGGGTCAGTTGCGCCATGGTGATTGTCAGGCTGTCGGTCATGGCGCACTGATAGGAAGCCGCAATGAGAGGGGCAATCGAAATAAACGCAATTACGGACTTTTGATTCCACAGCCTTCTGTCTAACAGGGTCACGAAATTGTCATGGAGTGCCGCGAGCGAGTCTTGCGGCGCGTCGCATCGGGGAAACGCAATTATGAAACTCATGTCCGGCAACAGCAATTTGCCGCTTGCCACCGCGATCGCCGATTATCTCGGCATTTCTCTGACCGACGCCAGCGTCAAGCGCTTCGCCGATGACGAGATTTTCATCGAGATCCACGAAAATGTTCGCGGCGAGGATGTGTTCGTCGTCCAGTCAACCAGCCATCCGGCCAATGACAATCTGATGGAATTGCTGATCAGCATCGACGCGCTGCGCCGGGCCTCGGCCAAGCGCATTACCGCCGTCATCCCCTATTTCGGCTATGCCCGGCAGGACCGCAAGCCCGGACCGCGCACGCCGATCTCGGCCAAACTGGTGGCCAACCTGATCACCGAGGCGGGCGCCGACCGCGTCCTGACCGTGGACCTCCATGCCGGCCAGATCCAGGGCTTTTTCGATATCCCGACCGACAATCTCTATGGCGCACCGGTGATCAGCGAAGATATCATCCGGCGCCATAGCGACAAGGACATCATGGTCGTCTCCCCCGATGTCGGCGGCGTGGTGCGCGCCCGGGCGCTGGCCAAGCGGCTCGACAACGCGCCGCTGGCCATTGTCGACAAGCGCCGTGAGCATGCCGGGGTCTCCGAGGTCATGAATATCATCGGCGACGTCAAGGGCCGCTTCTGCGTCATGATCGACGATATTGCGGACAGCGCCGGCACGCTCTGCAACGCAGCCGATGCTCTGATTGCTGCCGGGGCGACCGATGTCGCCGCCTATATCACCCACGGCGTTCTGTCGGGCAAGGCGGTGGAGCGGGTCAACGGCTCCTCGCTGCGCAAGCTGATCATCACCGACACCATAAAGACGCCACAGTCTGCGCTGGAATCGGACAAGATCCGCATCCTGCCGATCGCTCCGCTACTGGGTGAAGCAATCAAGCGGATCGCCGATGAAAGTTCGGTCAGCAGCCTGTTTGACTGATTCCCCGTTGCTGCCAGAGCAATAGCACCCCGATGTAAATCACAGATGGCGTGGATTCCGGCTTCCGCTGGAATGACGAGTTGTTATAGATGCCATCATGACCCCCAAAGATATCGATCTCGCGCAAAAACTGGCCGATGCTGCAGGGGAGGCGATCCGTCCCTTTTTCCGCGCCAAATTCGAACAGGAAGCCAAGGGCGATTCCACTCCTGTCACGGAGGCTGACCGCGCGGCGGAGGCGGCAATGCGGGCCGTGATTGAGCGCGAACGGCCGGATGACGGCATTATCGGCGAGGAATATGGTCCGCGCAACGAAGGCGCCTCGCGCCAGTGGGTGCTCGATCCGATCGACGGCACCACCAGCTTCATCGCCGGTCGACCGATATTCGGTACCCTGATCGCGCTGATGCAGGAGGGTTTTCCGCTGATCGGAATTATCGACCAGCCGATTGCGGGAGAGCGCTGGATCGGGGTTGTCGGTCGCGGGACGACCTTCAACGGTCAGCCGGCAAAATCGGCGCGCTGCCGCGAGCTGAAGGACGCCGTCCTCGCCACCACCTCGCCGCATCTGTTCGACGAACATGATGCCGAACATTTCATGGGACTGGCAAGCAAGGTGGCGCCGCGCAAGATCATTTATGGCGGCGACTGCTACAATTACGGCCTGGTCGCCAGCGGCCATGTTGACCTGGTCTGCGAAGCTGGCCTGAAACTGCACGATTTCGCCGCCCTCGCCCCGATCATCGAGGGCGCCGGTGGCATGATGTGCGACTGGAACGGCGAACCGCTGCACGCGGAATCGGACGGCCATGCGCTGGCGATCGGCGACCAGGCGCGGATCGATGATGTGCTGGAGGCGATTGCCTGCCATCATTGACGGCAATTGCACCGCAATAATCCTTGCAATTCCGGCGAATCCCGCTAAAGCCGCCGTTCCGATGTGACGCACTGGCCAGTGTTGGGCTGCCACATGTGTCCGTAAAGGTACCATCTAGAGGAGACCAAAATGCCCAAGTTGAAGACCAAAAGTGGTGTGAAGAAACGCTTCAAGATCACCGCAACCGGCAAGGTGAAGCACGGCGTAGCCGGCAAGCGCCACCGGTTGATGAGCCATAACAGCAAATATATCCGCCAGAACCGCGGCACCAAGAAATTGTGTGATGCGGATGCACGGACAGTCAAGAAATGGGCGCCATACGGCCTGGGCTAAGCCCGCCGCAGCGACATTCAAACTTACAGGATATAGAATATGGCACGTGTAAAACGGGGTACGACCACTCGTACCAAACATAAGAGATTATTGGTTCAGGCGAAGGGCTATTATGGCCGTCGCAAGAACACCATCCGCATCGCGCGGCAGGCCGTCGAAAAAGCCGGTCAATATGCTTATCGCGATCGTAAAGTCAAAAAGCGGGCTTTCCGCGCGCTCTGGATCCAGCGCATCAACGCTGCGGTTCGCGCGGAAGGCCTGACCTATGGCGTATTCATCCACGGCACCAAGCTGGCCGGCATTGAACTCGATCGTAAAGTGATGGCCGATCTGGCGATGAACGAACCTGCTGTGTTTAGCGGCATCATCAAACAGGCGCAGGATGCTCTGGCGAAGGCTTAAGCATTTTCAGAAATTCAGGAAAGCGCCGGGGAGCAATCTCGCGGCGCTTTTTTATTGGGTTTTTCACAGGGCTTGCTAGACGGGCAGCGAGAAAAAACGGGACAATATGATGAGCGATATCGAGGCGATCAGGGACAGATATCTGGAGCAGATCGGCGCGGCTGCCGACGGCGACACGTTGGAAGCTATCCGACTGGCCGCGCTCGGCAAGAAGGGCGAGATCTCGCTGCTGCTGAAAACGCTCGGCCAGATGACCCCGGAAGAGCGCCAGCAACAGGGCCCGAAAATCAACGGCGCGCGGCAGACAGTTGCCGATGCGCTCACCGCCCGCAAGGAAGCGATGGAAGCGGCAGCCCTCGACGCAAAGCTGGCCACCGAAACGCTGGATCTGACCCTGCCAGCCCCCACGGCGCCGAAGGGCAGCATTCATCCGGTATCGCAGGTAATGGACGAACTGGCCGAAATATTCGCTGATCTCGGCTTCTCGGTTGCCACCGGGCCCGAGATTGAGGACGACTGGCACAATTTCACCGCGCTCAATATCCCGGACACCCATCCGGCACGGGCGATGCATGACACATTCTATTTCCCGCAGACCGACGACATCGGCATGCCGAAACTGCTGCGCACCCATACTTCGCCGGTACAGATCCGCACGATGATGGATGTCGCCAGGCAGACCGAAGGGGCCGGCAAACCAATTTACCTCATTGCACCGGGCCGCACCTATCGCTCGGACAGCGACGCCACCCACACGCCGATGTTCCATCAGGTCGAGGGGCTGGTGATCGACAAGAATATCCATATGGGTCATCTCAAATGGACGCTGGAAACCTTTGTCCGCGCCTTTTTCGAGCGCGACGATATCGAGCTGCGGCTGCGTCCGAGCTATTTTCCGTTCACCGAACCCAGCGCCGAAGTCGATGTCGGCTTTTCGGTCGAACAGGGCCGCCGGATCATCGGCGGAGATCCGCGCGGCTGCGTTGATGGTATTGGGGGCGGCTGGATGGAAATCCTAGGCTCCGGCATGGTCCATCCCAATGTCATCCGCAATTGCGGCCTCGATCCCGATGTCTGGCAGGGCTTTGCCTTTGGCTGCGGCATCGACCGGCTGGCGATGCTGAAATATGGCATGGACGATCTGCGCGCCTTTTTCGATGGCGATCTGCGCTGGGCCGATCATTATGGTTTCAACGCGCTGGATGTGCCGACGCTGAGCGGAGGAGTGGGCGCATGAAATTTTCCCTGTCCTGGCTGAAGGCGCATCTGGAGACGGATGCCGGCGCCACCGAAATTGCCGAGAAACTGACCAGCATCGGGCTGGAAATCGAAGGTATCGAGAATCCCGCCGATGCCCTGAAACCCTTTCGCGTCGCCAGGGTGCTCGAAGCCGGGCCGCATCCAAATGCCGACAAGTTGCAATTGCTTAAAGTTGACGATGGTGGGGCGGAACCGTGGCAGGTGGTGTGCGGGGCGCCCAATGCAAAGGCCGGGATGATCGGGGTTTTCGGGCCGCCGGGAACCCATATTCCGGGCAGCGATTTTACGCTGAAACCCGCGAAAATCCGGGATGTCGAGAGTTTCGGCATGATGTGCAGCTATCGCGAGCTGGAGCTGGGTGACGACCATGACGGCATCATCGAACTGCCCGAAAGTGCCGCAGAAAAGGTTGGGATCAGCTACGCCGACTATGCCGAGCTCGATGATCCGGTGTTCGATGTTGCGATCACCCCCAACCGGCAGGATTGCATGGGTGTGCGCGGGATTGCGCGGGATCTGGCGGCCGCCGGGATGGGCATGTTAAGGTCGCTTTCGGCTGCCTATCACGAAGCAAACTTCAATATTCCGGGCGCAGGCGCCGGCCCCGATATCCGTATCGAGGATCCCGAAGGTTGCCCCGCCTTCTACGCCCGCACCGTCAGCGGCCTGACCAACGGCGCGGCTCCGGCCTGGATGCAGCGCCATCTGAAATCCGCGGGCCAGAAACCGATCAGCCTGCTGGTCGACATCACCAATTTCGTGATGCTCGATCTCGGCCGGCCGCTGCACGTCTATGATGTGGCCAAGCTCAGCGGCGGTCTGGTTGCCCGCAAGGCGAAAGCGGGCGAAAAGCTCACCGCGCTCAACGACAAGAAATATATTCTCGACGAGACGATGACCGTGATCGCGGACGACAAGGGTGCCCATGATATCGGCGGTATCATGGGCGGTGCAGCAACCGGAGCGGAACCGGGAACGACAGAGGTCCTGATCGAATGCGCCTATTTCACACCCGAGAATATCGCCCGTACCGGCCAGAAGCTGATGCTGACCAGCGATGCCCGCCAGCGCTTCGAGCGCGGGGTTGATCCCGCTTTTCTGGATGACGGGCTGGCGATCGCGACCTGGCTGATCACCGAGCATTGCGGCGGGACGGCGAGCGAAATAACCCGCGCCGGGACACCTCCGGTCGAACAGCGCACCGTCGCCTATGACCCGGCACAATGCCTTGCTCTTGGCGGCATTGATGTGGCGGCCGATCGGCAGAAGGCCATTCTCGAGGCGCTCGGTTTCACCATTGCCGATGACTGGACCATCACTGTCCCGACCTGGCGGCGCGATGTGCAGGGCTGGCAAGATATTGTCGAGGAAATCGTCCGCATCGAGGGGCTGGACAATATCCCCTCGACGCCGCTGCCGCGCCAGCCGGGCGTAGCCAAACCGACCGCCTCTCCCGAGCAGCTGGCCGAGCGCAAGGCGCGCCGCGCCGCGGCCGCACGCGGGCTGAACGAGGTGGTCAACTGGAGCTTCATTGCCGACAAGGAAGCCGCTCCGTTCGGCGGCGGCAGCTGGTCGCTGGCCAATCCGATCAGCGAGGATCTGAAGGTCATGCGGCCGAGCCTGCTGCCCGGACTGATCGCGGCAGCCAAGCGCAACAGCGCGCGGGGCGCTTCGTCGATCCGCCTGTTCGAAGTGGGTCGCCGCTATCTGGAAAGCAGCGAGCATCCGACGATCGGGCTGGTGCTGGCCGGCGAGAAGATCGCGCGGAGCTGGCAGGGCGGAGCGGCACGCAAGTTTGACGCCTATGACGCCAAGGCGGAAGTGCTGGCGATCCTCGAGGCGGCCGGCGCGCCGACCGACAAGCTGATGGATTTCGGCTTTGACGATTCCGGGCAAGGCGGTGCCTATCATCCCGGCCAGTCCGGCACGCTGCGGCTCGGGCCGAAGAAGATCCTCGCCGCCTATGGCGCATTGCACCCGTCCGTGACCAGGGCACTCGGCCTGAAGGGTGCGGCGGTCGGTGCGGAGATTTTCCTCGACGCGATTCCGCTGAAGAAGAAAGCGGGCCATATGCGCGACGCCTTTGCGCCCCCGGCGCTGCAGGCGGTGACCCGCGACTTTGCCTTCATCGTCGATGCGACCCTGCCGGCCGGCGATCTGGTCCGGGCAGTCAAGGGCGCGGACAAGAAGCTGATCACCGATGCGCGGATCTTCGATCTGTTCGAGGGGCCGAGTTTGGGTGAAGGCAAGAAGTCGCTAGCGGTGGAAATCACGCTGCAGCCGGTAGAGGCAACTTTGACCGAGGAGGATTTGAAGATGCTTTCGGACAAGGTGGTGGCGAATGCCGGAAAGTTGGGAGCGGAGTTGAGAGGATAAAGCTTAGCACCTCCCCTTCAGAGGAGGGGTTGGGGTGGGTCTGTCCCCACTAGCAAATTCAGAAACTGGCATCGAGCCAGTTTCTTCATATCCCACCCCTTTCCCCTCCCTTGAAAGGGAGGGGTTTAATGGAAACAAGATACAGATTATGACCAAACCCCGCCGTACATTCGCGATCATCTCCCATCCCGATGCGGGCAAGACGACGCTGACCGAGAAGCTGTTGCTGAAAGGCGGCGCTATCCATCTGGCGGGCGAGGTCAAGGCGCGCGGTGACAACCGGCGGGCGCGGTCGGACTGGATGAAGATCGAGCAGCAGCGCGGAATTTCGGTGACCAGTTCCGTCATGACCTTCGAGCGCGGCGGCATTGTCTTCAATCTGCTCGACACGCCGGGCCACGAGGATTTTTCCGAGGATACCTATCGCACGCTGACCGCGGTCGACAGCGCGATCATGGTGATCGATGCGGCAAGCGGGATCGAGTCACAGACTCTGAAGCTGTTCGAGGTCTGCCGGATGCGCAATGTGCCGATCATCACCTTCATCAACAAGGTCGACCGTGAAGGCCGCGATCCTTTCGACCTGCTCGACGAGGTCGCCGACAAGCTGGCTTTGGACGTCTGTCCGATGAGCTGGCCGACCGGCATGGGCGGTCAGTTCGAGGGCGTCTATGACCTGCAGCGCAACCAGCTGCACCAGCCGGCCGGCGACAGCAAGCAATATGACGGGGTGACGCAGCAGTTTTCCGGTCTGGATGATCCGAAACTGGCCGAGGTGCTGAGCGAGGGCGCGCTCGAGCGGCTGACCAGCGAAGGCGAGCTGGCACAGGGCGGCTATAGCCATTTTGATCTGGCGGCCTATCAGAACGGTGATCTGACGCCGGTCTATTTCGGCTCGGCGCTCAAGCAGTTCGGGGTCGAGGAGCTGATCGAGGCGATTGCCGACTATGCGCCCAGCCCGCGCCCGCAACCCGCGGAACCGGCGCCGATCGATCCGGAGAGCGACGATGTCACCGGTTTCATCTTCAAGATCCAGGCCAATATGGACCCGCAGCACCGCGACCGGATCGCCTTCATGCGGCTCTGCTCGGGCGAGTTCAAGCGCGGCATGAAGCTGACCCCCTCGGGACTCGGCAAGCCGATCGCGATCCACTCGCCGATCCTGTTTTTCGCGCAGGACCGGGAAATTGCCGACACGGCGGAACCCGGCGATATCATCGGCATCCCCAATCACGGCACGCTGCGGGTCGGTGACACCCTGTCGGAGAAGAACCAGGTGCGGATCACCGGCCTGCCGAATTTTGCGCCCGAAATCCTGCGCCGGGTGATCCTGCGCGACCCGACCAAGACCAAGCAGCTCAGAAAGGCGCTGGACGACCTGTCGGAAGAAGGCGTGGTGCAGGTTTTCTATCCCGAAATCGGTGCCAACTGGATCATCGGCGTGGTCGGGCAGCTGCAGCTCGAGGTTCTGGTGTCGCGGCTGGAGGCGGAGTATAAAGTCGACGCCTATCTGGAGCAGGCGCCATTCGAAACCGCCCGCTGGATCAGCGGTGACGAGGCGACGGTCGACGCCTTTGCCAATATCAATCAGAGCGCACTGGCCAGAGACCGCGACAATAATCTGGTGTTTCTGGCAAAATCGGCCTGGGATGTCGGCTATCAGGAAGAACGGAATCCCGGGATCAAGTTTAGCGCCACTAGAGAGCGGTAAAATCGGCTTGCGCTGATGAATTACCTCCCTACTATATTGTTGGTAAAAACAATTTGAGTGGTCGGGGGTCTCATGCGGGTAAATTTATTGGCAGCAATTGGCTTGCTGTTTCTGAATATCGGATCAATCCAGGAATCCAGAGCAGCGGTCGAAAAGATTTCGACGGATTTATTTGCAGCTGAAGGCGACGTTTACAAGCCGATATTGTCTCCCGATGGTTCACAAATCGTGTATCGCCAGAATGCCGACGGAAAAACATTTCTGACCGTCCGATCATTGTCCGGAGGCGAAGCCTATAGCAAGGCCATGCCGGATGACACGGATCTCAAATGGTATCGCTGGGCAGGCAATGGCCAGGTCCTGTTCAGTGTTTCAAGTCTCAAACAATATCATGGCAACCGGGGCTATATTGGTGAGGAGTTTCGCCAGGTTGAAATGTACCTGATAGACACGGCATCCAGGCAATCGCGTTATATAGGGCTGGAAAAAGGGGGCCCGGATGGCGACAATATTCTGCATCTTGACCCCAAGGGCCGCTTCCTGCTTCTGGAAGTCAGAAAATCCATTTACAAATATCCCTCCGTATACAGGATTGATCTGGCTACGAACGAAGCTGAACTGGTGGTCAAGGATCAGCTGCGGGTCAGGGACTGGGTCGCGGACAATGCCGGCGATGTCCGGCTGGGCTTGAGCTACCGGCAAAACACAACCCTGATCTACTACCGCAGCTCAGCGGAAGAGCGATTCAAGAGTATCGACAAGGTCAAGGACAAGGACATTGTCGATGGCGGCAAGGAACCGCTTGTTGACGGGTTCAATATAATTTCCGGTTCGGACGAAGGATATATACTCTCCAACGAAAAAACCGGACGTTTCGGTCTCTATAAATTCAATCTCAAGACCCGTGAAATCGGGGAAAAAATCTTCGATCGCGACGATAGCGAAGTGACCAGCTTTTCATGGTTTGAGGATGGCGGTGCCCTTCGGGCTGCCTATTATACAGATTCTCGCGACCGCGTTCACTGGTTTGACGACTATCTCGCCGCGCAGCAGAAAATGCTCGATCGGACCCTGCCGGGTCAGGAAGTCTGGATCAGCTCGACCTCGGACGACAAGAGCAAAATGATTGTCCTTTCTACATCACCGCAGGATCCGGGAAGCTTCTATCTCTATGAACCGGCCGCCAAGAAAATGGAGCGTTTCGCCGGAATAAAGGACCAGATTGATCCGAACAACATGGCCATAACCACCTATGAAAGCTACTCGGCCCGGGACGGAACGAAAATACCGGCTTATGTGACCATTCCCAAAGGCAGGGATCCGAAGAATCTGCCTCTCGTCATTCTGCCGCATGGCGGCCCCTATGACGTGCGCGACAATATGGAATTCAATATGGAAGTCCAGTTTCTGGCCAATCGGGGATATGTGGTGCTTCAGCCAAACTTCCGTGGTTCCGGTGGCTATGGAGAGAAATTCTATGAGCTGGGAGAAGGTCAGATTGGCCGGACCATGCAAGACGATCTTGATGACGGCATGGACTGGCTGGCCAAGCGGGGCATCGTCGACCCCGGCCGGGTCTGCATCGTCGGCTCCTCCTATGGCGGATATGCCGCGCTCTGGGGCGTCACCCGCAACCCGGAACGCTATCGCTGCGCGGCCTCCTTTGCCGGCGTCACCGATTTCAACAAGCAATTGCGATATGACCGGCAATATCTGAAGAGCCGCTACAAGAGGCAATGGAAGGAAATTGTCAAAGGCGAGGATGATTTCGACCTCGACGATGTATCGCCCGTCCGGATGGTCGACCAGTTGCAGCGCCCGGTTCTGCTGGTGCACGGCAAGAAGGACAGCAATGTTCCCTATAGTCAGTTCACCCTTTACAAGGAAAAACTGGAAGATCGCGGTGCCGATGCCGTGTTTGTTACCTATGAAGAGGAAGGCCACGGTTTGAGGGAATTCGAAAACCGGAAGGACTGGCTGGATCAGCTGGACAAATTTCTGGCGGAACATAATCCGGCGTGATCCAGCCCCTCACCTAGCAGGACCAAGCCTTTCGGCTGAGTCTGAATCGCTTCCCCCCTATGACAGAGGGGGAAGCGGTTTCTCCGGCATCCCGTGCGCGTATCAAGCTTCACGAGCTTCGCTGCCATCGGGCTGTATCCCGGCCTTCGCCGGGATGACGGGCGCTCAGCGCCGGAGCAGGAACACCGCATGTTCGGCCAGCAGATTGGCCATGGCCCGCCCGGTCTGCTTGTCGCCGCTCAGGAACCATTGTTCTTCCTGCGCGAATCTGCCGTCGCGCACCAGAGCGCGGAAATCGTCGATGGTGACATGGTGGATATTGGGCGTGTCATACCAGCTTTGCGGGATCAGGCGGGTGACCGGCATGCGGCCGCGCAGCAGCAGCGACATGCGGATGCGCCAGTGGGCGAAATTGGGGAAGCTGACAAAGGCCTGCTTGCCGATCCGCAGCAATTCCGAGACGATCATGTCGGGCCGGTGGGTGGTCTGCAGCGTCTGGCTGAGCACGGCATAGTCGAAACTGCCTTCTGGATAGGTGGCGAGATCGGTGTCGGCGTCGCCCTGGACCACCGATAGGCCCCTGGCAACGGCGCGGGCGACATTGGCCGGGTCAATCTCCAGCCCGCGCGCGTCGCAGCTTTTTTCGTCGCGCAACGCTGCCATCAGCGCGCCGTCGCCGCAGCCGATATCGAGCACCCGGCTGCCCGGGGCGATATTGTCGGCGATGATCTGCAGGTCGGGACGGAGTCTGGTCATTGGTCTGGGCCAGTGCCGTTAGGGCTGAGCTTGTCGAAGCCCGGATCTGGTCGAGAGGTGTCCTTCGACAGGCTCAGGACGAACGGAAGGAACGGGCTCAGCCCTAACGGAAACAAGATGTTCATTTCCCTTCTCCCGCCTTCAGGAAGCCGTCGACGATGCGGTTCATTTCCGGATTCTCGAGCAGGAAGCTGTCGTGGCCGAACGGGCTGGACAATTCCATGAAGCTGACCTCGGCGCCGGCGGCGTTGAGGGCGTGGACGATCGCCCGGCTTTCGCTGGTCGGGTAGAGCCAGTCGGTGTCGAAGCTGATCAGGCAGAAACGGGTTTTCGAGCCCTTGAACGCATTGGCGAGCACGCCGCCATGCGCCTCGGCGAGATCGAAATAGTCCATCGCGCGGGTGATATAGAGATAGCTGTTGGCGTCGAACCGGTCGACGAAGCTGATGCCCTGGTGGCGCAGATAGGATTCGACCTGAAAATCGGCGTCGAAGCCGAAGGTCTTGGCCTCGCGGTCCTGCAGCCGGCGGCCGAATTTCTCGGTCAGGCCGGCTTCCGAGAGATAGGTGATATGGGCGGCCATGCGGGCGACGGCGAGGCCGCTGCTCGGCGGATCATCGTCGGCATAATAGGCGCCGCCGCGCCAGCGCGGGTCGGCCATGATCGCCTGTCGCCCGACCTCGTGAAAGGCGATATTCTGGGCGCTGTGCCGCGCGGCCGAGGCGATGATCACTGCCGAGGCGACGCGTTCGGGATAGAGCGCGGCCCAGCTGACCGCCTGCATCCCGCCCATCGAGCCGCCGACCACCGCATGCAGCCGCTCGATCCCGAGATGGTCGAGCAGCATCGCCTGCGCCCGGACCATGTCGGCGATGGTGATCACCGGGAAATCCATTCCCCAGGGCTGCTCGGTTGCGGGGTTCACCGTCGCCGGGCCGGAGCTGCCAAGACAGCTGCCCAGCACATTGGCGCAGATGATGAAATGGCGGTCGGTATCGATCGGCTTGCCGGGACCGACCATCCGCTCCCACCAGCCGGGCTTGCCGGTGAGCGGATGGGTCGAGGCGATATATTGGTCGCCGGTCAGCGCGTGGCAGACGAGGATCGCGTTGCTGCGGTCGGCGTTGAGCTGCCCGTAGGTTTCATAGGCATATTCGACCGGCGCCAGGCTGGCGCCGCTGTCCAGCGGCAGCGGTCCCAGCAGGCGGACCGACCGGTCCAGTCCAAAACGCGTATCTTCGGTCATCATCAAGGCAGCTAAGCGGCGAAATCCCGAGCGTCAAATGATAATGCGGTTGACTGGCGGGCCGCAATGGCTAGTCCGGCGTCAGCAATCATCGCAGCACATATGGGCAAAGCCAATGAACGGACCGAAACCGAAAGAGTGGATCATGGGGATAGCACCCTATGTGCCGGGCAAATCGAGCGGCGACGACGGGCGCAAGCTGGTCAAGCTGTCGGCAAACGAGAACCCGCTGGGCTGCAGCCCGGCGGCGGGAGCGGCGCTGAACGCGGCGTCCGGCTCGGTCGACCGCTATCCCGACCCCGGCTCGACCAGGCTGCGCGAGGCGATTGCCGCCAAGCACGGGCTGGACCCGGCGCGGATCATCTGCGGCACCGGCTCCGACGATGTGCTGCATCTCGCCGCCAATGCGTTCAGCGGGCCGGGCGACGAGATCATCTATGTCAAATATGGCTTTGCCGTCTATGATATCGCGGCGCGGCGCTATGGCGGCACGCCGGTGATCGCCGACGACAGGGATTATGGCACCGATGTTGATGCGATTCTTGCCAAGGTCACCGAGAGGACACGGGTGATCTTCATCGCCAATCCCAACAATCCCACGGGCACCTTCGCGCCGCGCGCCGAGATCGCACGGCTGCACGCGGCGCTGCCCCACCATGTGCTGCTGGTGCTCGACGCGGCCTATGCCGAATATATGGACGAGGGACAGGATGACGGCGCGCTGGAACTGGCCGAAAGCGAGGCCAATGTGCTGGTCACCCGGACCTTTTCCAAGATCCACGGGCTGGCGGCGGAGCGGATCGGCTGGGGCTATGCCCATGCCGACATCATCGGCGCGATGAACCGGATCCGGCTGCCGTTCAATGTCACCACCGCGGGCCAGCAGGCCGCGGTCGCGGCGCTCGCCGCCGACGACTTTGTTGCCATGAGCCGCGAGCATAATGCGAAATGGCGGCAGTGGCTGAGCGAGGAAATGGAGGCGCTGGGCAACCACGGCCTGCGCGTCGTGCCCAGCCATACCAATTTCCTGCTGGTGCTGTTCGAGGGCGCGGTCAGCGCCGAACGGGCCAATGCGGCGCTGATGGACAAGGGCTTTGCGGTGCGCTGGCTGCCCGGACAGGGGCTGGTCAACGGCCTGAGGATCACCATCGGCACCGAGGAAGAGACCCGCGGCGTTGCCCAGGCGCTGCGCGAGATACTGGAGAGCGCCGGCTGATGCTGCCGTTCAGCCATATCGCGATCATCGGTCTCGGGTTGATCGGATCCTCGATCGCCCATGCCGCGCGCCAGACCATGCCGACGGCGCGGGTCACCGGCTATGACAGCGATCCGGCGGTGCGGGCGCGGGTGATCGAGCTCGGCTTCTGCGACGATGTCAGCGACTCCGCCGGAGCCGCGGTGACCGACGCCGATCTGGTGATCCTGTGCGTGCCGGTCGGGGTCATGGCCGAGGTTGCCGCCGAGATCGCCGCCGACCTGCCGGACGATGCGATCATCAGCGATGTCGGCTCGTCCAAGGAAAATGTGCTGGCCGCGCTCGCCGAGGCGCTGCCAGCGGCCCGGATCATTCCGGCCCATCCGGTCGCCGGCACCGAGCATAGCGGCCCGGACGCCGGCTTTGCCACCCTGTTCCACGACCGCTGGTGCATATTGACCCCGCCCGAGGGCGCCGCGACCGGCGATGTCGAGCGGGTCCAGGCCTTCTGGGAAAGGCTCGGCGCCAATGTCGAGATCATGGACGCGAAACATCATGACCTGGTGCTGGCGGTGACCAGCCATCTGCCGCACCTGATCGCCTATACGATCGTCGGCACCGCGTCGGATCTGGAAGATGTGACCCGCGGCGAGGTGATCAAATATTCCGCCGGCGGCTTCCGCGACTTCACCCGAATCGCCGCCTCCGACCCGACGATGTGGCGCGACGTGTTCCTGTCCAACAAGGAAGCGGTGCTGGAAATGCTGCAGCGCTTCTCCGAGGACCTGACCGCGCTGCAGCGGGCGATCCGCTGGGACAAGGGCGACGAACTGTTCGACCTGTTCACCAAGACCCGGGCGATTCGCCGCCGGATCATCGAGGAAGGCCAGGACGATGCCGCGCCCGATTTCGGACGGGCGCACGACTGATCGCGCTGCGGGCGAAAAATAATCTGTTCAGATAACTCTCCTTCTTGCTGGCGAACTTTACAAACTTGACAGGGTTATAAGATTGAAAACGGGCACCCTCCGGATCGGCGATATCGCATCGCGGGTCACACGGGTCACACCCCCTTTTGCGGGAAAATATTCCTCCCCCGGAGCGGCGGAAAAGCGCGGATTTGAGAGTGAAGAAAGCGGGCGGACCATGCGGCAAGCCTAACCGATCCGGCCCGCTGTAGGAAAGAGCTTTCGTGGCCCGGCCCGATTTTCCGGAAGCCGCAGGATGAAGGGAATATACAAGCGGGAAAAATTCGGTATCCTGTAGCAATTCCCATGCGTAACAAGCGGTTGGGAACCGTCATGGGAGAGTGAATTTGACCGAAGCGACAGTGAGCAGCGCCCCCCGTTCCGCCGACCGGGGTACCCCGGAAGCCGGCTATGGCAGCAAGAGCTACCGCAACTATATTCTCGGCATATTGCTGACCGTCTATATCTTCAACTTCATCGACCGCACGATCATCAACATATTGACCGAGCCAATCAAGGAAAGCTTCGGCGTCGAAGACTGGCAGATGGGACTGCTCGGCGGACCCGCCTTTGCCATTCTCTATACCTTTGTCGGCATCCCGATCGCGCGCTTCTCCGAGAAGCACCACCGGGTCTGGATCATCGCCGGATCGGTCTTCCTGTGGAGCCTGATGACCGTCCTGTGCGGCTTTGCCCTCAGCTTCATCGCCCTGTTCATTTTCCGCATCGGCGTCAGCATCGGCGAGGCGGGCTGTTCGCCCCCGGCCAATTCGCTGATCGCCGACTATTTCATCCCGGCCGAGCGGTCGACCGCGGTCTCGGTCTATGCGCTCGGCATCCCGCTGGGCGGCATGGTCGCCTATGTGTTCGGCGGCTATATCGTCGGCAGTCTCGACGGGCCTATCATCGGCGCGATGCTGGAAAGCTGGAACTGGACCTGGGCAGTGAACGCGCTCGACTGGCAGAATATCGAGGGCTGGCGCATCGCCTTCGTCGTCGTCGGCGTCCCCGGCATCATCGTCGCGGCGATCGTCAAGCTGACCATCGCCGAGCCGCCGCGCGGCTATACCGACCCGGCGGAGATGCAGAACCGCGAGCAGGTCGGGTTCAGGGAAGTGCTGCGGATCCTGTCGCAGAAGCCCTCCTACTGGCACGTGACCCTGGGCGTGACCATCGCCTCGTTCGTCAACTATGGCGTCGGCCAGTTTTTCGTGTCCTTCCTGATCCGCACGCACGAGCTGTCGATCTTCGACGCGTCGGTCAAGATTGCCATGGCGCTGGCGCTGATGGCGGCGATCGGCACCTATATGTCGGGCTATCTGGCGGACCGCTATGCCAAGCGCTTTCCGAAGGCGCTCGCGCTGATTCCGATGTTCGCCCTGCTCGGCGTGATTCCGATGCATGTCGTCGGCTATCTGGCGGAATCCCTGTGGCTGGCGGTGCCGCTGATGATGGTCGGCCAGATGTTGCTCTACACCTATCTCTGCCCGCTCTATGCAGTGCCCAGCGGCGTGGTCGACAGCCGGATGCGGGCGACCGCGGTGGCGGTCACTTTGTTCATCGTCAACCTGCTCGGCTATGGCCTGGGCCCGCCGCTGATCGGCGGCCTGTCGACAATCCTGAACGCGACCTTCCTGTCTGGCCTGGACCCGGCGCTGACGCTGGAGGCGTGCAAGGCGAGCAATCTCGCGGTGGCGGCGCAGAGCGCCTGCGATTCGGCCAATGCCGACGGCCTCAGATGGTCGATGGTGCTGTTCAAATGCCTCTATCTGTGGGCGATTTTCCACTTCTACATGGCCAGCCGGACGATCCAGCGGGATATGGGGCGGTAGGGGCCCGCATCAGATCCTGATAATGCGCCTCCGGCCATCGCTTGCAGACTTGCAGGCCAGCGCTGCAATGGGGATGCCGGTCCCCGCTGCGCGCTGCCGACAGTCCGGACAATTCTGACATCCACTCCGGCTCTATCGGTTCGGGAATTTCGGGAGCGGCAGTCGGGCCCGGCCATTCCCGCCCCGAGTGACTGGATGACGAATATCGGGTAGGAAGCCCATATGGCAGATGACAGAAAATTCGAACTTTCCCGCCTCATCCAGCAGAGCACGAAATTGCGGATCTGGGCGCGGTCGCGGCTGTGGGCGCAGGTCCTCGCGGCGATGGTGGTCGGCATTGGCACCGGAATGTTGCTGGGGCCAACGGCCGGGCTGGTCCGGCCCGCCGTGGCGCTGATGATCGGCAACTGGCTGGCCCTGCCCGGGCAACTTTTCCTCGGGCTGATTGCGATTGTGCTGGTGCCGCTGGTTTTCTCTTCGATCGTCGGCGGACTGACGGGAGCGCCTTCGAACCAGGCCTTGCGGACACTGGGCGTGCGGCTGGGCCTGTTCATTGTCACGACGACTTTTCTCGCAGCCTGGATCGGTATCTGGCTGGCACAGCTGCTCGCGCCGGGCCAGGGGCTGACATTGCCTGTTGAACAGGTGGCGGTCCCGCCGAGCAGCGGTCAATCCTTTGACCTGGCAAGGCTGCCCGATCTGATGACCGGCGTGCTTCCGACCAATCCGGCGGCTTCGGTGCTGCAGGGCGACTTGCTGGCGATCGTGATTCTGGCCGTGCTGACCGGCATTGCCATCACCCAGGTGCAAAGGGAAAGGGCGGCTCCCGTCCTGGCGCTGCTGGATTCGCTGATGTCCATTTCGATGACCATCGTGAAATGGGCGATGCTGTTGTCGCCGCTCGCCGTGTTCGGGCTGATGGCGCAGCTGATGATCCAGATCGGGTCCGATTCTCTCCTTGGCCTGCTCAGCTATGTCGGCACCGTCCTGCTGGGACTGCTGCTATTGTTGCTGGTCTATGCGATAGTCCTGAGACTGTTCGGCGGGCTCGGTTTCGGGGCTTTTGTCAGGATTGCCGGCCCCAATATGTTGCTGGCCTTCTCTACCTCCAGTTCGTCGGCGGTCATGCCCAGCACGATCCAGACGGCGCGCAAGCTGCAGGTGCCGGACGACATAGCCAATCTGGTGATCCCGCTGGGCGCGACGATGAACATGGCGGGCACGGCGCTCTATCAGAGCGTGGCGATCCTGTTTCTGGCGCAAATATCGGGCGTGGAGCTGACCCTCGCCGAAACGCTGCTGCTGGTCGGCACTTTGGTGGCATCATCAATCGGCGCGCCGGGCACGCCGGGCGTGAGCATTGCCATATTGGCCAGCGTTGCGGCCGGATTTGGCATTCCGGCGGCGGGGCTCGCGATCATCCTCGGCGTCGACCGAATTCTCGACATGTCGCGGACGGTGGTCAATGTGACGGGCGACATCACGGCTGCCGTGGTGATGAAAAAGGCGCTGGTCCGGATTGGCCTGGCCGAACCCTCAGCTGCTGCGGGAACCCCGGCGGGGGATTTCAGGGGAGACCCGTCACCCTAGCTCCCCTTCTCAAGGGGGAGACAAGTTATTCTGATAATTGCCGATTGTTCGGCAACCTCTGCGGCAGTTGTCGGTTGATAGATGCGAACCTCATGAGGAATATCATTTGAAAATCTTACCCTGCCTAACCGGCCTGATGCTGCTGTCGGCGTGCAATTTTTCGGTCGATACCAGCGGCGATGGGCCAGAGGGCCGATCTGCCGACGAGCGCGCGGAGTCCGCTGCCCCTGACGATCCCCTGCACTTTGCTGACGCCAAGGCGGGAGCCGCTGCCTTTGCCGAGACACCGGTGCTGCGGGCGCAGGTGATGCTCGACCGGCTTGGCTTCTCACCCGGGGTGATCGATGGCGAGCAGGGTCAATCCTATGGCGCGGCGCTGCGCGGTTTCCAGCAGGCCAAGGGGCTGGAGGAGACCGGCAAGCTGGATCAGGCAACGCTGGCGGCGATGCAGGAGTGGCGCGATGTTCCGGCAACGCGGCTGGTGACCATTCCGGCGGCCTTTGCCAAGGGGCCGTTCTTTCCCGATCTGCCGGACGCGGCGGCCGAACAGGCGGAACTGTCCGAGCTGGGCTACAAGAACCTGATGGAGGCGCTGGCCGAGCGTTTTCACACCACGCCGGAGGCGCTGGTCGCGCTGAACTCCCCGGAAACGAAAATCGGCGCGGGCAAGATCATCCGCGTGCCCAATATCGCCGATGTGGCGCCGCTGGCGGGCAAGGATGATCGCGGCTGGTCGGCGACCTTGCAGAAGCTTGGTGTGGCGGCGAAGCAGCCGGCGGCCGCCAAGGTGGTGGTCGACAAGTCGGAGGGCGTGCTGAAGGCCTATGGTGACAAGGGGCAGCTGATCGCCCAATTCCCCGCCACAATGGGCAGCGAACATGATCCGCTGCCGATCGGGACCTGGAAAATCCAGGGGGTCGGTCGCAATCCGGATTTCCACTATAATCCGGAACTGTTCTGGGATGTCAGCGACGACAAGGCAGCGCAGATGCTGCCGCCCGGGCCGAACGGTCCGGTCGGAGTGGTCTGGATCGACCTGTCCAAGCCGCATTACGGCATCCACGGCACCAGCGCGCCGCACAGCATTGGTCGGGCGGAGAGCCACGGCTGCGTGCGGCTGACCAACTGGGACGCGGCGCGGCTGGCGCAGATGGTCAAGCCGGGGGTCGAGTCGGTGTTTCAGGAATAAGCTGCCGGATGACCGGAAGAATCAGGTCGCAATGCCCCTCATTCCCTTCCGGTTTCCTGCCGGCTATCGGAATGACCCGGCCGGCGACGGATGGCGAGCGCAAGCAGGATCGTCAGGGTGGCCAGCAATCCGGCGTCCTGGGGAACCTGCAGCAGGATTGCCGCCGACCCGCCGATCAGCGACCAGAGGGCCGGGATGACGAGCAGCCATCGCACGGCCTGCCAGCGGCCCGATAGCAGGACGCCGACCGTGAATATCGTGGTCGGGCACGGCGCCACCCCGAACAGCGGCGTTGCCGGATAGCTGTGGCCAGCCCATGCTCCCCAGAGCGGGTAGATCACGGCCGCGAAGAAAATCATCGCCAGACCGGCAAGCGACTGCGCGTCGCGCCGGACGGCAAAGGCCAGATCAGAAAACAGCCATGGCGTCGCCAGAAGCAGGATTGCCTGCACGACAAAGAGCGCGGCGAAGAGCGGCGCGACCGGGTTTATCTCGGCGAAAAATGTCCAGTGATAGCCGAAACCATTGATCGCCCACATCGCGGCCAGAACGGAGGTGATGATGATCGTCGACAGGCGCGAGGGTCGAAACAGAAGCACCAGGACCAGCAATCCGGCAAGACAGGCGATGATCTGCAGCGGCCAGATCGCCTCGTTATAGCGGGCGAACAGATCGAAAAAGGCGGCTGCGGAAAAGGGCATGGTCAGCTCCTGGTCGGATCGGGACTCCTGGTGGCGGAGCGGGACTGACTGGTCCCGCGGGGCCGCGATTTCCCATACACTATATCCTTTTCGCTCATCCAGGGCATCAGCATGTCAGAGCCGCTGCTACCGGATAGCCTGCGGCGCGCCGCTCAGTCGTTGAGCATGTTGATCGCCGCATGCACCCGGTCGCGGATATCGTCGCGGTCGAGGCCCGGTTCGATCTCCGGCTGGACCTCATAAGTGATCACGCCGCTTTTCTGCACGAACGTGTCGCGCGGGGAGACGATGCCGCTGTTCAGGGCGACCGGGACAAGCGGGATGCCGAGCAGCTTGTAGATGCCGGCAAAGCCGGTCTGCAACTCGGGCCGTTCGCCGTGACGGGCGCGGCTGCCCTCGGCGAAGATGACGATCGGGCGGCCTTCGGCGACGGCTTTGCGGGCTTGCTTGATGATCTGGCGCATTGCCGCGCCGCCCCCGTCGCGGTCGATGCCAAGCAGGCCGTGCCGGGTCGCGATCCAGCCCCACAGGGGAATCACCAGCAGCTCCTTCTTGGCGATCACTACCGGCTTGTCGAACAGCCGCAGCAGGTCGATCGTCTCAAACATGCTTTCATGCTTGAACACGTAAAGCAGGGGCTCGTTGCGGATCTCGCCCCGGACCTCGACCCGGATGCCGAGGATCAGGCGAGCGCAGACATAATGGTAGCGGCTCCAATATTGCGCCATGTAATAGATGGTCGGCGGCCAGAAAAAGGCGCCGAGGAAGGTGGCGATGATGATCGGCACCGAGCCGATATAGAAGATCGCCATGAAAATGATCGAACGGATGGCCGCCAGCATCTCAGACTCCCGCCAGCGCCGCCAGCCGGCGCATCAGATATTTATTATATTCGATGAACAATGTGCCCAGCGACGGTTGCGTCTGCACCGCGTCGGACAGGATCCGGACATCGGGCGGCATCGCCCGCTCCAGTTCCAGCCGGGCGCGGCGCATGTGCCAGTCGGAGGTCACCAGCCGCACCGACCGGTCGCCGCGGCGCGCCGCCCAGCGCGCGATCTCGAGCGCATTGGAACGGGTGTCCACCGCCTGGAAGCCGAGATCGATACAGCAGTCAAACAGTTCGGCGGCCTGGTCATATTCGGCGGCGAGTTCGGACGGTTTCACGTCCCGGTCGACCCCGGAGATCAGCAGGCGGCCGGCGCTTTTCGCGGACAGAATATCGAGGGCGCGGTCGATGCGCCCGGCCCCGCCGGTCAGCACGACGACCGAGCCGGTATGCGCGTCGGCACCGGCCGGACGCGGCAGGTCGATCGCGAACCAGGCAAAGCCGATGATCCACAGCAGCAGCAGGAACGAGAGGAATCGCAATATCATCGGGCGGGGTTACAATATCTTTTTCAGGGCGCCGACAACCGTCAGCCGGGCGGTTATCATGGCTAGGAACATCCCCAATATCGGAATGGCGGCAATTATCAACCAGCTCCACCAGTCGAGCCCGACCGATTGCACCAGACCGGAGCCGAGCGCGGTCAATTGCGTGCTGATCAGCCAGATGATCGCGGCGCCGCCGAGCAGGCCGATCAGGCCGCCCAGCAGGGCGTCGAGCGCGATCCGCCGCTGGAACAGCCGGCTGATCTGCTGGTCGGTGCCGCCGAGCAGATGCACCACCGCGATCGTTTCGCCATGGGTGTTGAGGGCCGAGCGCGCGGAGATGATCACCGCGGCCGCGGTCGCCAGCGCCAGCAGGCCGACCAGGCCGAAGGCAATCCACTGGAAGGAGCGCACCAGCGAGATCACCGGGGCGATATAGCCGCTGCTCGGCTCGACCCTTGCAGCCGGCGCGATCGGCGCCAGCGCGCTGCGCAGCGCCTGATATTCGGCCTCGGTAGCGGCGCGGGCCAGCTGCAGGTCGATCAGCGCCGGCAACGGGATATCGCCGGCCAGGTCCTGCGTGCCCAGCCATGGCTCGATCAGTGCCTCGATCTCCTCGGGCGGCAGCACCCGCACCTCCCCGATCAGCGGCATCGCGCGCAGGCGTGCGGCAGCGGCCTCGGCCTGGCGGCTGCGCAGTTCCGGATTGGCCTCGATGATCTGCACGGTCGCACGGCTCGACAGCTGGTCCGACACGTCGCCGACCGCCCGGGTCATGGCCAGGCCGGCGGCAGCGGCGAGCACGGTGAGGAAGATCATGATCGCGATCACCCAGGGCATCGGGCCGGACAGGCGGCCTTCGGGGATCAGGCGCCGGTCATGGGCGGGAATGGCGAACATCTTGATCATGCGATTATGGCCGCTGGTCTTTGGGCAGCGGCGGAAAGCGGAGAGACCCGGTCGGATCGGCGAGCAGGCCCTTTTCCAGCCGCATCATCTGCGCGCCCGGGACCTTGCTCAGCAGATGGATGTCATGGGTTGCCACGACGATCGTGGTGCCCAGCGTGTTCAGCGCCTCGAACAATTGCAGCAGGCGGATCGCCATGTCGGGATCGACATTGCCGGTCGGTTCGTCGGCAACCAGGATTTCCGGCCGGCCGATCACCGCCCGGGCAATGGCGACGCGCTGCTGCTCGCCGCCGGACAGCGTCGCCGGCCGGGCCGAGGCGCGGTCGCCGAGACCGACCCATTCGAGCATCTCCGACACCGGCGTCTCGAGATCCTTCTCGCGGACGCCGGCCACCCGCAAGGGCAGGGCGATATTGTCATAGGCCGAAAGATGCGGGACGAGACGGAAATCCTGGAACACCACGCCGATCCGGCGGCGGAAGCCGGGCAGGCGCTCGCGCGGCATGGTCACCGCATCCTCGCCGAACAGGCGGATCACGCCGCGGCTGGGGCGCTGCGACAGATAGAGCAGCTTGAGCAGCGAGGTCTTTCCCGCGCCGGACGGACCGGTGAGAAAATAGAAGCTGCCCGGGAACAGGGTGAAATTGAGATCGGCCAGCGTTTCCGCGCCGGCGCCGTAGCGCAGGCCGACATTTTCAAAGCGAACAATTTCGTCCAGCATGCCCTATATTCCAATATCGCGGCGAAATATTGCCCGGTCCCGGGACCAATAGGCCGGGAAGACCCTTCAAATCAACTCCGCTGTCGGGGGGCGATCATCGATTCGGCAGGAAAACGCGCAAAAACCCACTTCGGTCTCAATTCGGTCAAGCAGCCACTTGCAGTTTGCCGCCATGGCGTGTTTAGAGGGGTGTCATGATTTTGAATTGCCCGGCTTGCAGAACCCGATATCTCGTCCCCGACAGCGCCATTGGGCCCAACGGTCGGTCGGTGCGCTGCGCCTCCTGTCGCCACAGCTGGTTTCAGGAAGCGGTAGTGCCGGAAAAGGAACTGGTCGAAGCCGACGCTTCCGGGCAGGTCGCACCGGCCACCAGGCCGGAACCCGCGGCGGATCGCGATTGGACACCGTCATCCCCCTCCTCTCCGGTCACGCGGTCCCCGCCACCGCCGCCGATTACCGGCCCGGCCGACTATGCTTCCGGCGAAAGCAGCTTTGCCCACGAGCCGCCGTTCAAGCCACGCCGCAATCCGGCGAAGCTCTGGACCATTGCGGCGGTCGCCTTTGCCGCACTGGTGCTGGCAACGGGAGCCGCTCTCTATTATTTCGGCGCGCCGCGATGGATCTCCGACTATCAATTTGCCTCGGTCGAGCAAACGCCGCTGCTGATCGAACTGAGCCAGAAGCAGGACCGCAGGACCCTGCCCGACGGCACCGAATATTTTGCCGCCAGCGGGACGATCATCAATCCCACCACAACCGAACAGACTGTACCGCCGATGCTGGTGATCCTGCGCGATGCCGGGGGCCGGATCGTCTACAGCTGGAAAATGAAGGCCCCGTCGCAATCGCTGGCACCGGGCGCGAAGATCAATTTCAACGAGGCCAAGCTGGACGTGCCGCGCGGGGCCAGCCAGCTCGAAGTCGGATGGGCGGACCAGAGCCGCGACTGAAGGCGCGCGGCAGACGGATCAGGGAAATTCCTGCAGCTGGATGGTCCGGCCTTCCATGTCCTGGATCGCCGCGGTCGAGCGAAGCGGAGCCATCTGCAGCACAGTTTCCTCGTTGCTGGTCGCCTGCTGCCGAAGATGGCTGGCAGGCGCTGCCCAATCTACCGCTGCTCCCCGCAATATCCTGACACTGGCCACGGCCTGCGCCTGGCTGCGCGGCGCATCGATCGGCGGCCGGTCCGGCGTGCCGCCGAGCAGCAGGATCAAGAGAAGCAGGCTGTCCATCTCCCAGGGTAAAGCCGGTTCCGGGCGGGCCGGACAAGGTAAATAGAAGGTTAACGAGCGCTTTGACCGGCGCATTTCCGGACAGAACGGGTGTCGGCGCCGATCCTGTGCGGTTCCGGCACATATTCGCCGGGCCGGTTAACGGGCAGGACCGGTGGCGACGAATATCTGTTGCGACGGGGAACCCCCTTTGCTAAGGGCCTGCGCCTACCCGGGATATAGCGGTCCCAAGCTAGAGACAGTGCGGTCGTGGCGGAATTGGTAGACGCGCAGCGTTGAGGTCGCTGTGGGATAATATCCCGTGGA
>Ga0209024_1000502_pt1 | contig 63386 bp, 66 predicted proteins | sample AutmiccommunBRH5_FD_187380 | JGI IMG/M metagenome (GOLD analysis project Ga0209024, IMG submission 187380) | Deep subsurface microbial communities from Mt. Terri, Switzerland - Autotrophic microbial communities BRH/5 (SPAdes) (version 2) | ecosystem: Environmental > Aquatic > Deep subsurface >... | reverse complement strand
GCATCCATGGTAAGTTCCTTTCCGTTAAAGGAACCCCACGGTCGCGAGGCAACATCGCCGCTCGCAAAGCCCGAACTATACTACGCTACGTCACCCCAAGCGACTCTCCCGCGCAGCGGGTTCGTGCTTTGGTCGACTCCTGCCAGACTAGCGGACGGTCTGCAGGTGGGAAGTGGAATTTGGGTGCTGAACGGCCGGAAAGGGTCGATATCGGAGGGCGACATTCGGTGCCAACGGGGACGCCCGGATAGATGCGACAGCCCGTCAAGCCAAGGTCAGGAGGAAGAAGCAGACGTCCGTTGCCCGAAATCAGGCCTTAAAACCTTTCGCTCGCCCTTGAGACTATCGAGATAATCGCTCCACCACTGCGCCATTTCGACACGCTCATTCCAGAAGGCACCGCGTGCATAAGCCGCCCGAACCGAATCTGTGTCCTTGTGCGCCAGCGCGCGTTCGATAGCGTCCGGGTGCCATTTGCCGCTCTCGTTCAGCAGGGTGGAAGCCATGGATCGAAACCCATGCGCGGTCATCTCGTCGCCGGAATAGCCGAGCCGCCGCAAGGCGGCATTGATCGTATTCTCGGACATGGGATTGGCTGTGCTCCGGATCGAGGGGAAGACATATCTGCCCCGCCCTGTCAGCCCCCTAACCTCCTCGAAGACAGCCAGCGCTTGTGACGATAGCGGAACCTGATGTTCGACACGTCCCTTCATCTTCGATGGCGGGATGCGCCAAACGGCCTTCACGGCGTCCACCTCGGCCCATTCGGCCTTCCTTAGCTCGCCAGGCCGTACGAACAGCAACGCCGAGAGTTGGAGTGCCCAGCGGGTGATCGGTTGTCCTTCGTAGCCGTCGATCGCCCTGAGCAACTCGCCCGCCTGATCGGGGTCGAGAATGGCGGCATGGTGCTTGACCTTCGGCGTCGTCAGCGCGCCGCGCAGATCGCGCGTCGGGTCGGCAGGCGCCAGCTGCGAGGCCACGGCATAGCGAAAAACCTGCCCGATGAAGTTGAGCGCGCGCTTGGCACTTTCATGCCGGCCCTTCTTCTCGATGGGCCGCAGGGCAAGCAGAATTTCCAGAGGTTGTATTTCGGCAATGGGGCGCTTGCCCAGGACCGGGAAGACAAGCTTGATGAACCAACGTCGCTTCACCAATGTCGCCTCGGCAAGCCCTTCGCGCTCCTGCTTCTCCAACAGCATCTCGGCTACCCTGGAAAAGCTGTTCTCGGCGCTTATCCGAGCGGCTGCCTTCGCCTTCTGCTTCTCAAATGTGGGGTCAAGGCCCGCCGCATGCGTTTCGCGGGCCTCATCCCGAAGCTGCCGCGCGCGCTTCAGCGAGATGTCCGGATAAGCGCCCAAGGACAGCAGCTTTTCTATCTTCTTGAACTTGCCCTTGGCGTCCAGGCCGTCGATCCGGAACTTCACACGCCACAGTCGACTGCCGCCGGGGCTGACCAGCAGGAACAACCCGCGTTCGTCCGCCACCTTGAACGGCTTGGGCCCAGGCTTCAAAGCCCTGATTTTCGCATCCGAAAGCGCCATCGCGATGTCATCCCATCTGCTACAAATCGCTTCAGGGGGTATCGAGATTCGCGCCTTGGGGTCATACCCCCACAAAATACCCCCAGCGGGGCACGGATGGGGGTGGACGGCGGCGAACGCACCCGACCTGAAAGATGGAATTTTTAGCAGATTTCCGCCGTTTTTTCAACCCTGAACGGATGCTGGCGGAGGGGGTACTGGTGCCGCTTACAGGACTCGAACCTGTGACCCCCGCATTACGAATGCGATGCTCTACCAACTGAGCTAAAGCGGCGTTGCGGCGGGCAGATAACAGTGGTTGGGCCTTAGGACAAGCGGGCAATTGCATTGTCGGGTCGGTCTTTTTGCAGGGGGCGCGGCATATGGCCGTTCGGCGCCGCCATCTTTACGGCAAATTTACCATCCGATGCCACTGTCGAGTCCCAAAGAGGCAGAATTTTGCCTGAAATAGGGACGGACCGGATGGACACTCTGCGGGGGCATGACGTCGCCAACGACCAGGACGATTTCGATTATGCCGATGATGCGGCGATCGACGCACCGTTGACGGTGGTATCGGACGAGCGGCGGATGCAGGTGCGCGCCTATAATTACTGGGCGTCGCTGCTGGGGGATCGCACCCTGCCATCGATCGAGGATCTGTCGCCTGACCAGTTGGAAGATTTCGGTCCGCACAGCGTATTGCTGGATTTTTCCACCGGGCTCGACAATCCCGCCATCGTATATCTCGGCTCCGCCTTGCGGCAAGAATGCGAAATTGACGGGTCCATCAGCTATATCAACGATGTGCCTGCCCGGTCGCTGCTGTCGCGGCTGACCGATCATTATCTCCAGATTATCGCCAATGCCGCGCCGATCGGATTCGAAGCCGAATTCGTCAACCAGCGCGATGCAGAGATATTATATCGCGGCATATTGATGCCCTTTTCGTCCGATGACGAGACGATCGATTTCGTGTTCGGCGTGATCAACTGGAAGGAACTGGCCAGCCGCGACGAGCGGCAGGCGCTGGAACTGGAAGTCAGCGCGGCGCTGTCCAGCATCATGCCAGCGCCGACGAACGTGCCCGTATGGGCAGATGGCCCGGCGGGCGGCGACACGGTCGATGACGCGGTCGATGCTGCCCCCCTGCCCCCTTCCGCCGCTCCTTCCGCCCCCATGCCCGTCGCTTCGCTCGATGAAGAGCCGCTGGACCTGTCCGGCATGGAAAGCCCGACCGATGACGCCCCGCTCGCAGACTGGCTGGCGCTGGCGCGCGACGGCGCCGACCAGTTCCGCACCAGCGAAGCGCGCAGCCATGCCGCGCTCTATCGCGCGATCGGCCTGGCCTATGATTTTGCGCTGGTGGCGCAGGCCCGGCCCGACGACTATGCCGAACTGCTGGCCGATTGCGGCATCAAGGTGCAGGCGCGCAGCCCGATGACCGCGATCATCAAGCTGGTTTTCGGCGCCGGATATGACAAGACGCGGATCACCGAATATGCGACCGTTCTGGACCATGGCCGTGCGCTGGGCCTGGGCGTAGGCATGTTGGCCGACCATCTGTCAAACTATGCAGGTGGGCTCAAGGCGCTGGTGCGCGACGAGCGGGCCTTGCGCCGGGCCGAGGCACCCCCGCGCCCCGACAAGCGCGAAACGGCGCGAAACGCGATGAAAGCCGCCGCTGCCATCGATCCGCAGGCCTTGGCCACGGACACAGACGGGCTGGCGATTGTCGTCGCACGGCGCGAAGCCGATGGCAGCCTGGCGCTGGTCGCGCAGTTGCCCGAAGGATCGGACCTGGCGCAGCGGGTCATGCTCGCCGCCGCGCGTTAAGCGGGAAAGCAACCCGCGAGCGATCCCCGCAGGCGTGGAACCGCGAATCGACCAATATTCTGTATCGGCTCGATAACCTGCTTCCTGCGCGGGTCTGGCCTGCCGGCATTTTCGACGCCTTAGCGCCCTTACGGAGCGATCAAAGCGCCACAATTCAGAGCCGGAACAGCGCGGGGGCGCAGCACGCACGTCGCTCTTTTGAACGCAATTGCCGCACATCGCCCTTGCCACCACCGGCAAAGCGCGCCAATCAGCGGCGCAATGGGGATAAAGAGGATAGCGGGCCAATGAGCTATTATGACGTATTGATCGTGGGCGCAGGCCATGCGGGAGCCCAGGCGGCGATTTCCCTGCGTCAGTCGGGCTTTGAAGGCTCCGTCGCGATGATCGGCGACGAAAAGGACCCGCCCTACGAACGTCCGCCGCTGTCGAAGGAATATTTCGCAGGCGACAAGAGCTTCGACCGCATCCTGATCCGTCCCGCCGCCTTCTGGGGTGAGCGCAATGTCGACATGCTGCTGGGCCGCCGCGTGAAGAGCGTCGATCCCGTCGGCAAGTTCGTGACCGTAGGGGATCAGGAAATCGGCTATAACAAGCTGATCTGGTGCACCGGCGGCAATCCCCGGATGTTGACATGCAACGGGGCGGATGCGGCCAATGTCCATGCCGTGCGCCGTCGCGACGATGTCGATGCGATGATGGCGAAGATCGACAGCATCAACCATGTGATCATCATCGGCGGTGGTTATATCGGGCTGGAAGCCGCGGCCGTCCTGTCCAAATTCGGCAAGAAGGTCGTGCTTCTGGAAGCGCTCGACCGGGTGCTGGCGCGGGTCGCGGGCGAGGAATTGTCGCGCTTTTACGAAGCGGAACATCGCGCCCATGGCGTCGACCTGCGCACCGGCGCGCGGATGGATTGCATCGAAGTCACAGACGGCAAGGCAACGGCCGTGCTGATGGCCGATGGTGAGCGGATCGTCACCGACATGGTCATCGTGGGCATTGGCATCATCCCCGAAACCGGCCCGCTGATCGCGGCGGGCGCGGCGGGGGGCAATGGCGTGGATGTCGACGAATATTGCCGCACCAGCCTGCCCGACATTTATGCCGTGGGCGATTGCGCCGCCCATGCCAACCGCTTTGCGGGCGGCGCACAGATGCGCGTGGAATCGGTGCAGAACGCCAATGACCAGGCCAAGACCGCCGTGGCGCACATCATGGGCAAGGAAGAAGCCTATAACGCGGTGCCATGGTTCTGGTCGAACCAATATGATCTGAAACTCCAGACCGTCGGCCTTTCGACCGGCTATGACCAGACAATCCTGCGTGGCGATCCGGCTGCGCGCAGCTTCTCGATAGTGTATCTCAAGGGCGGCAAGGTGATCGCGCTGGATTGCGTCAATATGGTCAAGGATTATGTCCAGGGCCGCGCGCATGTGCTGGCGGGCGCGGCGCTCGATCCGGAGCAACTGGCGGATGCGAGTGTGCCTTTGAAGGAAGTCGGGTTGGCCTGAAACGCCAGCTACCGAAATAACAATCCGTTCGCCCTGAGCGTGCCGAAGGGGCGTTCTTCCTGGCGAAGAAGGGTTGGGCTTCGACAGGCTCAGCCCGAACGGATTGGGCGATAAGTCCCCTACCCCCGGAAACTTGCCTTCATGGCCAGTTCCCACGGACCGCCGCGATAATGCCAGGCGGCAAGGCCCGCGATGACGAACGGGCGCGGCTGGAAATCCGCGCGCAGGGCCTCCGCCAGCGCTTTGGCCTCTGCCGGCTTCACCTTATTCTGCACCGTCACATGCAGGCGCGGTCGGGCCTGGTCCTGCGGCGTCAGCAGGCCAGTGAAGGCGTCGGCCATTTCGTCGCGCATCGCCGACAGTTGCGGGCTGTCGATCCGGAAGGCGACCCCCTGCCCCAGCAGCATCACCTCGCTCAGTCGCGCGACCGGCGCAGGGCCACGGCATAGCGCCTTGATGCGCGCGCTTACCTCCGCCAGCGCGGAAGGCGGCAGATGATGGAACAGAGTGAGGTGCGCGGACAGGACATTGCGGTCGGGCGGAAAATGCGCGCGGCGCAATCCATCCGCCCAGGCAAAGTCCGCCGCGCCCATCAGGGCGCTGACGATAATCGGGGCACTCACCCGGCGGGATGCGCCTTCAGCCAGTCCAGCACGGGTTCTGGCCGGGTTTCGCCATAGGGATCGTCATCTTCGCCCATATCGTTGATCCCCGGTTCCTCGAACCAGGCGACGACCTTGCCATCGTCCACGACCATCGCATAGCGCCAGCTGCGGTCACCAAAACCCAGATGATTTTTCTTGATCAACATGCCCATGCGGCGCGTGAAATCACCCGATCCGTCCGGCAGCAGCTTCACATTCCTGACGCCCAGATGCTTGCCCCACTGGAACATGACGAAGGCATCGTTGACCGACACGCAATAGACATCATCCACGCCCAGCGCCTTGAAATCATCATAATAGCGTTCGAAGGCGGGGCATTGTTCGGTCGAACAGGTGGGCGTGAACGCGCCGGGCAGAGAAAACACCACCGCCCGCTTGCCGGCGAAAAGGTCGCCGGTATGCACATCCTCCCAGCGAAACGGGTTCGGTCCCTCGACGCTCTCGTCGCGCACACGGGTCTTGAGGGTTACATTCGGTACGGATCGTCCCAGCATGGTTCATGTCCTTCCATGTCTCGCCGCTTCCGCGCGGCCCTTCACACGTATATGATCAGTCCATGACGCCCCTGCAACGGGACACGTCATAGAGGGAGGGGATTGGATCATGAATATGCCGCGATATTTTATCGTCATCGCCATCGTCCTTTTGTTGTGGAACCTGATGGGACTGGCTGCCTTTGCCATGCAATATACAGCTGACCTGACCGAATTGGCCAAGTCCGACCCGGTTACCGCACAGGCGTTCGCCGCCATGCCGGCCTGGGTTTGGATCGCCTATACCATCGCCGTGGGTGCAGGCACGCTGGGGGCTGTTCTGCTGCTGATGAAGAAGGCGGCCGCCGCGAGCCTGTTCCTGCTCTCGCTGATCGCTGTCGTCGTCCAGTTCGGCTACACCTTCCTTGGCACCGATCTGCTGGCATTGAAGGGACCATCGGTCATCGCATTTCCGGCCTTCATCGTGGTGATGGCTGTCGTCCAACTGCTCTACGCCCGTCATCTGGTTGGGAAAGCCGTGCTGCGTTGACGCCATAGCCAGTGCGGAGAGCCACAGAAAAGGACTGGATCATGCCGACACCGCGTTCTTTTCTGGCCATTGGTCTCGCCGCGCTGGCGTGGAACCTGCTGGGCACCATGTCCTTTGCCGCGCAATATGCGATGGACATGCACGAACTGGCCGAAACCACGCCCGACATGGCGCGGGTCTATGGCCAGATGCCCGGCTGGGTCTGGGCCGTGTTCGCGGTCGCCGTGGGTGCCGGGACGCTGGGGGCGGTTTTGCTACTGTTGAAGAAGGCACTGGCGGTGCCGGTCTATACGCTGTCACTGGCGGCGATCGTCCTGCTGTTCGCGCAGAATTTCCTGGCGACCGACATGCTGGCGGTGGAGGGATGGGACGCGGTGCTGGTGCCTGCTTTGATCTTTGTCGCCGGGGTTGCGCAATTATTCTATGCGCGGGCGATGAAGGCCAGAGGGGTGCTGCGGTAAAGCACCTCCGTCATCCCGGACTTGATCAGGGATCCAGAGCGCCACGCACGGCCTTCCGACACCCTGGATCCTGACGTTCGTCAGGATGACCGCGCAGCTTTATAGCTCACCCCTCGACCGCCTGATCTCGAACCATTTGCGCACATTTTCATTATGCTGCTGATAGGTATCGGCGAAGATATGCCCGCCCTTGCCATCCGCGACGAAATAGAGCGCCTTGGTCTCCGCCGGATGCAGCACGGCGGCGATCGACAGGCGCCCCGGATTGGCGATCGGTCCCTTGGGCAGGCCAACCATCGCATAGGTGTTGTAATCGTTGACCGCCGCAATCTCCGATTTGCGGATGCGGCGGCCCAGCGGCTTGCCGCGGGTGATCGGGTAGATGATGGTTGGGTCGGCCTGCAACATCATGTTGGTGCGCAGCCGGTTGCTGTAGACGCCCGCCACCATCTGTCGTTCGGACGGCAGGGCGGTTTCCTTTTCGACGATGCTGGCCAGGATGATGGCCTCTCGCGGGCTTTTGGCGACCGTGTTCGGCGCCCGTTCGGCCCATAGCTTCGCCAGTTCCTTGTCCATCGCCGCCTGCATCCGCGCCAGCACCGCCGCGCGGCTTTCGCCCTTGTCGAAGGCATAGCTGTCGGGCAGCACGCTGCCTTCCTCCGGCACCTTTATGTCGCCGGTCAGCTGGTCGTTGGCCATCAGCCGCTCATGCACCAGGATGGACGGCATCCCTTCGGGGATGGTGATCAGGCGGGTCAGCGTCTTGCCGCCTTGCAGGATCGACAGAATGTCGCTGTTGCTGGCGCCGGCGGGGATGACGAATTCGCCCGCCTTGATCGACTTGCTGCCGCCAAATATCTTGGCCCGCGTCAGAAAAGCGTCTGCCGACAGCACCGCGCCAGACCGCTTGAGCAGCACTGCCGCGTCGGAGAGCGTCGCCCCCTCCGGCACCACGATGCTGATATCCTGTTTCGCCGGGCCTTGCTCGGTCCAGCCCGCGACGAAGCGGAAGGCGATAAAGGCAGCGACGGCCAGGCCGATCAGCAGAATGATACAGCCGAACTTCTGCATCGGATTTGCGCCGGATCGTCTCGCCATCATTACAACCGCCCAATCCGCAGCAAGAGAATATCCATTACCGCCAAATCCTCTCCTGCGAGGAGAGAACTATCGCATATGGAACGCACCTCATTCTACTTCGTCATGCTGAACTTGTTTCAGAATCCATTTCTCGTCACGAGCGGCGGCTCTTGGGGCGCGATGGATCCTGAAACAAGTTCAGGATGACGTTGAAGAGATAACGCAAAGTCAGATGCAATTCCCCTGCCTGCAAGGGGAGGATTTCAAGACCGCCTCAGAGCGCCTTCATGATGAGCGAGGCGTTGGTGCCGCCAAAGCCGAACGAATTGTTCAGCACTGCGCGCACCTTGCGCTGCTTGGCGACATGGGGAACCAGATCGACGCCCTTGCAGCTCTCGCTCGGCTCATCCAGGTTCAGCGTCGGCGGCACGATGCCATCGCGCATCGCCAGGATGCAGAAAATGCTTTCCACCGCGCCCGCGCCGCCCAGCAAATGGCCGATAGCCGATTTGGTCGAGCTCATCGACATGGCGCTGATCTGGTCGCCAAACAGACGGCGGACCGCACCCAGTTCCAGTTCGTCACCCAGCGGCGTCGACGTGCCATGGGCATTCACATAGTCGATATCTTCAAGGCTGAGGCCCGACTTTTTGAGCGCCATCGCCATGGAGCGGAACGCGCCGGAGCCTTCGGGATGGGGCGCGGTGACGTGATAGGCGTCGCCCGACAGGCCATAGCCTACCACTTCGGCATAGATTTTCGCGCCGCGCGCCTTGGCCCGCTCATATTCCTCCAACACGACCACGCCAGCGCCTTCGCCCATGACGAAACCGTCGCGGTTGACGTCATAGGGGCGGCTGGCGCGGGTCGGATCGTCGTTGAAGCCGGTGCTGAGCGCGCGCGCCTGCGAGAAGCCGGCGATGCCGATCGGGCAGATCGCGCTTTCCGCGCCGCCCGCCAGCATGACGTCTGCGTCGTCCATCGCGATCATCCGCGCCGCGTCGCCGATCGAATGGGCGCCGGTGGAACAGGCGGTGACGACGGCATGGTTCGGACCCATCAGGCCATATTTGATGCTGACCTGGCCGGAGATCAGGTTGATCAGGCGGCCATGGACGAAATGCGGGCTGACCCGGCCCGGCCCCTTGTTCGCCAGCACCAGCGATTCGCTTTCGATGCCCGGCAGGCCGCCAATGCCCGATCCGATCGAACACCCCGCGCGCAGCCTTTCTTCCTCGCTCATATCGAGCAGGCCGGCATCCCGCAGCGCCTCGCTGGCCGCCGCGATGCCGAACACGATGAACAGGTCGACCTGGCGCTGGACCTTGTGGTCCACGTCCAGATTGGCGTCGAAGCCATATTCATGGTCCTTGGGCTTCACTTCGCACGCGATGCGGCACTTATAATCGGTCGGGTCGAACCGGGTTATCGTCGCCGCGCCGGATTTGGACGCGATGATGTTCTTCCAGGTGGTTTCGACATTTCCGCCAAGCGGAGTCACCATGCCAAGACCGGTTACGACGACACGACGCATATGCTAGCTCCGAAATTCCTTGTTGGCGCCTGACGTTCCTGTAGCGGCAATTGCGACAGTTGTGAACGACGCGCCAGATACGAAAAGGCTCCCCGCACCCCGGCATCACCGGACAGGAGGAGCCATTTCTCTCAACGCATTACCGGCCCGCCGCCCCGTGGGGGCAAGCCGCAAGACGCCTTACTGCTTGCTGTCGATATAGTCGATCGCATCCTTGACGGTGCCGATCTTCTCAGCCGCATCGTCCGGGATTTCGACGCCGAATTCTTCTTCGAACGCCATGACCAGCTCAACGATGTCGAGGCTGTCAGCGCCCAGATCGTCGATGAAGCTGGCATCCTCGGTCACCTTTTCGGCTTCAACGCCCAGATGCTCGACGACGATTTTCTTTACGCGATCCGCGGTCTCACTCATGAGTGGTCCTTCTTGACTGGTATCGTTAGTGGGTCTGAATAACTGTTAAGGCAGCCCTAGTGCCAAGCGCCGATACAGGCAAGAGGCAAGGCCGCCAAGCCCCCACATTCGCGCTTGGCCATGATTCCGCAATAAATTCGCGCTCATCGCGCCATGGCAACGCTTCATTTACCAAAATTTCAGCGGCTTGTGAGAGGGATTGGGCCATGATCATGCCGTCAGCTCCCGACCATTTCATTACGCGCGCGCGCGTCCGGCTGACGGCGGCGCTGGTTCTGGCTGCCACGATCATCGGCCTTTGCACCCTGTTTGCGACCGCCCATGGCACGGTGGATTCGCTGGGCCGGCCGCTGGGGACCGATTTTTCGAACGTCTGGACCGCCGGGCAGATGGCCGATCAGGGCCGCGCGCCAGAGGCATGGGACTGGCCAACCCAGCACGCGGTACAAAAAAAGGTGCATCATGATGACGCCATCCCCTTTTACGGCTGGCACTATCCCCCGCCCTTCCTGATCATCGCCACGCTGCTCGCGCAATTTCCCTATGTTGCGGCGCTGCTGATCTGGCAGGGGTTGAGCCTGACCTTGTGCCTTGCGCTGGTGCGGCGCATCCTGCCCGATGATCGCGACGCGGTGTTGGTCGCGCTGGGCGCGCCGGTGGTGCTGGTGTGCCTGGGCCATGGGCAGAACGCTTTTCTGACCGCCAGCCTGCTTGGCGCCGGGATGCTGCTGCTGGATCGGCGGCCATGGGTCGCGGGGATGCTGCTCGGCGCGCTGGTCTACAAGCCGCAATTTGCCGTGCTGATCCCCGTGCTGATCCTGGCGCGCGGCAATCTGCGCGCCTTCCTGTCGGCGGGGTTGACCACGACAGCCCTGTGCCTGCTGACGCTGGCGATATGGGGGTGGCCCGTATGGCATGCCTTCATCGAGTCCCTGCCACTGACACGCCACATCATCATAGAGGCAGGCGCTACGGGCTGGGAAAAGATCCAGAGCCCCTTCGCCGCCGTGCGCCAGTGGGGCGGGTCGATTCCCGCCGCTTATGTGGTGCAAGCCATCGTCTCCGCCCTCGCCATCGCAGCGGCCGCACTGGTGGCCCGACGCAGCTCTATGGCGGTGCGCGGCGCGGCTGCGCTGAGCGCGGCATTGCTTTGCACACCCTATGTGCTGGATTATGATTTCGTCCTGCTGGGCGTGGCCATCGCCTTCATGATGGCGGACATGGCCAAGCGCGGCACGCTGCGCTGGGAGCCGACATGGCTGGCCTATGCCTGGATCGCACCGCTGTTTGGCCGGGCCGTCTCTGAAATGACGCTGATCCCGGTCGACCTGATCGCCGCCATCGCCGTGCTGGCTCTGGCAACGCGGCGCGCCATCCTGCTGGACGGCGCGCTCGCAAACGTCAGATCATGGCCATTCCGCCGTTCACATGAAGAGTTTGTCCATTAACGTAGCCCGCCTCACGGCTAGCCAGATAGACCACCGCCGCGCCAATATCGTCGCCATCGCCCAGATCGCCCGCCGGTATCTTCTGGAGGATCGCGCCCTTCTGCGCATCATTGAGCGCGTCGGTCATTGCTGACCGGATGAAGCCCGGCGCGACGCAGTTGACGGTGATGCCGCGGCTGGCCAGTTCCTGACCCAGCGACTTGGACATGCCGATAATGCCCGCCTTCGACGCGCAATAGTTGGACTGGCCCGGATTGCCGGTGACGCCGACGACCGACGTGATCGAAATGATGCGGCCAAAGCGCGCCTTCATCATCGGCTTGGCCGCCGCGCGGCAGAGGCGGAAAGCGGCCTCCAGATTGATCGCGATCACGCTCGACCATTCCTCATCCTTCATCCGCAGGATGAGGTTGTCGCGGGTGACACCGGCATTGTTGACCAGAATGTCGATCTTGCCGCCCAACGCTTCCACTGCCTGCGGCACCAGCGCATCGACCGATGCCGGGTCGCTGAGGTTGCAGACGATCGTCTTGTGATCGCCGCCCAGTTCCGCCGCAAACGCCTTCAGCTTATCCTCATTGCTGCCCGAAAGCGCGAGCGTCGCCCCCTGCGCGGCGAGCGCCTTGGCAATGGAAGAGCCAATCCCCCCCGAAGCGCCGGTCACCAGCGCGGTCATGCCTGTCAGATCGAACATGTCAGTCTCCCTTGAATGTCGGCGGGCGGCGGTCGAAGAAGGCGTCGATTGCCTCGTCATGATCCGCCGTCGCATGGGCCAGCGCCTGCATAGCGCCTGCCATTTCCAATATATGTGAAAGCTCCGCCGTCTGCGCCGCGCGCAACAGGCGCTTGGTCATGCGGGTCGCATGGGGCGGGTTGGCGGCGATGGCATCGGCCTGTCGGCGCGCGGTCGCCATCAAATCCTCGTCCGGCACGACTTCGCTCACCAGGCCGATGCGCAATGCTTCGGCGGCGTCGATCATCTCGCCCGTCAACGACAATTGCGACGCCCTGGAAATGCCCACAATGCGCGGCAGCAACCAAGCGCCGCCATCGCCGGACACCAGGCCGAGTTTCACGAAACTTTCGGCAAAACGCGCCGACTGGCTAGCAATCCGCACGTCGCACATGCAGGCCAGGTCCATTCCAGCGCCGATCGCCGGGCCGTTGACCGCCGCGATCACCGGCAGTTCGATCGCCTGGAACAGCAGGGGCAAGCGCTGGATGCCCGCGCGATAGTTGCGCCGTGTCTGCGCGGGCAATCCGGCGCGCAGTCCGCCAGCGTCGGGCCGCATCGCGTTCAGGTCTCCGCCCGACGAAAAGGCACTGCCCGCCCCGGTCAGGATCGCGACATGGATGGAAATGTCGCGATCCGCCGCTTCGAAAAGATCGCACAGCGCGTCGACCATCGTGGGGTCGGAAATCGGGTTGCGCCGGTTGGGCTGGTTCAGCGTGACCGTCAGCACCGGCCCGTCACGCTGGGTGAGGACCGCGCTCATAGCGATGCCAGCGCGGCCTCTATGTCATCCATCGTCACGACGCTGCGTACGGTCGCGTCCGGTGCGATGCGCTTGACCATCGGTCCCAGCACCTTGCCGCCCAGTTCGACAAATTCGGTGACGCCCGCTTCCCACATGGCGGCAACCGATTCGCGCCAGCGCACCCGGCCCGTCACCTGCTCGACCAGCCGCGCGCGAATCTCGTCCGGGTCGGCGATCGGCGCGGCCAGCACATTGGCATAGACCGGCAGCAGCGGCGCGTTGATCACCGCCCCGGCCAGCGCGTCCTGCATGGCGTCGGCCGCGGGCTGCATCAGCGGGCAATGGAAGGGCGCGGATACCGGCAACAGCACACCGCGCTTGATGCCATGATCCTTGACCATCGCCACCGCCCGCTCGATCGCGCCGCGATGACCGGAAATGACCACCTGCGAAGGATCATTGTCATTGGCGACGGTGCAGACCTCACCCTGCGCCGCGGCGTCGGCCAGCGCCTGCGCCTTTTCCATATCCGCCCCCAGCAATGCGGCCATCGCGCCTTCGCCCACGGGCACGGCCGCCTGCATGGCCTGACCGCGCAGCTTGAGCAGCCGCGCGGTGGTGCCGATGTCGAACGCCTCCGCCGCGCACAGCGCGCTATATTCGCCCAGACTGTGCCCCGCGACATAATCGCCCTTGTCGCTCAGCGAAAAGCCGCCCTCCCGCTGCATCACCCGCAGCGTCGCAAGCGCGTTGGCCATGATCGCGGGCTGGGCGTTTTCGGTAAGGGTCAGGTCGCTTTCCGGGCCTTCGACCATGATGCGGAACAAATGCTGCGACAGCGCGTCATCGACTTCCTGAAACAGCTCAAGCGCGGCAGGGCTGGCATCGGCCAGCGCCTTGCCCATGCCGACTGACTGGCTGCCCTGCCCCGGAAATAGAAAAGCCCGCATTCATCATCCCCTGACCCAAGCGCTGTAAAAAAGCGCGTAATTCCAATGGTGTTACACTTTGTGACATAAATAGCATTGAGGCATACACATGTCTGCGGCAGGCAGGCATACGACACCCTGCCCCCTTCACGGGGGACTGACGACGGCCCCTTTAACGATGACGGAGTGCTAGGAAAAGGTGCGATATCGCATTGTCTGGATCACGGGAACGGCGCTTGCCCTCTCCGCCTGCGCGGCGGGACCGGACTATCGCGCGCCGCAACCCGCCGCGCTCGGCATCCCCGCCACCTATGATCAGGGCAGCGGCGCTCCCATCAGCGACGGGGACCTCGCCCAATGGTGGACGCGCCTGAACGATCCCGCCTTGTCCACGCTGATCGATACCGCCGTCACCGCCAATCTCGACATAGTGCAGGCGCAGGCCCGGTTGCGGCAGGCGCGGGAATCGCTGGTCCAGGCCAATGCGTCCTTCCTGCCTCAGCTCAGCGGATCGGCCAGCGGCGGCAAGAATTACCGCAGTCAGGCAGGCGGCACCCGCACCGACAGCAGCGGCAATGTCATCAGCCTTGGCTCCAGCAACTGGTCGAGCAGCTATTCGGCCGGTGCGAACGCCAGTTGGCAGATCGACCTGTTCGGCGAACTGTCGCGCAGTGCGCAAGCGGCGCGCGCGGACCTGGCGGCATCGGGCTATGACCTGGCAACGGTGCGGATGACGATCATTTCCGAACTGGTGACGAATTATGTGCAGGCGCGGCTGGCGCAGGAACAGCTGCGCATCGCCCGCGACAGTCGGCAGGTGCAGCAGGACAATTATGACATTGCCCGCTGGCGGTTGCAGGCGGGCCTCGTCTCCTCGCTCGACGAGCAGCAGGCGCGCGCGCAACTGGCACAGACCAGCGCGTCGATCCCGCAGATCGAAGCCAGCCTGCGCGGCAGCCTCAATCGCATCGCGGTGCTGACCGGGCAGGCACCGGGCGCCGCCACCCGTGCGCTTGAAACGCCCGCGCCCATTCCGACCGCCGCGATCGACATCGCCACCGGCATTCCCGCCGACACGCTGCGCCAGCGGCCCGACGTGCGCAGCGCCGAACGCACGCTGGCCGCCGCCACCGCGCGGATCGGCGTGGCGCAGGCGCGGCTGTATCCCTCGCTTGGCATCAACGGCAATATCGGCACCACCTCCAACGCATTCAAAGACCTGTTCAGCCTGATCACGGGCGGCGTGTTCGCCAATGTCGCGCAGACCATCTTCGACGGCGGCCGCCTCGCCTCCCAGGTGCGGGCGCAGAAGGCGGTGACCGATGGCGCGTTCGCAGCATACAAGCAAAGCGTGCTTGGCGCGCTGGAGGATGTCGAAAATGCGATGGCGGCGCTCAGCAGTGCACGGCTGCGCAAGGCGGAGTTCGCCACCGCCTATGACGCGTCGAACAATGCCGCGATCCTGGCGCGCAGCCAGTATCAGGCGGGCCTCACCGACTTCCAGACCTTGTCCAACAGCGAATCCACCCTTTTGAATGCGCGCAACAGCCTGGCTGGCGCGCAATCGGACGAAATCCTTGCCCTCGCCCAGCTCTACAATGCGCTGGGCGGCGGCTGGCAGAGCATGGAAAGCCGCCCCTGATGAGCAATGACACCACCACCGATCCGGCGCTGGACGAATTTCTGGGGGCAAAGCCTGCCAGGCCATGGCGCAAATGGGCCGTGCGCGGTGCAATCGGCATCGGCCTGCTGCTGCTCGTGCTGCTTGTCAGCCGTTGTTTCGCGGGCGAGGATCAGCCCAGTTATGCGACGCGCGAAGTGCGCCAGGGCGACCTGACCGTCAGCGTATCGGCCACCGGCAATCTGCGTCCCGTCAATCAGGTCGATGTCGGGTCGGAACAATCGGGCAAGATCACCGCCGTCTATGTCGATGTGAATGACCGGGTCGTGAAGGGCCAGCGTCTCGCCGAACTCGATACGCGGCGTCTGGTGGACGCGGTGAACCAGAACCGGGCGCAAGTCGCCGCGGCGCAGGCGCAGGTCTCGCAGGCGCAGGCGCAGGTCGCGCTGGCCAAGGCGACGCTGGACCGTCAGCTTAACGTGTTCCAGCTGTCGGGCGGCAAGGTGCCCGCGAAAACCGAAATCGATTCAGCCCGCGCCAATTATGAAGGCGCGCTGGCCACGTTGCGATCGGCGCTGGCGCAGGTGGACGTCTCCCGCGCGCAGCTGTCGTCGGCGCAGACCAACCTGACCATCGCCCAGATCGTGTCGCCGGTGAACGGCGTCGTCCTGTCGCGCGACATCGAACCGGGCCAGACCGTCGCCGCCTCGCTCAACGCCCCGGTCCTCTTCACCCTGGCCGAAGACCTGACCCAGATGGAGGTCGAAGTCTCGGTAGATGAGGCTGATGTGGGTCAGGTGAAGGAAGGCCAGAGCGCGACCTTTGCGGTCGACGCTTTCCCCGGCCGCAATTTCCCGGCGAAGGTGACGCGGGTCAATGTCGGGTCGAACAGCGCCAGCACCGCGTCGTCATCCACGACCAGCACGGCCAGCAGCTCGTCCGGCACCGTCGTCGCCTACACAGCCGTGCTGAGCGTCAACAACAGCGATGAAACGCTGCGCCCCGGCATGACGGCAACCGCCGACATCGTGACGCAGGAATTGCGCAACGTGCTGCTCGTCCCCAATGCCGCATTGCGTTTCAAGCCAAGCGCGGGCGCAGGCCGGGGTGGCGGCATCACCAGCACGCTTATCCCCCGCCGCCGCGGCAATCGCCCAACCCGCGAAGTCAGCTTCGGCGCGGGCAGCAGCCAGACTGTCTATGTCGTGGGCGAAGACGGCAAGCCCAAGGCGATACAGGTCGTCGTCGGCGCCAGCGACGGGTCGCGCACCGTCATCACCGGGGGCGACCTGAAACCGGGCATGCGCGTCATCACCGGGCAATTGGCGGCGGGCCAGGAACCGCCAGCCGAAGATCAGGCGCGCACCGGCGCGGACCAGCGCGCGCCACGCAAGGACAGCGCGCCGCGCAACCCGGCGACCGACGGCACGCCCGCGACCGTGGGCAAGCTCGGCAATTCGGGCGACGCCGCGCCGCAAACCGCCCCCGTGACGGCCAAGCCCTGATCGCCATGCCTGCGGACCCCATCATCACCCTGCGCGGCGTCACCAAAATCTACGGCAGCGGTGCGACCGAATTTCAGGCGTTGAAGGGCATCGACCTCGACATCGCGCAGGGCGATTTCGTCGCGGTCATGGGGCCGTCCGGTTCCGGCAAATCGACGACGATGAACATCCTTGGCTGCCTCGACGTGCCATCGGGCGGCGAATTCCTGTTCAAGGGCCATCATGTCGAACGGCTCGACCGCGACCAGCGCGCGCTGCTCCGCCGCCGCTATCTCGGCTTCGTGTTTCAGGGGTTCAACCTGCTGTCCCGCACCAGCGCGCTCGAAAATGTCGAACTGCCCCTGCTCTATCGCGGCGAGGACAAAAAGACCCGTTACGAACTGGGGATGGCCGCGCTCGACAAGGTCGGCCTCAAACAATGGTGGGATCATACACCCGCCGAACTGTCCGGCGGACAGCAACAGCGCGTCGCCATCGCCCGTGCCATCGTCACCAGTCCCGACGTGCTGCTGGCCGACGAACCGACCGGCAATCTCGATTCCGAACGATCGGTCGAAATCATGGAATTGCTGACCGATCTCAACCAGAACAGCGGCATCACCGTACTGATGGTGACCCACGAACCCGACATGGCAGCCTTTGCCCGCACCATCGTGCATTTTCGCGACGGGCTGGTCGAACGGATCGAAAAGGGGCTGGCGGCGTGAGTTGCGCACAGGTCAAACCTTCTCCCCGGGGGGAGAAGGATACACAGCCTTGCCCGCGCAGCGGGTTAGGCGAAGTTGGAAGAGGGGGCCGGACGCAGCCTTTGGCTCTTCCCCTCTCCCAGCTACGACTAGGCAGCAAGCTGCCAAGTCTCCGCATCCCTCTCCCCGCTGGGGAGAGGAAAGGATCATCATGCTAGGCACCACCGTCATCCTCGCCTTCCGGGCGATCAACCGGCACAAGCTGCGCAGCTTCCTGACGACGCTGGGCATCATCATCGGTGTCGCCGCCGTCGTCACCATGGTGACTCTGGGCAATGGCGCGACGGCGGCCGTGCGCGAACAGATTAGTTCGCTGGGCGCCAATGTGCTGCAATTGCGCCCCGGCCAGGGCTTTGGTCGCGGCGGCGGCGGACCGCGCCCGCCCGACTTCAAGCCAGCCGATCTGACCGCGATCGAAAACCAGCTGACCGGCGTCCGCGCGGTTGCGCCCATGGCCCAGTCGAGCGGCACCGCCATTTATGAAGGCAATAACTGGTCCACCACCATCTATGGCACCACCGCCGCCTATTTCGAGGTGCAAAGCTGGAAGCTGACCAGCGGTCGGCTGTTCATGCCGGAAGAGGAACAAGCCGGTCGCCCGGTCTGCATCATTGGCAATACGGTACGCACCAACCTGTTCCAGAATGCCGATCCGATCGGCCAGCGGATGCGGATCAAGGGCGTGTCCTGCCAGGTGATCGGCGCACTCGCGACGCGCGGTCAGGGCGGCTTTGGCGATCAGGACGACGTCGTCGTCATGCCGATCAAATTCGTCCAGCGCCGCTTCACCGGCAATCGCGACATCAGCCAGATCATGATCGCGGTGGACGATGCCTATGACACGTCCACCGTGCAGAACAGCCTGGAAGACCTGATGCGCGAACGACGCCAGATCAAGGCAGGCAGCGAGGATAATTTCAACGTATTCGACACCAAGCAGATCAGCGACACGCTGACCGGCACCACCACCATCCTGACGCAAATTGTTGGCGCGGTGGCGGCCATATCCCTGCTGGTCGGCGGTATCGGCATCATGAACATCATGCTGGTCTCCGTGACCGAACGCACCCGCGAAATCGGCATCCGCCTCGCCATCGGGGCGGTCGCGGGCGAGGTGCTGATGCAGTTTCTGGTCGAAGCGATCGTGCTGTCCTGCCTTGGCGGGGTGATCGGCCTCTTTCTCGCCCTCATCGCCTCCTGGTCCATAGCGCCGCTGATGCAGGTGCCCTTCATGTTCGACGTGAAGGTCAATCTGATCGCCTTCGTCTTTTCCGCCGTCATTGGCGTGGTGTTCGGCTATTTCCCCGCCCGCCGCGCCGCTGCGCTCAACCCCATCGACGCGCTGCGCCACGAATAGCGCTGACCGGCCCGCCCGGCGCCCACCTGTAAAAGGGGCGCCGCGGGCTGCACAGATGAACGGACATTCATCTTTAATCTCAATCTGTTACAATTTCCGACACTCTTTGCCCTTCCGCGACACATGGCTGCGACAAGCGCCGCCTATCTCTGTTCTCGACGCCGCAGAGGGCGCCCGAACACGGCAAAGGAGCAAGACATGTTCAAGAAGATTCTCATGACGCTGGCCACCACCACCCTGGTCGCCAGCCCGATCATCAGCAGCCAGGCACAGGCGCAAGCCTATGGCCAGCCGCATCGTCAGGAACAGACTCGCACGGTCGTCAAGCAGAAGCCCAATGGCCGCACCGTGGTCAAGCAGCGGACGGTGGTTCGCAAGGATGTGCGCAACAACCGCTACGCCGCCTCCCACCATCGCTGGGCGAAGGGCCAGCGTTTCGACCGGCGCCAGGCGACCAACTATCGCGTCATCAACAATTATCGCGGCTATCGCCTGAACGCCCCGCCGCGCGGCTATCAGTGGGTCCAGTCGGGTAACGACGCGGTGCTGATCGCCATCACCAGCGGCCTGATCGGCGCGGTCATCGGCAACGCGATCCGCTAAGCCAATCCATCCCCTTCATGCCCCAGGGATCTCTCCTCCCCTGGGGCATTTTTGCGTGCCCGCTTTCCCTGACACAGGTTAAATACCCCAAATTAACGGCTTGCCCGGCACAAGTCCCAGGGTGGGGTGCGGATCGGGAACGGCCATGTCATTATATCAGATCATGTATATCAGCACCGTCACCGGGACGGTAACGCCCGACGACTGCGCCACCATCGCGCGCGAAGCCGCCATCCGCAATCGGCGGGACGATGTGACCGGCCTGCTATTGTTCAACTCGCGCCGCTTCCTTCAGGTACTGGAAGGTCCAAAGGACGCGGTAGAGCGCATTTTTGCCCGCATCTACGACGACAGTCGTCATCGCGGCGTGGTCAAGCTGCGCGAGGGCGCGATCGTGGCGCGCGAATTTGGGCAATGGGCCATGGCCTATGATGACCCTGACCGCCCGTCCGACAGCCTGAAGGATGTGGTCGCCGCCTTGCTGACCAGCGCCGGGCCATCGACCAGCGCCCATTTCCTGGGATCGGCCGAACTGCATCGCCCGGCCGCCTGACCCGGCCAGACCCGGCCAGACCAGTCCTTTCAGACCAGTCCGGTCAGATAATAGACCGCAATGACGATGAACACCGTCACCGTCTTGATCAGCGTCAGCGCGAAAATATCCTTATAGGCCTGCCTATGGGTCAGGCCCGTCACCGCCAGCAAGGTGATGACCGCGCCATTGTGCGGCAGGCTGTCCATGCCCCCCGACGCCATCGACGCGACCCTGTGCAGCACTTCGCGCGATATGCCCGCGGCATCGCCCGCAGCGATGAACTGGTCCGCCATCGCCGCCAGCGCGATCGACAGTCCGCCGGACGCCGACCCGGTAATCCCCGCCAGCGACGTGACGGTAATCGCTTCGTTGATCAGGGGATCGGGGATGGCGCGCAAGGCTTCCTTGACGATCAGGAAACCAGGCAGCGCCGCGATCACTGCGCCAAAACCATATTCAACCGCCGTGTTCATCCCCGCCAGCAGGGCGCCGCCGACCGCCGCCTTCGATCCTTCGGCAAAACGCTTCGCCACCGTCCGATAGGCAAACGCCAATATCGTTGCGATGCCCATCAGCAACGCGCCCTCGACGGCCCAGAGCGCAGACACCTGCGCCACCTTGACCTCGACCGGATCGGCCATGCCGACCAGCGACAGGGTGATGACGTCACCGCTCACCCAGCGCGGGATCGCCATGGTCAGCAGCAGATTGCCGACCCCCACGACCAGCAACGGGAGCAGCGCGACCAGCGGATGCACCGTGACCGAAGCGTCAACCGGCTCCGGCTCGTTGACCAGCGTTTCCGGCGCGCCATAGCCCTCCCCCGCCGCCATCATCGCGCGCCGCCGCCAGCCCAGATATGTCAGCCCCATCGCCGCGATACAGGCCGACCCGATCAGCCCCAGCACCGGCGCGGCCCAGGAGGTTGTGCCAAAAAAGCTGGTCGGAATGATATTCTGGATCTGCGGCGTGCCGGGCAGCGCATCCATGGTGAAGGTGATCGCCCCCAGCCCGATCGTCGCCGGGACCAGCCGCTTGGGAATGTCGGCGCGGCGGAACATTTCGGCGGCGAAGGGATAGACGGCGAACACGGCCACGAACACCGACACCCCGCCATAGGTCAGCAGCGCGGTGACCGCCATGATCGCCGGAATCGCCCGCCCCGCCCCGACAATGCCGATCACCGCCGTCACGATCGCGCGGGAAAAGCCGGAAATCTCGACCAGCTTGCCGAACAAGGCGCCCAGCAGGAACACGGGAAAATAGAGTTTGAGGAAACTCGCCACCTTTTCCATGAACAGCCCGGAAAAGGCGGCGGGGACAGCCGCGGGATCGGTCAGCAACACCGCCAGCATCGCCAGCAATGGCGCCATGATGATGACGCTCATCCCCCGATAGGCGGCGATCATCAGCAGGATCAATGATAGTGCTGCAATTCCGACCGCCATAAGCTAACCTCTCAACCGTTCGCACTGAGCCTGTCGAAGTGCTGTCGTTCTTCTCTACGGGGATAGAAGAAAGGACAAGGCTTCGACAAGCTCAGCCCGAACGGATCGTGTTTATCTGCCACCACCCTTGCCTTTCCCCCGCCTTTGCCGCATAGGCGCGCCTTCGCATCGGACCAGAGGTGACTCGGCCCGCTTGCGGAGCATGAAAGACGATAGCCGGAGGGGCGTTCCACATGGGGTGGGCGTCAGCAATCGGCCAACAGAAGAAGGTAGCATCATGGCTCTTTACGAGCATGTGTTCCTTGCGCGCCAGGATCTGGCACAGGCGCAGGTGGACGCTCTGGCGGAAAACGCCACCAAGATCGTGGAAGAAAATAACGGCAAGGTTACCAAGATCGAAACTTGGGGCCTGCGTTCGCTCGCCTACAAGATCGCCAAGAACCGCAAGGCTCACTATGTGATGCTGAACATCGACGCCCCCGGCGGCGTGATCGCGGAACTGGAGCGCCAGACGCAGATCAACGAAGACATCATCCGCTACATGACCGTCAAGGTCGATGAGCTGGAAGCTGGCCAGTCGGTCATGATGCGCAAGCAGGACCGCCCCGACCGTGGCGATCGCGGCCCCCGTGGTGACCGCGGCGATCGTGGTCCGCGCGAAGATCGTGGCGACCGTGGCCCGCGCCGCGAAGAAGCCGCTGGCGAATAAGGAGATCTAGATCATGGCACGCCCATTTTTCCGCCGCCGCAAGAGCTGCCCCTTCGCTGCGAAGGATGCGCCGAAGATTGACTATAAGGACGTTCGTCTGCTCCAGGGCTTCGTGTCCGAACGCGGCAAGATCGTCCCCAGCCGCATCACGGCCGTTTCGGCCAAGAAGCAGCGCGAACTGTCCCAGGCCATCAAGCGCGCCCGTCATCTGGGCCTGCTGCCCTACATCGTGAAGTAAGGGAGTAAGCCCCATGGAAATCATTCTGCTCGAACGTGTCGAGAAGCTCGGCGCCATCGGCGACGTCGTAACCGTCAAGGACGGCTACGCCCGCAACTTCCTGCTGCCCAACAAGAAGGCGCTGCGTTCCAACAGCGCCAACAAGAAGCTGTTCGAAGCCAACCGCGCCAAGATCGAGGCCGACAACGCCGCTCGCCGTTCGGACGCCGAAGCAGCCGCCGGCAACGTCGATGGCACGCAGATCATCCTGATCCGCCAGTCGTCCAACGCTGGCGCGCTCTATGGTTCGGTTGCGGTTCGCGACATCATCGAAGCGCTGCAGGCCCAGGGCATCACCAACGTCACCAAGGCGATGGTCGTTCTGGAACGCCCGATCAAGACGCTCGGCGTGTTCGACGTCAAGGTCGCGCTGCACCCCGAAGTCGCCGTCACCATCAAGGTGAACGTGGCGCGTTCGCCTGAAGAGGCCGACCTGCAAAGCCAGGGCGTCGACGTCATGGCCGACCTGTTCGAAAAGGACGAAGCCGGCTTCACCGAAGATTATGATCCCAACGCTGAACCCGGCGATCTCGCCGCGCTCACCGAAGAAGCCCCGGCCGAAGAAGAAGCCTGAGCTTTCGTCAGAGATCAAACAGAAAAGCCGCCCCGTAACGGGCGGCTTTTTTGTTGCGGTCGCGCCGGTTGCAGTCCGGATATTGGCGCGATGACCAAATCTTATCCTCCCCTTGCAGGGGCGGGAAACTGCATATGACTTTTCGTTATACCCCGACGTCATCCTGAATTTATTTCAGGATCCATCGTGCCCAAAAACCGCCGCTTGAGACGAGAAATGGATGCTGAAATAAATTCAGCATGACGGAGAGATACCGCGAAAGGTCATGTGCAATTCGCCTCCCCTTGCAGGGGAGAATTTTTGATGCCGGATTTATAGCCGCCTTATTCCGCCTCTTCGACCGGCGCGCCCGGCCCGTTCTTCAGCACGGACTCGATCGCGTTTTTCGCGCCGGCCTTGCTGCTATAGCCTTCGGTCCAGAAGATCGTTTCGCTATTATATTTGAACTTGGCGACAAACTCGCCGGCCTTGTTCTTCTCGATCACGAACTTGTGCGCCATGTACCGTTCTCCAGATTCGTTTCGTCAGCGAAACCGGGTCGGAGAATAGGCATCCGCATCAATGCCTGCAACGCTTTCCGGCGGGGCTTCCCCGCGCAGCCGGGCGGCCGCCAGCAACGCGGCGGCGGGCGCGGTCTGGATGCCGAAACCGCCCTGCCCGGCGAACCAGAAAAAGCCCGGCCTATCGGGGTCGAACCCATATACCGGGGCACGATCGGGCGCGAAGCTGCGCAGGCCCGCCCAGACATGCTCGACCCGCGCGATCGGCCAGTCGACCGCCTTTTCAAACCGCGCGATCGCTTCAGCCACCGCCAGTTCTTCAGGTGCAGCGTCGCACGGGGGCGACGGCGCCTCGTCATGCGGGGTCAGCCAGACGCGCCCCTGCCCTTCCGGCTTGAAGTAGAATTGCCCGGCCAGATCCATGATCAGCGGCAGGTCGGGCGATGGCATGGATGGCACGCCCAATTGCACCACCGTCCGCCGCAACGGGGTCAAGCCGATCGGCGCGACGCCACTGGCGCGCGCCACATCGTCCGCCCATGCCCCCGCCGCATTGATCAGGATCGCGCAGGCGATCACCCCGTCCGGCGTCTCCACCTGCCAGCCACCACCCACGGCGCGCGCCGCACATAGCCGCGTCGCCAGCCGCACTTCGCCGCCGCGCCGCCGGAACTGGCGCAAATAGGCCTGATGCAGCGCAGCCACGTCAATATCCTGACAACTCGCCTCCATGACGCCCATGGTCCAGTCCGGCCGCAACCCCGGCACCAGCGCAGCAGGATCGACAGGCTCCAGCACCACCTTGCCCGCAAATTCCGCCATCAGCGCATCGCGATGCCCTTCATCCCCGGCCCGTCCGACATGCAATGTGCGCCGCGGCGACAGGAAGCTGCCGTCATGAAAATCAGGGTCCGGAACGCTCAGCAACGGCCCCGAAGCGGTCGTCAAAGGCTGAACCGCCGCGCCGCCATAGGTTTCTTCCCAAAACGCCACGGATCGGCCAGTGGCGTGATAGCCGGCCCGATCCTCCATCTCCAGCAGCAGGACACGCGCCTCTCCCGCCAGTTCCGCGCCCAGGCTGGCCCCGGCCATGCCACCGCCCACAATAACGATATCGGGATGGCTCACGCCGCCATCTCGTCCAGAAAGGCGTCGATCCGCCGTAGCGCGTCCAGCCGGACAGGATCGAGTTCGCGCAATATCTCATGCGCGGCCTCTCGCCCATAGACATGCAGCCGCGCACCGGGAATCCGCGCGGCGACGCGACGGATCGCCGGGGTGGACACCAGTTGGTCAGCGCGAGTCGCCAATATGAGCAGCGGCACGGCAAGCCGCGCCAATGCATCACTCTCCGCTAATGCCCGCGTCGATTCCAGCGCCTGACTGACCCAGGTCCAGCTTGGCGGCCCCAGCGCAATGTCACGGCTATGGTCACGCCACCATAGTTCGTCGGCATAGCGGTCCGGGTCATGGGTCAGCCGCTTCTGCCGTATCCGTCGCTGCCGTTCGGACCCTTCCTTCTGCGTCCAGGCCTGCCGCGCGCCCTGGCCCAGACACAGCATCGCCCGCGCCACGGCCACGGCCAGCCATCGCGGCAAGGGCGCGCTATGCACGTCCAGCATCGGCGCGACCGTCACCGCGGCATCGGGCGCTGGCATCCCTTCGGCCAGCGCGCGCAGCAGCAAATGCCCGCCCATGCTGTGCGCCACCATCGCATATGGCCCGTCTCCCTCCGCGCGCCAGTCTGCCGCCAGCGCCTTCAGGTCCGTGATCCAGTCGGCAAAATCGCCGATATGGCCAGTCATCTGATCGTCGGTCAGCCGACCCGACCCTCCCTGCCCGCGCCAGTCGAATGTGGTGACCGCCCATCCGCGTTCGGCCCAATGGTGGACTACCTCCAGATATTTTTCGATCATGTCGCCGCGCCCGCCCAGCACCAGCATCCGGCCCCGCGTTCCATCGCCCAGTTGATAGCGGCGGATCGCCCAGCCGTCGGGCGCGCTCCAATAGTCCAGCCGCCCGCCCATCGGCCAGGCGCGGCGGTCAAAGGATGGCGTGGTGAAGCGGGGCGAATCCATGCGGGCCATGGTTACGGTTTGGTAAGCCATCGGGTCTAGGGTCAAATCCCATGACGGGGGAATATTTCAAAATCATACTGCTCTGCGCCCTTGGCGCACTGCTGATCGCGGCAGCGGTCACCGATTTGCGTGCGCGCATCATCTCCAACCGGCTCAACCTGGCGGTCGCGGCCCTCGCGCCGCTCTGGTGGCTGGCAAACGGCTATGCGCTCTGGCCCGACATGGCGGTGCAACTGCTGGTCGGCGCAGCCATCTTCACCCTGTTCGCCGCACTGTTCGCGCTCGGCATGATGGGCGGCGGCGACGTGAAGCTGCTGACCGCGCTGGCGCTGTGGTTCCCGTGGCAGGCGATATTGTCGCTGGTCGTGCTGATGGCGCTGCTGGGCGGCGTGGTCACGCTGGTCACCGTCATCCACCACAAGATGACCCACAGGCTGGGACAACCTGAAATTCCCTATGGCGTGGCGATTTCCCTCGCGGCGCTGTGGCTGCTGCCGTGGCCAACGATATTTTAACCAATTTACGTGATGAGTGAAGCACTGGGGGCAGTGCTCCCATTACAGGGAGGCGAATTTCGTCATGGATGCCAAGAAAATCGTGCTGCTGGTAGGAGCGCTTATCATAGCGGTCACTACGGCCTTGCTTGCCCGCAGCATGTTGAGCTCCTCCAGTGCACCGCAGGTCAATGCTGCGTCGATGCCCGTGGAGGCCGATCAGCCCCATGTGCTGGTCGCGACCAAGGCTTTGCCGGTTGGCACCATCCTGGACGCTGAAAGCTTCCGCTTCCAGCCCTGGCCCAAGGATCTGATCGAACAGGCCTATTATCTCAAGGGTCAGGCCGATCCGGCGAAACTGGCAGGCAGCGTCGTGCGCACCGCCATTTCCGCCGGACAGCCGCTGACACAGGGTGGCCTGGTCAAGCCCGGCGATCGCGGCTTCCTGGCCGCAGCGCTTGGCGCAGGGATGCGCGCGGTCACCGTTCCCGTCTCGGCGCAAAGCTCGGTCGCCGGCTTCGTGTTTCCTGGCGACCGCATCGACCTGGTCCTGACGCAAAGCGTTGCGGGCGGTGGCGATGGCGAAGCGCTCAAAGTCTCCGAAACCATCCTGCGCAACCTGCGCGTCCTTGCCACTGACCAGCGGATGGATGCGATGGGCGCGGACGGCAAGCCGGAAGTACGTACCTATTCCAACGTCACGATCGAAGTGACGCCCAAGATCGCGGAAAAGATCGCGGTTGCCCAGACCATCGGCTCCCTGTCGATGTCGCTGCGCTCGATCGCCGATACCGCGTCTGATCTGGACGCTGCCATTGCCGGTGCCGATGTCGATCTGCCCGATGGCGCCAGCCCGAACGCGGAAAAGGCGATCATCGCCAAGATCGCGTCGCGCCCCATCGATCGCGGCTCCACCTATTCGACCGGCGCCGACGTGTCGCGCTACCAGCGCAGCTCGGTCCCGGCCAAGGCCGAAAACGGCGCGGCGATGGCTGGCACCGGCGCCCAGATTACCGCACCGGCTGCCGTCAGCGGCCCGGTCATCCGCGTCGCCCGCGGCACCAACGTGACCGAAGTTTCGGTCGGGGGGAAGTAAGATGAAGTCGATGCTCCAGATGTCCGGGCGCAAGGTCGCCGGACCCGCGATCGCGCTCGGCCTGGCCGTCGCCATGACCGCCGTGCCCGGAACGGCCGTCAACGCCGCGCCGTCCAGCGCACAGGACAATGCGATCCTCATGTCGGTCGGCGGCAGCCGTGTCGTCAACCTGGGCGCCAAGATGTCCGACGTGGTGATCGGCAATCCCGAAGTGGTCGACGTCCATGTCCGCTCGCAGAACCAGCTTTACCTGATTGCCAAGAAGGCAGGCGAAACAACCGTGTTCGCCACCGCCCCCAACGGCAAGGTACTGTTTTCCGGCACGGTTCGCGTCGGCAACAACCTGACCAGCATCGATGACATGCTCCGCCTGGCGATGCCCGGCGCGAACATAGCGGTCAACAAGATGAACGGCATGGTCCTGCTGACCGGCACCATCCAGGCCCCCGAAGATGCCGCCGAAGCCGAACGGCTGACGCAGGCCTTCGTCGGCAAGGAAACCACCGTGGTCAGCCGCCTGCGCATGGCTACGCCGCTGCAGGTGATGCTCCAGGTCAAGATTTCCGAAGTCAGCAAGGATGTCGGTCACAAGATCGGGATGAACTTGTCCGCACTCGGCGGCGTGAAAGGATCGTTCAGTGGCTATATCGGTCGCAGTTCGCGGGATTTCGTTACCCGCAACGTCACCAAACCTACGATCGTTCCTGGCGTCCTGAACCCGGACGGCTCGTTCTTACCACCCTATGTTTCGGTTCCGGGCTCTACAGAATATAACTTCACACAGCCAGCAGACGGGTCGACCACACTTGGCTTCGTAGCTCGTATGCTAGGCATGGACGTAGCCGGTGCTCTGGACCTCGCGGAATCGAGCGGCCTTGCCACTACGCTGGCGCAGCCCAACCTGACCGCCTTGTCGGGCGAAACCGCCAGCTTCCTGGCGGGCGGCGAATATCCCTACACGGTCAGCAATGGCACGCAGGGCAACAGCATCGAATTCAAGCAATATGGCGTACAGCTGGCCTTCACGCCGACAGTGCTGGCCGACGGCCGCATTTCGCTGCGCGTTCGCCCGACGGTGTCCAGCCTGGATTTCACGCTGAACGCCAGCGTGCCTGCGCTGAAAAGCCGCACTGCCGAAACCACGGTGGAGCTGGGTTCGGGGCAAGCATTCATGATCGCGGGCCTGCTCAACAACGAAACCAGCAATGGCATCGACAAGGTGCCGGGCCTTGGCAACCTGCCAATCCTGGGCAGCCTGTTCAAGTCGCGCCAGTTCCAGCGCAGCGAAAGCGAGTTGGTCATCGTCGTCACCCCCTATCTGGTGAAGCCGATGAACGCATCGGACGTGCGCCTGCCGACCGACGGCTTCCGCAACGCCAATATCGGTCAGGGGCTGCTGCTCCAGCAGGGCAATGACGGGATCAGTGGCAAGCAGGGCGAAATGCCGCGCCGCGCGCCCGGATCGCCCGCGCCGGTTACCCCCGGCCCGCAGGCGTCCGCCGCCGCGCCGGTCGCAAAGCCGGGCAAGCCCGGCAAAGCCGCCCCCGGTTTCAGCTTCTGACGGAAGGACCAAAGACATGACCTATCTGTCCGCCAAAACTCTCACCGCCCTCGCCATATTGGCGCTGCCGCTCGCTGGCTGTGTCACTGACAGCCCCAATCGCAGCGTTGAATCGGTGCATCAGCCGGTTGTCAGCTACGCCGCCTACACGTTCGACGTGCAGGCCAGCGGCGACTCGCTGTCCGCCTATGAAGCAGGCCGTCTCAACGACTGGTTCGCCTCGATCGGCCTTGGCTATGGCGATCAGGTCGCGATCGTCACGGATGCTGGCTATTACAGCCCCGGCATTCGCGAGGGCATCGCCGATGTCGTCGCCCGTCACGGCCTGCTGGTCGCAGAGGATAGTTCCGCCGCCGCGGGCGATGCGCCCCAGGGCAGCGTCCGCCTGATCGTGCGCCGCGCCACCGCCAGCGTCCCTGGCTGCCCCGACTGGAGCAGCAAGCAGGAAACCGACATGAATCTGGGCACCACGTCCAATTTCGGCTGCGGCACCAACAGCAATCTGGCCGCGATGGTCGCCAATCCTGAAGACCTTGTCCGGGGTCAGGGCACCGACAGCAATCTGCGTACGGCCACGTCGAACCGCGCCATTTCCACCTATCGCGACAAGCCGCCAACGGGCGCTGGCGATCTCAAGCAGATGTCAGCAGGAGGCCAGTAACATGAACGCCCCATGGAAACCCGGTTTCACTGGTCAGCGTGATCCGTTTCACGCCTTCGTCTGCGACGACCACAGCTATGATCTGATCCGTTCGGTGTGCGCCGAACTGGGCTGGGCACCGGAAAAGGTGAACAAGGGCGGGATGCGCAACGCAGTCCAGAGCCTGTCGATCACGGCATCGCCGCAAATCCTGTTCGTCGATATGTCCGAAAGCGGCGATCCGCTCAATGACATCAACAGCCTGGCGGAAGTGTGCGAACCCGGCACCGTCGTGATCGCGGCGGGCCAGGTCAATGACGTGCGCCTCTATCGCGATCTGGTGGCCAGCGGCATCCAGGATTATCTGCTCAAGCCATTTGGCGCAGACCAGTTGCGCGACGCGCTGGCCAATGCGCAGGCCGTATTCATGGCCCCGCGCGACGCTGCGCCCGAACGCCCGCACATGACCGTTGCGGTCATCGGCACGCGCGGCGGCGTGGGCGCGTCCAGCATCGCCACCTCGCTGGCATGGATGCTCTCGGACAAGAAAAAGCGTCCGACCGCCTTGCTCGACCTCGACGTCCATTTCGGCACCAATGCGTTGGCGATGGACCTGGAACCGGGGCGTGGCCTGACCGACGCGATCGACAATCCCAGCCGCATCGACGGCCTGTTCATCGAACGCGCCATGGTGCGGGCGAGCGACACGCTGGCGATCCTGTCTGCCGAAGCGCCGATCAGCCAGCCGATGATGACCGATGGCGGCGCCTTCTATCAACTGCTGGAAGAATTCCGGCAGGTGTTTGAATGCAGCGTCGTCGATCTGCCGCGCAACATGCTGATCCAGCATCCGCATCTCATGACCGACGCGCAAGTCACGCTGGTCGTGACCGAACTGACGCTGGCGGCGGCACGCGACACGATCCGCATCCTGTCCTGGCTCAAGAGCAACGCACCGCAATCGCGCGTGCTGGTGGTCGCCAACCGCGTCCATCCCGGCTCGCCCGAAATCAGCCGCAAGGATTTCGAAACCTCGATCGAACGCAAGGTCGATGTCCTCATCCCGTTCGACCTGCGGGTCGGCGCGCAGGCGGCAAAGCTCGGCAAGACATTGGCCGAAGCTGCCAAGGGCAGCAAGGTCGGCGCAGCCTGCATCGCCCTGCTCGACCAGGTGCTTGGCGCGGGCGATGCGGGCGATGGCGCCACCGGCGCTGCGGCACCGCGCAAGAAGGGCGACTCCCTGCTCGGCAAGATCGGCGACTTCCGCAACATGATGCCCTCTCGCCGCAAGGCCAAGACGGCCGCACTGGAAGATTGATCGCGTCTGCCGCCTGACCGGGCGGCGGCGATGACTGGGGAATAGGCGAACAGATGGACGGCAATTTCATCCTGATAACGGTTTTGGTGGCAACCATGTTGGGCATGGCCATCATAGCGTTCGCCGGTCCGTCGCCGGAAAAGGCGCGCAAGCGCCGGGTCGCGATGATCCGCGGCCGTCACAGCGATTCGGCAGAAGCACTGCTGGAAGCGCGGATGCGCAAGGCCATTTCGAACCGTTCGACTGGCGCCGAAGCCAAGATGCTGGTGTCGCTGATCCCCAATCCGGAAAATCTGACCAAGCGGATCAGGATGACCGGCAAGAAATGGACGCTCAGCCAGTATATGACCGCCAGCGCGGGCATATTCCTGGTACTGTCGGCGTTCCTTATGGTGCGCGGCTTTCCGTTCCTCATGGCTGTCATGGTCGGCATGGCCGCCGCTCTGTTCCTGCCTCACTGGTGGGTCAGCCGCCTGATCAAGCAGCGGATCAACCGCTTCAACGCCAAATTCCCCGACGCGCTTGAACTGCTGACGCGCGGCCTGCGCTCCGGTCTCCCCATCGCCGAAACGCTGGGCATCGTGTCGAGCGAAATTCCTGGGCCAGTAGGCGAGGAATTCAAGCTCATCACGGAACGGATCAAGATCGGCAAGACGATGGAGCAGGCGCTTCAGGAAACCGCCGATCGCCTCGGCACGCCCGAATTCCAGTTCTTCGTCATCACGCTCGCGATCCAGCGGGAAACCGGCGGCAACCTGGCTGAAACCCTGTCGAACCTTGCCACCGTGCTGCGCCAGCGCGCGCAGATGAAGCTCAAGATCCGCGCCATGTCGTCGGAATCAAAGGCGTCCGCCTACATTATCGGCTGCCTGCCCTTCCTCGTATTCTTCATGATCTGCTACATCAACTTCAACTATATGAGCCCCTTCTTCACGCCCGATCCGGCGGGCATTTTCGGGCTTTCGCTGATGCAGGTGATCGGCATCGGGGGCATGTGCTGGATGGCGATTGGCGCCTTCATCATGGCCCAGATGGTCAATTTTGAAATCTGATCGGGGATAAGAGACATGGACGCCCCTACCCCTGCCGGCACACTTTTCGGCATGACCGCCACCGATTTTGGCACCTTGCTCGCCGCGCTGGCGACGCTTGCCATGCTGTTCGCCCTTTATGCGATCATGACCGTGCGCGATCCGATGGCCAAGCGGGTCAAGGCGCTTAACGATCGTCGCGAACAGTTGAAGGCGGGCATCACTGCATCGACCGCCAAGCGTCGCGCAAAGCTTGTCCAGCGCAACCAGACGACGGACCATATGCGCTCCTTCCTGTCGAGCCTGAAGGTTCTGCAGGACGACCAGCTCAAGGACGCGCAAATTCGCCTGGCGCAGGCCGGTATCCGGTCAAAGGACATGGCCGTCGCCGTCATCTTTGGGCGCATGATCATGCCGATCGTCATCGGCGGCGCAGCGGCCTTGCTGCTCTATGGCGTCGGCATCCAGCCGGAATGGGGGCCGGTGAAGCGCTTCTTCGCCTTCGCGATCGCGCTGCTGCTCTCCTACAAAGCCCCTGACATCTTCATCGACAACAAGGTGCAGAAGCGCTCCGCCGCGATCCGCAAGGGATTGCCCGACGCACTCGATCTGCTGGTCATCTGCGCCGAAGCCGGCCTGACCGTCGATGCCTCCTTCAACCGCGTGGCGCGCGAACTGGGCAAGGCCTATCCTGAACTTGGCGACGAGTTTCAGTTGACCGCGATTGAACTCAGCTTCCTGACTGAACGGCGCATGGCGTTCGAAAATCTCGCCACCCGCGTCAAGCTGGACGCGGTCAAGGGCGTGGTGACCACCATGATCCAGACCGAAAAATACGGCACCCCGCTCGCTTCGGCGCTGCGCGTGCTGTCCGCCGAATTCCGTCATGAGCGCATGATGCGCGCCGAAGAAAAGGCCGCGCGCCTGCCCGCGATCATGACCGTGCCGCTGATTCTCTTCATTCTGCCGACCCTGTTCGTCGTCATCCTGGGTCCCGCGGCCTGCTCGATCAGCACGGCCTTCTGAAAATTCCGGCGCGCCGCGGCCCGCTGCCGTAGCGTTCCCAACCAAAACGCCCGCTTCCGCCAAAAAAGGCGGTGGCGGGCGTCGCAATTTGCGGCATATCTTCGGGCAAAAGATATGGAGAAACGGATCGCATGAAAGCTGCCACCATCGCCCTCGCCGCCCTGACCACGGCCATCGCCCTGCCCGCTTATGCCGCGCAGCCCGTCATAGGTCGCTGGGCCACTGTCGAGGCCAAAGCCATCGTCAACATCGCCCAGTGCGGCAAAAGCCTCTGCGGCAAAATCGAGAAAATCCTAAAACCCACGCCGGGCCGCCCCAATACCGATGTCGAAAATGCCGACCCGGCGCTGCGCTCCCGCCCGCTGGTGGGCCTGCCCCTGCTGACCGGCTTTGGCGACGCCGGCAGTCATTGGAAAGGCACGATCTACGACCCGGAAAGCGGCAAAAGCTACACCTCGAAAATCAGCCGCAACGCCGATGGCACCCTGAAAGTCCAGGGCTGCATCGCCTTCTTCTGCAAGACGCAGACATGGACGGCGGTTCGCTAAGGCAGTGCTGGCGCGCCTCCCTGGCAACAGGGAGCGCCTTGCTATACCCTCACGTCCAGGCATTTACCGATCCCGACGGAGCGATGATCTGGCTGTTCAAGGATGGCAGCCTGCCTGACTGAAGGCTGTCCCTCTAGCCCAGGATGAACTCGACCCCGGCCATGGCATGGATCGACGTGCAGTCGTAGATCGGCAGCACATTGGCCTTTACGTCGACGATCAGTTCCAGCTCGGTGCAGGCCAGCACCACCGCCTGCACATCCTGCTTGGCGATGTCGGTCATTTCCGACTTCATATAGCGTTCGGATTCGCGGCTGATCTTGCCGACAGTCAGCTCGTCATAGACGATGCGGTCGATCCGGTCGGCCAGTTCCATGTCGGGGGGCAGCAGCGACACGCCATGCGCCACCAACCGCTGGCGGTAGAATTTCTCGGTCATCACGTTGCGCGTACCGATCAGCGCGGCTTTTTCGACGCCGTCGGCCTGCATCTTCTTGCCGACGCGCTCGGCGATATGCAGGATGGGCACATGCACCGCGCCCTGCACCCGGTCATAGACGCGGTGCATCGAATTGGCACAGATCAGCAGCGCGCCCGCGCCTGCCGTCTCCAGCCGCCGAGCCGCCGCGATCAGCACGTCCGCCGCGCTGTCCCACTCCTCATCGCTGGTGCAGGCCGCAACGGTCGCAAAGTCCAGGCTCTCGATCAGCAGCGGCGCGCTATGCTGCCCGCCACGCGCACGATGCACCGCCTGGTTGATGATCTCATAATAGCGGGCGGTTGACGTCCAGCTAAGACCGCCGATCAGGCCAAGTTTGTGCATTGTCACCCCTATCCCATCATCCCGGCGAAAACCGGGATCTCAATTCTCTTCTGCCTGATAGCGAAAGAAAAGAGAGATTCCAGCCTTCGCTGGAATGACGGGAAATAAGGTCGCTATCAGTGCGCCAGCCCCTTGACGATTTCCTCGACCATTTTCTTGGCGTCGGCGAGCAGCATCATGGTGTTGTCCATGTAGAAGACTTCATTGTCGACGCCGGCATAGCCAGCCCCGCCCATGGAGCGCTTGACGAACAGCACCGACTTGGCGTTAGCGACGTCCAGGATGGGCATGCCGTAGATGGGCGACGATTTGTCGGTCTTGGCCGCCGGGTTGGTGACGTCGTTCGCGCCGATGACGAAGGCGACGTCGGCCTGGGCGAACTCGCTGTTGATGTCCTCCAGTTCGAATACCTCGTCATAGGAGACATTCGCTTCGGCCAGCAGCACGTTCATATGGCCCGGCATACGGCCCGCGACGGGGTGGATCGCATATTTGACCTTCACCCCTTCGGCCTTCAGCAGGTCGCCCATCTCGCGCAGCGCGTGCTGCGCCTGGCTCACCGCCATGCCGTATCCCGGCACGATGATGACGCTGTCGGCCTGCTTCATCAGGAACGCCGCGTCCTCGGCCGATCCGCGCTTGTAGGCGCGGTCGATCACTGGCCCGCCTGCGCCCGCCGGTCCCGCATCGGCGCCAAAGCCGCCCGCGATGACGCTGATGAAGCTGCGGTTCATCGCCTTGCACATGATGTAGGACAGGATCGCACCCGACGAGCCCACCAGCGCGCCGGTGATGATCATCGCGCTGTTGCCCAGCGTAAAGCCCATCGCGGCTGCGGCCCAGCCCGAATAGCTGTTGAGCATCGACACAACGACCGGCATGTCCGCCCCGCCGATCGGGATGATCAGCAGGAAACCGATGATGAAGCTCAGCGCCGTCACCGTCCAGAATATCCACGGGCTCTGGTCGGTCACGAAATAGCCGATCAGCCCCAGGATCGCGGCCAGCGTGCCAAGGTTGATGAGGTGGCGGGCGGGCAGCATGATCGGCTTGCCCGACATATTGCCGTTGAGCTTGAGGAAGGCGATGACCGAGCCGGAGAAGGTGATCGCGCCGATCGCCACGCCCAGCCCCATTTCGATGCGGCTGGCATTGTGGATTTCGCCGGTCACTACGTCCAAAATCCCGAAGGCACCGGGATTGAGGAACGCTGCTGCGCCGACCAGGACGGCGGCCATGCCGACAAGTGAGTGGAAGGCCGCCACCAGCTGCGGCATGTCCGTCATCGCGATCCGCCGCGCGATGATGAAGCCGATGCCGCCACCGATGACGATGGCACCGATGATTTCGGGCAGGCTCACCACATCATGGGTGTAGAGCGTGGTCGCCACGGCGATCGCCATGCCGATCATGCCCATGCGATTGCCACGACGGCTCGTCGCCGGGCTGGACAGCCCGCGCAGCGCCAGGATGAACAGGACGCCCGCGACCAGATAAGCCAGGCTCACGCCCCATGGGATCTGTGCGATCTCATGCATCACTTGCGCTCCTTCTTCTTGTACATCGCCAGCATCCGCTCGGTGACCGCAAAGCCGCCGAAAATGTTGACCGATGCAAAGACGACCGCCAGCAGGCCCAGATATTTGGCCGCAGCGCTCCCCGCCTCCGCCGACGCGACCAGCGCGCCCACGATGATGACCGACGAAATGGCGTTGGTAACCGCCATCAACGGCGTATGGAGCGCCGGCGTCACCGACCACACCACATAATAGCCGACAAAACATGCCAGCACGAAAACCGACAGGATGGAAATAAAGTCCATCATCCTACTCCCCGTTCGTCCCGATTTGGCTGCGGGACGCTGGCCTGGACGCGCGCCGCGCGAACAGGCGATTCCCCTATCCGAGCAGCCGCTCGTTCACGACCTTGCCGCCCTGCGTCAGGCGGATGGCGTTGCCGATTTCCTCGTCCAGCACCGGCGCACCCTTGTCCTTGTCCCAGAAGGCGGACAGAAAGTTGAACAGGTTGCGCGAGAAGAGGGCCGAGGCATCGGTGGCCAGCCGCGAAGGCACATTGCGATGGCCGACAATCTTGACGCCGTGGCGCATCACCACTTCGCCCGCCACTGCACCCTCGACATTGCCGCCCTGCTCGACCGCCAGATCGACGATCACGCTGCCCGGCTTCATCGACGCGATCTGCGCGTCGGTGATCAGGCGCGGCGCGGGGCGGCCCGGAATGAGCGCGGTGGTGATGACGATGTCCTGCTTGGCGATGTGCGAGGATATGAGCTCGGCCTGGGCCGCCTTATATTCATCCGACATTTCCGTCGCATAGCCGCCGGACCCTTCACCCTCGATGCCCGCGACCTTCTCCACGAAGATCGCCTTGGCGCCCAGCGATTCGATCTGCTCCCTGGTCGCGGCGCGCACGTCGGTCGCACTGACCTGCGCGCCCAGGCGGCGCGCGGTGGCGATCGCCTGAAGGCCCGCCACGCCCACGCCCATGATGAAGGCGCGCGCGGCAGACACGGTGCCCGCCGCCGTCATCATCATCGGGAAGGCCTTGCCATATTCGCTGGCGGCATCCAGCACCGCCTTATAGCCCGACAGGTTCGACTGGGACGACAATATGTCCATCGACTGCGCGCGGGTGATGCGCGGCATGAATTCCATCGCCAGCGCTTCATAGCCCGCCGCCGCATAGGCATCGACCCGCGCCCGCTCACCAAAGGGGTTGAGCCCCGCCACGATCCAGGCACCCGGACCGGCGCCGGCAATGCTGGCCACGTCCGGTCCCTGCACGCCCAGCACAATGTCCGCGCCCGCCAACGTCGCGGCCCGATCCCCAACGCTTGCCCCGGCAGCGGCATAGTCCGCATCGGCCACAGACGCCGTCACGCCAGCCCCTGCCTCAACCGCAACCTGCGCGCCAAGACCAATAAATTTCTTCACCGTCTCCGGTGTCGCCGCAACGCGCTGCTCGCCCGATGCTTGCTCCTTCAGTACCGCTATCTTCATTATTATGGCATCCCCTCCTGTTCGTGCGTGATCGACCTAGCTGGAGATCAGCAGCACCACGAGCGCGGCCACCGCGATCGATGCGATCGTGCCCCACTTCATCACGCCGACAAATCCGGCATAGGTTTCGGTCGCTTTCTTGATATTTCCGTCAGACGCCATGTCCGGTCCCCTTCTGTGGCGGTTGTGGCGAACCTCTTATCCTGTCCCGCGCACCCCCTCAACCCGCACGGGCACAAGAAAATCTTTCGCGGTTAAGGCCGCCTTTACCCCCCGTCCTTACCATAGGTCACCTGTTTCTATTGAGGGGTATAGATGGCGCGCGACGGCATACCGATGCTGATGCTGATCGACGACGAACCGGCGCAAAGACGGCTGGTTTCGGCGCTGGCCGCGCGTGCCGGATGGCGGACGATCTTTGCGGGCGACGGCGAAACCGCGATAGCCACATTGGGCACCCAGGACGGGATGCAGCTAGATGCAATCATTCTTGACCAGTGGAGCCCCGACTATGAACCCGCGGGTCTGATCCGCGAGATTCGCGAACGTCGCCCCGCCTTGCCCATCCTGATTCTCACCGCCCACAATAATGTCGCCGTTGCCGTAGAGGCGATGCGCGCGGGCGCGACCGATTATCTGTCGAAGCCGATCGCGCCCGAACGGCTGCTCGCGGCGCTCAACGCGACGATCAGCGAAGGGGCGTCCCATGGCGAACTGCGCCCGCTCACCGAAAAGATCACCGCTCCCCTTTCTTTCGAGGATGTGGTCGGCTCCGCCCCGCAATTCCGCGCCGCGCTCGCTATCGCGGCCAAGGCAGCGCGCGCCAGCGTGCCCGTCCTGATCGAGGGCGAAAGCGGCGTCGGCAAGGATGTGATCGCGCGCGCCATCCATGCGGCATCCCCCCGCCACAAACAGGCGATGGTCACGGTCAATTGCGGCGCGATTCCCGCCAATCTGGTCGAATCCGAACTGTTCGGCCATGAACGCGGCGCCTTTACCGGCGCGTTCGACCGCCATGTCGGCAAATTCGCCAGCGCCGACACCGGCACCATCTTTCTGGATGAAGTCAGTGAAATGCCGCTGGACGCACAGGTCAAGCTGTTGCGGGTGCTACAGGATGGCGAAATGCAGCCGATCGGCGCGCGCCGCCCGATCCATGTCGACGTCCGCGTCATCGCGGCCACCAACAAGCGCCTGATCGAGGAAATAGAGGCCGGTCGCTTCCGCGAGGATCTCTATTACCGCCTGAACGTCGTCCAGCTGACCATCCCGCCGCTGCGCGAACGGATGGGGGATATTCCCGCGCTCTGCCGTCATCTGCTCGCGCGAATCGCGACCCAGCCGGGTCTGCGCAGCCTGGGCCTGACCGACGATGCGCTGGCGCTGCTGATGCAGCATGGTTGGCCGGGCAATGTCCGCCAGTTGCAGAACGCGCTCTTCCGCGCCGCCGTCCTGTGCGATGGCGACGCGCTGACGCCGCAGGATTTTCCGCAGATCGCGGCCCAGATCAGGACCGGCGAGCCGATCGACCGCCTCACCATCCGCCCGCGTGCCGCCAGCCAGCCGCACCGCGACGGCGCAGGCATCACCCTGTTCGAAGGCGACGGCCATGTGCGCCAGCTCGCCGAGATCGAAGCCGACGTCATTCGCCTCGCCATCGGACATTATCGCGGCCGCATGACCGAAGTGGCCCGTCGCCTGGGCATCGGGCGATCGACCCTCTACCGCAAGCTTGCCGAACTGGGCATCGACAGCGCAGCGTAAACCGACGCGCCATCGCCTGCTCCCCATCGCTCGACCGTTGTATTCTCATGCTGCCTATGCTTTGGATCGGCGCATGAAACACGCCGCCCTCACCGCCTGCCTGCCCATCCTGCTCCTCGCCGCCTGCGGCCGCACCGAACCGGTGGCCGACATGCCAAGCCAGGAGGAGCTGGCCGCCGCCGCCAATGCCGCCGCTGCCAGCGCGCTGGCCAGCCAACAGGCAGCTGACGAGGCGGAGCCGCGCAATTACGTCAATCTGGAACGCGGCTTTTCGATCAGCTTCCCTGAAGGCTGGACGAAAAATGCGGAGGGCAGCACCGCCGACGGCGCAATCTATGAAGATAAGGGTGCGGGCGCGGACGTGCGCGTATTCTGGCAAAAGAATGACAATGACGAAACGCTCAAGCAGATCGTCGAAGCGGTCAGCAGCGGGGCCGAAGGCGTCGATGGCGATTATATCGGCGAAAATGAATATCGCGGCACCGCCAATGACGGCGAGGGCAATAATGTCGCGGTCCGCCTGCTCAAGCAGCCCAACGGTTCGATCGTGACCGCCACCTTCGTCTATCCCGAAATGCTGAGCGAGCAATATCTGCCGATCGTCGACAAGACGCTGGACAGCATGCGTATCTTCCCGCCCAAGGACGAAGCGGAAGCGGCTCCAGCGGAAGCGGGCAACAGCGCAGCCGCCAAGCCGACCGCGCCTTAAACCCCACCTGTGACTTAAATCGCGCTCAACCCCGCGTCGGCCAGCCCGCGCCAAAGGTGCAGCGCCTGCACGCTTTCGCGCACATCATGCACCCGCACCATCTGCGCGCCCTGCTCCGCCGCGCGGAACGCCAGCGCGATCGAACCGCCCAGCCGGTCGGACGCAGGCGCTTCGTTCGACAGCGCGCCGATCAACCGCTTGCGACTGCCCGCGAACAGCAGGGGCACGCCCAGCCCCTGAAAGGTCGCAAGGCGGTTGACCAGCGCCAGATTGTCCGCCAGCCCCTTGCCAAAGCCCAGCCCCGGATCGACCATGATCCTGTCGCGGGCAATCCCGGCGGCGAGTGCGGCGGCAACGCGCGCCTCCAGATGGTCGAACACGTCCGCCACCACATCGCCATAGCCATCAGGATTGTCGTGCGGATCATCGCCTGCCGATGGCGCGTGCATCAGGATGACGGGACAGCCCGCCGCCACGACCACCTCCATCGCGCGCGGATCATGTTGCAGGGCGCTCACATCATTGACGATCTTCGCGCCAGCGCCCAGCGCCGCTTCCATCACGGCCGCCTTGCGCGTGTCGATCGACACCGGCACGCCAGACGCTGCCAGCCGCTCGATGACCGGCACGACACGGGCGATCTCGTCGCCCTCCCATAATTTTTCCGCGCGCGGCCGGGTGGATTCCCCGCCCACATCGACCAGCGCCGCCCCCGCCGCCGCCATGGCAAAGCCCGCGTCCGCCGCTGCCTGCGGGTCGCCGACATGCTTGCCGCCATCGGAAAAACTGTCGGGCGTGATGTTCAATATCGCCATCACCTGCGGCCCGTCGAAACGGATCGTCCGCTCCCCCAGCACCAGCGGGGCGCGCTGCGCCGAGATATTGGCGGCCAGCGTCCGCGCCCGCTGCGCCAGCGGTTCGGGCAGGGCCGCGATGGCATCGTCAAACCCCGCGACCGGAACAGTGACCCGCGCCACTCGCTCCCGACCACGCAGGGCGGTCAGTTCATAACCCTGGAACCACAGCAACCCATTGCCCATCCGCGCCGCCGCGCCATCGGGCAGGCCAAAGGGCGACGGCACGAACCAGACCGGGCGCAGGTACAGCCGGGCATCGGCGGGAATGGTGGGCAGCATCAACTATCCTTCTGGTAGGTCCGGCGGCCTGCCCTTAACGCAATCCCGTGCTCCTGCGAAGGCAGGAGCCCAGTTCCGACACTTCAGGGTAGAACTGTCGGCAGGACTGGGCTCCCGCCTGCGCGGGAGCACCCCATCATCTTAAGGCTCGTTCGCCAGCAAATAGGTCTGCCGCAGCGTGTCGATCGGCTGCAACTTGCCCTCAACCTCCACATGCCAGAAGGTCCAGCCATTGCAGCTTGGCGCGCCCTGCAAGGTCGCGCCCATCTTGTGGATCGAGCCTGTGTCGCTGCCCACGCTCAACGACCCGTCGGCCCTGACCACGGCGGTCCAGCGACGCTTGACGTCGCTCAGCGTCGTGCCGGGGCTCAGATAGCCGGTCTCGATCAGCGTACCGAACGCCACCTTGGGCTGCTGCCGCGCGGTCTGCATGATGGTGAGCGACGATTCATCGAGCGGCAGCGCCGCCTCGATCCGCTCCAGCGCGACCTCGATATAGCTCTCCTCGCGCTCGATGCCGATCCATTTGCGCCCCAGCCGCTTGGCCACGGCGCCCGTGGTGCCCGTGCCGAAAAAGGGATCGAGCACCACATCGCCCGGCTTGGTGCAGGACAGCATCACCCGGTAGAGCAGCGATTCCGGCTTCTGCGTCGGGTGCGCCTTGGTCCCGTTGCGCTTCAGCCGCTCCTGTCCGCCACAGATCGGCAATACCCAGTCGGACCGCATCTGCAATTCATCGTTCAGCGTTTTCATCGCCTTGTAATTGAACGTATATTTGGCGTCCTCGCCCTGGCTGGCCCAGATCAGCGTCTCATGCGCATTGGTAAAGCGCGTGCCCTTGAAATTGGGCATGGGGTTGGCCTTGCGCCAGATGATGTCGTTCAGGATCCAGAAGCCCTCATCCTGCAACGCGGTGCCGACGCGGAAGATATTATGATAGCTGCCGATCACCCAGATCGTGCCGTTGGGCTTCAATATGCGCCGTGCCTGGGCCAGCCATGCCTTGGTGAAACGGTCATAGGCGCCCAGCGTATCGAACTTGTCCCAGTCATTATCGACCGCGTCCACCCGCCCGCCTTCGGGCCGGAACAGATCGCCACCCAGTTGGAGGTTATAGGGCGGATCGGCAAAGATCATGTCGATGCAGCCATCGGGCAGCTTGGCCATTTCGGCGATGCAGTCGCCGCGCAGCAGGCGATCCGCCTCGATCGTGACTGGTGCGAGCGCAACCGCCTTTTTCCGTCGCGGCGCGACCCGTTCCATGACACCCATAATGCAACCCCCGTTCGTACTGAGGCCCAGCGATGAGTCCTCGGCAGACTCCCGTCAAGATCAGCGACTTAGCGTTAACCTTTCTAAAAATGGTTAACATGGGTCAGAACGAAGCGGGTAGCCACTATATGTTGAGTCGCGGCGGGCTGGTGGGACTCAATATCGGCCAGTGTGACTCAAAAGACTCAGCCGATCGCCCGCCAGACTTTTTTTGGTTAACGCGTGCGGCATGGGCAAAAATGCCCTCCCGCTTGACCAATTCATAACCTTATGGTTATGCCGCGCTGATGACAAACAGCGCCAATACCCCCGCTACCATCGACGCCCAGTTCAAGGCCCTGTCGGACGGTACCCGCCGCGCCCTGCTGGAATATCTGGTGCGCGAAGGCGAACAGAGTGTCCACGCCCTGACAGCCATTTCCGGCGTATCCCAGCCGATGGTGTCGCGCCACATGGCCAAGCTCAAGCGCGCCGCGCTCGTGACCGCCCGCCGCACGGGCCGCGAAACCTGGTATAGCGCCAGGGCAAAGGGGCTGGCCCCGGTGGTGCAATGGATGGCCGTCTATGGCGCGCTCTGGTCGCAACGCTTCACCGCGCTCGACGGACTGGGCGAATAATTGCGCTGGCGTCATGACGGCGCGGAACGCAGGCTGACAAGGCGCGTTGCCCCGTCATGGAACACCGTCCCCTCATCGAACGCCTGGCCCGCCATCTCGCCGCCACGCCGGACGACTGGCCCGCCCATGTCGAGGATGCCGCCAGCATATTGGCGATCGTGAAACAGCCCGACGACGCCATGCGCGCGGCCGGGGACGCCGGCATGTGGGAAAGCATGATCGATGCGGCGCTGCGCGAACGCTGGACGGTCACCCAGCCAGCCGCCGACGATCAGCCCCCCGCTGGCGCCGACGAGGAAGGCGAGTTCCGCCTGCCCCCCGATGCGGTTGGCGGCAACCGGGCCGACTGGGTCCATCTGCAAGAACCAAAGGAGAGAGCGCCATGAAGGGTCTGCTCAAACTCGCCATCGTCACCGGGCTTGGCGCATTTGCGGTAAAGGGATGGCGCGACTGGATGGGCACGGCGCAGCCGCTTGACGATCGCGGGCCGGTGGGTTCGTCGGGCGTCGTCCGCGACGCCGGGCCGCAGGGGGAAATGGCAGCGCGCAACTGGGACATGGTCGACGAACAGTCTGACGAATCCTTCCCCGCCAGCGACCCGCCGGGCAACTATTGAAAAAGCTGAAATACTGCCACTCGCCCTTGCTTGCCCCTGCTCCGCCTGCCCCCTATTGAGGCGGCATGACGGGCGGTCGATGCACCGGCCCAAACAGGGGAATCACTGTCTATGCCTTCGGGTCTGATCGCGCTGCTCGATGATGTGGCGGGCATTGTTAAGCTGACCGCGACCTCGCTGGACGATGTCGCCGCCGCCGCGGGCAAGGCGGGCACCAAGGCCGCGGGCGTGGTCATCGACGATACCGCCGTCACCCCGCGCTATGTCATGGGCCTCACCCCCGACCGCGAACTGCCGATCATCTGGAAAATCGCCAAGGGATCGCTGCGCAACAAGCTGCTCTTCCTGCTGCCCGCTGCGCTGCTGATCAGCGCGGTCGCGCCCTGGCTGCTGCCCCCTCTCCTCATGCTGGGCGGCGCATTCCTGTGCTATGAAGCGGCGGAAAAGCTGCTGGAGGCCGTGCAGGGCGGCCATGATGTCGCCAAGGAAGCGCTGGAAACCCTTAACTCGACCGAACTTGAAAACCAGAAAGTGTCGGGCGCGATCCGCACCGACTTCATCCTGTCGGGCGAGATCATGGCCATTTCGCTCGGCACCGTCGCATCCGAACCGATCTGGGAACAGGCGCTCATCCTCGTCGTCGTCGCCATCCTGATTACCGCGGGCGTCTATGGTGTCGTCGGCTTCATCGTGAAGATGGACGATATCGGCCTCCATCTCGCCACCCGCGCCTCCGCCATGTCCCGTGCGATCGGGCGCGGCCTGGTCAAGGCGATGCCGGTGCTCATGCGCATATTGGCGGTCGTGGGCACCGCCGCGATGCTGTGGGTCGGCGGCGGCCTGATCGTCCATGGCCTGCACGAATTCCACTGGGATGCGATCCCCGGCACGATTCACCACGCAGCGCAGGCCGCCGCCAGCGCCATGCCCACTGTCGGCCCGCTGGTCGACTGGACCGTGAACGCGATTGGCGGCGCGATTGTCGGCCTGATCGTCGGCGGCATCATCGTCGCCGCGCTGCACCTGTTCAAGAAGCATTGACGTTTCGCAAGGGTCTCACGCGATCGGCCCTTTGACAATTCCGTTCGGGCTGAGCCTGTCGAAGCCCTGTGTTTCCTGAGAAGGAGGATGCCCCTTCGACAGGCTCAGGGCGAACGGAGCCCATATCCTCTCGGCGCAAAAACATGGCACTCATCCACCCCTCCCCCTGGCGCATCGAAGCCGCCGCGCTTGTCGCCCTCGCGCTGCCGATGATCGCGGGCAATATCGCCTGGTCGGCGATTGCCGCGACGGATCTTTTGCTGCTGGGCCGCCTGGGGGCGGAGGCTGTCGCGGCGGGCGCGCTCGCCATCAACCTGTTTCATGCGCTGCTGCTGTTCGGCATGGGTCTGGTCACTGCCGCATCGCCATTGATCGCCAGCGAACGGGGCCGCCGCCGCCATTCGGTGCGCGACGTGCGCCGCACCGTTCATCAAACGCTGCGCGCCGCCACGCTGTTCGTCATCCCCGCCTGGGCGATATTGTGGCAGAGCGAGGCGATCCTGCTCGCCATGGGGCAGGACGCGGATCTTGCCCATGGCGCGGGCCGGTTGATGCGCGGCCTGCAATGGGCGCTGCTGCCTTTCCTGGGCTTTACAACGCTGCGCACCTTCATTGCCGCGCTGGAGCGCCCGGTCTGGGGCCTGCTGATCATGCTGGCCGCCATCCCGTTCAATATCCTGGCGGGCTGGGCGCTCATCTTCGGTCATCTGGGCTTTCCCCCGCTCGGCCTGTTCGGCGCCGGGCTGGCCAGCACCGCCTCCTCCTGCTTCCTCTTCTTCGGCTTGCTCGCGGTCATCCTGATCGACCGCCGCTTTCGCCGCTACTGGCTGGTCGGCCGCTTCTGGACGCGCGACCGCGAACGCCACCGGCAGGTCTGGGCGCTGGGCCTGCCCATTGCCATTACGCTGGGCTTTGAAACCACCGTGTTCAACGCATCGGCCCTGCTCATGGGCCTGATCGACCGCGATTCGCTCGCCGCCCATGCCGTCGCGATCCAGATCGCGGCGCTGGTGTTCATGGCCCCCATGGGCATCGGCCAGGCAGCGACGATCCGCGTCGGCCTTGCCTATGGCCGCCACGATCGCGCGGGCGTGGGCCGGGCGGGCTGGCTCGCCCTCTTCCTTGGCACCGGCTTTGCCTGCTGCGCCGCGCTTGCCCTCATCCTCATACCCCGCACGCTCGTCTCGGCCTTTCTCGACCTGCGCGATCCCGCCAATGCCCGCACCGTCCAGCTCGCTGTCAGCTTCCTCGCAGTCGCCGCATTATTCCAACTGGTCGACGCGGCGCAGGCGGTGGGCGCTGGCGTGTTGCGCGGGGTGCAGGACACCAGAGTGCCAATGATCTTCGCGATGATCGGCTATTGGCTCGTCGGCATTGGCGTTGGCGCTATCCTTGCCTTTCCGCTGCGGATGGCTGGGCTGGGCATCTGGCTGGGTCTGGCCGCCGGCCTGGGGTCCGTCGCCATCTTGCTGGTCACGCGCTGGAGCCTGCGCGAGCGGCTGGGGCTGGTGTAACGCCGACAGGATTGCGTTGCAGGACAATGGTGCAGCGCACAAAGCAATTGATCGAATCGGACAAATCGGTCAGATATGCGTCATTATGCAAGCCCCGACCGAGATTTTCGAAGCGATCGCGCTCCAGAAGTGCCTGCTGGTGACCTACAACAAGATGGTCGTCACCCTGGCCCCGCACATCCTCTACACGCGCCATGATGAAATGTTCATCGACGCCGTGACCGTGGACCGCGACGGCAGGCCGCCGCGCGAACTCAAACTCGGCACCTTCAAGCTGGTGGGTCTGTCCGACATCAAGGTGCTGGACGAACCGTTTGAGGCGATGCACGGCCTCTACGACCAGAATGACGACAAATATCGGGGCGTCACCCTGTTCGCCGTCGCACCGGAGAGCGCCGCCGCCTGATTGGCGGGCGGTTGCCCACTACACACCGTTCGTTTCGAGCGAAGTCGAGAAACATTGCGCGCAGGTTTCTCGACTTCGCTCGAAACGAACGGGTAGGTGTTTCCCCCTCACTTCTTCAGGCGATAGCCAGTCCTGAACATCCAGCCGATGATCCCCAGGCAGATGGTCAGCATCCCCGCGACGAAGATCAGGCTGAACTCGATGCCCACATCGCCCTTGCCAAAAAAGGTCCAGCGGAAACCTGAGATCAGATAGACGATCGGGTTGAACAGGGTGATGGTGCGCCACGGCTCGGCCAGCATCTGCACGGAATAAAAGGCGCCGCCCAGAAACGTCATCGGCATGATCAGCAGCATCGGGATCACCTGCAACTGCTCGAAACTCTGCGCCCATATGCCCAATATGAAGCCGAACAGGCAGAAGCTGACGGCGATCAGGATCATGAAGCCCACCATGGCCAACGGGTGCGCCACCGGCACGTCGACGAACAGATGGGCCGTCAGGAAGATGATGGTGCCGATGATCAGCGACTTGGTCGCCGCGGCCCCCACATAGGCGATGATCGTCTCGGTCGCGGATACGGGCGCGGACAGCAATTCATAGATGGTGCCGGTGAATTTGGGCATGTAGATGCCGAAACTGGCGTTGAAGATGCTTTCGGTGAACATCGCCATCATGATCAGGCCCGGCACGATGAAGGCGGCATAGGGAATGCCGTCCACCTCCGTCATTCGCGACCCGATCGCCCCGCCGAACACCACGAAATAGAGCGTCGTCGTAATCACCGGCACCAGCAGCCCGGTCAGCAGCGTCCGGCGGAAACGGTGCAGCTCGAATTTGTAGATGGCGGCAATGGCGCGCAGGTTGGACAGGCTCATGCCGCTTTCTCCTGATGCACCAACGCCACGAATATATCCTCCAGGCTGCTCTGCGCCGTGTTCAGATCCTTGTACCCGATGCCCAGGTCGCCCAGCCGCCGCAGCAGCGACGACACGCCGGTCCGCTCCGCCTGCGTATCGAAAATATATTCGATCTCCTGGCCGTCCCCTTTCAGCGTCACCTGCCACTCCGCCAGTTCGGCCGGCACCGCGTCCAGCCGCTCGGCCAGCACGACGGTCAGCGTTTTCTTGCCCAGCTTCTTCATCAGCGCGGTCTTGTCCTCGACCAGCATCAACTCGCCCCGGTTGATCACCCCCACCCGGTCGGCCATTTCCTCGGCCTCCTCGATATAATGGGTGGTCAGGATGATGGTGACGCCGGTTTCGCGCAACTGGCCGATCAGCTTCCACATGTCGCGGCGCAACTCCACGTCCACGCCAGCGGTCGGCTCGTCCAGAAACAGCACGCGCGGCTCATGGCTCAGCGCCTTGGCGATCATCACACGGCGCTTCATGCCGCCCGACAGTTCCAATATCTTGGCGTTGCGCTTGTCCCACAGCGACAGGTCGCGCAATATTTTCTCGACATGGGCGGGATTGCGCGGCTTGCCGAACAATCCCCGGCTGAACGTCACCGTGTCGATTACCCGCTCGAACTGGTCGGTGGACAATTCCTGCGGCACCAGCCCGATGGCCGCGCGCGCGCCGCGATAGTCGCGCACAATGTCATGCCCGGCCACCTTCACGCTGCCGCTGCTCGCCCGCGCAATGCCGCAGATGATGGAGATCATCGTCGTCTTGCCCGCGCCGTTCGGCCCCAGCAGCGCGAAAATCTCGCCTTCCTCGATGGTCAGGTCGACGCCATTGAGCGCCTTGAAGCCCGACGCATAGGATTTGGTCAGGCCTTCAATTTCAATGATGGATGCCATGGGTGGCTTTGCCCCTTTTGCGTTGCGGCAAAGATAGGAAGCCGATTGCCAAACGCAACCTATCTACCACCCTCTATGCGTCGCGGCGCGTGAACCGGAATACCGTTGCGGGTGGAAAGTTGCGTACCGTCTGTCCGGCGCGCTCGACATCCAGGTCCAGCGCATCGATCACGTCGCGGCTCACCGGCGGGCGCATCGAATAGGTAAATTGCACGAAACTGCCGCCCGGCTGCAACATGCGGAAGGATTCGGACAAAATATCATAATGCACATGCCGGTCCATCGCCAGCAACGGCAGGCCGCTCACCACCGTCTGATAGGTGCCCGGCTCTCCCGCTGCCGCCGTCGACACGATCTGCGCGGGGGTTTCCAGCACCGAAACATTGGGAAAATGCCGCCGCAGCCCGCGCGCGAAGGCCGGGTTGATCTCCACCACCTCCAGCTTTTCGGGCGGCAGGCCGGTCCCCAATATCGCGCGCGTAAACACCCCCGTGCCCCCGCCCAGCTCCAGCACCCGGCCATCGGTCGGGTCGATCTGCGCCACCATCAAGCGCGCCAGATAGCGGCTGCTCGGCACGACCGAAGCGGTCTGGCGCGGCTTTTGCACCCAGGCCGCCAGAAAATCGAGATATTCGGTGGCGCGGGCGCGAAACTCCGCGCGCGGCAAAGCGATTGCCCGGCTCCGCTTGGGCTTATGCTGCATGGGCGAAATGCGACCGCTCTCTATCCATCCCGACTCCCTTAACGAGCCAGAGCCGCCCCGTCGATTGGCTTTATGAGCGATTTCCGCCCGGTGGTGTCACCCGCCGGTCGGGAGCCTTCAGGCCAGCGAATGTCCATCGCGATGGCCGGACAATGTGTCGATGCGCTCCTGCAGCCATTGCGCCACCGCCGCGATCCGCGCCAGCTTGCGCAGGTCGCCATGCATGACCAGCCAGAAACTGCGGACGATCTCCACCTGATCGGGCATCAACTGCACCAGCGCAGGGTCGCGCCGCCCGATAAAGTCGGGCAAAACGCCGATCCCCGCCCCTTCGGCGATCATCCGCTGCTGCATGATGATGCTGGTCGATCGCAATGTCGCCTCCAGCCCTGCCTCCACCTCGTCCAGATAATCCAGTTCGGGCGAGAAGATGAATTCGGGTACATAGCCGATCAGCGTATGGTCCCGCAGTTGCGCCGCCCGGCCCGGCCGCCCCGCCCGCGCCAGATAATCGGGCGATGCATAGAGGTGCAGCCGATAATCCCCCAGCCGCCGCACCAGCAATCGCCCGCGCTGCGGCCGCGCCAGCATCACCGCCATGTCCGCCTCGCGCTTGGACGGATTGAGAAAGCCCGACGCGGTGATCAGGTCCAGCCTTATGCCCGGATGCCGCCGGTTGAAATCGCCCATGCCCGGCGCCAGCACCCAGGTACCGAACCCTTCCGCCACCGACAGCCGCACCTGCCCCGCCAGCCGATGCTCCTGCCCCTGCGCATCCTCCATCGCCGCCAGCGCCGCGCTTTCCGCCGCTTCGGCATGGCCCAGCAATTCCTGCCCCCGCGCCGTCAGCGTCCGTTCGCCAACGCCAAGCTCGAACAGTTCGGCCCCCAGCGCCTTTTCCAGCCGCGCCAGCCGCCGGGCGATGGTCGTTGCGTCGATCCCCAGCGAACGCGCCGCCGGGGCGACCTTGCGCGCCCGCGCCACCGCCAGAAATACGCGCAGATCATCCCAATCGAACATTGCCGCCACCACCTGCATATTTGCAGCGCGGCTATGCAAGACTTCCCCATTGCTTGCAATAACGCAACCAGACTAGAAGGCCGCCATTAACCGAGAGGATGCCTCCCCATGCGTGAGATTTCGCACAAGCTCGCCTTCGCCCACGATACACAGCCCACGCGCTACAGCGACGTGTTCGATCCCAATAATGGCGGCGTTCAGGCCCGCGTCGCGCTGGGCGACGCTGCGCTGCTCGACCTTGCCGTCGCGGCCGCCAAGAAGGCGCAGCCCGCCTGGGCCGCCGTCAACCCGCAGCGCCGCGCCCGCGTCATGTTCAATTTCAAGGCGCTGGTCGAAGCCAATATGGACGAACTGGCGCACCTGCTCAGCTCCGAACATGGCAAGGTGATCGCGGATTCGAAGGGCGACATTCAGCGTGGTCTGGAAGTCATCGAATTCTGCTGCGGCATCCCCCATGTGCTGAAGGGCGAATATACCCAGGGCGCCGGGCCGGGCATCGACGTCTACAGCTTCCGCCAGCCGATCGGCATCGGCGCTGGCATCACCCCGTTCAACTTCCCCGGCATGATCCCGCTGTGGATGTCGGGCGTCGCGATCGCGACCGGCAATGCTTTCATCCTCAAGCCCTCCGAACGCGATCCATCGGTGCCCGTCCGCCTGGCCGAACTCTTCCTGGAAGCGGGCCTGCCCGAAGGCATTTTGCAGGTCGTTCAGGGCGACAAGGAAATGGTCGACGCCATCCTCGACCATCCGGACATCAAGGGCGTCAGCTTCGTCGGCTCGTCCGACATCGCCCATTATGTCTATAATCGCGGTGTCGCCGCCGGAAAGCGGGTCCAGGCGATGGGCGGCGCGAAGAATCATGGCATCGTCATGCCCGACGCGGATCTCGATCAGGTCGTCAACGACCTGTCGGGCGCTGCCTTCGGCTCGGCTGGCGAACGCTGCATGGCGCTCCCCGTGGTCGTCCCGGTGGGTGAAAAGACCGCGATTGCACTCCGCGAAAAGCTGATCCCGGCGATCGAGGCGCTGCGCGTCGGCGTCTCCACCGATGCCGAAGCCCATTATGGCCCGGTCGTCACCGCCGCGCACAAGCAGAAGATCGAAAACTGGATTCAGACCGGCGTCGATGAAGGCGCGGAACTGGTGATCGACGGGCGCGGCTTCAAGCTTCAAGGTCATGAGGACGGCTTCTTTGTCGGCCCCACCCTGTTCGACCATGTCACCACGGACATGAGCGCGTACAAGGAAGAGATTTTCGGCCCCGTGCTGCAAATGGTCCGCGCCGAAAGCTTCGAGGAAGCGGTCTCGCTCCCCAGCAAGCATCAATATGGCAACGGCGTCGCCCTCTTCACCCGCAACGGCCACGCCGCCCGCGAATTCGCCGCTCGCGTCGATGTCGGCATGGTCGGCATCAACGTGCCGATCCCGGTCCCGGTCGCCTATCACACCTTCGGCGGCTGGAAACGCTCGGCCTTTGGCGACACCAACCAGCACGGCATGGAAGGCGTGAAGTTCTGGACCAAGGTGAAAACCGTCACCCAACGCTGGCCCGACGGCGGCGCATCGGCCGACAGCGCCTTCGTGATCCCGACGATGGGGTAAGCCCTATTTCACCGTCATCCTGACGAACGTCAGGATGACGGTGAAAGTGGATCGAACCCCAGATCCTCGGCAAGATCGCACCAGCGGGGATTGCCTGCCTCGATCAGGTCGAGCTTCCATTTCCGCTTCCAGTTCTTCAACTGTTTCTCTCGAATAATGGCCACTTCCATGGTGTCGCACATCTCGAACCAGACTAACCGGTTCACATCATATCGCGCGGTGAATCCGTCCATGGCTTTCGTGCGATGCTGATGGATGCGCGCCATCAGGTTGGACGTGACGCCGATATAAAGCGTCCCGTTGCGATCACTGGCCATTATATAAGCGGCAGGTTGACGATCCATAGGGCAATGCTGCGATGCTCCGGATGACGAATCAAGCCAATCATCGTCATCCTGACGAAAGTCAGGATCCAGGGTTCCAGGCGCGACCCATGACGCTCTGGATGCCGGATCAAGTCCGGCATGACGGCAATTTAGGGTAAGGCAATGACCAATCAGTTCGACCTGACCGACGACCAGCGCGAAATCCAGGAACTCGCCCGCCGCTTCACCGCCGACGCGATCACGCCTCATGCGGCGGAGTGGGACGAAAAGCATATCTTCCCCCGCGACACGATCCGCGCGGCGGCGGAACTGGGCTTTGGCGGTATCTATGTCTCCGAAGCGTCCGGCGGCATTGGCCTTGGCCGGCTCGAATCCGCGCTGATCATGGAAGCCATGGCCTATGGCTGCCCGTCCACCAGCGCGTTCATCTCGATCCACAATATGGCCGCCTGGATGATCGACACATTTGGCGGGCAGGCGGTCAAGGACGCCTATCTTCCCGATCTCATCCCCATGAACCGCATGGCAAGCTACTGCCTGACAGAGGCAGGCGCAGGGTCCGACGCCGCCAGCCTCAAGACCAAGGCAGTGCGCGATGGCGACCATTATGTCGTCACTGGCTCCAAGCAATTCATTTCCGGCGGCGGCGAAAATGAAGTCTATGTCGTCATGGTCCGTACAGGTCAGGATGGGCCGAAAGGCATTAGCTGCCTTGTCATCGACAAGGATATGCCCGGCGTCAGTTTCGGCGCGCAGGAACGCAAGCTTGGCTGGCACAGCCAACCCACAGCGCAGGTGAATTTCGATGCCGTCCGCGTCCCCGTCGCCAATCTTGTGGGCAGCGAGGGTCAGGGCTTCGCCATCGCCATGGCGGGGCTGGACGGCGGCCGCCTCAACATCGGCGCCTGTTCGCTGGGCGGCGCGCAGCGCTGCATCGACGAAGCCGTCCAATATACCAAGGACCGCAAGCAGTTCGGCCAATCCATCGCGGATTTCCAGAACACGCAATTCACCCTGGCCGACATGCAGACCGAGCTGGAGGCCGCCCGCACCCTGCTCTACGCCGCCGCCGTCAAGGTGAGCGACAATGCGCCGGACAAGACGCGCTTCGCCGCCATGGCCAAGCGCTTCGCCACCGACACCGGATCCTCGGTTGTCGACCGCGCGCTGCAACTGCATGGCGGCTACGGCTATCTGATGGATTATCCCATCGAACGCTTCTGGCGCGACCTGCGCGTCCATTCCATCCTGGAAGGCACCAACCAGGTCATGCGGATGATCGTCGCGCGGGATATGTTGCGGGATTAACCCCCCTCTCCCCGTGGGGGAGAGGGTTGCGAAGGCTTGGCAGCGCGCTGCCTAGCCGTAGCTGGGAGAGGGGGACAGGGCCAGCGCGGCGCACCCCCTCTCCAACTTCGCCTAGGCGCGTGCCGCGCCAAGGCTTCGTATCCTCTCCCCGCCGGGGAGAGGCAGGAGAGAGACATGACCGACCAAGTCCTGACCTTCATCGAAAACAATATCGGCCGCATCCGCCTGAACCGCCCGAAGGCGATCCACGCGCTGACGCCCGGTATGTGCGACGCGATCAACACCGCCTTGCTGGCCTGGCGCACCGATGACAGCGTCACCGCGGTGATGATCGATCATACCGAAGGGCGGGGTTTCTGCGCGGGCGGCGACATCGCCCTTATCGCCAACAGCGCGAAGGCCGACTGCGTGGAGGCTGAACGCTTCTTCCATCTCGAATATCGCATGAACCATTTGCTGTTCGTCTATGAAAAGCCGATCGTCGCCTTCATCGACGGCATCGTCATGGGCGGCGGCGTGGGCATCTCCCTCCCCGCCCGCTACCGCGTCGCGACCGAACGGACGACCTTCGCCATGCCCGAAACCGGCATCGGCCTGTTCCCCGACGTCGGCGGCGGCTGGTATCTGCCCCGCCTGCCTGGCCGGGTCGGCGCATGGCTGGCTGCCACCGGCGCGCGGATCGACGGGGCGGATTGCGCCGCCATCGGCATCGCCACCCATTATATGCCGTCCGACACGCTGGACGATGTAAAGGCGCGCATCCTGGCCGATCCCACCAGCCTGACCGCCATTCTGGACGCTGCCGCGCAGACCCCGCCCCCTTCCAAGCTCGACGCTGCCCGTCCCGACATCGACCGCCTCTTCGCCTCGAACAAGGCGGAGGAGATCGTCGCAGCGCTCGACGCCGATGGTGGCGAATGGGCCGCCAAGCAGCGCGCCACCCTCGCCACCAAATCCCCCCAGACAATCAAGGTCGCGCTGCGCCAGTTGATCGAGGGCGCGGCCCAGCCCGATTTCGCCGCCAATATGGCGATGGAATATGGCCTGGCCTGTGCGATCATCCGGCGCCCGGATTTTGTCGAAGGCGTGCGCGCACTGATCTTTGACAAGGACAACAAGCCGCAATGGAACCCGGCGACGCTGGAGCAGGTGAGCGACGCGATGATCGACGCGATTTTCACGCCCTTGTCCGCCGACCGGCAATGGACGCCGCTGCCCGACGTCGCGACCTGAAGGGGGGTAAGCTGTCCTACATGGCAGACGCCCGTTATGATCCCGGCGCGCCTTGCCTGCCCAGTACCGGCCACTTTCCGATAGGATCAGGGCCACGCAAGAATATGTCCGATTTACCGGGAAATATGCGAAGTTAAGCAGGAGAAATGCCATCATGACCCAGACGATCGCCTTCATCGGCCTTGGCAATATGGGCGGCGGCATGGCCGCCAATCTGATCAAGAACGGCTATGCCGTCCGCGCCTTCGACCTGTCAGAAGATGCGCTGGCGAAGGCGGAAGCCCATGGCGCGATCCGCGCCAGCAGCGCCGCCGACGCCGCCACCGGCGCTGACGCCGTCGTCACCATGCTGCCTGCCGGCAAGCATGTCGAAAGCGTCTATGCCGGTGAAGTCTATGGCGCGGCCAATCCGGGTGCCCTGTTCCTCGACTGCTCCACCATCGACGTCGCGACCGCCCGCCGCGTTATCGATGCAGCGACCGATCGCGGCTTCGACATGGTCGACGCCCCTGTTTCCGGCGGCATCGCGGCGGCCAATGGCGGCACGCTGACCTTCATGGTCGGCGGCGCCGATGCCGCCTTTGCCAAGGCCAAGCCCATCCTCTCCGCCATGGGCAAGGCAGTGATCCACGCGGGCGGCGCAGGCAATGGCCAGGCGGCGAAAATCTGCAACAACATGCTGCTGGGCGCCACCATGGTCGCGACCTGCGAAACCTTCGCCATGGCAAAGAAACTGGGCCTCGATCCCCAGACTTTCTACGACATCAGCAGCGTCTCGTCGGGCCAGAGCTGGTCGATGACCAGCTATTGCCCCGTCCCCGGCGTCGGCCCGCAAAGCCCGTCCGACAATGGCTATCAAGGCGGCTTCGCCGTCGGCCTGATGCTCAAGGATTTGAAGCTCGCCACCGAAGCCGCCGCGCTGGTCGGCGCGTCGGTGCCGATGGGCAATGCCGCCGAAGCACTCTATCAGTTGCTCGCCAATCGGGGCGAAGCGGGCCGCGACTTCTCGCTGATGATCGAAATGCTGGAGGGGAAATAAGCTTATCCGTCATCCCGGCGAACACCGGGATGACGGGGGCAGTATCTATTTCCCCTTCTTGGCCTCCGCCGCCGCCAGCACGCGCAGCACATTGCCCGACCAGATTTTCTGGACGTCCGCCTCGCTATAGCCCGCCTTCAGCAGCGCGTCGGTGATCCTGGGCAGGTCGACCACATCCTCCATCCCGACCACGCCGCCACCGCCGTCCCAGTCCGCGCCGATCCCGACATGGTCCGGCCCCACGACCTTCAGCGCATGCAGCATATGCGTCATGAAATCGTCGAAGGTCGCCCGGTCGGTCTCCGGGTAGAGCCGGTCGATCTCCTGCCGCCTGGCCAGCAGTTCGGCACGCTTCTCGGCCGTTATCGCCCCACCCTCGCGCAGCGACGCGAACAGCGCGCCCATCGCCTTCTGCCGCTCCGGGTTGGGTTTGGATGCTTTTAGATAGCTTCCATAGGCGTTCATCTGAATGACGCCGCCCTTCGCCGCCAGCGCCTTGAGATGATCATCGTCAATATTGCGCGGATGGTCATAGATCGCCTTGCACCCCGAATGGGTGAGCAGCACCGGCGTGGTCGATAGCGCCAGCAGATCGTCCAGTACCTGGTCTGAGCTATGCGACGCATCGGGCACCACGCCCAGCCGGTTCATCTCCTTGAGCAATTCCTTGCCCAGCGGACTAAGCCCGCCATAACGCGGCTTTTTCGACGGGTCGGTCGAACTGTCGGCAAACTGGTTGTGCGCGAAATGGGCAAAGCCCACCACCCGCACGCCCATATCGTAAAATGTCTGGAGCAGCGACACATCCTCGCCCAGCGGATAGGCGTTTTCGATCGACATATAGACGACCCGCTTGCCCGCCGCCGCGATCGGCGCTGCGTCCTTGGCTTCCAGCGCCAGCGCAAAATTGGCCGGGTCCGCCGCCACCATCTGGCGGATCGACACGCCGCGCAGGATCGCAAAATCGCGCGCCTTGTGGAAACCCTCGACCGTCAGCGGTCCCTGGCTCGTATAGATCGCCCAGAAACCGCCATCCAGCCCGCCCTTCTTCATACGGGGCAGATCGACCTGGGTATAATCCAGATGGACGTCATGCTCCTCTTCGATCGACCAACCCGGCAGGTCCAGAGAGGCAGGCGTGTCCATATGACTGTCGAGCGTCAGTAATTTCTGGTGCAATTGCTGCACCTTCTTGGGCACCGCCTGCGCCGACGCCGGACCTGCAAGCAGCGCCGTCAGCGCTGCCCCCATCACCAAAGTCCTCCGCATCAGATTTCACCCGAAATGGTCAGCTGGAACGTGCGCGGCGACAGTGGACGGAAGAAGCCGTCGCCCGTCACCACCGGCGAAATATAGGACAGCGTATCCTTGTCGAACAGATTGTCGACATTGGCGCGCACCTTTATCCCCTTGACCGGGCCGAAGCTGATGCCGTCGCCAATATCGACATAAGCGCTGAACACGGTGAACCCCGGCACGCTGGAACCGGGCGAGTTGGTGAAGGTCGACCAGCGCTTGGACGTATATTTGCCCGAAATATTGGCCACCAGCCAGCTCGCCGGCTCCACTGTCACGCCGCCGCTGACGATCCATTTGGCGCTGTCGGGGATATATTTGTCGGCGATCAGGATCGGCGTCGCCGCGGGCACGTCATCCTTGAACTTGGCGTTGTTATAGGTGACGTTCAAATTGCCATAGGCCAGCCCGTTCAGGAAGGACGGCTTATAGGTTCCGGCAAATTCCACGCCATAGGAACGGACCCGGCCGACATTCTGGAAGAAGGTTTCGGTCGCCAGCCCGCCGCCCGGTATCAGGCTGGTGATCGACTGGATGCGATTGTCAAATTTGGTGTAGAATGCCGCCAGCGACGCATAAAGCTGTCCCTGGTTGGTGCGGATACCCAGTTCCATATTCTTGGATCGTTCGGGCGCAGGCTGCGGCACCAGCCCGCCGCCGGGGCGGATGACCGAATAGATGTCGTCCAGCCCCTTGGGCAGCGCCATATTTTCGGCGTAGGAGGCAAAGAGCTGCGTGCGCTCGTCAAATTTGTAGAGCAGCCCCGCCATCGGCAGGAAGAAATCGCTATAGTGCGCCGTATTGATCTGCGGACCATAGCCCGGCACGCCAACCCCGCCGACGACGCGATAAAAATCGTCAAATTCGCGATAGCCGTTATGGACATAGTCCAGGTTCAGCCCCTTGAAGCCGACATCGATGATGAAACGATCATCCGCCAGCTTGAGCGTATCCTTCAGGAAAATCTGGAGCGTATCGCGCTTCGTCCGATAATCGCGGCGCAGATAGACCAGTTCATCCAGATTGGGTGCGCCATCGGGCGCGCCGCCGACCGTGTTATACCGTGCCTGCGTCCGATGATATTTATCGACTTCGGCCCACACGCCCGCCTCGACCGTGTTGGCGCCCATCTCCCAATGCAGCTTGCTGGTAATGCCGTACCGGTCGCCGCCCACGCCCGACAGGCCATATTGCACGCCCTTGGGCGCGACCACGGGCAGCCCCGCCTGCGCCTGCGGCGTGTAGCGGCCCAGCGAGTTGGCATAGCCGTCGGGCGACACGCCATAGCCGTCCTTATCTTCCCAATAGAGGGTGGATTCCGCCCAGACGCCCTCGGCAATCCCGGCATGGAAGGTCGCGCCATACAGCTTGTCCTTCCGCACGTTGATCGCCAGATTATAGACAGCGGTATAGGCGGCGTTCGAATAATAGACGCCGGGCGCGGTCGCCAATGGCGCAAAGCCGGGCGTGGTGTTGGGCACATTTTCGATCAGCGCAAAATTCCGGCCGCACTGGCCCAGCGCATTCGGGACCGTGCAATTATATTGCGCCCGGCTGATCGTGGGCGAGTCATAATCGAAAAAGTCGTTCGACACGAATTTGAACCGCGCCCAGCTGTCGCCGCCCAGGTCCGCGTGAATCTGCCCTTCCCAATGCTCGCGATCGACCGTGCCGGGACCGCGCCACAATTCCGTGTCCAGCTTGGTGCGGCTGACATAGGCCGTAAACGGCCCGACCCGCCCCGTGCTCGCGCGAATGAAGGTGCGGCGCAGATCCTGATCGCCAAAGCTTTGCGACACGAACAGGCCCATCTCTTCCTGTGGCGCGATGCTGTTATACTGGATGACCGGGCCCAGCGTCGAATAGCTGGGCAGGCTGACATCGCCCGCGCCGATCGCGGCTTCCACCACGCCCAGATTTTCATTGTCGACGTACCGGAATACCGGGCTGCCGCCAAAGGCGTCGCTGCGCCCGGTCGGAATACCATCGACCACAAAGCCGATCTGGTCGAGGTTGAAGGCGCGGGTCTGCACGCTGTTGCCAAATTCATACAGTCCCAGAGCGCCGTCGGTCTGGACGTTGAAACCGGGCAACTGCTCCAGCATTTTCAGGCCCGAAATGCCCGAAGGGGCCGACAGCAGCGCCTCCCGCGTGACCGCCACGACGTTGCTGACCTTATCTTCGCCAATCGCTTCGGACGATTGCGAAATGCGGCGACCAGTGACGGTGATGTTCATTTCGTCGTCGGCGGCCGGTTCCTGCGCGAAGGCCACCGGCGTCAGTGTGCCCGCCGCGCAGGCGAGCAGCAGCGCGCGAATGGACGGGCGGGCGGAAAATAGGTCGGACATGAAGAGGCTCCCTGCATATTATGAGCCTTTCAGGGCGGCGCGCCGCGCCACACCTCTCCATGTCTTTTGTTCCGTTTCCAAGTGAAACGAAAGTGCCGGAAAACCCCTCCATGGGCCGATGCGAATTTGTCGGCAGACTATGAACCGCCCTGGTGCCATGCAGGCGGAACCCAGTTCAGCGGGCCGCCTGGTCTCCCGCCTTCGCAGGAGACCGCCGTACCCGGAACGCTTAGCGCCCTTTCCAGACGCCCGGCCGCTTTTCGACAAAGGCGGTCATGCCTTCCTTCTTGTCCTGCGTCGCCGTCAATATCTGGAACATGCGCCGTTCGGTCAGCAGCCCTTGCGCAAGGCCGGTTTCGAACGCGATATTGACCATTTCCTTGTTCACCATCGCGGCCATCGGCGGCATCGCGGCAATCGCGGCGGCCGTCTTGAGCGCATCGTCCAGCAGATCAGCGGCGGCCACGACACGGCTGACAAGCCCGGACCGCTCGGCTTCCTCGGCGCCCATCATGCGCCCGGTCAGGCACATTTCCATCGCCTTGGCCTTGCCCACCGCGCGGGTCAGGCGCTGCGACCCGCCCATGCCCGGCGCGACGCCCAGCTTGATTTCGGGCTGGCCGAATTTCGCCGTGTCCGCCGCAATGATGAAGTCCGCCATCATCGCCAGTTCGCATCCGCCACCCAGCGCAAAACCGGCCACAGCCGCGATCCACGGCTTGCGCGTCGCAACCACGCCGGTCTGCCAGCCGGAAAAGAAATCCTGCAAGAAGAAATCGGCCGCTTCCTTTTCGACCATTTCCTTGATGTCCGCGCCCGCCGCAAACGCCTTTTCGCTGCCGGTCAGGACCGCACAATGCTGGGTCGGGTCAGCGTCATAGGCGCCAAAGGCGGCGCTCAGGTCCGTCAACACCTGCCCATTCAGTGCATTCAACGCCTGCGGGCGGTTGAGCGTGATCAGCGTCACCGCGTCGCGCTGTTCCACCAAAATCGTCTCATAGGTCATCGCCGTCTCCCTTATGCCTTTGGACAGGCTCTATGGTCGACGCGCGTCGACCGCCAGCCCCTACTCCGCCGCATTTGCGCCGCACCTATCGGCACAGATGCATGAAGTCCCGGTCGTAGCTGCGCATATGCGCGCCGCCATCGACATATAGCGTCTGCCCCGTCACCGCACTGGCGTCGACCAGATAGAGGACCGCCTGCGCAATCTGCTCCGCCTGCGGCAGGCGACCCAGCGGCATCATATGCTCCAGCCGCGCCATCTGATCCGCATCATAGTCGGGCGTCGCGATCGTCAGCCCCGGCGCCACCGCATTGACCCGCACCTGCGGCGCCAGACTGCTAGCGGTCGTCCGGGTCAGACCCGCCAGCGCCAGTTTGGACAAGGTATAGGCCAGCTGGTCGCCATGGGGATGGTCGATCCGCTGGTCCAATATATTGATGATGCACCTATCGCCCGATCCGGCCGGGACGGTTGCGAATGCCTTTGTCAGCATGGCAGGCGCGGCGCAATTGACCGCATAATGGCGCATCAGATCCTCGGCGGTCACATCGTCCAGCCGGTCCTGCCCGAACAGCGCAGCGCTATTGATAAGGATGTCGGGCGGGCGGCCAAAGCGCGCCGCGACCTGTGCGATCAGTTCCTCGGCATTTTCGGGGTCGGCGAAATCGACGACAAAGCCTTCCCACTGCGTCCCCTCCTCCTCCAGCGTCAGCGCCAGATGCGAATCGAGCCGCGTATCATGGCTGCCATGGATCGCCAGCGAATGGCCCGCCCTGGCCAGCGCCCCGGCGATGATCCCGCCCAGACGCCGATGGCCGCCGGTCACCAGCGCCAGCCGTTTGTTCGCGATCGGCAGGGCACCCGCCTCGCCCTGACCGCGCGCGCTGCCCAACGGGCGATAGGGGACGTCCTCCTCGATCATGACGAGATGAGTTTCAGCACTTCCTCGCGCGACTTTTCATCATCGCGGAATACACCCAGCATCCGACTGGTTTTCATGATGACATTGGGCGTCCTGACCCCACGACCGGTCATGCAACCATGGGTCGCCTCTATCACGACGGCCACACCCTGGGGCTTCAGATGCTCCCAGATGCAGTTGGCCACTTCGGACGTCAGCCGCTCCTGCACCTGCAGGCGATTGGCAAAGGCATGCAGCACGCGGGCCAGCTTGGAAATGCCGACCACATAGTCGCCCGGCAGATAGGCGATATGCGCCTTCCCCACGATCGGCGCCATATGATGTTCGCAATGCGACTGAAACGGAATGTCCTTCAACAACACGACATCGTCATATCCGCCCACCTCATGGAAAATGCGCGAGAGATGATAGGCGGGATCGTCATGATAGCCCCGGCAATATTCGCGCCAGGCCCGCGCCACACGTTCAGGCGTCTCGATCAACCCTTCGCGTTCGGGCGCATCGCCCGACCAGCGGATCAGCGTGCGGATCGCTTCCGAAACCTCTGCCGGAACCGGCTCCTTGCCTTCGCCAACCATCTCCGCATCGGGATCACATGCCATGAACAGGGCCACTCCTTATCGTATCGGCCCCGCATATGGCGACTAGCCCCGCCGATGACCAGACCCTTTGACGGTGGTGGACACAAGATCGCGGCGGTGGCAAATCGGACAAAAACAGAAGGTCGCCATACATAATATGCCAATCATTGTCTCGTCTCATGCGTACTGAACGGATCGCAGCTGTCTTGTTGGCGGCCGGCACATCATCGCGTTTTGGTGAGGAGGACAAGCTGATGGCGGAGCTGCGCGGCAAGCCGCTCGCCGCCCACACGCTTGAAACCGTAGCTTCGATGGCGTTTGCCGAACTGATCGCCGTCGTCCGTCCGATAGATGTCGCCCCCGTCCTGCATCGCAAGCTTGACCGGCGCGGCTACACCATCATCGTCAACGATCGTCCCGAAGACGGCATTTCGGGCAGCATCGTGCGCGCGGTCGAGCATGTCATGCCGGTCAACCGCATTCGCGGCATCCTTATCTGCCTGGCCGATATGCCCGAAGTGCCCCAAACCCACTATAACCGCATCTGCCTGGCAGCGGAGGACATAAGATCGGTCGTCGCCAGCACCGACGGCTTCTCCTCCTCCCCGCCCGCTTTCATAGGCCGCAAGCATTTCCCCGAATTGCTGGCGCTCAAGGGCGATCAAGGGGCGCGGGCGCTGCTCAGCCACGGGCTTCAGATCGAAACCACCGGCAATGTCTTGCATGACATCGACACGCCGGAGGACTTGCCCGGCTGGCGACCGGCACCCTCCGATTGATCAGCTCGATCGCGTCGGGTCCGTCATCGCATCGCCCATTTCGCGCGGATCGGGCGCGCGGCTGATCGGCAGCGATCCGGTCTGCCGTTCCAGCATCCGGTGAACCACTGGCGGGATCGGGCCGGTGTGCAGCGCCCAGATCGCGTCGCTATTGGCAATATCGGCCACGGTGCGCCGCTGGTTATGGCGCACATAGTCCAGCCAGGTCGACACATGATAGCGTTCCAGCCATAGTTCCGGATCGCCAAGATCGCGCATCAGCGACCAGCCATGCGCGCCGTCGCGCCGCCTGATCCGTCGCCGCTCGCTCATCGCCGCCAGAAAGGGGACGATCGACCCCGCCGGAATGCGATATTCGATCGTCACGACCACTGGCCCGCTACGCGGTTCGACCGGCACGGCGGTATCAGGTTCACGCCAGCTGTTTTGCAGATCCAGATTATCATCGCCCGTTTGTGGTAAGCGCCAGAAAAGGCCCAGCATCGCCGCGACAAACTGGGCTGCCGCCGACGCATAGAGCGCTTCGACCACGCCATGAGACTCGGCGAGCCAGCCAAACAGCCAGGCGCCGATCGCCATGCCGCCAAAGGCAGTCATCTGATAAAGCGACACCGCGCGCGCCACTACCCAGCGTGGCGCGGACATCTGCACCGATACGTTGAACGTCGCCAGCGCCGTTACCCAGCCGAACCCGGCGAGGAGATAGCCCAGCAATGCCAGCGCCAGCCAGCCGCTCGCGCCGGTGATCGCGGTTCCCAGCGCCAGCGTCAGCGCCGCTGTCCGCACGATAGTTTCGACGGAATAGCGCGTACGCAGTCGGCGCGTGGACAGCGCGCCAATCACGGCGCCGATGCCGAAAGCCCCGCTCGTCACGCCGAATGTCAGCGCCCCGCCGCCCAATATGTTGCGCGCGACCAGCGGAATCA
>Ga0209024_1000500_pt1 | contig 63741 bp, 81 predicted proteins | sample AutmiccommunBRH5_FD_187380 | JGI IMG/M metagenome (GOLD analysis project Ga0209024, IMG submission 187380) | Deep subsurface microbial communities from Mt. Terri, Switzerland - Autotrophic microbial communities BRH/5 (SPAdes) (version 2) | ecosystem: Environmental > Aquatic > Deep subsurface >... | reverse complement strand
GAATGAGCCGAGGCCAGCGTCTCGCTCGCCATACTTGCCAGCCGAGCGGCGGCCCCCTACCCTTCGCGTTCGCGACCCCATGAAGCCTGACAGGTAGCTCAATGTCCCTGGAACAACACTACACCGCAATGTGGGATGGGTATTAGCGGGGCTAATAGGGGAGTAAAATCAAGCATTTGGCGAAATGCCATCCCCTCGAAATCCCCTCTGTTTTGGGTCGATTGGTACAAAAATTGGTACGGGTTAGATGCGGGAAAAGTCAGCTGTCAGCAGCCCGAAATTGCTCAGCGCCGGCCCCGCAGTCCCCGCGTGCTGAATTGTCCCGTAAGCCAGCGTGCATGTGAGGTGGGTACGCGCCAGACTGTCGAACCCGATCATCGGAATGGTCTTGATCCGCGTGTTGCGCTTGCCCGTGTCGGCGAGCACCACCATGGTACAGAGCTGGGAGATCAACACACCCATTTGCCCGTCAGTTGCACCCCAGGCATGGCGATAGATACCGTACCGATCCGCGTCGTCAATCTCAGTCGAGTTCCAGAAGCTGTCGCCCCAGTAGGGCAGCGGGGAATAGTAACCACCGCCTGCCGCCTGCCAGTTCTTGAGTAGTCCGCGAAACGGCACGATTGGCCAGCCGCTGTCGAACACGAGCTTGCCGTCCGCCGCCCACAAGCGCAGGCCAAAGCGGTCACTGCTCGGGGGCGCATCAAAACCACAGACCCGATAGCTCCAGCCTGTGTGCTGGCCGACTTTCGCTGAGTAGCTGTAATCGAACTTGTCCTTGCGGTAGAACAGCGAGTCGATGAACACGACCCGAAAACCTGTCCAGTTACCCGGCACTCCGACGTGAGAGAAGCGGCCAATGCCGCCGCCCGAGAAGTACGGGTTCGGCACGCCGAAGACCATCGGCGGCAGCACCGTGGTGATCGCGCGCGGGTAGACCGCCGTGCATGCGGAAGTGCCCTGCGCGTTGTAGCCGTTGCCGACCAGCCGAGTGACCCGGATGTCTCCGCCGAAGTAATGCGCCATCACTGGATGGTCTGGGCCGAGGATCAGGTTGCCCGCTTCGCCGCGGGCAAAAAAGCCGAAGTAGTCACTCATACGTTGGCGAACACGTAGACCAGGACGTCGAGCATGTAAGTGCCGTTGGCCATCGGCGGGTACAGGCGAATCGCCCCGTCGACCACTTCGACCGCCGGGATGTCAGTGCCGATGAACGTGCCCTGGCGCTCGTACCGCCCGGTATATACCGCGTCGGTCGCCAGCTGGGATGCAGGCGCTGCCACGGCAAACATGCCAGCCTTTGCGGCCGAGACGGGGAAACTGCGCACTTCCGCGCTTGCCCCGCCCGTCAGCCTCACCGTGGTGACCAGCCGAACGGTGAACGTCGATGGATCGAGGATCACTCGGCCGTTCTCATCCTTTATAAGGAGCCCGAGACTCATAGCGTCAAATCCCCCAGCTGCACGCGCAGCCGGCCAACGCCGTCATGCACCTTGATGACCGTGTCACGAATCTCCATCCGCCCCTGAGCGCCCGACCCGTTCAGCGTCATGCCGCCGTTCTTGTCGAGCATCCACCGCGGCAGGCCGTTCGCTGCCAGCGCACCAGACTTGATCACGCCGCTGATATTGGCGTCGGTGACCTGGAGCTTCTCCACGTCAATGGCATCGGCGCGCAGCTTGCCGGCCAGCGTCGTGACCGGGTTGCCCGCGCTGTCGATGATCTTGCCGAAGCTGATCGGCCCGAGCTTACCCTGCTGGATCGAGGCCTCGCGGATCACCGCGGTGTCCATATAGACCGTGCCATCATCGATGATGAACGGCTTGATCCGCCCCACGTCGGGGGAGCCGACCCAGAACCGATCCGCCAGCACCGCAAAGTCGGCGCGCTTGCCGTCGTTGAACGTTGCAAACCCCGATGCGTAGCCGTTGACCTCCAGCTTGATCGAGTAGCTGTTCTGCATCAGCGCCACTTCTTCCTGGAACGCCTCCGTCAGCTCGCTCTTGTCGATGGCACCGCTGAGCTGCTCGATCAGCTTCGCCGTGTCCTGCGGCTTTCCGGCCTTGAACGGCAAGGAAAACGGGCCGAGCTTGTTGTACTCGCTGACGAAGCGGACCCAGTACCAATAGTCGCCCGCGTCGTCATCGGGGATGCGGTCGAAGAAGGTCGCGCCCCGCGAGCTGTTGATCAACACCGCCTCGCTGCGGTCGTTGCTCTGGCCGCGCCACACCTCGGTGTAGGCATGGACGGTATACGCCTGAAACGGGTTCTCCCAAGTCAGATGCACGCCGCCGAACACCCCATCGGCGAAAAAGCCGATGGGCACCGGCGGGGTGATGCGCGCCTCGCTCGGCGTGACAACCACCGGCTGCAAGTCGCTCTGTAGTGGACTGCGCAGGCGCGCGATGCCGGAATCGACCAGCTCGCGCTTGGTCACCGCCTCGTCCAGTGGGTCCCCGCGGCGGCCCAGGCGCACTTCGACCGCCTCCTTGAGCGCGGACATGAACGCCCGCAGCGCGGGGTCGGTAGACTTGGGCGGCTCGGGAATCGCGCTGATCGGCCGGTTACTCATACCAGCTCCTGCGCCGACTGAGCGACGGCCACACCGGTCACCCGGCCGCGCGCTTCAATCTGTAGCGTCCAGCGAGTGCAACGCCGGCCCCCGCGCAGCGCCACAGGGCGCTCGTCAAGCACCTGGTAGATGTTGGCCACTCCGTCGGACACCACCAGCAAAGTGGTTGGGTACTCGGTGGCCAGCACCTGGGCGCGGCTGAAGCTCACTGGCGGTGTCTCGAAGGTCTTAGAGCGCCAGATGAACTGCTGCCCCTGCATCGACACCACGTCAAAGGCCACGCCACTCTTGCTGAGTAACACCGTCACATCGCGCTTGGCGTCGTAGTAGGCCTGCTGCAACTGGTCGGGCGTAACCGCGAGCTCGCCAAGGATCGAGAAGCCGATGCCCTCGGCGGGGTCGAATACCCACCAGGCGGCGCCGACACTGAACACGTAACGGCCTTCGTAAGCGAACGCCACAATTTGGCTCGGGGTGAAGTCGCGCAGCCAGGTCAAGCGGTCGATGTATTCGGCGCTGATAACCTGCACATCCTGGCCCGACACGGCGATCAGCCCGTCGGTGCTGGCGTAAATGACGTAGCCGCCCATGTCCACCAGGCTCTTGGCCGATAGGCACGGGTGGTTCGAGTCGAGTTCCACCGGCACGGCCGAGGCAGGATCGGCGCCAAACGCCCAATACGGTTTACCGGTGGTGGCGACCAACAGACCATTCTGCGTCGGCTTCATCCCGACGATCTGATACTTGAGCGGGTAGCGGTACTCCTCGGGCCACGCATGCGGCAGGCGCGACTCGCTGTAGCAGACGACGTTGTCGTGAAAGCCTGCGACAAAGTTCGAGGCCACCGGCACCATCTGCTTGAGGGTCGGCGCCGGCACCCAGTTGGTGCTGACCAGCGACTCGCCCTCCTCGCCCAGCGGCACACTGTCCGTCCAGGTCGCCATGGCCAGCGGCACATCGGCAATGAACTGGAAAAACGCCGTGCTGCCGTCATAGGTCGCACGGTAGATACGGCGCACGGCACCCGACACGTTGGTGTCGGGCAGGCTCTCGGCGACAAAGGTCAGCAGGCAAGTGAACGGCAGCCCGAACGGCAACTCGGCAAGCGTTGATACCGGCGACGGCGCACCCTCGTGGCCATACTTGTCCACGTAGGTGCAAACATAAGCCACGCGGATCAGATCGGCAGCCTCGCCTTCCGGCACGGTGTATCCCGGCGTGCCGACCGTCACCGCGAATTGCGGCGTTGGGATGCCCAGGCGGTAGCTCACCGGATTGACGGTCAATCCGCCCGCGGCATAGTTGTCCGCGACGGTGAAACGAGGCCCGAGCGCCGTGGTGTAGTAGATGCGCCCCCACTTGTCACTCGGCGCTACCAGCGAAGCAAAAGCCTCGCCGGTGGTATCGGAGGTGAACGCCAGCCGTGCGTCACTGTTAGCAGGTCGCAGCAGGCTTCGTACCGAAGCGGTCAGCCCGGTGAAATCGGTCGAAGGCAGTGTGCCGATGGTCGCGGGGCCGACAGTACCCGACTCAAAGCCGGCGTTGTGGGCCAGTGTGGCGAGCTTCTCGCTCAGGCGGCGCGGCTCGATCTTGGGGGCCATGCCCCCGAACTCACTCAGCGTGATCTTCACGGGCTTTGCCCCCGAACTTGCTGCGCACCCACGACTCGACGCCCTGCTCGATCAAGCTGATGGCACGCCCACCCATGTGGCCGGCAATACCGGCGAAGGCAAACGTCACCGGGGCGGGAAAACCCGCCCAGGTGCAGAGGTACGCAGTGATGATTCCGGCGAACCCGGAAATGGTCCACTCGCCAAGCAGCTCGGCGAAAGAGAACGCGGCTTGACTGCGGCGCAACCGCGCGAGGTAGCTTGCGGTGCCGCCCCAGATCGCCAGCCCCACCAGCCAGATGTAGGTCAGCCCTGTGGTATGCACAAATTCCATGATGCGAGCGAACAGCCAGTTGCCGCCTTGTCCATCCGGCATCAGAACGCCCCTGTCCGCATGGCATTGGCCAGTCGATCTGCGCGCGCGCCGACATCCGACGCCCACTTGGAATCGAGCATCTGGCGGGAGGCCTCGACAAAGTTGCCCTCCTCCAGCGCCGCGTGCATACGCCTAAAGCCAGCCAGCCGTGAAAAGCCAAGGTTGAACATCATGTTCACCAGCACTTCCTGGCGCACGGCGGACAGCGAATCGAACATGCGGAACAGCCGACGGCACTCGCCAATGGACTCGGCCACGTCGTTCTTGAGCATCAGATCGATTTCATCGTCGCGCAGACCGCGGTCATCCAGATTGCGGCCGACGCCGATGGTCAACTTGCCGACAGTGTCGCGGTAGGGCTTCTTGCGACGACCCTCATCACCGCCCAGCTGGGTGAGGAGGCGCTCAAGATTCATGGAGCCACCCGCTTGATCGGATTCAGTCGATTGGCCAGGCCGTGCTTTACGATCTGGACGACCTTATCGTCGACGGTGTTGTCGGAGCGCTTGGCGACTGTTTCCAGGCCCAAGACGATCAGTTGCTGAGTCAGCTTGCGGCTCAGCACCTTGACCAGGAGTGATGCGATGGCGTGCATGGCGGCACCTCGGTGAAAAGGCGCCGCCGTGCGCATATTAGCAGTGCTGTTATTCTACCCCAAATGAAACGGGAAGTGTTCCCTGTACAGCTCGCCGTAATACGCCATCTGGCAGTGCCGCAACTCGCCTTTGCGGTCGAACCAGAACAGGGTGTCGATCAGCCGCTCTGCCCTTTTCCACCCCTCGCGGTGCGCCCGGCTACTCAGCGTTTCATCCGGGTAGCCGCCGAGCAGCGCGTTCGCCAGCTGGTCGAGGCCGATCAGCATGGCGAGCCAATACGGCCGCTTCTCGGGGTTGGGCTCGTAAAGCCCGAGCTCACTCATGCTTGCACCCACAACCGGGCTTGCTCGGCACCAGCCAATGCCAGAGCTTCCTGAAGTTCGGCTGCCGTGGCTTCGATAACTGTGTTATCCGCCAGCACCCAAGTAACTGTAGGACTGGTCGATGCCTGCAATCCCAGGATTGCACGTGCCATTCGTGCCTGGCTGGTTTCGTCACCGTCGAAAGTGTTGCCGGCAGCAGTGGTCACCTTGATCGCTGCTACAGCCAGTGCCCGATCAGATTTCCACTCTTGGCGGGCAGCCTGTGCAGCATCAGCCGCCTTATCTTCAGCAGTCTTCAATTGGCTCCAGTTGATGGTCATACGGACGCCTCCGCTACTACAGGGTTTTCAAACACTCCTGGCTCTGGTTTAGGATCGAACGGCAGCGGAACCGGGCCGTCTTCCAGCACAGTAAGCGGCTCGGGAAACGCCACCGCGCGCGAGGGGTTCGGCCCATGCGGCAGGCGCAGGGTCAGGTGCAGCTCGCCGTCGATGCGTGAGACAGGTCCGATGATCCAGTCCGATGCGATGGCCTCGGCTGGCAGCGTGCCCCCCTCAGGCAGCGGGCCGAAATCGAAGGCCTCGCCGTTCAGGGTCAGCACGTCGCCGGCGCGGTTGGCGGCCAGGGTTTCGTCCAAGCGGACGGGGGATAGAGTGATGTGCATATTTGCTCCTTAGTACCAGCGGCCGATTGACAGAAAGAAGACCGAGATATCGCGGCTAGCTCCGCTGCTGTTTTGCACATACACCGTCGCTCCGCTTGAGGAATGCCCCTCCATCCCCGCCTTCAATTCCAGCGTGAAGGCGCTAGCTGTGTATGTCTGGAAGCTACGCACCACGCCGACGAACGCCGCTGCGTTATCAAAGGTAATGCCCGCGGTGGTTCCACCCCCTATCGTCGCGCCTTTATTTTCCCAGCACAGCTGCGTTCCATCGGCATACCGCACGTACTCCCCGTTAGCGTTACTGCCGCGCTCGATGATCGCTCCAGTTGGCACGCCGCTGGATTGAGAGACGGTGCCGAGGACGTTGCCGGTGTGGAATAGCTCGCGCCACGCGGTGGCGCCGATAGTTCGGAGAAAGCTGCGAGAACCATCCGAGGTTTGCAGCCGCTGTACCTTAGAGCCCGTAAAGCTAAGTTCTGAGTCAGTTTCCAGCCAGCCAGCGCCCGCCATACCTGCGGGTACGTTAGCTGCTGTTGAAAGGTTCACAATGGACAGCCCCATAGGGGCAGAATCGGCATCTGTAACTACGTGTCGGGAACCCAACCCAAACGCCCCCACCCCCATCAGCGCACCGGCAGTGGTATCGGTTGGCGAGGTCTGCTTAACGAGGTTGCCGGTGTGCCAGAGTTCTTGCCACGCAGACCATGTGCCCCCGCTGTTTACCCTAAACGCCATTGCGGTTTCGGTGGCTCCATAGAAGACCTGCACCACGTATGTGCTGTCCACGGCTATGTGCGTTAGATGGCCATATCCTCTCCAGCCGTTGGTCCAAGTCGATGAGTAGTACAGGCCGTTGGCAGTAATTGCATTCGCGTCAAAAGCGCCGGGGTTCTTTGAGTACCCACCCAACCCAAACAACGCCATCGCCGCCCGCACAAACGCCGTGGTCGCAATCGACGTGTCAGCGTCCTCAGCAGCAGGCGTAGGCGCAGTGGGGTTGCCGGTGAAGGTGGGACTCGCCAAGGGTGCCTTAAGACCCAATTGACTCTGAAAGTCCCCCGCCATCAGCGACTGGTAGCAGTACACGTTCCCGGACCACTCCACAGCCGTCGTGCCTTCCAGCCCACGGACCACACCCAGCAAATCCTGGGCGCTGCGAGAGGTGTAGCTGATGACCTCGATCACCGAGGGTTTATAAGGGCTGTCGGTCAGTACCAGCAAACCGCCATCTAGCGCAGGCAGCTGATACGGGGCTTCCGCGGCATACAGTGATAGCGTCGTTGCAGTGGCCGCTACCGGAGCCACGACACGCGCCTGGACGAAGTTTGAATAGCTCATAGGTCACGCACCTTGATTTTGAATTCCACTTCTTTTGCTCGGTCCTGCTCGGTGCGAACCAGGCACCTGACGGTGTAGTCGACGTAGTCAGTACCGCCGCCAAGCCATACCTTGAAAGCCACGGGCTCAACGCCGATTAGTTGGACTGCCGGATGTGGCAGAGGGCCGGCAACCAACGTCGGCGCGTCCTCCATGTCCGTGCTGATCGTCACCTGAACCGATTGGATGTCGTCGCTGACGAGCGCTGCGAACCACTCGCTCATGTCCACGTCGTAATCGAGCACGTCGCCCGGCTGTTTGTTGAAAGTCTTCACGGTGCCCTCACGCGGCGAGTTGGCGGCTGGACGCCGAGTAAATGAAGCGTCTGTCGCCCTCGCCGACCAGCACAACGCGGTCGCCCCCGGTAATGCTCATCCGGCGCCCCGGCGGTGCCGGCGAGTGCTCGTTGGCGCGGTTGTATCCGAACGGGGTCGCATCGGAGGTAGCGGTTCCCGACGCAATGACTGTCCGCTTGGCGTTACTGTCAAGTCCGGCCTGCCCGGCCGCCGACGCGTGGATTCCAAGCTCCGCCGCCGATGACTGGGCGGATGCAGCCGGAGTGGACTCGCCGCTGCCACGCAGGTGGGTGGTGGCTCGCGCCTCGCCAGCTGCGGCGGTCAGACCTGCGCCACGGCCTTTGGCGCTGAACTGGGTGTCTGCCACGCCCGATGCGGCTGAGTGGATGCCCGCTGCCTGGCCGACCATCGGGATGACCAGCTCCATCGAGCCCTTGCCCGAAGCCTTAGCCGCACACGTGGCGGTACCGGGTTGGTGTCGCTCGGCGTAGCCAGCTGGCGTCGCACGCCCCACGGCGAGGTCGATGGTGTAGACGTAGCAGGTCGCCTGCCCCGTGGCGGTCGCCAGGAGGTCGGAGTTGCCGTCGTGGTACTTGACCGTACCGCGCGCGAAGTAGGGGTCGCCCCAAGCGCTTGCGCTGCTGGCAGTGGCGCCCGTTACCTCGACGTCCAGCTTAGCGGCGGCAGCCGGGGTAGCTCCGCCAGAGGTTCCACCCGCCGCCGCGCGCACCTTGTGGGCGCCCAGGTCGAAGCCGGTTGCGACGCCCTCCGCGATCCCTCGGCCGAAGTAGCCGATTGTCCCTTCCACATGTGCCCGTGCCAGCGCACGCAGGGCGCGCACCACCAGTACAATTTGCGGCTCGGCGGGATCAACAGTAGCGACACCGTTGACCATGCGCCCGCGCGAGCGTGCGGAACGAAGGCCTTCGGCCTCGCCTCCGCCGACGCCTGTAGCTGCCCCCGCTGCGCTGAAATCGACCTTTGCCGAGTCACCGCCTGTTGCTATTGAAGGCGCGCCACCCGCTGCGCTGAACTCAACCTGGGCGCTGGCGGCGGCTGTGGCGGACGCGTTCGACGCGCCGAACGCCCGGAATTCGACCTGCCCATCGGCAGACGTTGATGCGGCAACCTCGACGGCTGCCGTGTGTGAAAAAATGCGCTCTACAGTGCCTTGTCCTGTGGCCGCACACGTGGCGATACCCGCCACCGAGATAGCCCCGGCAGCGAGCGCTCCACCCCAAAGGGTACGGCCAAAGAACAGCATCGGCGATTACGCCAAAGTGACCGACAGGGAGCCGACCGGGAAACTCAACACGTCAGACGGGTCGAGTGTCTTGGGGTTCTGCAACGGGGCGTGGTAAAGCAGGTTACCGGCAGCCGATGCGTCGAAGATCCCCCAATGGGTGACGGTCACCTGTACGTCGGAGATAGCCGGGAACGTCAGCGTCCGGGTGTTGGAACCCGAGCCGTTCGACGCCGCCGTGAAGCCGTCCGAAACTACGCTAGCGTGGGCGCGCTGGCGGACATAGGCGCTGTCAGTCAGCTCTGCGCCAGTACCGGCGTCAGTGGGATCGGTTTTAAACAGTGCGACATAGACCGCACCGCCCGTATAGCCGCCGCCGCGCAGGGTGGCGTTGAAAAGTGCGTTTTCAAGGTAGTCAGAAAAGCCCGACATGGTGACCTCCAGTAGAGAAGCGCCACCGTGCGCGGGTATACATTAGCATTGCTTATATTTTAGCTCAATCGAACGGCCAAAGCCCCTTGTTTTGTGCTACGCCAGGAATCAGCGAGCGCACCTTTGCCTCGCCTTTCAGGTCCGGGTCGAACAGCCCGGCGATGCGGCTCACGGTGGGCGAGATCCCCAGAATCGGGTTCATGCCCCACTCGGCCTGCTGCTCCATCGAGCGCAACACTTCCCACGGACCGAAGCCGCCGGCACGGGTGAACAAGTCGCTGATGTAGCTCAGCGACTCGTCCATCGCCGAGTCGTACTTCTGTGCCCGCTTCTGCTGCCCATTCATGCGACGAATCCAGTCGCGCGTCTCCAACGACGCAGCCGCCAGCGGCAGCATGAATACGCCGAACAGAACCAGTGGCGCAGCGACAAAGGCCAGTTGCGCAGGATCAACACCCTCTTTTTGCCCCCAGCGGCGATGCACTTCACGCCACAGACCGCCGAGCACAGTGTCGCCGTAGGTGTAGAGGAAGTGCTTCAACTGCCAGATGAATTTCAGGTATGGGTTGTTGCCCCAGTCGGTCGCCTGGAAGCGGCTCGGGTTGAGCGTCGCCGCGTTGACAAACTGGTTCACCGCGTCGGCCACCGCTTTTGCCGGGCCACGCTGCGCCAATGGCAGATCCGGGCTCCAGGTCGGTCGGCCCGCCTCGATCCACGCCTGCACGGTGGGCGCGTCGATGTTCAGACGGTGCAGTGCGCCGTGGTCGCCCTGCTCGGCTGACGTTTGCAGATAGCGCATGGCCACCGACACGCCGATGGTCCGCGCGGTATCGACCACCAGTTTGTTGCCGTTCCACTTGAAGAACTGGCTGGTGATCTTCTGCATCAGTGGCGACTGGTACTGCTCACCCATCGACTGCCACACCACCTGCTCGGCGGTGTCGGACAGCACGATGCCCATGTCGTGGGCAAAACGGCGGGCGTGCCCCATGTCACGGAACACATCGCCCAAGTTCACCTTGCCGCCGCCGCGAACCAGCGGCAGGGCCAGTTCCGGGACCGAGGCGATGCCGGAAAACGCCAGCACCGTCAGGCTCATCCAGCTGGTGACGAAGTCGTTCACCTTGCGCAGGCTGCGCGGCATCTGCCGCCCGTGCCGACCCAATGCGCCGTCAACCATCTGCTGCACGTCGCGGGCCGCTTCGCTGCCGTGTCCGGCCTTGATCGCGTCCATCTGCTGGTGGTACTTGGCGTTCGGGCTGAACACCCGGTTCTCCTCGTCCATCAAGCCGGCAGCGCGCAGCAGGCTGCCGTCCGGGTCGTCGCGGCCAAACAGCCGGCGGGCCACGGCATTGTGGTCCATACCCTCGACGTAGTCGCCGAACACCGCCTCCCAGGCCGTGCGCTTGGACACGCCGTCGATCCAGTGGTAGAGCGCTGCGTCATGCTCTTCCAGCAGCCAGCCTTTGGCCTGCAACTCGGCGAACGGAATCTTCTCCAGAATGGCCCGGGTCGAGGCATGCGTGCCGACCGGCAAGCCGGGCGCAATCGCGCCCTCCATCACACCGCCGCCTTCCAGAATGCGCTCGACCACGGCCTGTACATCGGTGCCCTCGCCCAGCTTCTCAGTCAGCAGCTGCTCGAACTCGGCACGGCGCTTGTCCACCGTCTCGCGGTTGAACACCGCGATCACGTGGCCCTGTTCCAGCGGCACGGAGCGCAGGCCATCGGCCACCGCCATACGGGCCAGGCCGTCGAGCAAGGCCCGTACCTGCTGGCCTTGCGCGGTGATCGGTTGCCCACTCATGGCGTCGTTGAACGCCGTGCGCACCGCCATCTTCTTCGCGGCCTTACCCTTGACGCCCTCCTGGATCGCCGCCAGCACCTGGTTCATCTGTCCGGCCATCCGCCCGTGCAGTGCCCGTGCCCGGTGCTGGTACGAGCGGCCTGATGCACCCGCCTCGGCACCGGCCTGCTGGAACAGCATGCCCGCCAGCGTCGGGTTCACGTCCTTGATCCGGCTGATGACCATCTTGAACAGGCGGCGGCCGACCTGCGGGATCGCCCCCGTCTTCCAGCGGCTCTTGGCCTGCCCCGTGATACGGGCCACGGCGCTCTTGGCCTGCGTATCGGCCAACTGCTCAGCACCGCTGGCGAACAGCGGCTGCCAGCCCAAGCGGCTATCGGTCGGGCGCCCCACGGCGGTGGCGTAGCTGCCGCTGAACAGCGAGCGAGCGAAGTCGGTGAACTCGGGGGCGATGCCGCGAACACGGCCCGTCAGCGTCTCCCAAATACGGCGCACATGCGTTGCTGCCTCGCCGATGGCTCGCAGCAGTGGATTCTTATCGTCCCGCAGTCGCTCGGCCGCGTTATCCAGCGCCGCCTGGGCGAACTGGTCGGCGAACCACTCGTGCATCAGCGTTTCGTCGGCGGGCGCGTCCGGGTATTCACGCTTGAACGCCGCTTCCAGCGCCTCGCGCTGCTCGGTTTTAAGGTCCTGCCACACCTCGTCCTTCACCGCGTGGCCCAGTTCGTGGGCCAGCTCCACCAGCCGCTCGTCGCCGGTCGAACCCCGCAGGACCACCAGCGGGCCTTTCTCAGTGCGGATGTAGAACGATCCGCCCTGCTCGTAGCCGCGCTTGATGCCGTAGCGCGCCGACGACTCACCGACACCGTCGAGCAAGGCCTCCAGCGATGGCTCAGTGGCAATGGTCACGTTGCGCAGCGGCACGCCCTGTTTCACCAGCTCCTGGATGAACCCATTCTCCACCATCGACAGCTTGCCGATCACGCGGGGGCGCCACGCGGCGGGCTGCAATGCACCGGTCTTGTCGTCGCCTTGTGGCAGCTCACCCGAGGCGAGCAGGTCCTTGAACGGGGTTACAAATCGAGGCTCGCCGTAATTCACCGGCTTGGGCGCCGCTGGCTTGTTCTCCAGCCGCTCTTGGAAGCCGGGTTCAGCCCGCAACGGCTGGTGGCCCTCAGTCATTCCGGGGCCGACCTCGCGGCCCTGTTCCTTGATTGCCGCGTCAATCACGGCCTGTGCCTTGGCACGGTTGGCGGCGGCCAGCTCACCGGCGTCGGGGTATTTCAGTGCGGGCGCACGCGAGTTGAGACTCGGTGCCGGAGCCGGCGTGTCATCGCGCAGGTCTTCGTCAGTACGCATCGCGCGCTTGCCGCTGTTCGCCGTGTCTTTGAGCGCTCGGGCCAGACGCGGGTCATCCAGTGCGCGGTCATTGATGTACTCAGGCAGCTCCTGGTCACCTTGCAACTCCTCCTGGAAGTAAGCAAGGTCCGCGTCCTGGTCGTAGAGGTACGGGGCACCGGTCGCCTTGAGCTGATCGCTGACCTTACCCAGCCGCGTCAGCGTGCGCACCTGCTCGCTCATGATGCGGTCGAGCGTCAGCTCCTTCGGTGCCAGCTCCGGGAAACCGCCGACCGCCGCCTTGATCATCTTCTGCGTGGCTCGCGTAGTGCGGCCGATATCTGTGAACTCACGCTGCACCGCCGGCGACATCTTGATCTCGGTCTTGCGCTTACCGCCAATCACCTCGATCCAGTGCTGGTAGGCCAGTTTGCGATCCCCGGTTGCCTCGGCCATAGCCTCGACAAGCCCAAGGCTCATATCACCCAGCAGGTCGCCGTGGATCGTCGCCTTGTTGCTCAGCGTTGCACGCTCTTTTTCCAGCTCGCTGGCGGTGGCATTGGCTTCGATGAGCTCAGACCGCTTGCCCATCGCCTTGCCGAGCGTGACGCCTTCGCCGGTCACAGGATCGACCCAAATCACCACGTTGTCAGGCGGGAACGACGAAGGGTCGAGGATCATCGGGTGGTCCACCGCCGTGGTCTGCGGGCCGTCATACCAACGCGACAGGTTCTCCAGCAGGTTGGCGACTGCTTCCGCCGCTGTGGACGGCGCTCGCTCGCCGCGCTGGGCATAAGTAGCCAGCGCCACCATGTCGAAGTAGTCGATGCGCTCGAAGCCGTGCAGCGTGTATCGCAGGGTGGCGATGTTGGCTCGCTCAAGTGCGCGGGTATGTGCGTTGTCCGGGTCGCGGGCGCCACGGAGGGCGCCGAAGAACGCCACGTCGGACAGCCGCGCATTGTCGTCTTTCTGTACCGGTGCGTCGGTGGCATTCTCGGCAGTGGCTGACAGATCGGTCAGCTCTTCCGCTAGATCATCAAACGTCTCGGCGATGTCCGGGGTATCGAACGTCTCGTCAAAATCCACCGTGGCGTATGCCTCACGGGTGTATAGGCTCGGGACGACTTTCTCCTCGTCCTGCGCCTGCTCGCCATCATGCAGGTCCTCAATATTCAGCGGGCCGCCCCCGGCCAATCGGCCGAGGGCTGCACGCAGGCCCACAAAGGTGAAAGTCTGGTCGCTGTCTGACTGCAATCCATCGCGCAGGTCCTGTTCAGCCAGCACCTCCATATCAGCCCCCGGCTCAGGCTGGTACTGCTCTTTGAGGATCGCCTCGTAGGTCGGATCGGCCAGGCGCACGCGGGCCACGGTGCGTGCCAGCAGGCGCGACTCTTTTGGATTGACCTGGTCGAACATCGCCGCGACGACATCGTCAGCGCTCATGCTCGCGTTGCCCGGTGCCTGTACATCGGCATCGGTGAGCTGGGCAGCGTCACGAATCATTGTGGTGAACGGCTTGAAAGCCACGCCGGCTGGCAACAGTCCTTTGATTGCCGCCACCATGAGATAGGCCCGGTTGATCCGCAGCTCCGCCGTTTCGTCCAGTGCCACACCCGTATCGTCATCCGCCAAATGGCGCAGCCCCTCCAGCGCAAGCGCCAAGGCGCTGTCCGTGGTGTCGTCCGGGCTGGTCACCGGCATCGTCGCCAGTGACTGGAGCAGTCGCTGCTCGTCGCGGTCAAGAAAACGCTCGGCGTCATCCACCGCCTCGATGGGTTGCGCGCCGTCGTTCTGGATTTCCATTGCCGTGCGCCGCGTGTCACGAGTTTTGCGCGCGAGCATAGCGTCGCGCACCGCCGTGACCAGCGCTTCGCGGGTACGTCCGCCCACAATGCCGAACAGGCGGTTGACCTGCTTGACCACCTCGTCGCGCAGCGCGGGGGTCGCCGACAGACTGTTCGCCTTCTCGCGCGCGTTGAATTTCTCGCCCTCGGTGCGGAACAGCTCGGGCATTTCGCGGGTGAGCTCGGCTACCTGCTGCGCCTTCTGCTCCACCGGGCCGGCGGGCTTGGCCTCGCGCTTGTCCTGGAACTCAGGGGCCACCGGCGCCTTTTCACGGGTCGGCTGGCGTTGGCGCAGGGCTGCACGCACCCCGTCGATGTCCAGTTTGCGCTCGGTGGCTGGTACAGGCTCGAAGCCGAGCGGCGTCTTTACCCCGAGCTGCTTGGCCAGGCTGTGCAGCGTGCCGACGTCCTGTTGGGCCAGCTCGGCCGCCATGGCCTCGGGGCTACCGAAGCGCTCGCGCAGCACCTTGTTGACCGCCGAGCGGAACGCCGCGCCGTTCTTGTCTTTGGCATAGCCGCTGCGTTGCAGTGAATCAGCCGGCACGCCCAGTAGATCAGCCATTGGCGCGAGGTTCATGCCGGCCTTGCCGACACCCTTGAACGCCTCGAACACCTTGTCTTTGACCGCGTTGGCGGTCTGCCGGCGGAATTGCTGCTCGATCAGCGGCGATTGCTTTCCGTCCTTCTTCACCGCCGCGATGCGCACCGGCTTGTCGTTCAGGCCGAGCCGCTCACGCAGCGCCTGCACCTCGTGGTAGGTCAGGTTCTCGATGCGCTTGCCACCGAGCATGTCCTTGAGCCGCTGGTTGCTGCCCTCGGGCACGGTGTCCAGGTTCAGGAACAGCTCGCGCCGCGCTACTGCCTCGTCGGTCACCGGCTCGTCGGTCACGAACCGGCTGGTATCCACGCCAAAGCGACGGGCCTCCTCCACCAGCCCCTGTTGGTCCACCTCACGTGCCGGCTTGGCCTCGGCCACGAACTCCTCGCGCACGGGCGTTGACACCAATGGCGTCTCGTCCGCCAGCGGCTGCATGGCCAGTTCGATGACCGCCGCGCGGTCCTGTGCCGGCGACGCCTCGGTAACTGGCGTGGGCGCTTCGGTAGGTGCAGATTCGTCAAGCGTCGGGGCTTCGGGTGCGGCCTCGGGCACCGCCTCGGGCAACTCGGCCACCGGTGCCGGCGGAACTGGCTGCGCTTCCGGCTGCTCGACCACCGGGGCAGGTAGCGGGAAATCCTGCGCCGGGTCGACCACGGGGGCGGCGTCGCCAGCCGCGTTGCGGTCGCCCAGGGCGCTCATGTAGCGGGCCGTGCCGATGGTCAGGCTACCCGCGCCGGTAACACCGCCGCCGGCGATGCCGCCCTTGAGCATGGCGTCGATGACGTTGGTGGCGCTGATCTCGTACTCGGGCTTGTTGGCCTTGATGGCCAGCTCGTCCATCAACGTCTGGGTCGCTTCGGTCAGCGACTCGGTCGAGGCGCTGAAGCCGACGGCCTTGGCGGTATTACCCAGCAGCGAAGTGATGTCGGTCGCCACGGCGCCCGGCTTCAAGCCCTTGAACGCCTGGCGCATCATCACGTCGAGGCCGGCGTAGTCCAGCGCCGCCTTGCCTGCGCCGATCAGCAGCGCTTGGCCCGGCGCTTCAACGCCCTCGGCGGTGAACTGCATCTGGGTCTCGCCGGCACTCTGCATGTACATCGAGCCGAACGCACCGGCCTTGCCGGCAGCCGCAAAGGTGTCCCAGCCCGATTTGGCCAGCAGGCCGGCTTTCGATACGGCGGTCGGGCCGCCGAACGCGCGCAGCGCCGTCTTGCCCAGTGCGGCCAGACCCTGCTTGGCCATCAGCGCGGTGCCGCCCGTACCGACGGCTGCCACGGCGTCCATCGCCAACTGCGGGGAGAACTCGGCCAGCGCTTCCAGGGCGTAGATGCCCGCGTCGGCCAGACTGTCGATGTCCTCGTAGGTCGCCACGGTGGCGGGGCTCGCCATCGCTTCCCAGATGTTGCGGGCCATCCCCTCGGCACCGAACTTCTCCAGCGGATCAACACCGGTCAGCTGACCCAGCGCGTTGGCGAAGCCGTAAAAGGTGCCCTGCATGTTGTCGACGCCGCGGTCCCAGCCGCGGTCGAGCACGTCGCGGGTGTCGCGCGGGTCCTGGGCGATAGCGTCCTGCGCCAGGTCCATGCGCGCCGCGCCGCCCTGGATGTACTGGTCGATCAGCTTGAGACGCTCGCCCCGGGCCTGCTCGGCCAGATACTGGAAGCCCGCGTCCTGCTCGATGCCCTGCTTGGGCTGGCCCAGCAGATCACGGGCATGGCCGGCGGTCGAACTGACGCCGTTGGCCATTTCGCCCGACATTGCGGTGCCGAAGCCGGCGTTAACCAGCGCCTGGCCGAGTGTGTTGTTGTCCTGGTCGGCGAACTGTCGGACCTCGCGGCCGTATTTGTCCTCCGTCACCTTGTCGGTAGGCCGATAGCCGCTAAGGGTTGCCAGGGTGGATGCGTCACGGGCGAAGTGCCCATTGCCGGTCTTCATTTCCGACGCGTTCACGCCGGCCAGACGGGTGCCATTGCCGTGTTCATCGTATGTGGTATCGCCGTCGTGCCAGTAGAGATTGTCGTCAGACATGGAAAAGCCTCGCGCTTGGATGGCCCAATTATACGGGCGCGCGAGGCTTTTTATTAGCAGTGCTGATGGTTTACTGCATGCGCAGCATCCCCGATAGCGTGGCCGTGTCCTTACTTGGGTTGGCAGCCTTCTCCTTGCCGATCTGCACAGCCTCGGCATGCACCTCGGCGACGTCACGGCCAGCGTTCTGCGGTGCCGCCAGGTACTCGGTGTAGGCGCCCAGGTCCGCGCCGGCGGCACGGGCTTCGAGCATGAACACCGGGTCGGCGGCGACGCCGGTCTTGGCCATGTGGTTGGCCACGTCGTACAGCGCCGCTTCGTACTGGCGGCTGCCGCCGATCTTGCGCTGGACTTCCGCCGGCATGGCGTTGAGCAGCGTGCGGAACTCGGCCGCCGATACCTTCGGCGCAGGCTCCCCTTTGCGTGGCTTGAAGACGTTGTCCTTGACCACGTTCTCGACCACCTGGCCGAAGCCCTCGTCTGCCGCCTTGATCGCCTTCGCCTGCGTCTCGGGGTATTTCAGCGCGCTCGACAGGGTATTGGCGGCGTACTGATCAGCGTGCAGGCGCGCCTGCGAGTTGATCGTCCCGGCGAACTGGTCACGCTGCGCGCCGAAGGTGCTCGGCACCTCCGACAGGCGACCGGACAGATTACCCAGCGTCGCGCGGCCCTGCTCCAACTGCTTGCTGAGGGTGGCGATCTCCTGATCAAGCTCCGCGATACGCGAATTGGTGCGCGGCACGCCCGCCCCGCCACCGATGCCGCCAGCCAGTGCTGACGTCGACACGACATTGGGCTGCTTGTCGCGTTCGGCCTGCAAGGTAGCCAGCCGCTGCTCGCTGGCAGCCACCGCCTTCTCCTGCTCGGCCAGAGCACTGCTGAGCGAGGCAGTTGTCTCCTGCTCCACGGCCTGGCTCTGGGCGGCGTAGCCTGCGATCTGGTCACGAGCCAACGCTGCCGAGCGCTGGGCACCCCGGAAGTTGGGGTCGGCGATCTGGCGCAACTGCCCCACATTCACCAGCACATAGGGGTCGTTCGGGTCGTCGGTGCCATTCTCCGAGAGAATGCCGCCACCAGCCTTGATCGCTTTGCCGGCGGCATCGGTGCCCGCAACGCGCAGCGCGAGGCCTTTGGGAGTCGGCACGAGCTGGGCGCCGGTGTACCCCTCCACCCGCTGTGGGTCGAGCAGCCCGCGTGCGGCCGCGACATCGAGCATGGCCTTGATCACCTGCGGATTCTTGTTGGCCGCGTCGGCATAGGCCGCGTCGTCGGTGATGTACTGGCCATCGCTGTCGATCAGCGAGGCCGAAAACATCTTCTCGGCGTTGTCCAGGGCGCGGACGCGCTCGTCCTCGCCCACCTGGTAATCGAACTTGCTCTGGTTCAGGCGCTGACCGGCCTCGGCCACGGCGGCTTGGCGGCCATAGATGTTGCGCATGCCTTTTTGGTGTTCGACGTTATCCGCGTGTTTGATACCCTCGAACTCGAAGTTGCTTTCCCACTGCTGGTTGGCGGTGCTGAACTTCTCGCGGTCGAACTCGTAGGTGCGATCCACCTCCATGTCGCGGCGCGAATCACGGCGATTGCGGTACTGCTCCTCACGCTTGTAGCGCTCCTCGTTCTGGATCGTCTTGTAGAACTCCAGACCGCTGGACAGGCCGTTGTTGAAGCCCCGCAGGAGGCCGCCGACTGCATCGTTACTCATTGGGGATTCCTCAGATCATGGCCGCGGCGATGGTGGCGGCTGTTGCCACGCCGGTGGCGACGTTGGATTGGCGCGCCGCGTCTTTCTGCTGCTTGTAAGCGCTGCTGTTGGCCAGGTTGGTGTTGGCCCGTTGCGTCTCGCTGCCGGCGGCGCTGGTCCAGTTGCCCAGTGCCTGCTGGCGGATGATCTGCCCGGTATTCATCAGCCCGGCCAAGGTCTGCTCGCGGTTGTCGCGGTCGGCCAGATAAGCGTTGTTGCCAGCGCTCAATGTGCCCAACGCACCGGACAGGCTGTTCTGGCGGCTCTCGCCTACGGCCTGGGCATCGGTAACGGTCGTGCCGTAGCGCTCACGCATGCGCGCGAGGCTCTCACGGGCGCGGATGGCATCGCCCTGAGCGGCGTCCATCGACTTGCCGACAGTCGAGTTGTTGAGTGAGTCGATGACCTGCCCTTCGACAGGGCGGAAGTCCTGGAGGTAACGGTTGAACTCGTCGCGGGAAATGCGCGCGAGCTGGTCAGCAAGAGGTGTCTGGCTCATGGCTTAGAATCCGTGTGCGCCGCGGTAGTTGGTGCCCGCGCTGATCATGGTCTGCTGGCGGGTGGCCTCCGACAGGGCCTTCTGCTGAGTGAGCTGCTTCTGGCGCATCTGCGGCAGCTTGTAACCGGCATACATGCCGGCGGCCTGCCCGACTGCGGCCATGGTCATCGCGCGGCCCGCTGCTTTGGTTTTGGCCTCCTCCAGCTTGAGCTGCTCGGTCTGCATCAAACTGTCGTTCTGCATGCGCGAGGACTCAGTCAGCGAACGGGTGGCATCGGCGGTTGCACCGAGGCCGACTTTCAGCGCGTTGAGCTTGCCGTCAGCGCTCAGGCGCTGGCCCTCAGCCATACCCGCCACGCGACCCAGCGAAGTGCCGCTGGACAACGCAGCGGTGTCCAGTGGCGATCCGGCAGCAGCTGCGACCTGGAGCGTGTCGGTCATGCCCCGCGCGCCGGCCGTGCCCGCTTGCCCCGACAGACGCGGCGAGTAGTCGCGGCCAGCCTCATCGGCGTACTGCTTCTCAAGTGGCGCGTATGTCGAGCGGTAATAGTCGATCTGGTCCTTGGCAACCTGAGCCTGGATTTTCTCGCCTTCGGACGCTTTCACTTCCTTCGGCTTGCTTCCGCCACTGCTCATAGGGTCACCTTCTTCGTGTAAGTCATTTCCGCCAGCTCATAGCCCAGCTTCGCCGCCGCGCGGAACCAGCCACGTCGTTGCGTGGCAAACTTCAAATGGGTCTTGCCCTGCTCTGCTGCACGCAGCTCGCACTCACGCAGGCCTGTGGCAACCACCTCGGGTGAAGCGCCTGGGCGCGCATAGGCCAGCCAGACGTGCAACGCCGGCTCCTTGGCCGGCGTCTCGGATGGGTAGATCACGACCATGCCGACAGGCTCGCGGTCCACGACCAGGAGCATCTGCGCCTCGCCGCGCATCAGCGCGCCATAGACGTCGGGTGCAAAATGCAGGCGCCCTTCACGCTGCGTCAGGCGTTCACACGCCTCGTCAAGCAGCCAGTAGTGCTCACGCAGCGCCCGGGCCGTGTCGATCAACACGCACTCCATCAGATGCCCCCGTAACGGACTTTACGTGCCACCGGCGCCTGCGACGCCTCAGCCTCGCGGCGCGCTTCGTGCTGTGCAGCCGCCGCCATCCCAGCGTAAGCGCCGGCCGCCTGTAGATCGCCCCAGGCCACGTTTGGCATCGCCAGCAGCTTGGTCAGGGCGCCATAGAGGATGCCGTCGCGGTGAGCGGCAAGCAGCTCATCGGGCAGGTCGTTGAGTGCATTGGTCGGCACGAGTGCGACATGGGCCACAAGGCCGTTGCGGATGTAGTTCTGCTCGGGGGTCGCGTCCAGTTGGAGCTCGCGGCCGGACGAAAGCACTGCATAGCCGCGCGGAACGCCGGCGCCTGCGTGCAGGTTGCGCTCAGACACAGCTTTAAGCACCTCGCCGTCGAGCTTGGCCCAGAACAGCCGCGCCATGCGCGTATTCGCCGGCAACTCCAGCTCCACCAGCGTGCGCCCGCGAATGACGGCGGATGTCTCCGTGGTGTGCCGCCACGCTTTGGTGGCCCCGTAAAAGTCAGTCGCGGCCGAGCGCAACAGGCGCTCGACCAGCGGCTCGGGGCAGCCGGGCGCTGCGATCAGCGCCTCGACCAGCAGTTCCTGGACGTAGTTGGCCATGCTTACTCGCTCCGCGCCGTCTGGGTGGCCGCCGACGCGCCGATGGACGCAGCGAAGTAGCCGTAGTGGGTTTCCGCCCGCTCGGCGTTGCGCGCGTGGTCGGCGTCTTTGCTGAACGCGCGGTAGAGCATGTAATCGAGTAGCGGGTTGGCGTAGATGTCCTTCACCCCGATAGGCTCGTCGACACTGGTGGCGTCCTCGGGCAGCACCGCAATGAGCGCCTCGACCGTGCCCTGGCCGTCATTACCGGGGAACACCAGGAAGGCCGACGGTTCATCCAGGTCATAGGCGTAGTGCTTGGCCTCGCGGGCAAATGGGAACGCCGTCGGGCTCTGCCAGTTCGGGTGTATCGCCTCCAACACACGGCGGTCCACCGGGGTGACTGCCCGGGTGCGTTGCGCCGAAGCGTTGAGGTTGCAGTCGACTCGCAGGAGCTGAAAAGCCTGAGCCGGCACAGCCTGAAGGGTGCCACGCACCAAAGACACGGTCGCCCGGCGGGAAAACTCGTGAGGCTTGACCATGGCCAGCTCGCGCCGGCCGTCGTTGAACCAATCCAGCAATTCAGGCGCATCCCAGCGGGTGCCCGTAGCGTCCTGAAGGACGGTCTGGGCACGGCGGACCAACCCGCTGATTTGCACCGGCATGGATTACGCCTCGCCTTTGATCTGCGCCCATGCAATGTCGCGCACGGCGTCGGTTACGTTCTTGCCGACCTTCTTCTTGAGTGCGTTGAGCTTGGGCTCACCGGTGGCGCCGAACGCGCCGGTGTCGCCTGCTTCCATCAGCGCGCGGATTGCCGCGACGACCTCATCGGGAGTTGCACCCAGGTCAGGTTTTGGGGCCTCGGTGACGGCTTCGCCTTCCACGGGCTTGACGCCCTTGGTCAGCGCGACGTTCACCAGGGCCGCTGGAATCGGTGCTGCCACACCCGCTGTCATGCGCACGGACTTGCCGTTAGCGACGATCATCTGGGTGATGGGAGACAGAAAAAGCTGCATGGATCGCTTCCTTCAAAAAGGGGTGGCCCGAAGGCCACCCAAGATTCCCACCGAAATTAGCCGAACACGCTCATGGCGGTGTCGACAGTGATCACGCCGAAGTCTTCCTTGGTGTTGTAGCTCGACGGGTTGCCCTTGAACTGCGGCTTGAGGAAGCCGACCATCTTGGCAATCGAGATACCCAGCTGGTTCTCGTAGTCGAAGTCCTTCTCGACCCACTCGGCAGTGCCGATGTCAGCCATGCCCAGGGCCTGAGCACCGCAGAGCAGCGCACGTTGGCCAGTGTCATTGCCCGATACACCGAAACGCTTACCCGCCACGAAGTCGCCAGTCGCCACGCTGCCGGTCGACTTGGCCGCCGCACGGTTGTCGTAGACGTGGTCGAACTCCTGAACCAGCAGACCGTCGACCATGACCGCGTCGGCGCCGCTGAACAGCGAGTTGGACTCGCCGCGCACGCCGGCGTGGCGGACGTTAGCGATGAAGTCCGGGTCCAGACGCAGATCGGCCATGCCCATCGGGGTCACGAACACGTTGTACAGGTCCTGACCGCCAGCCTTGATCGGGCGAATCTTGCTGTCCTTGGCAGCCGCTTTCAGCTGGACCAGGGTCTTGTAGGTCATCGGGACCAGGGTGCCGTCGGCCGCGTTGTCACCGGTGCCGCGAGTCAGGCCGTTGCTGTTCAGGTAGAAGCAGCGGTTGGCGGTCGGCGCAACGGTGGCGGGGTCCGGGGCGAACTCCAGGTCGGCGAAGACGGTGGACGCACGAACCGAGCCGTCGGTGTTCAGGGTGTACGGCAGCGAGGACAGCGTCAGGAACGCCAGCTGGTCCAGACGGTCGGCAACCCAGTAGCCCAGCGCGTCCTTGGAGGCGTTACGGAAGTTGACGATGGACTTCTGGTCGGCCATACGACCGGCGAGACGGTTGGCGTGACGCAGCTGGTCGATCTGGATCACGGTGTCGAAGGCGTTCAGCGCTTCTTCGTTGTCCTCCAGTCGGCTATCCCCGACCACACCATCGCCGAGCAGGTCGGCGAGCAGGGTCATCACCGCGCGGGTGCCCTTCTTCGACTTGGTCAGGTCGGTGATCTGCTGAATCATCGCGTTCGGGCCTTTGCCCATGAACTTGGTGATGAAGGCGTTGTTGCGGGCGTGGTGCCAGAAGGCCAGGGACCAGGCCGTTTTTTGTTCGTCGGTCAAAGCCGCGAAGTTGGTAAGTGCCATTTGTTGCTCCTGCTAGCCGCACGGTCTGCGCGGCACAAAAAGGGGTTTTTTGTGTGCCTGCGCCCGTGTCGTGGGAGCCAAACGAAGGTAGATGCGCGGTAGGGGGCGACCCGCCCCGGCTATCGTGGGGGCTTACGACTTGCGCCTATATTAGCACTGCTGATACTCAAGAAAAAGCCCCGGCTTGCGGGGCTTCCTCATTTGCTTACAGGGAGTTGCCGAGCAATCGCTCGCGCACCGATTCCGGCAGCGCCATGAACTCCTCAACGCTCGCGCTGCGGATGTCAAACGCCACATCGTCGCCCTTGTCGGAGCGACCGCCCAGCGGCGGGGCGGCGCGGGTGGCCTTCTCGATCTTGGCGCGCGACTTGGCTGCCTGCTCGGTCTTGGCCGCCTCACGGCGGGCGTCAGGGGCAGCAGCAGCCGGGGGCGCGGTGCGGTCCTCCAGATCGTGCAGCTTGGCGACCGACTCAGCCGCTTTGCGGGTCGCCTCGGCCAGCGTGTAGCCACGGGCCATGTATGAGCGTTGCAGGTCAACCGACTCGGCTGCCAGCTCCTCGTCGAAGGCCTCGCCGTTCTCGTCCAGCTCGGGGAAGCGGTTGTACACCTCCTTGAGGGTGGCCTTGAACTCGATGCGCTCCTCGACCTGGGCCGCCAGATCGACCTCGCCCGGAGCCTGCGGGGCTTGCGCCTCGGGCTTGTGGGCAATGGCCGCCATCAGCTCGGCTTGCAGCTCCGCAGCCTTGGCGGTGTCGCCAGCGACCAGCGCCTCGTTGGCCTCGGCCATCTTGGCCTTGATCTCATCAGCAGAGATCGGCTTGGGCGCAGCCGCCTCGGCTTGAGCGGCGCGCAGCTGAGCGATCTCCTCGGCCAGCTCCTGCGCACGCTGCTCGGCCGCGCGCTGCTTGCGCAGGGCCTGGTCCAGGCGCGCCTTGGGGATTACCGGCTGCTTTTTGCCTGGCTCAGGTGCTTCTGGCTCCGCCTCTGGCTCCGGTTCAGCCGCATCATCACCCTCGGCAGCGGGCTCAGCATCGGGTGCGTCGTCAGCGTCGTCGGCTGGCTCGGGCTCGTCAGCAGCGTCAGTGCCAGCATCAACCGGCTCGTCAGGTTGCGCATCGTCCTGCTCCTCGATGTCGTTGCCAAAGTCCAGGCCCTCGGGGAGCGACTCAGCCGGCTCAGCGCCTGGGTACAGATTGTCAGCCATGAATTACTCCTGCTTTTTCTTCGGTGGTTTCTTGGCCTTGTCCTTGGCTGATTTGGCCGCGCTGGCCAGCTGCACCTCGCCCTGGAACCGGGTCGTGGCGAGCTGAGCGGCGGTACGCAGCTGCTCGCCCTGAGCGCGAGCCTGGTGGGTGAGCTGGGCCAGCGCGATACGGGTCTGCAACTCCTCGCGCTTGAGCGCGATCTGCGCCTCCAGCTGGTCGCGCTTGAACTGCTGCTCGGGCGCGTCGTCGCCGCCGGCCATCTGGCTGGTCTTGGCGATGTTCAGGGCGGTGACCGACTGGAAGTTCTCGGCCTGGGCCTGGAGCTTTTGCAGCTCGGCCTGGGCGGTTGCGATGGCGATCTGCTGCTGCTGCTGCATCAGCTGGATCTCCTCCTCGCTCGGCGCAGCCAGACCCAGCAGCTTCTCGACCTCGGCGGCGATCTCGTCGCGCTCGGCAAGGTCGCTGTGGCGAATGATGACGGTGTCCGGGATCGCCAGGCCGTTCATGCGCATGTCCATGAGGGTGGCGAACTGGCCTTCCTCGTAGTTGTTGCGGCGCGGCGAGGTGCTGATGACCACGTCGTAGTCGCCCCGGGTCACGTCATTGATGACCTGTCCGGCAGCGTCGATGGCGTTGATCTGCACTTCTTCCGGGTCGGCCTGCGGGTTCGGATCGGTGGTGATCTGGATCACCCGCTCCTCGGTGTAGAAGTCCTGGATCAGCTCCAGAATCTTCTCCGCGATCAGCCGGCGGGTCAGCTCCATGTGGGTCGCCGGCACCTCCAGCTGGACCTGGCCCTGCTGGGTCTTGCGATCCAGGGCGACGCCCGAGACAGTCGCGGCCGAGAAGCCGAGCATGCCGTCGTTGACCCCGGAAATCTCGCGGATGGCGAACGCCGCCTTCTCGCTGATGCGGTCCAGGCCGGTCGGCACGGTGTTGGGCTGAATCTTCTGCGGCGGCTGGCTGCCACGGGCGTGCTCCAGGATCAGGCCCGTCTCGGCGCCGCGCTCCTCCAGCTCGTCCACGGTCATGTTGACCAGCGTGCCTTCTTCCACCATCCAGCCGCTGTTGGCCGTGGTGTTGACGATATGCAGCTCCTGGCTGCGCGTCTTGTTCAGGTACTCCTGCGGGCCGACCAGGTTCTTGACCATGCCGAAGGCCACGCCGCGGCGGAAGTACGGGAAGAACGGCACCACAGTGAAGGTCTGGTAGATCGACCAGTCGTCGAACAGCTCGATCTGATCGGCCGTCACCGTCCAGCGCACGCGCCGGCCCGGCCGCTTGTGCATGAACAGCTGCATCTTGTCGGCGAAGGCCTTGGCCTTCTTGTCACTCCAGCCGCTCGGCACCTCAGCCATGTCGCCCGTGGTCGGGTCGACGAACATGCGCTCCATGGTCCACTGGTAGTGCTGGCGTTCGATCACGCGCACAGAGCGGATGTCGCGCATGTCGGCCGCCGCGTCGTAGACATAGGACTGCCCGCTGGTGGTGGCCTGGCCGAAGGTGTTGTCCTCGAACTTCACGCTGTCATAGCGCATGTGCTCGCCGCTCTGCACGTGCGAGCGGATGCTGGTGACCTTGTCCTTGCCGTACTTGCCCTCGATCTCGTCGAGCGACATCCAGCGGGTGACGATCACCTCGTTCCAGGTGTTCGGGTCGTATTCCTTGGCATCCGGGTCCAGGACCACGGAAATCGGGTCGAGCGAGGTGATCTTCACCTCACCCTGCATGTGGTTGTCGAAGTCCATGCGGATGTCGAAGTAGCCGCGGTCCTGGATCAGGCCGTCGGCCGCCACCTGCATTTCGACGTACTTGAAGCGGTTGGCGTGCAGGATCTGCATGGTCAGCTTGTTGAGCACCCCGGCCACTTCGCGCGAGGCGTTGCGGCGAGGCTTGAAGGCCACCTGTAGATCACGGCGGATGTGCTCGCCAAGGGCAGTGTTGATCACCGCCAGGATCATGTTGAAGGTCAGCGCAGGCCGACCCTCCTGCTCCAGTTTGGCCTTGGCGGCTTCATCCCACTGTCCTTCGCCGGTGTACATGCCGTTGAGCTTCGCAGCCGTCTCGATGTACTTGGTGTGGCCGTTGTCGCGCGCACGAACGTAGCGCGCGTGGTTGGTCTTGGCGGTGGTCTTTGGATCAGAAGTCGCCACTGGCGGTTCCTCAAATATCAGCAGTGCTTATATTAACACGCAGCGGCATGTAACTGCTGCTTCAACGCGTACACCATCAGCGGCCAGACCTTCGCCACCGCATTCTGTCGAGCAATCTTGCGGCCCAGCTCAGCGTCGAAGTTTTCGGGGCTCGCGCAGGCCGACTCGCCGGTGACGGTGGAGCCGTTCTGGAGTACCAGGACGCAGAAAGTCAGCAGGGCCAATGGCGCTAGGTCTTCACAATCCGCCGTGGGCCGCTCTTTGCCCGAGTAGTCCCCGGCCGCCAAGGCGCCGGCGCGGCCGTTGTATGCCGTAAAGTAGTGCTCGCTGGCGATGTTCGCCTCGATATCAGCAGGCGTGACGCGCGGTGCAGTCAGGCCTTTGGCCTGGATTTCCTGTTCAATTGCCTTGTCGTTCATGTGTCGCCCCTATGAGGTCATGTGGTTCTTGCGGCGGCCCGCGGTGCCACGGGCCAGTTTGTCCAGCTTGTCTTTCCAGCTCTTTTTGGGCTTGGGCAGCTGCTCGCGCGGACGGACCAGCAGTGAGAGCATCTGGCCGATCCACGCCATGGCGTCGACGCCGTCGTCATGCACGCCATTGGGGAAGCGCATCATTTCCGCCACCAGCTGCGCCGTGGCGTTGCAGTGCTTGCGGAAGAAGACCAGGCCCTGCTGCATGCGGCCCTGGATCGAGCGTGCCCGGGCGATCTTGTCGCGTTTGCCGGGGTTCAACTCCTCGATGTAGAAGCTGGTCAGCCGCTCCTCGCGGATGCGCTTCTCCAGGAACGGGCGCAGGGTCATTTCGATGTGGCCGCGCTCGATGCCGGTGATGGCCGAGCGCCAGGTCTTGTAGACCTGGAGGATGCGGTCGGTGAGCTCTAGCGGACCCCAGTGACCGCGCTGAATGTCCACCACGAATGTACGATCATGCTTATCGACACCCACAGTAATGCCCACGGAATAGTCGTTCTGCTCTTTCTCACCGATTGCCAGGTCCCAGGCCGTGTAGAAGTTCAGCTCCGAGTAGTCCGGGATGTCCTGCGCCCCGTACCACTGGAACATGGACTTGTTGAAGTAGTCGCCCTCATCGGGTGTCGGGTTCTGCTGGTACAGCGCCTGCCAGTCACGCGGCCCCACGGCGCGCTTGATGCGCTCCAGGGCCTCGATGTCGTAGCGCTCGGCATGCAGCGGGTCGCCCGCCTTACGGAACAGCTCGTCGTGGACCGCCTGGGCCGGGTACTCGACCACCACCCACTCGTCGCCCTCACCCTCGGCCTGCTTGCGCAGCAGGCGCCCGGCCAGGTCGTCGTCGTGCCAGCGGGTCAGGATGACCAGCACCCCGCCGCCGGGGGCCAGACGGGTGTAGGCCGTTGAGGTGTACCAGTCCCAGACCGCCTCGCGGCTGGTCGCGGACTCCGCGTCCGCCCGGTTCTTGACCGGGTCGTCGATTACCAGGACGTGGGCACCCTTACCCGTGATGGGGCCACCGACGCCCGCTGCCGAGTAGCCGCCGCCCTTGGTCGTGAGCCACTGCTCGACCGACTGGCTGTCCTTGTTGACCCCACACTCGGGGAAGACGGCGCCGAACGCCGGGTCCTTGACCACGTCGCGTACTTTGCGCGAGAAGCCGTTGGCCAGGTCGGAACCGTAGGAACAGCCAATGAACTCGTGATCCGGGTAGCGCCCCAGGTGCCATGCGGGGAACGATCGGCTGCCGATCTCGGACTTTCCGTGTCGCGGCGGCATGAAAATCATCAGCCGCGGCGATTCTCGCGCCGCAACAGCGGCAGAAAACCATTCGAGCTTGTCGCATATGTCCTTGTGGACCCAGCCGGGCTCGTACTTGTCGTTGAAGCGCAGGATGAAGGGCAACAGATGGGTCTTGGCCAGCTCGCGCCGCGCCATTTCCTGCTTGGCGGCCTCGGCGGCGTCCAATTCGCCGTTTTCAGCCTCTTTTGCCTGCTTGCGGGCCTCAATCTTGGCCAGCGCCTTGGCCTTGTTGGCCTGAATGCGCAGGTGCTCGCGTCGTTTGGCCTTCAACGGGTCGTCGGCAAGCCCTTCGACGCGCGTTTTCAGGCTGTCGGGCACCTGCTGCTGGGCCTGTGACTGGGCGCAATAGACGCAAAAACCGAGGTTGTTGAACAGTGTGGCGGGGTGATCCCTCTCGCACTTGGAGCAGCGCCGCGTTTCGAGCGGCTTGGTGCGGTTGGAGATCACTCGACCTCCTCAAATTCACCCTCAATGGGTCCCGGGGCGAGCGAATCGACGCCGAGGCCCGCCAGACGCATGAGTTCGGCCACCGGAAGGTCGGCCAATTGCCGCGCGGTGACCGTTTTGGGCGTTTCCACGACCGGCGCATCGCTCAGGCGATGCAGTTTCACCAGCGAATCGGTCGCCCGGACCATTTCCATGGCGGTGCCGGCACTGTGGTAGGCCTTCATGTACATCATGTGGGCCTGCTCGACCCCGAAACGCACGCGCGGCAGCGAGTGGCGCTCCATTTCCCCCTCGTAGTGCTCGCGGTAGCGCACGATGTCCGGGTCTTTCTCCCACTTGCCGCCGGTGGCCGCCGAGCAGCCCGCCTCTTTCGCGCTGGCGGTGATGTTCAGGCCCGAAACGCGGGCGGCGACATACACCTTCTGCTGGCTGGTGAGGCGAGGAAGGTCGTGGAGTCCGAGGCGTTCGTCCGCATCCATGGTCGCCAGCTGGGTGTCGAGGTCGACGAGTGGCTTCATGGGTGAAGATATTAGCACTGCTGATAATCACTGGCAAAAGAAAGGCCCCGAAGGGCCTTGGGTCACTGGCATCCGGGCGTCTGGGGGAAGGCCAGGCACTGATTGCGCATCAGCTCGGGGTAGTAGCCGCCCTCCGCCGCCGGCGTTGGCTGCGGGCGCTGCTGGCGTTCGATCTGGTCCAGGCGGCGCATCACCTCGGCGTGCTGGTCCGCCTGCTCCTGGTCGCGGTTCATCTGCTCCAGGTGCAGCTGCTGCGCCTCGATCCGCTGGCTCAGCTCGCGGTGGCCGTAGGGATCGGCAGCCAGCGCGGCCGGGGCGAGGAACAGGGCGAGCAGCAGGGGTTTCGCGTCCATGGAAAAGGTCCTGGTGGAAATTTTTGCAGAAATTTTTGGGGTTTCGATCTGGGGGAATTGTGAGCTGGCGAAGGGCCAGTGTCGAGGGGCGAAAGTCGATTGATTTTGGACACGGGTCGCGGGTGGCAGGGGGGTATGGGGTCGCTGGTTCAGGGACTCCCGGTTTGGATTCGGCTTCCTGGTTCGGCCGCTTCCAAATTCAAACCCAAGGAACCTTGTTTTAACCCCCCCGGGGGGTATGGAGGCAACACATGCTCGTATCACACGCCATCTTCGTCGCACTCACCATCGTCATGGTCTGCGCGCCGCTTGTCACCGCTGCCTACCTGTGGGCCGAGCGCCCGCAAGGCCGCGTCAACAAGGCACGCAACAAGGGCTATGGCCTCAAGGCATCACTGCTCGTGCTGGCATGTGCAGTCGTGGCTTCGCCCTTCGCCTACATCACCACCAGCTACCTGATCTGAGGAGAGACACCATGTCCTACATCACTCGTGAGCCGCTGCTCGCCATCGCTGCTGCCAACGCGCTCGAAGCACAGGGCTACATCGTGTGCATGACAGCGCACGGCTCGCTGCTCATCGTCACCGCTACCCAGATCGAGCGGGTAGCAGCATGAGCATCGAGGCACTGGCCATGCAGGTCATGGCAATCGTGGCAATCGCCCTGCTACTGGGATCAGTAGTCGAGCGTGCAAAGAAAAAGCCCACTCACGGCGGCAACCGTGAGCAGGCCACTCGTAATACCCAACCCAACGCCAATTGAGAAAGGAACTACACCATGAAAACTATCAGCATCCAGAACATCCTGTCCACCGCTCGCGGCACTGACGTCCTGCTGCCTGTCATCACCGGCCAGCAGACCCCGATGGAGTGGGCACAGGCCATCGCCAAGGACAGCGTCACCACCAAGAACGGGCGCGAGATCAGCGCGGCTCGCTCGGCGCTCAACGGCGCGCAGTTTGCGATGACCAACGTGGCCATGGCGCTGCGCTCGGCCACCGAGTTGGGTGTGCTGCCCTACACCAAGGCCAGCAAGACACTGACCGACACCTACAACCTGCTGGACGCGCTGCGGGTCGCCTTCGCCGGCGTGCGCAACGAGGCGCACCGCGAGCTGACCATCGCGGAGGTCACGCTGGCGGTCAAGGACGGCGTGTTCGATGGCGTGCAGAGCCAGCAGGACAACGAGCCCTACACCGAGCAGGAGCTGCTCGACATGGGCCTGGGCTGGGAGGAAATCCAGGAGGTCCTGGAGCACCAGGAGCGCAGCGCGTCGCTCAGCCAGTCGCACCTGATGGACAGCGATGGCAGCTGGTCGGAGAGCGAGGGTGAGTACGTCACCACGGTCCACACCGCCAGCCAGCTGTGGGACATGGAGCTCAAGGACATCAAGTATGCCGAGAGCTCGGCCGCAGCTGTGGCGCTGATCGGGATGCAGTGGCCAACCCACAACCCGATGTGGGACGCCCTGCTGGATCGCCTCGCCGACTCCTGGGAGGCCAGCATCGAGTACGCCGATGACAAGGAGGCCGCAGCAGCCAAGGTGGCTCGCCGCGAAGCTGTGGTCGATGACCTGCACGCCAAGCCGATGATGGCCCGCTGGGTGATCAACCACCTGACCCGTCGCGTGTTCCGTGACATGGAGGCGCTGAAACTCAAGGCCGAGGACGTGCATACCCGGCTGGATTGGGTGGAGCGCCAGGCCATGAACGAGGAGCGCTACGGCGTGCCGGCCAACGTCACCCGCATGGGCACTGGCGAGGTAGCCGAGTACGAGCGCAAGGCCTTCCTGTTCTACCTGGAACTGAGCGAGGCCGAGACAGCGCGTGGTCAGGAGCACGACACGCAGGCCGAGCGTGATCGCAGCTGGGCCATCGCCCAGCTCGAAGCCATCGAGGGGCTGATCGCCAAGTTGCAGCCGCTGTACCAGGAGCTGCGTCAGATGGACCTGAACCTGGCCAAGCTGTGGGAGCTGTTCACCGACGGCGAGCGCCCGGCCCAGCCGCCGATCTACTGGAACATGGAGCGCGCGTTCCTGGCCGGTGAGGAGCAGGCCGCACGTGACGCGATCCGCATCGAGGCTGCCATGGCCAAGCAGAAGGCCCGCGAGGCCGAAGGTGACGCGCTGGTGAAAGCCGCTGCCCTTGTCCAGGAAATGCTGGGCCTGTAACAACCAACCAACCACACCATGCCGCCCGGGGTTCGCCCCGGGCATCTGGAGGTCACCGTGAAAATGTCCGAACGCCGTGCAGCAGCTGCTGCACGCATCCAAGCCCTGGCCGCACAGGCCGCCCCTGCCCTACCTGCCCATGTCACCTACCTGGGTGAGCGCAACGGCAAGCCGCACTACCGCGTGATGCCCGTCATCGAGCGCACGCCGACTGCCGCCGACCACTACGCCCTGTGGGCCGAGTCCAAGGCCGAGCAGCATAAGGTCGGCGGCATCTGCCCGCACTGCCAGGGCACAGGCCGCTACTTCCTGTACACCAAGCCGGGCAACAACAAGTGCTACCGCTGCAACGGCAAGGGCAAGCTCGATACCAAGGACATGGCGTTCCTCAACCGCCGGCTGGGAGGCAAAGGCCCTGTCTGCTGGGTCGTGAGCGCTGCCGCTGCGTGAGTGCGGAGTAACCCTGCCGAGTAACTGCTGAGCGTCTGCGTCAGCACAGCCGTCTGCGTCAGCGTCGAGCTCTGCGTCTGCGTCGGGCGTCGTGTTATGTGGCTTCATCAGATGTGAGGTGTCTGGATATGTCCAGTAGCTTGACATGCGACGAAGGATGACACGGTGTGTGGGTGTCCCAGGTCACGAGTCACGAGTCACGAGTCACGAGTCGAGTGTCACGAGTCGAGTGTCACGGGAACCTAGTCAATCAACCAAGGAGAATGGATCATGTTCACAGTAGTCGCAGGCAAGTACGAGGCGGACGGGGAACGCAACTACAAGTACATCGAGTCCTTTGACACTCGGCAGGAGGCAGAGGAAGCCTTGGCCCGGGTCGCGGGTTACCCGTTCAGTGAGCTGGAAGTGGACCCCGCGGCACTGCTACAGGAAGCATTGGATCGCGCCAAGAAGCTCGTGAGCCGGGTCAATCAGCGCATCGACTGGCACCGCTGCGGCAAGGATTACGCGGCCCTCAACACGCTGATCCATGACATGCAGCAGGTGCTGGATGCCGAGGAGCCCGGGTTCTAGGGCATGGTACACTCGGCGTTCGAACGCAGCACCTAGGCCCCCTGGCGCTCGTCACAGGCCCATTGCCAGGGGTCGAGGGTCACGTGTAGCGGGTGGATCGGCCCTTGGCCCCCCAATCCGGCCCTCGCCACAGGAAACGGATCACTTATATAAGAATCCGGGGCCATTCTCCAGAGCCCAGTATCCATGCGGCCTACAGCCCGATCTGATGGCACTGGGGGCAGGTGGCACCATTGTTTCGGTATAACCAGAGAAAACACTATTTACAGTGATACTGGCACTGAAACACGGTAGTGCGGCTGGCCACTGCCACGTACAAGGCAAAGCATGTAATTGTGTTTCTTATGGTTAAGTTACTTTTTACTTACCTATAACACTACTGCCATCAATATAGGCTACAGGCCCCGAAACACGGGCCTTTCGTCTCGGGCCACTTGTATAAAGCCGCTCGCCACCGTCTGCCACCGTCTGCCCCTACTGCCACCACCATTCGGCTAGAGCCCTAGTGCCACGGGGCTTTCAGCGATTTACACACATCAACATTGTAAAGTATCAGCGGTGCTTATATAATCAGCACTGCTGATGACATCACCCCAGAGGCTCCCATGACCACGCCACAGATCACCCAAACCGAGCTGAAGGAGCGACTCACTTATGACCCGGAAACCGGGGCATTCGCCTGGCGCACCCAACAACGCGGCACGGTACGTCTCGACTCGGTAAACGGCTGCCCCGTTGGCACCCTGAGCAATGGCCGCATCGTCGTGGGCCTGAACGGCAAGGTCTACACCACCGCCCGCCTGGCATGGCTCTACATGTACGGCGCGCTGCCGGTCGGCAACCTGCGTCACGTGGACGGCAACCCGCTCAACGTGGCCATCAGCAACCTGCAATTGGCCAACGGCAATGCACTGCCAAGAAAGCCGCGCACCAAACCCGAGAATCGGGCGCACACCCCCTACATCTGCAAAGCCGATGGTTCGTACCACGTGCGCGGGGTCACGCTCGACAAACGCCGTGGCAAATGGGCCGCGCGACCGACCATCAGAGGCAAGCGCACGCTGCTGGGCTACTTCGCCACGGAGCAGGAGGCCGAGAAAGCCGTGGTAAAGGCATTCAAGTCAGGAGCCGACAGCCATGCCTAAGATCACCCGCGAGCAGGCCGAGGCTATCGTCGCGGCCCACGCCGCCGGCGAGCAGATGACCGCGCTGGCCGACGCGTGGGGCGTCAAACGTCACGCGATCTACAACGCGCTGCGTCGGTACAAGCTGCAACTCCAGGGCAAGGAGGACCACATCGCCCTCCAGCAGGTATCCGCAACACCCCCCGAGCTGTACGCCTATCGCGCCGGTGTCAGCTACAACAGCCTGCGGGTGAAAGCCCACAACCGTGGCGAGCGCCTCGCGGTAACCGGCAACCTTGAACGCAAGGCCTACTGGGCCAAGCTGCTTGAGTCCTTCGATGGGCTCAACCTGCGTGCGTTTTGCCGCGGTGCCGACGTGCCCGTGGTAATGACCGCGTATTGGTATCACCGCATCGAGAAACCCAAACAGGCGCTGCTGTGGGGGATGGCCCAGGTAATCGAAGTGGACCCCGAGGCCTTCGAAAACGCGCCGAAAAAGCATGACCCTGATGCCCTGTTCGCCATCGGCATGGGCAGCAGGATCAGGACCTTGTCGCCCTCGGCCGCAGGTCAAATCTACCGCGACAACGCTCCCGCTCGCCCCTAGATATCAGCCCTGTTAATCAGCAAGGATTCTGCTATGTGTGCGCTTCAGAACTTAACGCCTCACCCGATCACCCTGTACTCGCCCAACGGCATGCAGGAAATCCCGCCCAGTGGCCAATTGGCCCGCATCCGTTCCAGCAGCCAGCAGGTCGGTGAAGCTGGCGGCGTGCCGATCATCCGCCCGGTCTTCGACGAGATCAGCGGGCTACCTGACCCGGCTCCCGACACCCTCTACATCGTGTCCTCCGTGGTGCTCACCGCCGCCCGTGCCAATGGCATCGAGCGCGACGACCTGATCGCCCCCGGCACGAGCCCCAACGACAGCGCCGTGCGCGACCCGTCGAGCGGCAAGGTCATCGGCATCACCCGCTTCGTGTGCAACTGAAGCGGGCGCCACCGTTCAACCAGCAACCAAGGACCAAACAACATGAGCCTCGCACCCCAGCTCCTGCCGGAGATCAAGCCGTCCTATAACGCAGCCGTCCCGCTGCGCAAGGGTGACCGCTTGCTCCGTGCCAAAGGCAGCGCCTATTTCTTTCGCTACACCACCGCGCCGACCAGCAAATCGCTGAGCGGCATCACCGAGCACACCCAGGTCATCGGCGCCCTGTCCCGCCTCGATGCCGACTGCCTGCTCAACAAATCCATCCGCAAGGCGGGCCGCTACCTGCACGCCGTGCTTGAAGTGACGAGGCTGCGCTGATGAGTACCCATAGCCCCGCCCCTTGGCGCTATTGCCCGAAAACCGGGCAGATCGTCGACGCCAACAACCGCCAGATCGCACGCGTCTGGAACACCTCCAACCGCGGGCGTGACCACGCCAACGGTGAACTGATCGCCGCTGCGCCGATATGGCACCAAGTATTTGGCCACCTTGGCACGCCTGATGAAGCGGGTAACGCCATCAGCGCAGCCCGTGACGAGCTCGAAGCGGCCCTCGCCAAGTGCGTCGCCTCGCTCGACCAACTGCTGCCGTATCTGGCCAAGGTGCCAGCGGACGTTGGGCTGCTGAACGAGGCGCTGATGGCAGCGCGGCCATTGCTGGACGACACGCAGCTCAAGCCCCTGAACCTCGACGCCCCGTTCATCCTCGCCTACGAGCTAAAGGACAACCCCGGCTTCGAGTACGAGCGCCACGCAGCCGACCTCAACGACGCCCGTGACCATCTGCAAGGCAAAAGCGACATGGTCGTGTGGGCCAACCTGTTCGACATCCACGGCAACGTCGTGGCCGACACGGGGGACTTGGTATGAGCCCCTCCGGTTTCGATTACGTGGCCCCCCCCATCCTAGCGTTCATCTTCGGCGCTGGCTGGGGCTACTACACGGCCGCCGTCAAGTGGCGCAACCGTTACTACAGGCTTCTGGAGCGCCGCCCATGACCCAGCCCCCGATCCGCCTCGGCCAGCTCAAGCGCGATGCCAAGAAGCTCAAGAAAGCGACCCCCGGCATGAAGCACCACGAGGCACTCAACGAGGTGGCCCGGTCCCATGGCTTCCGTGATTACCGCCATGCCCGGGCTGAACTGCAACCCGACGATGAAAGCGAGTATTGAATGAGCCGCGAAAGACCCAACAGCGCCAGTGACATCGACTGGGAGAACGCGCCCCGTGGCACGACCCATGCGTTTATCGGCAGCAGCAGCCACTACTGGATGAAGCTGCAAGGCGGCACCTGGTTCTATTTCAGTCCGTACACAAACGGATGGGGCATGGACAACGGCACCGACCCTGAAACAAACCGCGAGCGCTGCGTCCCTCGCCCCGAGCCCAGCTCCAACGCCCACGACCCGAAAAGCGAGGCCACGCACACACGCAATTATGACAACCGCCTGTTCAAGCCGGGTCCTGGCATAGATGCCTTGATCTGGCGGCGTGACGCACAGCGATGGGCCCCCTCACCCTACGTCACGAACACCGATCTGGACGACCCGACCAAATTCGCCCCGATCATCTACCCGACCCAAAGCACGGAGATCGTATTCACCATGACCGAAGAACAGAGCAAAGCCATCGCCCTGGACAAGCGCCCGATGAAAGTCGTCCTGATCCAGTTCCAAGACACCCCGAACGCCAAGGAATACGCCTACTGGGCGCCCGAAGGCACCAAGACCGGCGACTTCGCCGTGGTCCACCAGAACAACGTCACGGTCGCCAGCGGCTTCCCGTTCGTGGTGGTGAAGGTCACGCAGGACGAGGTGCTCGACACCAGCCGCGCGACCAAAGCGATCCTCGGCACCTTCGACGAGTCCTTCGCGCTGCATGTCCAGGCCCGCATCGAGCACATGACCCGCGTCAAGGCCAAGCTGGCCCAGAAGAAGAAGGCGTTCGAGGAGTCGGCCTTCTACGAGATGCTGGCCAAGTCCGACCCGGAAGCCGCGGCCCTGCTGGATGAGCTCAAGCAGTTCAACCTGTAACTCAGCCCTCTCCGTTCGCCCGCAGGTATCAGCGCTGCTGATACCTGCCAAGGAGCAATCAACCAATGACCCAGTTCATCCGCCTCACCCTCAAAGACGGCCGCCCGATCCTGGTCAACGTGGCCCAGATCCAGGACCTGATGCCGGGCGATAGCGAAGGCACCCACGTGACCCTCGACAGCGGCAACAGCTTCCCCGTCGAGGAGTGCTTCGACGTGATCGAAGCGAACCTGCGCCTGATGGCCTACATCACGGACATGGAGGCCACGGCATGAAAGCCACTGCCTACTTCCCCCCGAACGGGCGCTCCGAGCTCATCGACATCGTGAACGTCCGCCCCGAGGACGAGGCCTACTTCACCGAGCACGGCATCGAGATCAGCCTGGAAGAGCTCAATGGTGAAATGGTCGTCTACGCCGACCTGGGCGAAAACGAGGACGGCGACCCCGAGGAGCTGATCGAGTTCTCCCACGGCCGCAACTGCCAGGACACCCTGTCCGCGCTACGCCGCCTCTGCGAGGAGCACTTGGCATGAGTACAAATCGCTACATCGACAAGCTCAAAGCGCGGCTGGCAAATGAGACCTGCCGGCGGATGCAGTTTCAGGAGCTGCTGGACAATCAGGTCGCTCAGAATCGCGCCCTTCGCGCTGAGCGGGATGCGTACCGGAAGGCGCTTGAAAAACTGGCCACCGTGCCAGGCTGCGGATGCTCATTCCCGTGCCGCTGTGGTGGCGAGGAATGGACGCGCGCAGAGCTCGAAGGCCGCATGGACTACGCCGCCGAAGCACTCGCCAGCGCCGCCCTGCAAGGAGAGCAACCATGATCACCGTCCTCCTCGCGTTCGTCTGCACCTCCGCCGCCATGGACAATTGCTCGGTGTGGCAGGAAGGCAAGTGGATCGGCCCCGCGGCCCCCGTCTATTGCACCGCCGAGCGTGACGTGGCCGAGCGCCGCGTGCTGCCCGGCCAGTTCATTCGCTTCGAGTGCGAATCCATCAGCTCGGAGGGCCTGGCCCATGCGAATGACCGCTGACCTGGCCCAACAGGCCGCCGCCCTGGTCGCAGGCGGCATGTCCGTCGTCGAAGTGGCCCAGAGCTGGGACGTCTCGGCGAGCACGCTGTACAGCGCGTTCCGCCGCTACGACATCGAGTTGCAGCGCCCGACAACCAGTGCCGCCGAGCACCTGGAGCTGCAACGCGCCTCGAACACGCCACCGGAGCTCTACGCCCACCGCGCGGGCCTGACGCTCAACACCCTGCGCAAGTACGCCTGGGAGTGCGGCGCGGCACTGGCGATGAACACCTACGCCGAGCGCAAGGCGTTCTGGGAGGAGAAGTTCGACACCTTCGACCCGGTCAACGCCCGCGCCTTCTGCATGCTCAACGACCTGCCGCTGACCATGGTCGCGCACTGGTATCACAAGGTGTTCAGCCCAAGCACCCTGCTGCTGTGGGGCTTCACCCAGCTCATGGCGGTGCGCGGCGAGCAGTTCGCCGACATCGAGCGGCACAACGACCCGGAGGCGACCCAGTTCGCCCTGGGCATAGGCAAAGCCGCGGTGCCCATCAGCATCCGGCTCGCAAATGAGGTGTTTTCGCACAGCGACCCGCTGTCGTAGCGCCTCGGAATATCAGCACAGTTGATCTTGTACCCCCTACTCGTACCCGGAGATACCCATGAGCAAGACCACCACCGAAGTAAGCCCGCTCCAGAAACTGGCCAACGCCTCCGCGATCAAGCGCGCCGAGAACCAGTACCGCCTGGCCCGCCTGTTCACGCCCTACCAGTGGGAACCGGAGCGCGTGGACTACGACCGCGTTGCCGTGTTCCTCGACAACCCGCGCATCCCGTTCCCGCAGCCGACCGAAGCGCTCAACAGCAGCCTGTCGCGCATCGAAGGCGCCCTAGCCGAGGCCAATGCGCTCCTGGGCGCGTTCGCCACGCAGGGCATCGAGCCGACCCTGGACGCGGACCAGCTGTTCATCACCGCCCGCGCCAACGTCGTCAACCCGTCGATGGCCCGCGCCGCGTAACGACGCCACGCACCCCCGGCCTCGTGCCGGGGGCCTCTGATCAAGCAAGGAGAACGCAATGCCCGTAATCACCATCAACGGCGTCGATATCGACGTGCCGGAACAAGCAGCCAAGCCCACCCAACCATTGCGCGTCGGCGATCCGGTCAAGCTGCTGGTCAAGTCCCAGTACAACGAGCCGAAGGTCTGCGCCGGCGTGGTCGCAGGATTCGAGCTGTTCCAGTCGATGCCGACCATCACCGTCGCCTACGTCGACCCGGCCAGTTACAGCTCCACCGGTGCCCTGGTGTTTGCGCACATCAACACCAAGTCAGCGGACAAGTACGAGCTGGTCCACGGCCTGGACCGCGCGCTACTCGACATCGACCAGGGCCGCATCCAGCAGCTGTTGCAGAACGACATCCAGAAGAAGCAGCAGGAGCTGGACGAAGCCAACCAACGCCTGCGCTTCTTCAACGAGCGCTTCGGTGCCTACTTCTCCCGCGCACTTGAGGCCGACCTCCATGCCGCGGCGTGATCGCTTCTCGCCCAGTTTCAGTGAGCGCCTGACCCAGAGCCGCGTTGCCCGCGGCCTGGAGCAGGCCCCTGAGCCCGAGCCCCGTCTCACACGCCACGTGGGCACGACGAACTGGGGGCAAATCATCGCCGACGAGTACTTCGGGCACATGGACGCCTACCGCCAGCAGCGGGACCGCGTCCGTGAGCGCATGCGCAACGCGCTCGAAGACATGTGCCGCAACGGCCACAGCCTTGTAGATGTCCCCATCGACGCCTACTTCCTCGACATACGGCCAGAGGCCCACGCACAGCTCGCTATTCACCCCGCCAGCATCGCCGCAGCCGCACCCAGCCCTGAACCGGAACCCGAACGCAAGGAGCCCCGAGTAATGAATCAACCAACCGAACAGACCGTCCTCACCGTCCTGCAACAGGGCGTCGCCGACGCCATCCGCTACCTCAACATCATGCGTGACTCGCTGCGCGAGCAGGGCTTCAAGCTGCCCCGCGCCCATTTCAACATCGACTCGAACAGCGATGTGCCCGCCAACACCTTCACCTGCGACATCCGCCTGACCGTCGAGCACCCCAGCCGCATCGGTGTCTATGACACCTTAATGCCGACGGTCCACGTCGACACCTACTCCCACTGTACGCACCTGATAATGAGCGCCTGCGTCGCGCGCCACGTGGCTGTCATCAACGCCATCGACGACCTGCTCAAGACCAACCGCTCCTTTGCACCGGCCGCACGCACCGAGCTTCTGGCCAAGCTGCGCGCGATGCAGATCGACGACCTGGAGACCTATTTCGAAGGGGCCGGCGACATCTTCGCCACCTCAGTCACACCGGACGAGACATCCGACAGCAAGCTCCCGCAGCTCAACATCCATCGCTGCTACATCTACCCTGCCGCCTCCTATCCGCCGACCCGCACCGACTTCATAGCATTCGGCCCGCGCACCCCGCTCTGGCAGGTGCGTGAAGCGCTGCGCATGAAAAACGGCACCTACACCGCGCTGCCCGCGGATGTGCTCGCGCTGCTGCCGCAGGACGTGATTGACACCCAGTTCCCGCACGTGGCCACCAAACTCGGCAACGCCGGCATGGTCGCCTACACCCAAAGCCCGGTCGCCGGCATGCTCGACCGCCAGCAGGTGATCAAGCCCGGCCGCTACATCCGCCAGCACTGCGAAGACCTGACCGACGAGGAGGTCAAACAGGCCGCTGCCAGCTGCCTCGCCGCCAGCACGGCGGGCTTCCACCACTCCAAAGACGCAGACGCCTTCGCCCGCATCTACATCAACGGCCCCTCCAGCTGCATGGCCTACGACGAGACGGGCAAAGAGTTCGGCCGCCTGATGGTCGACGACAAGTTCTTCCACCCGGCACGCGTCTACGCGCACCCGGACAACAACATCGAGATCGTGTGGTTGGAGGTCGCAGGGCGCATCGGCGCGCGTGCAGTTATCAACACCGCTAATAAGACCTATCCGCGCATCTACGGCTCCGACTCCGTGCGCGGTGGCTACAACCGCATGGCCGAGTACCTCGAAGCGCTCGGCTATCGGCAGAGTGACGGCTCGCTGAACGGCCAGAAGCTGCTCAAGGTCCACCCGGATCAGTTCCCCAAGGCCATCATTTGCCCGTACATCGACTCGGGCAACCTGGGCGTGGACATCTTCGACGATCACCTGATCGTCGGTGGCCGCTACGACTCCGACCACGAGACGGGCTGCCTCAATCGCTACAACACCAGCGACGAGGACGAGTGGACCTGGTGTTGCGACTGCTGCGGCGACGACCAGACCGACGACGACGACCAGTACGACACCAACGACGGCCAGGTCTGCCATTCCTGCGTCGGTCTGCACTACACCCAGGTCCATGACGTCGAGTCCAACTGCGCTCGCTATGTCAACGACAGCGAAACCTTCTACAACGGCCGCTACACCGTCCATGGCCGCTTCTACACCCTGTGGTTCAACGGCAGCCCCGAGGACTACGACTACGTCGAGCTCTCCAGCCACTACTACGGCAGCAACGAGTACGTCGCGCCCGAGGACGAGTGCATCGAAGACATGGATGGCGACTGGATTCGCCGCGCCGATGTCGAGGACCACGGCCTGTTCATCAACGAGGACGAGGACATCGCCTACCGCATCAGCGACTGGGCCGTGCTCGATGACGAGCTGATCGAGCTCTGCGACATCCCCAACGAAACCGAGCGGCTGATCGCCAGCAGCGACGACTACCCGATGCTCCCCCACTACCGCACCCTCGAACAGGAGGACGCAGCATGAGCCGCGCATACCAATACCCGATCCTCAGTAAGACCGACAGCCCGACCTTCGCCGAAAAGGCCACCAAAACACCGGTCAGCGTCGAGGTCCTATTCGATATCCTTCGCCGTCCACGTTTTGCAGGCACCGAAGGTGAGCGCTACGTCATCGACACCTACATCGCTACCCTCCCCGGTGCCATCGAGGACGAGTTCGGCAACTTCTGGGTGACCGTCAACCTGCCCGATGGCTCCACGCCCACCAGCGTGTTCAGCTCGCATACCGATACTGTTCATCGCAAGAAAGACGCCGACACCTACAAGCTGTCGATCAAGAAGGCCTGGGTCGATGTGGCCGGCGGCGGCGTCCTGGGCGCGGACTGCGGCACAGGCATCTGGCTGATGCTCAACATGATCAAGGCCCAGGTGCCGGGCCTGTACCTGTTCCACCGCGAAGAGGAGATCGGCGGCGGTGGCTCGGCATTCATCGCTAGCGGGCCACTGGGCAAGGTGTTCACGACCCTCGGCATGAAGCGCTGCATCGCCTTCGACCGCAAAGGCGTGGACCACGTCATCACCCACCAGGGCGGCACGCGCTGCTGCTCGGACGAGTTTGCCGATGCCCTGGCCGATGCGCTCAATGCCGGCAGCGGCATGACCTTCGACCTCAACGACGGCGGCAGCTTCACCGACTCGGCCAACTACACCGACCTGATCGGCGAATGCACCAACCTGTCGGTCGGCTACTACGACCAGCACACCCAGTCCGAGTGCCAGGACCTGTCGTTCTGCACCCACCTGGCCAAGCAGCTGATCAAGATCGACTGGGAGGCGCTGCCGACGGCCCGCGCACCTGGCGAGGAGGACCCGGACGCCTTCAAGTGGAACGACTGGGCGCGCACCTATCGCGGCTCAGCCACTACCCCGGTGAGCGACAAGTACAGCGACTACTACGACGTCGACAATCCGCTGCGCCCGGAGTACACGCAGCGCAGCGCAGCGCCCGGTCGCCACCTGCAACACGACTTCGATCTGATGTCTGGGCTGATCGCTGCCTACCCCGGCGAGGTCACCGACATCCTGGAGCAGCTCGGCTACGACTACGACAGCCTGGCCACCGAGCTGATGACCACCTACGACTGCGACCTGGGCTTCCTGTGGGAGGGCAAATAATGGCCAGTGTAGACATGTGCGAGCACGAATGGCCCGGCACCGGGTGCGAGGAGTGCAAAGCCGGGCCAGCCAGCTACGGTCACATCGACCAGTTCGGAGAGCTTGCCTCAAGCGCAGTTTCATTCAGCGTACCAGCCACGGCGCAGCCCGCCCCGCAGTCGGAGCGAAGCGGTTGGATCAGCGTCGAGGATCGGCTGCCAGACCCTGGGCAGATCGTGCTTGCAGCAATTCGCTACTCAAACATTCCTGTCCTACTGCGCAAGAACGGCCCAAGCCCAAACCCCAATCGTGGCGAGTGGGACTACCTAGACGGCGATACGTGCCGCAAGCGCATAGATCACTGGATGCCCCTGCCAGCTGCGCCGGCTATGGCCGCCCAAGGAGACACCTGATGTCCCGCGGCAAACGCAACTTCGACAACGAACAACCCGGCACCCGTTACGGGCGCCGGGTGGTGCTGCGCACCGAAACCGTCGTCCACAAGATGACCAAGTACGTCGGCCTGTGGGTGCGCTGCGACTGCGGACGCGAGGACCTGGTCCGCAAGTCGGCCCTGGTCGCCGGCCTGGCCGACAAATGCAAGGACTGCGAAAACGCCGAGCGTGCCGAGTTCATGCAGGGGATACATTTCGGCGAGCAGTGGAGCAAACGCCGGGCACACCACCAAACAACCAATCTGCCACATTAAAAAAATATTAGCGGTGCTGATAGTGAAGCAGTACAATCCACAGCCATCACGGACCCGATGCCTATGAACGTGCAACATTTCACCCTCTCCGAAAAGCTCCCGGCGCTACGCAGTACCTACCTCAGCCACCTGGCCTACCACGACCAGGACGAGGACGACCTGCATGACCACCCGGGCAGTTTCTCCGTTCACGCCAACGGCAACCTGATCGCGTTCGAGGCCTACCACGGCCGTTTCGACCCCGACCAGGACATGGACGACTGGGGCTTCGACGGCCCGACCTTCCATTGCAGCAACGTGGTTCACGACCCGGATCGGGTCCTGCTCCAACACTGCGACCCGCAAAGCGTGACCCTTGCCAAACGACTCGGGCTCCAGACCCATGACGACACGGTGGTCATCGACTACCGCGACGACATGCTCATGATCCCGGCGTTTCGTGACGGGCAGACGGCGTACTTCGGAGATTTCAGCGCCCATCTGCCAATCACATAAGGATCATCATGCAAGAAATCGGTCGTTTGCTGTTTACCCGCAAGGATGGGGAGTCTTTCGTAGTTGGGAATGACACGACGATCACGCTCCACCGCAAGGCGCCGTCCCGGGCCAACGTGGTGATCAAGCGCGGCGAAGAGGTACGCACACATCACGTGGGCGACCGTGAACCAATTGAAATCAATGAACATGCCAGCATGGAAGTCAGTTTCGACTATGGCAAAGGCAGGACCAGCGGTATGCGCATCCTGGTCATCGCACCGAAAAGCGTCAAGGTGCTGCGCTCCGAGCTCATCGGCCGTGGCCCCCGTTAAAACCCGGTGGGGCCTGAGCGACATCACCGTCGCTCTGGCCCTGGCCGCACAGATTCACCGCACGGACAAAGCGATCCACCAGACAGCCAAACGGCTGTATCGGTTGGCCGACAGCTACGGCCGTGCGCACCTGGACCTTGTGCGCTTCAGCAAGCAGCCCCTGGCTGTTATCCGCTTATTCTTGAAGGAACTGAACATGTCCCGACCCCGCGCCCAGGTTGCCCTCGACCTGGAAACCCTGGGCACCTCGCCCGACTCCGCGATCCTTGCCATCGGCGCCGTCGCCGTGTGCGAGGAAACCGGCCAACGCCGCAAGTTCTACTCGATCTGCAACGCCAACGCCCAGCCGGGCCGCACCGTCAGCCAGTCGACCCTGAACTGGTGGTCCCAGCAGAGTGACGCTGCCCGCGTAGCCTTCGACGAAGCCCACAAGCAGGAAGCGCCGGTTCTGGCCAATGTCCTCAACGACCTGACCCAGTGGATCGGCGATCTGGGCCTGACTCACGACGTGTTCGTCTACGGCAACGGCGCCAACTTCGACGTGGCCATGCTCGAACACGCCTACAAGCAGGTCAGCGACTTCGTGCCGTGGAACTTCCGCCATGTGCGTGACATGCGGACCCTTCGGGACATCTGCCTGCGCCTCGGCCTGGAACCCGCGATCAAAGCCTCCGTTCAACGCGTCGGCACCCACCACAATGCCCTCGACGACGCAGAGTATCAAGCCAACATCGTCATCGAATCACTCCGCCAGCTCGACATCCTCAAGCAGTTCATCGACGAATCGGAAGCCTTTGTCGCTGAAATGGAGGCACGCGCATGAGCCGTATTTCCAACGCCTTGATCGACAAGATCATCGACAACGCCCTGGCCAAGGCCGGCGTCACCAAAGCCCTGGCCGACTGGCAAGAGGCCCGAGATATCTGGGTCGAACGCGCCCGCATCATAGTCAACGGCGCCACTGACGCCGAGATCGAAGCAGCCGTGGCCAAGGTCAAGAAGGCCCACCGCCAAGTGCCCGAAACAGTCCGCACGAGCCTCTACCAGCTGGTCAATCGCAGTAACTATCTGAGCCTCAATCTGGCGGGGCTGAGCCTGCGGTTTAATTTCCCGGACACCGAACGCCGGATCGTCCCGGTCAACCGCCTGGCGATCACCGCTGATAACCCACTCTGCCAGCAGTTCTACGACTCGGAAGCCGAGAAGAAGGCGCTCGACGACCAGGCCGCAAGCATTCGCGCCGCAGTACGCGCCGCCTGCAAGAGCGTCACCACGGTGAAGAAGCTGCTCGACGCCTGGCCGGAAGTCAAAGAGCTGCTGCCACCCGACGTCGAGGAAGCCAAGATCAATCTGCCGGCGCTGGTGGTGTCCGACCTCAACAGCATGATCGGCCTGCCCAGCGACGAGGGGGCGAAAGCCGCATGAAGCTGATCGGACTCATCGGCCGCGCCCGCGTGGGCAAGGACACGGTAGCCGAGCATCTGCACACCTATCACGGGTTCAGCCAGTACGCCTTCGCCGATCCGATGAAGGACATGCTGGAGGTCGTCTTCGGTGACCGCTTCCGCGGCGGCGACCGCGAGGTGCCCATCGACTGGCTAGGCAAGAGCCCCCGCCACCTGATGCAGACCCTGGGCACCGAGTGGGGGCGCAACTGCGTTCACCCGGACCTCTGGACCCTGCTTGGCGAGCGCGAGGTCGAGTACCACGCCAAGCACCGCTACAACCTGGTGATCAGCGACGTGCGCTTCCACAACGAGGCCGACATGATCCTGCGTCACGGCGGCGAGCTGTGGCAGATCGTGCGCGACGGTGCCACGGTCGCTGAGCACATCAGCGAGCAGGCGCAGTGGGTGAACTACGACTGCCACACCCTCAACAACAACGGCACGCTCGACCAGCTGTACCGCAACATCGACCTGCTCATGGAGTATTCCTGATGCGCCCGATCTTCAAACCCGGCGTTGGTAAACGCCTGCTAATCCTCGGCCTGCTCCTGGCCTTGGCGATCTTCGCAATCAACCGCGCCTTCGTTTGGGGCACCTGCTCCTGGTACGGCCATGAAACGTCCAGGGACACGCGCTACTCGCCATTCCTCGGCTGCATGGTCAAGGTCAACACCGGCTGGGTGCCGCGCAACGAACTGCGCGTCGTCCAGTAACCCCTTTTTTGCCCGTCAATATCAGCAGCGCTGATTATCTGGAGAACTGCATGAAACAAATTCGCTCTTTCGCACTGGCCCTGGCCATTGCCATCAGCGCCGCCCCGGCGTTCGCGGCGGACACCCTGCGCTTCTGTACCGGCGGCGAGGGTGGCTTCTACGAGTCGCTCGGCCAGGCCATCGGCACCTCCATCACCAAGAAGACTGGCGGCGAGCTGGAAATCCTGAACACCGGCGGCTCGGTCGAGAACGCCGAACTGCTCAAGGACGGCGACTGCGACATCGGCATCCTGCAAGCGGACGTCGTCTCCACCGCCAGCCTGCCGGCCGACATCAAGGTCGTGGATGCTCACACCGAGGTTGTCTACTGGCTGCATCCCAAAGGTGGCGCGGTTGATGACTTCGGTGACATGGAGCAGGACGCCGTTGCGGCCAAGTACGCCTTCGCCGCTGTCACCGGCTCCGGCGCACTGACCACGGTGCGCAACTGGATCAAAACCGACAAGGACTACGAGGGCGCCCGCGTCATCGAGTTCGACGACTGGTACGGCGCCGCCGAAGCCGTGGCCCAAGGCTACGTGACCAAGGCCGGTGTCCGTATCGAGATCGCCGGCATGCTCTACATCGGTCGACCCGGCAAGATCAGTGGCGACATCACCGAGGACTTCGGCAGCCAGATCGTCATCGGCGAGGTCAATGACAGCTCCTTCGCCAACAGCAAGGACGTCAACGGCAACCCGCTGTACGTCCAGTGCGTCGTCGACAGCGCCTCCACGTCCGGCCTCAAGACCTCCTCGACCCTGAGCCCTGACACCTACTGCCTCAAGGCCCAGGTCGTCTACAACAACGCCTACCACGCCAGCCTGCCCGCCAAGGAGCAGCGCGCCACGCGCCGTGCCATCGACAAGGGCATCAACAGCGTCGTGAAAGCCGTTCGCTAACCCTCCCCCGGGCCACCCGCTTGGCCCCCGCACGGATGCGGGAACCCCACGGATGCGGACCTATTCACCCGCAAGGAGAACGCTCATGGGCATGAACCCCATCGCCAAAGCCGAACAGGTCCGCAGCATGCTCACCGTCGGCGCCAACGCCGCCCTGCTGCCGGAAGTCGAGCAGGCGCTGAATGACCTCTACACCGTGCTCGACGCGATCAACGAAGACCCCAGCCTGACCATCGCGGTCCTCACCGTCGCCGCCGCCATGAAAGGCAGCCAGATGGCCACCCCCGGCCTGGAAGCCGAGGCCGAAGCCATGCAGATCGCCATGCTCCGCTCGGTCTTCGCCACTCGCCAGATGGCCCACCGCACCCTGCACTGAGAACAACCAATGACCCCCAACCTGTCCGACTACTTCGCGCGTCACGAACGTGCCGCGATGATGCTTTCAGGCGGCAAAGACTCGACCGCGACACTGTTCCAGGTGCGCCCCTGGTGGGACCAGATCACCGTCTACTGGTCCAACCCAGGCGCCGCCCTACCCGAAACGATCGACCAGATGGCTCGCATCAAGGCCATGGTGCCCAACTTCGTCGAGGTGCGTGGCGACGTGATGGCCGACATCCAGCAGAGCGGCTGGCCGGCGGACATCGTGCCCCACAGCATGACCGCCATCGGCCGCATGACCAGCGGCGTCGACGGCATCATCGTGCGCGACCGCTTCGCCTGCTGCTACCGCAACCTGATGCTGCCCGCCTACCAGCAGGCCGTCGTCGATGGCTGCACGCTGATTGTGCGGGGTGAGCGCCGCGCCGAGGTCAACCACAACCGCAGCGTCAGCAGCGGCCACATCGACGAGAACGGCATGGAACACCTGCTGCCGATCTATGACTGGCCCACCGACCACGTGATGCAGTACCTGCACGATACGGCCCCCGAACTGATCCACCCGGCCTATGCCGAGGGGGCCGGCGGCAACCCGGACTGTGCCTGCTGCACCGCATTCTGGGACGAAGGCTACACGCCCTACCTCGCCAAGCATCACCCCGAGGCTGCCGAGAACCGAACCCGCGTCATCGCCGCTGTCTACGGGCAGATCGACGCGACACGGGGGGACCTCAACCCATGAAGATCCGTGATAAAGACTACCTCCTAGTTACGATGGACGCAGAAACCTTCTACGACAAAGGCTACTCGCTCACCGCGATGAACACCTTTGAATACGCATCGGACCCACGGTTCTCGATCCACGGCTGGGGGGTGAAGATTGAAGACGGCCCAGCCATCTGGTATCGGGACACCGAAGAAGCGCTAAACGCCATCGAGGCTGCTGCTGATGGCAAACCCGTCGCAATGGTCTGCCACAACACATATTTTGATGGCTGGCTGCTCCATAAACACTTCGATTGGCACCCTGACCTGTACATCGACACCATGGGCATGTCCCGCGGCATGTTCCCGACCGAGCGCGCGAGCCTGGAGAAGCTCTGCGAACGCCTCTGGCCGAACGACAAGAAGATGCGCAAGGGCAAGGAGCTGATCCAGTTCAAGGGCGTCACCACCGAGCAGCTGTGGGCCAACCCGGCGATGGAACAGGCCATGATCGGCTACTGCTGCGGGACCAAGCGCGCCCCCGGTGACGTCGAACTGACCTATGCCGCCTTCTGCCGCATGCTGCCTTTCTACCCGGATCGGGAACTGGAGCTGATCCACCTGACGCTCCAGATGATGTGCGAGCCGCTGCTGATGATCGACGTGCCGCGCGTGATCCAGTGCCGCGACAACGCCATCGCCGAGCGCGACCGAATCATCCGCGAATCGGGCCTGTCCGAAAAACTGCTGAGTTCCAACGCCCAGTTCGAGAAGTGGATCAGGGCGCAAGGCCTTCCGGTGCCGCTCAAGCCTTCCCCGACCCAGACCGTGAAGGACGACCAGGGCAACGAGGTGATGGACGACAACGGCGACCCCGTACCGGTGATGATCCCGGCGCTCGGCAAGTCCGACCTGGGCTTCCAGGGCCTGCGCAAGGAGCACCCGGAGTTCGAGCACGTCTGGGCCGGTCGCGTCGCGGCCAAGTCGGTTGGCGAGATCACCCGCGCCGAGCGTTTCATCGCCACTGCCGAGCAATGCGACGGCTTCATGCCCGTGCCACTGGGCTACTACGCCGCCCACACCGGCCGCTACGGCGGCATGGAGAAGCTCAACCTCCAGAACCTCGGCCGCGGCTCCGAGCTGCGCCGTTCCCTGTGTGTCCCAAGCCGTGAGGTGCGCCTGTGACCTGGAAACCCTCGGGCATTCGCAACAAGAACTTCGGTGCCATGACCAATCACTGTGACATCTGCGGCAAGCGCCGCGGTGGTGGCAAGCCAATCAACCATGACAAGTGCGCCAAGCTGCGCCGGGAGCGCGACAAGTGACCCTCCCCCTCAACCCGCAGACCCTCGAAGGGGCCGTCCAGCTCGCGGCCATCACCGGCGACCAACTGGTGTATGTCGCGGACTCCTCGAACATCGAAGCGCGGATGCTGGCCTGGCTCGCGGGGCAATCGAACCTGCTCGACACCTTCCGCTCGGGCGGTGACGTCTACTCCGAGTTCGCCTCGATCCTGTTCGGTCGCCCAATCCACAAGAACAATGACCCGCTGGAGCGCTTCATCGGTAAGGTCTGCATCGCCGAGGGCTCACTGGTCCTCACCGACGCAGGCCTCGTACCCATCGAAAAGGTTACCCTCGATCATCGTGTATGGGATGGGGTAAACTGGGTCCGCCACGATGGCGTCATCTACCAGGGCTACAAAAAGGTCGTTACCTATGACGGGCTCACCGCAACCCCCGACCACCGCGTCTACGCGCAAGGACGCAGCGACCCGATTCAAATCGCAGACGCAGCATCCGCGCTGGACCGGCTCGTCCGATCCGAATCTGGTGGACAAGCGCTACGGGTGGGTAACGATTACCTCCCCGCACATCGAACGGCGCAACGGGTATCGGTTCGTGCAAACCAAATGCACGGGCTGCGGCGTCGAGAAAGCGATCAACTTGGACAACCTCAAGTCCGGGAAGACCTCTGGGTGCCAAACCTGCTCGCAGAGGCTATCGAACTCGTCCACCGTGCTTGGGAGACGCTACGATGCCTTGATCGCGCGCTGCAACTCGCCAAAGAATCCGGCCTATCCACGCTACGGGGCACGCGGGATTACCTGCAACTTTGCCTCCAGGGCGGAGTTCATACGCTACGTGGAGCAGCACTTGCCGCACCCGGACTACAAGGGTGTGGAGATCGACCGCAGGGACAACAATGGGCACTACGAACCGGGCAACCTGCGCCTTGTCACCCGCGCCATGAACTGCCGCAACCGCGAAGTATCCACACTGATCAGCTGGCAGGGCAACCTAGTACCACTGGCCGAGTTCCCGTCACCCTACGCTTACACCCCGACACATCGCTACGCCAAACAGGGCCTGACCGGCGAGCAGATCATGGAACGGGCCTGGCAGTCGGTGCGAGAAAAACGCAAGGGCTGGAGGCAGCTACAAGCAAAGCTCACGTCTATGACATCCTAAACGCCGGCCCCAATCGCCGCTTCACCGTGAGCGGCGTGCTGGTGGCGAATTGCGTGCTCGGCCTGGGCTACGGCATGGGCTGGAAGAAGTTCCGCGACACGCTGGCAGCCGGCGCCCTCGGCGGCCCACCGGTGTACTTCACCGAGCTGGAGGCGCAGAACGCGGTCAACACCTACCGCGCGGCCAACAGCTGCATCACCGCCTACTGGAAGCAGGCCGAAGCGGCCATCGCCGACATGTTCCTGGGCAACGTGCGTCAGTGGGGGCCACTGGTCATCCACCGCAACTGCCTGGTCATGCCCAACGGCATGGCCCTGCAATACCCCGGCCTGCGCCCGGCGGTGAAAGAGGACAAGCGCGGCAACGAGTACACCGACGGTTGGGAATACTGGAACGGCCAGTTCTGGAAGAAGCTCTACGGCGGCCTGCTCACCGAAAACATCACCCAGGCCTTGAGCCGCATCGTGCTGTTCGAGCAGATGCTCAACATCAACCTGGACGTGCTACTGCCAGTCGGTGGCCGCGTGGTGCTCAACGTCCACGACGAAATCATCGGCGTGGGTCCGAGCTACGGCGCGATCTGGGCCGGCACGAACGAGAAAGGCAAGGACATCTGGCACAACGCCGATGGCGCCCAGGCCTTGTTCCAGCAGATCGTCGACACGATGCGGACCCCCGAACCCTGGTGTATGGACCTGCCGCTCGACAGTGAAGGAGGCTTCGCTTTCGAATACTCCAAGTGAGCCGGCGCTGGCCAAGGAGGGCCGCCCCCTATAGTATCAGCACTGCTAATAACGGAGTCCAACATGACGGTGCCCATAGTCTTCCTTGAGCCTGCACGCAACCTGCGTCTGGCCAAGACGATTACCAAGGACGGGTCCCTGCCATATCCACTTGCAAAGATGTTCACCTCCCACGTGGCCTACGTCTCTCCCGACGAAGCCGGCGTGCGTGAAGCCTATCGCGTGATGCAGGACCATGCCGCCAAGGGCCACGCGCTGCACAAAGGCGTGCTCAAGGCCCCACTGCTCAACGAACCGCGGCGCGGCAAGGCGGACCCTAACGCCTCAACCAACCTGCTCGTGATCGACCTCGATGACTTCATCCCGAACAAGCAACTACCCACCCCAGTCACCACAGCATCGCTTGCTGAACTCGCCGAAAGCGTTCGCGCAGTTCTTCCAGAGCCTCTGTGCCGAACCGCCTGCATCGCCAACGCCTCCGCCTCCACCGGCTTCAAGGCCAACGGCGCGGTAGGCCTGCACCTGTTCTTCCTGCTCGACCGCCCCGTCGCGCCGACCCAGCTCAGCCACTGGCTGACCGGTCTGAACTTCGACATCGACCTGTTCAGCGCGCAGCTCAAGCTCAACCGCTCGTGCCTGTCGCTCAAGTACATCGTCGATCCGGTGGTGGCCCGCAATGCCCAGATCATTTACATCGCCCCACCCGAGCTATCCGGCGTCGCCGACCCCTTTGCCAGTAACACTGATCGCTGGACGCTGGTGGACGGTGACCAATGGACGCTCGACCTCCAGCCCCTGCTCGATGCCACCGTACCTGCTGCCGTGCAAATGCAGGCCGAGAAGCGCCTGGCCGAGGAGCGCAAGAGCATAGGCCTCAAGAAACTGGCCCCGCGCTACCGCAAGCTGGACATCGACGGCGAAAAGGTCCAGGTGCTGACCAACCCGGATCACATGCAGCTGACCCTGGTGCGCACCACTGACATTCACGCCTACTGGAACATCAACGGTGGCGACTCCAATGCCTACTGGAACCCCATCGGCAACCCGGAGATCATCTACAACTTCAAGGGTGAACCACCCTTCGAACTCAAGCAGGCCAATGAGGACATCTACAACTGGTACTGCGAGACGTACAAGACGCAGATTCGTGACACCAGCGATCCCAAGCCGCTGGCCTTCCGCGAGCAGTCCACCGACCAGCACTACTCGGTCGAGTACAACCCGCGCGAAGACCTGATCATCCGTGTCGCCAAGATTGCCCGGCAGAACATCGACGACTGGTATGCCTCCTACGGCGTGCCGGCCCCGGACCCCATCCCGCAGTGGGACATCCTGTTCAACCCGCAATCGACCACGGTGATCGACTGGGACAACCACAAGCTCAACACCTTCCAGCCGACCCCGCTGCTGCGCAACCCGCCGGCGATCCTGCCGACCTATGCCGGCTGCAAGATCGGCGAGGCCCAGCATCACCTGAGCCAGCTGTGCCCGTTCATCTACCGCGTGCTGTTCCACATCTGCGGCAACGGCAGCGCCGAGTTCGAGTGGTTCATCAACTGGCTGGCCTACACCATCCAGACTCGCAACAAGGCGCAGACCGCGTGGATTTTCAGCGGCTGCCCGGGCACCGGTAAGGGCATCTTCTTCGAGCGCATCCTGCGGCCGATCATCGGCGAGAAGTACGCGACCAAGAAGCGCCTCGACCACCTGGAGGAGCAGTTCAACGCCTACCTGCAAGAAACCCTGTTCCTGGTCTACGAGGAGTTCCGCCTCAACGACTCCAAGCAGGATGGCAAGCTGCTCAACAAGCTGAAGGACGAGATCGCCTCCTCAATCACCAACATCCGTGCGATGCGCACCGATGTGGTCGAGGCGGCGAACTACACCAACTACATCTTCTTCTCCAACCACCTGGACGTGATCCGCATCGAGGAGGGAGATCGCCGCTTCAACATCGCCCCGCCGCAACTGGTCCCGCTGCGCGCCGTCTGGCCGAAGATCACCAGCGAGCTGTCGCGCATCGACGACGAACTGGGCACCTTCGCCGGTTTCCTGATGGCCTATGCCACCTGCGAGAACAGCGCCCGCACCTGCGTGGAGAACGAATCGAAGGCGCGCATGAAGCGTCTGGCCATGGGCTACAACGAGCGCTTCTGCCTCGCGGTACGCAACGGCGAGCTGGACTACTTCATGGATGTCTTCGACATGGACATCGCCAACGACCTGACCAAGTCCACGCAGATCACCACGGCGCAGAAGTACGTGCGCCACTGGGCCGGCAACGTGGGCAAAGGGAAGCTGCGGGTGCCCGCCAGCGACCTGTTCACCGTGTACCTGGCCATGCACGACGCCCGCCTCACCCAGCCGAAGTTCACCCAGATGCTGGGCCGCAACGACGTGCATGTGGAGCGGCAGAAGCACCTGGGCAACAAGGTGAGCTGCATCGACATCGAGTGGTTCAGCGAACTCGACCCGACAGAGCTGGACGACATCGCCGCACCGAACGCCAAGCCCGCCCACCAGCAATTCCATTGAGGTAGCCATGGACCGCCCAACCTTTGATCCCGCCGCGTTCGGTAGTGGGAAGGTCGCCGTCGAAGAAAAACCCTTCGTGCGCGACACCACAGCCTTCAACCCGGCAGCGATCAGCGCACGCTTCGAAGCCAAGGCTCAGCAGATCATCGACCTGCGCACCGCGCCACTCGGCCCGGTGCGCGCGTGGTCCATGAGTCGGCTGTTCGACTTCGAGAACTGCCCGCACGCCGTTTACCTCTCGAAAGTGGAGAACATGCCCTCGCCCAGCGGCCCGGCCGCCGAGCGGGGCACCGCGATCCACAACCACATCGAGGGCTACATCCAGGGCGAGCACGCCGACGTCATCAAGGAAATGTCCGGTTTCCGGCCACTGATCGACCTCTTGCGCGACGAGTTCGCCGCGGCCCGGGTCGAGGTGGAAGGCGACTGGGCCTTCGACCGCACCTGGAACACCACCGGCTGGTCGGCCAAGGACGCCTGGGCGCGCTTCAAGCTCGACGCCATCCACTTCCAGTCCGACACCAGCGCCAAGGTCATCGACTGGAAGACCGGCAAGAAATTCGGCAACGAACTCAAGCACAACCAGCAGGGCATGGGCTACGCCATCGCCGCCTTCGCCCGTTACCCGGAGCTGGAGTTCGTCGAGGTGCAGTTCGCCTACCTCGACAAGTTCGACGAGCTGCGCGGCAGCTACACCCGCCAGCAGGCCGAACTGCTCCGTCCGATGCTGGAGGAGCGCGCCGACAAAATGACCACCTGCACCGACTTCGAGCCCAAGCCCTCGTTCCACGCCTGCCGCTGGTGTCCACACGCCAAGGTGCAGGAAGGCCGCGACGAGCCGGCCTGCAAATGGGCCAACGAGCAAACCATCCACTGAGGGATCAGCATGAAAACCTACTCCGATAACGGCAGCCGCATGGCTGCTGCGGTCGACCGTGTCTATGGCCACCGCGCGATGCTCATCGAGGGCGTCCTGTTCCATGTCGCCGACATCAACAGCGCGCAATACATGGGCGGCACCTGGAACTTCGTCACCAACGACGAGGGCACGCTCGGCTTCTGGTATCCCACCGCCCGCGACACCTACTCGGTCGAATGTGAGAACTACTTCGCCCACGAGGCCATGGACGCGCGGTCCTTCGGCGCCGCCTGCACCCTGGTCGCGCTCAACCACGCGATCTGGACCCTGCACGCCAAGGGCAACGACATCAGCGCCTTGAGCGAGACGTTCCACGCCCTGCAAAGCTGGGTCTACGACCTGGGCGAAGGCGACGAGCCATTCATCGACACCGCCACCGTCGCCGGCTTCACGGACTGACCGCCATGCGCGAGTTCGATCCCGAGGCCGACTTCGAACAACGCTGCCGCGACCGCGCCATGCAGCTGAGCCATGTGCTCGGCTGCCTGCCCGGCGAGGTGTACACCTTCATAGCACCCGAGGAACCAACAATGGATTCAACCTACATCGCACAGGCGATGCGCACCAACAGCACCTCCACCGGCCTGCACCCCGTGCATCCCGATCTGCTGCACGCCACCCTCGGCATGTGCGACGAGCACTTCGAATACACCGGTGCCCGCAGCTGGCTGAACGCCGTGGAGGAACTGGGCGACCTGTGCTGGTTCATCGCCCTGGCCGCGCACACCCTGGACTGCGACCCGTTCGCCGCACCCGAGGCGTTCCTGCGCTTCAACCCCGATGCCCCGCTGCTGTTCGACGCTGTTGGAGAGTTCGTCGGCATGGTCAAGAAGACCTACGCCTACGGCAAGCCGCTGGACATGAACCGCCTGCGCTGGCTGCTCGGAGCGATGGTCAGCCGCATCGCCGCCATCTGCGACGCCCGTGCCGAGCGTAGCCTCGACGACGTGCTGGCGGCCAACATCGAGAAGCTGCGCGCCCGCTTCCCCGACAAGTTCGACGAGCAGCTCGCCATCGAACGCAACGTCAAGCAGGAGGCCGCTGCCATGCGCAGCGAGTTGCACTGATGAAGGTCACCGTCTACGAAACCGTCAGTGAGAGCTTCGAACTGGATGCGCCGGATGATTTAGCGCCGGACGAGCTGGCTGACTGGATCGAATCCGAGCGCACGAATGGCGATCACCCCCGTCGTTTCGACGCTGTCCTGGACACTTTCTGGGAGAGGGCCGACTGATGACCAACATTTCTGCACCTGCAATTATCAGCAGAGCTGATGTGCCACCGCTCTACGAACACCAGGAACAGAACGTCCAGTTCAAGCTGACGCACCCGCGGATGATCGACGGCTCGGACCCCGGCACGGGCAAGAGCCGCACGTGCCTGGAAGCGTTCGCCCGCCTGAAAGCGGCGAACCAGGTCGACCGCATGCTGGTCCTGGCCCCTCTGTCGATCCTGCGCCCGAGCTGGGGTAAGGACTGCACCGAGTTCACCCCGCAGCTGACCTACTCCGTCGTCACTGCCAAGGAGAAATTCAAGGCATTGCCGCCGGCGGTGGACGCCGACATCTATGTCACCAACCACGACGCGGTGAAGTGGCTCAAGGACTGGCGCCCGCCGGCCGGCGAGCGCTGGGTACTGGTGATCGACGAGGCCCCGGCCTTCAAGAACCGCACGAGCCAGCGCTCCAAGGCACTGGCCCACCTGCGCCAATACTTCGAGTGGCGCTGGCCGATGTCCGGGACGCTGAATGCCAACGGCGTGCTCGACACCTGGCACATCGCATTCCTGACCGACGACGGCGAACGCCTCGGGCGCCAGTTCTGGGGCTTCCGTGCCCAGGTCTGCACGCCGGTCGCCACCGGCCCCGGTGGCCAGTACACCGAGTGGCAGGAGAAGCCCCACGCCCGTGCCATCGTGGCCGACCGGCTCAAGGACATCGTGTTCCGGGTCAAGTTCGAGGACTGCCTCGACGTGCCGGAGAACGTCACCCGCCACCTGGAGGTGGAGCTGCCGCCGCGCATGATGGCCCAGTACCGCCAACTGCTGCGTGAAGCAGCGGTCGAGCATGAGTCCGGTGCCATGATCACGGCGATCCACGCCGGGGCCAAGGCGCAGAAGCTCCTGCAACTCTGCTCGGGCGCGATCTACGACGGCGAGGGCGGCTACAAGGTGTTCGACACCAGCCGGACTGATCTGGCCCTGGACCTGATCGAGCAACGCGAGCAGTCCGTGTGCGCCTTCCTCTGGAAGCACCAACGCGACCTGCTGGTCGAGGGTGCCCGCCAGCGCGGCCTGCGCTACGGCGTGATCGACGGCGAAACCCCGGTCAAGGAGCGCGAGGTGCTGGTTGCCCGCTTCCAGGCCGGCGACCTCAACGTCATCTTCGCCCACCCGCAGTCGGCCGCCCACGGCCTGACGCTCACCCGTGGCACTGCGACGATCTGGCCCAGCCCGACCTCGAACGCGGACCACTTCCAGCAGTTCAACCGACGCATCTACCGCGCCGGGCAAAAGCAACGCACCGAAACCATCTGTATCTCGGCGGCTGATACCCGCGAGAAACAGGTTTACGAGCGCCTCGACGGCAAGCTCGTAAAAATGGCCGAACTCAACAGCCTGTTGATCGGCCTCACCACTCCGACTATCCATTGAGGCAATGACCATGACCACTCTGAACGACATTGACACCACCAACGCCGTAGCCGCCACCGTTGCCACCCCGGCCGACACCCTGATGCTCGCCGCCAAACTGGTGGCCAAGACCGTCGCCAAGATCGCCGCCACCGACAACCTGCTGGCCGATCAGCAGCTCGCCGTGCAGGCCGCCAAACAGAAGGTGTCCGACGCCCTGGCCGGCAACGGCAACTTCGATGACGCCGGCCGCGTGTTCAAGGCCGCCAACAACAAGCTCGACAAGCTGCTGGAAACCCGCGAAGCGCTGGTCAGCAACGCCAACGCCGACCTCGATGCGGTGCGTGATCAGATCGCTGCCGTGCAGGCCCAACTCCGCGCCCTGGACGCCTGAGCCATGAACGCAAAAGTCGATCTGCCCGCCGAACTCACCCTCGCCGATCTGGCCAACGACCGCGACGTCCTGCGCGAGCGCAAGCGCGAGCTGGAAGCCGAGATCAAACTGCTCGACCAGGCGCTGGCCGCCAACGAGCTGGCCATCATCGAACGCCTCGACGAAATGGGCGTGAGTCGTTTCGCCGTGGGCAAGCTGTCCTTCTCGATTAGCGAGAACACGGTCGGCAATGTCGAGGACTGGGATCAGGTGTACGACTACATCAAGGCGAACAACGCCTTCCACCTGGTCCAGCGCCGCCTGGCCAACGCTGCCTATAAAGAGCTGCTGGACATGGGCGACTCGCTCCCCGGTGTCGTGCCGTTCAACAAGCGATCCCTGAATTTCCGCAAGACCGCGTAACCCGCGCTTGAGAATATCAGCACTGCTGATACAATGATTTCGCCCCCGATCCACGGGGGCCAATAGCCCGAAAGGGCCTGACTGGAGAGTGCCAAATGGCCAAGACTGACGTAGTTGTAGACACCCCGAAATCCATCGTTGGCTTCCTCGCTGACGACCAGCTCCCCGCCCACCTGCAACGCGGTACTGGCGCCGGTAACGAGAACGTCTCGTCCGACGACATGACCATCCCGCGACTGGACGTGATCCAGCAGCTTTCGCCGCAACTGGACCCGAGCAACGCCAAGTTCATCGAGGGCGCCAAGTTGGGCCACGTGTTCAACAGCCTGTCCGGTGACCTGTACACCCACTGCTTCGTGGTGAACCTGCACTTCGACACCCGCTTCCAGGTGTTCAAGAAGCGCAAGTTCGGTGGCGGATTCGAAGGCAGCTTTGCGACCGAAGCCGAAGCCCTGGCGCACCTGGATTCGAGCGGCCTGCCGCGCGACCAGTACGACGTGGCCGAGACGGCAATCCACAAGTGCCTGCTGCTCGATGACACCGGCCGTCCTGACCAGCCCGTGCTGATCTACATGAGCGGTTCGAAGATGAAAGTCTCCAAAGACTGGAACTCGGCGATCCGCCTGAAAGACCCGCGTGCTGACCGCTTCGCGTCGGTCTGGACCCTGTCCAGCGTCGGCGAGAAGAACAAGCAGGGCCAGCCGTACCAGAACTTCAAGGTGGACTTCGCCGGCTGGGCCGGTGAGGACCTCTACGAAGCCGCCAAGGGTGCCTACCAGGGCATCGTCGGCGCGGGTAGCGACACCGTCCACTAACCTGGACACCCCCGGACGGAGCCGGGGGTCATAAAAGAGGGCTCTGGTCCAACTCTTTAAGGGTCGGGCGGAAAGAACCAGAGCCCTCTTTTATGACAGACGGTATGACCACTCGGTCAACTTCTGCCAGAAATTGACCCAAGTCAATTGCTAGCACATCCCGATGTCAATATGATGGCACCCGCATGACGGAACATACCTACATCCGCAGCATCCACGAACGACTAAGGAAAGCCGCCCCCGCGATCTACATCTGGAAAATCAACGACCCCTACCAGGGCGGCGTTGCCGATGCCTACTACTCCGGGCATACCGACATGTGGATCGAGTACAAGTACATCAAATCCTTGCCAAAGCGTGATAGCACCGTGATCGTGCCCGGCTTGAGCCAGCTGCAAAAAGACTGGCTCCGGGCGCGCCACCAGGAGGGCCGCAAGGTATGTGTCATCGTTGGGTCGCCCGACGGATCATTGATCCTTCCGGGCGTTTCCTGGGAGGAACTTATCAGTTCTGCTGATTTCAAAAGCAGCATGGTTGATAAAAACTCGGTGGTTGCCTATATTCGAGGTCAATTGACCGTTTGAATAGTGGCACCGCCCATATATACCCAGGAGGGGTCAGATGAGCAATCGCACCATCACTGAGCAGGACAAGAAGAACGCCGCACGACTGAAAGCACTCTGGGAGGGTAAGAAAGGCTCCCTCGGTTTGACCCAGGTCACGGCAGCCAAGGCCCTGGGGTACAAGACCCAGTCCATGGTCAGTCAACTTCTCAATGCTCAGGCCGCCCTCAACACTGACGCGATCCTGAAATGGGCACAGTTGCTCCAGGTTTCCCCGACCGACATCGACCCGAGTCTGACGTCGTTGGGGTTTTCCAAAAGCACGCTGCGCCAGGTCAAAGTGTCTGTTGTCGCACGGATGTCCGGGGAGCCGGCAGGCCCTTTCGAGACTGTGGAGATTACAACGCAAATGGCTAGGCAAATGTACGGCGTAACGGTGGACACGGACGGCTTCGAGCCCTTCGCTAAACGAGGCTCGACACTGATCATCAGCCAGGAGGAAGAACCGATTTCTGGCGACGAGGTGTTCATCCGCCTTGCCGTCCAGGACAGCTTCCTGCACCTGATCAAGTATTACGTGATGACCGACCACACCCGCGGCGCCGCCGTGGTCCGCGACCTGGAAGGTGGCGACCCACAAGAGCTGCCACTGGACCGCATTGAAGCGATTGATCCGATTGTCAGTGTCGAACGACCCATGGTCACCCGCCCTATCCGGCTACGACAACGGGCAGCCAGCAACTGATTCGAGAGCCCGGGCAACCGGGCTTTCTTTCGCCCTCAATAATCAGCAGAGCTAATAATGGAAATCGAAACCCCCGAACTCCTCAAGCCTTCCTTCTATCTGGTGAGCTATACCCAGCCGGCACCGGGCATGGTCAAGCGCGGCGTGGAAACACCCCTCGATCTGATCGCCTTCTGCGCCAGGGTGTCGAACCCGGAAAACCAGACCAATAGCGAAACAGCCGCGCGGCTGCTGCGCTACCTGATCCGCAACAAGCACTGGTCACCGCTGGAAATGGTCGACGTGACCTTCGGCGTCACCACCGCCCGCGACATCACCCACCAGCAGGTGCGTCACCGCTCGATGGCGTTCCAGGAGTTCAGTCAGCGCTACGCCGACGTCGACGAGAGCCGCCACTGCTTGCGTGAGGCTCGCCTGGAGCACCCGACCAACCGTCAGAGCTCCCTGCCTTGCGTCGACCAGTCGATCATCGACCAGTGGGTTCAACATCAGCTCGAAGTGCTGGAAGTGGCGCGCCGCGCCTACACCTGGGCACGCGAGAACAAGATCGCCAAAGAGTGCGCCCGCGTCGTGCTGCCCGAAGGCCTGACGCTGAGCGACATCTACCTGAAGGGTAGCCTGCGCTCCTGGGTCCACTACCTGGAGCTGCGCGGTGGCAACGGCACCCAGCTTGAACACCAGCAGATCGCACTCGGTCTGGCCCAGGCGATCACCGAGGTGTTCCCCGCCAACGTGCTGGAGATCGAGTGATGCTCCCTTCCTTTATTAAGCGTCTGCTGCCGGCCTCCGCGCCGGCGGCCGAGCCCACCGAGTGCCAGGGCTGCAAGCTGCGCACGAGTGCGCTGGAAAGCATGTACTTCAAGTTCAAGGTCGCCAGCAAAGGCCAGGCGACCTACGACCGCCGAGTCAGCGCCCTGAAGCACGCGTACCCTGACATCTGGCAGGAGTTCTTCGCCAAGGGCAGCGAAGCAAAACGCATGGAAGCAACGCATAATGAATGACGTCAAGCAGGAGCAGCCCGACACGGGCTGCTTCCCTCCTCCGAACCACAAGCACTGCAAGTGCGACCACAAGCTGTGTGAAACCGGCGCCGTGTTCTACCAGTCAACAGGCTGGATCGAATGCACCGTCTGCCGCGGTTGGCAGCGGATTAAAAAACCCATCGAGGTGTGACATGCAGGGAGAAGACCTGGACCGATTGGACCCGCGCCCGCTGATCGTGCGCGCCGACATCGACAAGGTGCATGAGGAAGAAATGGCGGCGCTCACCGGAACCACGCTCAAGGCGCTGCAAAGAAAGCGCGCTCGCGGCGTGATCCCAAAAGGGGTCTACGCTACCATTGACGGCCGCATCATGTATTCGATCAGGCGATACGATCAATGGGTAGAAAGTCTCTGGCCGGATTACCAACTGGTGTTGAGCTCGTCGGTGACGCCATCCGCATCCGATTCATGTGGAACGGCAGCCGGCGATGCGAAACCCTCGCGTACCCGCAAACTCCGCAGGGTATCCAGGCAGCAGCCAATCACCGTACTACAGTAGTTCAGCTCGCCAAGCTCGGCATGCTGACCGATGCCAAGTACGCCGAGCTGTTCCCCTCCACCAGCTACAACCCCGAGAGCCAGTGCCCGCTGTTCGGTGAATACGCGCAGCTCTGGCTCAACGGCCGCAAGATCGTCAAGGGCACCCGGCGCAACTACCGGGCCTCGCTCAACCGCTTCTGGATGCCGGCACTGGCCACCAAGCCGCTGGACAAGATCACCACCTTCGAGTTGCGCAAGCTGATCAGCGCCACCGAGTGGGCCTCGCCATCCCAGGAGCGCACCGCCATCCAGCACCTGCGCACCATGCTCGCCTCGGTGGTCGCCGACGGCATCCTGTCGCGCAACCCGGCCGGCTCGCTGGAACTGCCCAAGCTCGGCAAGAAGGTGATCGACCCGTTCGAGCGCGAGGAGGCCGACCAGATCATCGACTGGATGTACGCCAACCTCACCGGCTCGCTCGGCATCTACGCCTGCTACTTCGAGTTCGCTTTCTACACCGGGATGCGCCCGGGCGAGATCATCGCCTTGCGCTGGGACGAAGTGGACACCCGCAGCAAAGTGGCCCGCGTCTGCCGGATCATGGCCGATGGGGAAATCCACGAGCGGACCAAAACCGGCGTGCATCGGGACGTGCTACTCAACGCCCGCGCCCTGCACGCCCTGGACATGGCCCGCGAAGTGGCAACGCTACGCGCAAAGCAGCGCCGCCAGTTCCCCGACTCGCCCTACATTTTCCCACCGACGAAGAATTTCGAGTTCATCCAGCAGGCCTCGGTGACCGACAAGCACTTCCGTGCCGCCCTGGTGGCCTGCGGCATCCGCCGCCGGCCGCAGTACAACTGCCGCCACACCTACGCCAGCATGTGCCTGACCGCTGGCATGAAACCCGGCTTCGTGGCCAACCAACTCGGGCACAGTGTGCAGATGCTCCTGTCGCGTTACGCCCGCTGGATGGAGTCGCGCGCCGACTGGGACGAGCTGGCGAAACTCGACACCCAACCTGCCCCGAAAGTCGCCTCCGAAGCCGAGCAAAACGCCTCGGCAGAGGTGGTCGTTTTGGGGTCGATTGGTACAAAATTGGTACAGTAGAAAATGTACCCCCTCTGTAACCCGCGTGGAATCTAGCCCCATGACACTGGAATCACATTACACCGCGATCCTCGGCCAACTCGGCGAGGACGTTAGCCGCGAAGGTCTGCTCGACACGCCCAAGCGCGCCGCCAAAGCCATGCAGTACCTGTGCAAGGGCTATCAGCAAACCCTCGAGGAAGTCA
>Ga0209024_1000498_pt1 | contig 64052 bp, 72 predicted proteins | sample AutmiccommunBRH5_FD_187380 | JGI IMG/M metagenome (GOLD analysis project Ga0209024, IMG submission 187380) | Deep subsurface microbial communities from Mt. Terri, Switzerland - Autotrophic microbial communities BRH/5 (SPAdes) (version 2) | ecosystem: Environmental > Aquatic > Deep subsurface >... | reverse complement strand
GCCATCGCTGCGCGCACTCATACGAGGCTCGTTTGACTGATCACTATGCACTCGCAAGGCCTCCTTCGACCCTGCCGTTCGGATAAATCACCCCACCCAGCAAGGCCGGGTTCCGTCGGCGCTTACCGATCTCTTCCCGGTCGATGCGAAATGTGATCCGCCAGTTCTTCGTGACAAACCTGTCCGGCGTCAAGTGACACCATACAGTTTCCAGCCGCCGTAAGCTGCTTTCTCTGCGCTGCAATTCGCTGGACCGGAGAAACCCTTTTCTCGCGGAAGAAAGCGGTCAATTTCATCGCAGGGGGTGTCATCGACCACCATGCAATGGAACCACGACCATGCCAGAACCAGACCGCATCATCCGCCTCAAGACTGTCCTGCACCGCACAGGCCTCTCGCGCTCGACCGTCTATCGCAAGATCGCCGAAGGAACTTTCCCGCCGCAGATACCGATCAGCGTTCATGGCGCGGGCTGGAGCGAAGCCGAGGTCAACCGCTGGGTTGCCAATCCGCCTCGTTACCGGGTTGCCAAAGCCCCGAACAAGTTTGACTTCGATTAGGCTGGACCAGCCTCGCCGTGTTGCGGAGTTCATGCCGATCGGTTGAACGGCAAAACGGCCGCACCCTCGCGAAGCATGTCGAGATGGTCGCTCCACCATTGGTGCATAGCGACGCGTTCGTCCCAATAGCGCCCCGGTTGTAAACGCCGCGAATGCTGTTGGCGTCGGCATGGGCAAGTGACCGCTCGATGGCGTCCGGGGACCATTTGCCGCTTTCGTTGAGCAGGGTCGAGGCGGTGGTCCGCAGCCCGTGCGCCGTCACTTCGCCCACGGCATAACCCATCCGCCGGAATGACTGATTTACGGTGTTTTCGCTGAGCGGACGCCGCGACGTGTGGAACGCCGGAAAGACATAGCCGTCCGGCCCAGTCAGCGCGAACAACTCGTCCAGATAGGCCAGCACCTGCCGAGACAGGGGAACCTCATGGGGGCGGCGCATCTTCATGCGCTCTCGGGAATTTTCCAGACTGCTTTTTCGAGGTCGAACTCCGACCATTCCGCCATGCGCAATTCGCCGGGCCGCGCCATGACGTGGGGTGAAACCTGCATGGCCAAGCGCGTGATCGCATGGCCGGAATAGGCATCTATCGCGCGCAAAAGCTCGCCCATCTGTTTGGGATCAAGGATCGCCGCATGATGCTTGACCTTCGGCACGACCAGCGCCCCGCGCAGGATCGAGCTGGGATCGCTCTCGCCGCGCCCTGTGGCGACGGCATAGCGAAAGACACGCCCAGCAAAGGATCGGCAACGTCGGGCAGTTTCATGCTTGCCCTTCGCCTCGATCCGCTTGAGTGCGGCCAGCACGTCGATGGGCTTGAGGTCCGCCACTGGTCGTGCCGCGATGGGGTCCAATTGCTCCAGCAGCCAGTTGGCCTTCTGCGTCGTGGTATCTGCCTGGCCCTGGGCCACCTGCTTGTCGATATACTCCTTGGCGATCTCGCCAAAGGTGTTGGCGGCTTTGAACACGGCAACCAACTTCTCGTGCTTGCGTTCGGCCAGCGGATCGGTCCCGGCTTCCAACTGCCTGCGAGCATCGTCGCGACGCTTCCGCGCCTCGGCCAGCCCGACATCGGGATATCGGCCAAGTGCCAGTCGCTTCTGCTTACCCATGTAGCGGTATTTATAGCGCCACAGTTTCGATCCGTTCGGATGAACCTCCAGATAGAGGCCACGGTCATCCGTGTGCTGGGTCACTTTGTCGGTCGGACGGATGTTCCGGATTTGAAGATCTTTAAGCGCCAAGGTCGAGTCTCCTCATCAGTTCCGGGAAAGGAACAGCGAGGGCGGATCGGGGTCATGGGGCCATCAAATTTTGCGCGGGGCCATATCGCCCCTAGTATGGCACTTCATGGCCCCGGATTGCCTGAAATCGACTGACACTTTCCGGGATCGGTGAGGGCAAAAAATGGCAGATTTCTAACGTTTTGTCGACCCTTTCGGGATGTTGTGGGATTGAAAAATGGTGCCCAGAAGAGGCACGGTTCGAGTCCTCATTGCCAATCATGCTGAACGTAAGTCGCAGAAGTCTGCGGTTTCCCTCCTCATAGCAACGCATGATAGTGCTGGACAGCGCATCGAAAAAGGTGGAATGAAGGGTGGAATGAAAACCAACGCCCTCACCGCTCTGTCTGCAAAGAACCTACCAGTCGGCAAGCACGCTGATGGTCAGGGCTTGTGGCTTTGGAAGAGCGACAAGGCTCGGGGGAGCTGGGTATTGCGCTTGGTCATGCAAGGCAAGCGCAGGGAGATGGGCCTGGGTCGGTGGCCGGATGTGTCGATAGCGGAAGCGAGAGCCAAAGCATCGGACGCTAGGAAGGCTGTCAGGGACGCTGTGGACCCGCTGGAGGAACGTAGGCGGGCAAAAGTCCCCATCACTCACCTCACGGTCAAAAAGGCCGTTGAGGGCTGTTTTCAGGCCAAGCAGGCGGAACTCAAGGGCGATGGTAAGGCGGGGCGCTGGATGTCGCCAATGAACGTCCATGTCTTCCCGAAGATTGGGAAGCTCCCGATTGAGAAGCTGGACCAGCACGAATTGGTCAAACTCCTGGAACCGCTGTGGCATACGAAGCCGGAAGCGGCGCGCAAGATCATGAACCGGCTGAACCTCACGCTCCAGCACGCGTTGGCGCTCGGTCTCAATGTGGACCTGCAAGCCCCGCTCAAAGCTAAAGCGCTTCTCGGGAAGCGTCGCCATGTGACGGAGCATATTCCTTCTCTGCCGTATGCGGACGCGCCGAAGTTTTATCAGTGGCTCAAAGGTAAGTCCTCGCTCTCCACGCAAGCCCTGCGTTTCCTCATGCTTACCTGTACCCGCACCAGTGAAGTGCGGTTGGCGACGAGCGATGAGATTACGGACGGTGTGTGGGTCATCCCACCGGAACGGACAAAGACTGGCCGTGAGCATCGTGTCCCGCTTACGGCGGAAGCGTTGGCTGTGGTCGAAGGGAAGTCGGGTCTGCTCTTCCCTACTGCCACCGGCAAAGCGATGAGCGATATGGCGATGTCAAAGTTCATGCGGGAGAACGGCTACGAGGCGCGTCCCCACGGCTTGCGCGCCACCTTCCGTACCTGGGCTGAGGAATGCACTACGGCTGACCACGAGACGAAAGAGGCGTGTCTCGGCCATGCGGTCGATAGCGGTGTGGTGGGTGCCTATCAGCGAAGCGACCGGCTGGAAAAGCGGAAGGCATTGTTGGGTGAATGGGAAGCTTTCCTCGTTGGCCAGTAGGTCTCTGTTGCGTCGGACTCACGCACTCGGTACACGGAATGTTCTGCGGGTCGTGGTATTCGCTCCATAGCAATTGAGGTGAATATGAGCGAGCCGGTAGCAGCCGCGCAGCGTAAGCGCGAACCAACATCGACCGTCGGTCGGGGTAAATCAGTAACCCTGCATGAAGCACCGACTGAGGGTTCCTGGTCGGATGGTCTTTCGACGGTGAACCTGGGCAACAGTCTCGACTACTATGATAGTTGGGACACTCCCACCTGCATCGTTTCTGACGGCGCATATGGTGTGCTTGGCTTCGAAGGTGATACCTCGGACCATACGGGTATGCCTGAGTGGTACGAAGCGCACGTTGCTGCTTGGTCAGCTCGAGCTACACCACAAACGGCGCTGTGGTTCTGGAACTCTGAGATTGGTTGGGCGGCGGTTCACCCTGTGCTGGAGAAGCACGGTTGGCGGTATGTGAATGCCAACATCTGGGACAAGGGCATGGCGCATATCGCGGGCAACGTGAACACCGCAAAGATACGCCGCTTCCCTGTCGTGTCTGAGGTGTGTGTCCAGTACGTCAAAGAAGCGCGTATCGATGGCCAGCTACTCAAGCACTGGTTGCTGAAAGAGTGGAAGCGGACTGGTCTGCCGGTGCGAGAATCGAACAAGGCCTGTGGCGTCGCTGATGCCGCTACGCGCAAGTATCTGGACCAAGGTCACCTTTGGTACTGGATGCCGATTGAGATGTTCGTGAAGATGGTTGCCTATGCCAATGAGCATGGCCGTCCGGAAGGTCGCCCGTACTTCTCGCTCGATGGCGTGAAGCCGATGACCGGCGATGAGTGGGCGAAAACACGCACCACCTTCAACTGCCCCCATGGCGTGACAAACGTCTGGCAAAGGCCACCGCTCAAGGGACCGGAGCGCATCAAGACCAACGGCACCTCGGGCAAGGCTGTTCACCTCAACCAAAAGCCCTTGGACTTGATGACACGCATCATTGAAGCGTCCACTACGCCTGGTGGTGTTGTCTGGGAGCCGTTTGGTGGGCTGTTCTCTGCGTCAGTGGCGGCGCGGGAGCTGGGTATCAAATCCTTTGGCGCTGAACTGGACCCGACGTACTTCCACTATGGGGTGGACCGTCTCAAACAAGAAGCTCCTCTGCGTCTCCGTCTGTGATGTTGAGGCGCTGGCTGAGTACCTGCTTGATGTGCGCTTCGTCGGTCGAACGGAACAACCGCTCCCACTGACGAACGGTAAGGCCGTGAACCACGGTGTTGCCGACACGCGTCTTGAACGCCTCCAGCTCCGCGTGAACAATCCTGTCCATCTTCGCGTAATTGGTATCCAAGCGGTAATTGTAGCGATTAAGTAACTCGCGAAGCTGATGTTGATACTCGGGAGTCGGTTGGTACGTGCGTCCGCCTGCTCCCCATGAGCGCACGATACCCTCCGCTTCCGCTACCTGGGCAGGGTCGATGGTCTGGAGCTTGTAGCCGTTGGTGTTTGTCTGTTGGAGATTGCGGGTGCGAGCGGTCGTGTCCTCCGGCTCAAGCACCAGATAGTCGGGCGGGTTGTGATAGTGGTCATCGCGGGACTTGGCGACTGAGCCACCGGATACCACCACCACGTCGAGGATGTACGGCTTTCCGTAGATGATGTGTTCCGGGAGCCACGCCAGCATACAGACGTGGGTGTTGTCGTCGGTGAAGTGGTTCTGGCTGTCCTTGAAGCGGGCGGTGATTTCAGTCGCCAGCGGAAACCATGCCTTGATTTCGAATCCTGGCGTCGGGTCGATGCCGTCGAACACGGCGTCGGGAAAGCCTGGGTCTTGGCGACGCCAATTGCCGATGTTCTTGAAGTCCTCCTGGTCGTTGAGGAACTCCACCGTGTTGAACTCGATGAGGTTGCCGAGAAGGGGAGAGAGCTTCGATACCACCTTCGACAGATTGACCGCTGCGTCTGAGCTGATGGGCTTGGTGACGGTAAGGAGGTCGAATACGTGGCCTGACAGCTCGTGAAGATGCTCGGTAGCGACGGCGATAGCTTCGGCGGTGTTGGTAATCGGCACAAAAAATCCCCCTGTCAGGGGATCTTATTGCTGGATATTTTTGATTCTGAAAGCGGTTGAATCGTGAAAGTGTTTGGAAGTCAGGCTTGAGTTCCCAGGAACGGCAGGTTTTGGCGGACCTTACTTCTAAGGTTGGCTGTTGAAGCAAGGTCCTGCGCTGTCACCTCAGATGCTTCCTTCACTGATTGGTTCACGACTGGGGGCTTGAGTTCCACAGTGCCTTTCCGCTTGGCCCAGTTGAGAAGGGTGGCGTAGTGGCTGGAGTACCGCTTGTTCTGCGCGGCCATGTAGGTTGAGAGTTCTTCGATTAGTTGGTTGGTAGCCGAACGGCCATAGCGGGTTGCAAGCTTTTCGTACTCCTCAGCAGTGAGCTTCACGTTCTTCATTTCACCGAAAACCGACCGAGCGTCTTCCTTCTGTACTACTCTCTTCTCCTCTATACTCCTCTCCTCTGGTTGAACCGTTGTTAAACCATCGTTTAACACATACCGCTTGGAATCCGTCAAGCCGAGCATTTGCTTCTCTTGAACGTACTCAGTTGGTCGTAATCGGTTCTTGTCGAGGTAGTTGTTTGCGTTCCAGTCGGTAATAACTACCACCCCACTAGGAAAAGCAATCAAGAAGCCTTTCGCTATCAATACCTTTACATCGTCCTCATTTCCTCCGTGAATGCGAAGGACCTTTTTGTATGAAACAAAGCCTTCATCGTCCGCTTCCATGCCAAGTAGGAAGTACATCGCTTTAGATGTAAGACCCAAGTCCATGAACTTGTCGGTGTCGATGATAGCTCTATCGAACATCCTCTTCTGTGCCATATCGTTTAATCGTTAGGCTACACAAAACACTGGCAACCTTGCGAGTAACCAGTGTTTTGTGCGCAAGGTTTATAACGCGAGAAAACTCGCTCAAGCATTATACCAGCAAGCAAGCCGTTACTCCTGTGGACTAGCTGGGGATATCGTCACCTCAACCGTATCGAACTCATCCTTGCCGATTTTCTCAGCGGTGATACGGATGTCAGCCACGTACTTCGGTTCGTCGCCTGGAAGCACTCCTGCGGTCACCAGGCCGTCCTCCACCATCTTGAGCATATAGGCGTGGTTGCTGATATCGAGGCGACTGCCTTGCAAGCGGAAGTGGTAGTGCATGGCGACTGGGAAAGGTCCAGGCCACGGCTTTGTTGTTGGCGCGCAAATGACAGCCATGTGGTATTCCTCTTTATGGCCTTGCCGCTGTCGAAAGTGGATGCCCGCGTAAATCTTGTTGAGCGATACCTTCTCTGGAATTGGGATGGTGAACTTCACTCCACCAGTATCTCATGAAAATACGACAACCGCCTTGGGAGGCGGTTGAAAAAGGAGTGTTATGTAATTTTATTATGAGTAGCTTTACCTTTTGGGGTAGCTTGGCAGTGTCAGGACTGCCACTAAAATGATAGCACAAAGCCGCGTGTTCGCGCGCGGCCTTATACCCAACGTATCGTTATATACACGCAAGCGGTAGCCTCGCTTGCTCTCTCAGTGTACTAAAAAGCCAGCCTCATTGCGAGGCTGGGTAGTGGATAGGGTTTGGGTGTTGTGAGCGCCGTCTGTTCCGGCGTGCCAAGATCGTCACCCCCTCTCTATTTGCTGGTCGGTCGATAATGTACTGGCGGTCGCGTCATCACGCGCGTGTCACGTCTCATTCGGTCTTCCTCCTTTCATCTAAGAACAAAGTGAGCGGGTTGCTGTCGCCTGTCAGGAGCCGAAACATCCGGTCTCGGTTTCCGCAGTAAGGCGAGCAGTAGTACCGATGGTCTGGCCTGGGTGGCTTGGTGTAGGTCATGATGGCGAGGCACGTCTCGCATGTGACTTGATACATGAGAGCCTCCTGTGAGCTGTTCCTTTGCTATTATAGCGCAAAAGAAAACCGCCCTTGTGGGGCGGTCTCTTACTCTGGCTGGGCGTCTGGTTTTCGAGGGACTGGCGCTGAGTTGCTCTTTAGCTGGAAGAACTCGTACTTGTAGCCTCTCTCCACGAGGCTCTGATGGTACTTTAGCTCGGCGTCGTTCCTGATTTCGACCACCGTGATATGCCCGCCAGGGTCGTGTCGATGATACGTCATGTGTTTTTGAAGTGACATGACGTAAGTATATCTTACTCCAAAGTGAGGATGGAAAGCGCGATGAGTGTGATTCCAAACCCGACTTGGATATCGGTTGCTGGGTTGAGGATGAAGAGTGCGCCGAAGGCGAATGCAATGATGGCGGTGATACGTTTGATGATTTTCATAGTGGTTATTTGGTTAGATAGATTGATAGTGCCTCGGTCTCTGTGGTCGCTTCGATGACGCCTTTGTCGGTCACGAACCAGTACGCATCCTCCAGTTGGAAGCGCTGGAATCGCACGCCTAGCTCGTTAGTGACGTTCCTCTGAGTGAACTGGACCCCGCTTGTGAGGAAGCCCCAGCTCTCGCCGGTTTCCTCTACCACGAAGTAATCGACTGGAGCGATGCACCGCTCGCTGTGCTGCCAGTTGGCGTTGGAGCAAGCGATAGCGACGGTGAGGATGGTCGGTATCATACAGACTGACGGAGTATGTATTCCTTTAAAGCGCGAGCGAGAACTCCGTACGTGACATAATGTGCATCTTTACTAATCTTCAGCGAGCGTGTTACGGCAGTTAAGGTGATTTCTTCGTTGGCCCAAGCTAAAGCTAGTTCAATATGCTCATCTGTGATGGTGTGCTTTACAGCTTTGCGTCGGTTCTGAGCCTTAGCGTCTTCTAAGAGTGTCATGTGTTTAGGCGGTTACCGTCTCCACAATCTCGCGCATGACGCCATCGTCACCAAGCTCGTATCGGCGCACCGTCTTCTGGTGACTGGTGGCGCGATAGAAGGCGTGGCCCTTGCGGTATTCGACTTCGAGAAGGCCATCCTCGGCAAGCTCTCGCATACGTCGTCCAGCGTTCTGGGCGGTGTAGCTGGTCTTTTCAGTGACGAGCCGTTGCACGTCGCCGCTTGCTACGAAGCCAGCCTGATTGCGGATGTACTTGAGTATGCGGTCTTTGAGTGAAAGTTCGGTCATACATTGCGGTTACGGTTTCTGATAATGGTTGTGTGCAGCACCTCGCACCGCCCGCTACAGTAGTGCCGTTTCTCCTTGAGGTTCGGGTCGCCAATCTTTCGACGGCACCAAGCGCATTTGTAGAGGGGTTTGATGGTGGACATGGGGGTTAATAGCGTTCGCCTGCTACAAAAATCAGACATGACATTGTGAAGATACCGATGATGATGAGGCATTGCGGATAGGCTGGAACCTCGTTCACTATGGCGCACATGCAGTATCCAGCGATGAACCAGCAGAGCGATAAGAAGATTAAGTGTTTCATACCTCTATGCCCAGAGAAGCCCTCCTATCACCATCAGCACGATGGCAAAGGCGAGTACTCCGTTGGTTATATCGTTGGTAAGGTTGCGCGCTGGTTTGCGACGGCGCGCTGGGGTGATGATGTCGTGATGACGTAGTTCTGATGCTGTCATGGTGTTATTGATTGGTGCGTACGACTTTGTACACGAGCTGATAAAAGGTGTTGTAGTTTTTGATGCGTAGCCTGGTCATCACGTCCCTCTGAGTGACCATGCGTGGGTCACTCAGGTGGTCGGTGATGAGAGTACGCTGGGCCTTGGTGACAGGCTTGGCGGCTCTGCTCATAGGCTAGTCAACAGGTTGAGCTTCTTCCGCTTCGTAGACTGGCTCAGTTGGGTCCACTGGCTTGTTCTTCGGCGCGAATGGGTCACCGTTGTCGAAGAGTTCATTGAGGTCGAAGCCGAAGTCTCGGATTTCGTCCCACGCTTTGCCCCACTCTGCTGGCACCTCTGGTAGTGGGTTGGCCATGACGGTGTAAGTGGTGTCGAGCTTGTCGCCCTCGCGGTTGATGGTGAAGGTGTATCGCATCACTGGGTTGCCCCACTTCTTGTTCTGAGCGTAGGCGCGGATGTCGCCCTGGATACCCTTCTGGGTGATTTCGAGGATTTTCACTTTTCCGTCTGCAACGTCGATGACGGGGAATGCCCAGAAGTGCGAAACTTTGAAGCGTCCGTCGTCTTCAGCGCGTATGCCGGGCAAGAGTGCTGGGTTGGCTGGTTGCTCCTTGAGGCGTACTGGCTTGTTCTCAATATTCCAGTACTGGTAACCGATGACCGGCGATTGGAGTGGTAGAAACTCTGTCTCTCCCTTCTCGAACTTGAGGTACTTGCTGTCGCCCTTTGGTGCTTGATAATCGCTCTGAGGGTCGAATGGGTTGGGATTGCTCATAGAAAAAATTGTAGTGAATGATTTTATTAAGATGGGTCTTGTGCGTCCTGCCAGGCGATGCGACTGTTGATGTCGTCTTCGTATGGCTGGCGCGGTGGGTTGCCGTCCGCGTCGCCACCAGTCAGCACCGTCACTTTGTGCTGGCCGTCGCGAGTGGTGGAACTCCACGTCTCATGGTTGAGGATGGCGAGGCTGATAGCTCGCTCCTTGTCCTCGTCGCTCCAGTCGTATGCTCGTATCTCCGCAATGCGGGCTTCGAGGCTACCAGACGTGGTTGATGTCGAGGTACTCATGAGTGGGTTTGTTGATGAGGTCTTTTAGTTCTTGCACCTGGGCGAGTAGGAACTCTACTGCGGTGATGCGTGGTGGCTCTGGAGTGTATTGCTCAGCGTCCATCTCCACTAAATCTCGTTTGATGCTCATGGCTACATAAGCTAGCTACTAAGGTCACGTTGTGGGTGACACTTACAATTATACTTACAATTAAATTATACACAAGTAGGGGGACTGTGGACAACAAAAAAGCCCCACTAGTAAGGGCTTTTTTCGACTCATGAGACGTAGCAATCACACAAGGTCTCTGTGTCGGCTCCCACTGAGGCGGTCGCTCTTTTATTATTCCATGCTTTCGTCTGAGCGTAAAGCGAGGTTGGTGCCTTCAACGGTTCGGTGTGCCTTGCGGAACGTACCAACGAAGGCCAGCAAGATTGAAAGCGTCATGAGCGCATAGTACACAATTGACGTAGCAAGCTCGATGAGGTTGTTGAGTGTGTAGAGGAACGATGGCGAAACGAAGTCACAGAGATACCCTAGCTCGCATACCACCTTGAGAGTGGGGAGTAGCTGAGTGGTGTACACCGTGGCGAACATGAGGCCGAAGCCTTTGACCGTAAGTGAGGTGCGCTTTGGGTCTGCTGATGAGAGTACAAGGAAGCGCCACGCTTTTATGATGAGGTTTTTCATATCTATTGAATTATTTGATACATAAACGTCTTGTAGCCCTCGTTGCTCCAGCGTTTACTCCACGTCGCGAGGTTGTAGTTCTCCTTCCAATATCCATCGTTGCTGTCGTTCGACATGATCGTATCGCCACCACCAAGGATGCCAACGTGACCGTTCGGGACCTTCTTGCTCGAAGAGGTTCCAGTAGGTGAGATGATGATGGTGCCAGGCATCGGGACCGTTACCGCCTTGAAGCGAGGGTCGCTCTTGAGGCGCTCGTTTAGCGTCCAGGTGCCAGTGATGATGGGGAAGTCAGGAAGAACGTCGCGGATGATGACAGAGACGCTCTCAGCGCAACCCAGCTCGTCTGGTGCGATGTCTGAGGGCGAAGCGTCACGGCCAAGGTACGAGACAGCCACGGCGTACAGGGTCTTGCGCTTCTTGAGGCCGATGAGCTTGAGGAAGGCTGGGATGACCTGCTTGAGAATCGAGATTTGAGTGAGCTGGTTTTTGCGGGCTGGGTTGTAGTCGGCATAGTCGAGCGCCTTGAACGCCCCCTCCATCGTGCCGGTCTTGAGATGGATGTCGTGGGTGTCGTCCTCCCTATCCATGCCGTTTATGACGAGGTGCCGGATTTCATGGCAAAAGGTCTCGATGAATTGGACGTATTTGCGCTCCTTGGTCTTAGTCTTCTCGTCTGCCCAAAAGTACGCTTCCCCGATGAGGTCAGTGTCATCGATGGCGAGACCACGCTCTTCCGGTAGCACCTTCCACTTGGTTCGCTGTGCCTTGCTCATGTGGAGAACGACAAAGGCGTATCCGGCCTGTTTGGCGGGAGCTGAGATGCTGTTGAGCCATTCGCGGGTGATGCGTCCGTTATAAACCTGGGGAACGATGTCGCGGTACTCAACGTCGATTGAAAAGGTTGCGCCAATCATCTCGTTGATGATGTCAGTGGCTTTGGCGAGTAGGCGACGCTTAGAACGCCACTTCGGCATTGTCGGGTCAGTGGTGATAATGAGGATTTTTTGTTCTGGTTGCATACGCAAAATAGTTATCGGCTCATAAAGCGCTCCAGCGCCTTCGTGCTTTCGTTCATAGCTTGGGTGTTCTTGGTGAGCTGTTCCAAAACACTGGAGCGAACCTCCTTCTCCACTTCTCTCAATGCCAACTCTCGTTCCTGCATTGCTTCTTCATGGCGTTCGGAGCGCTTGTCGAGAGTGTCTGTGAACTTGATAGTCACGTACACAAGTGAGAGAACGCTGATAACTCCAATGCTGAGATTTGGGAGAATGGTTAGTAGTGTTGGGTCCATACAAAAAAGTATATCAGACTACCCCGCGTCGTAGCTGACGGTGTAGCGGATAATCGTATCTCGTCCGGTCGCTTTCACATATGGTGTGGTGAAGAGCGCCCTGGTGATGAGAGTGGTATCAGCTCGAAGGCCAATCTCTCGGTACGTGCCGTCTGCCAGCTCGCCGTCGGTGATGAAGAACTCAATCTCGATTGATTTGGCAGCGGGTGTGACCTTGGCTGGGATAACACCTGCAAGGGTGAGCGTCTCAAGGGAGGTGTCGGCGGCGGTTACCGCGTTATCGCCGGTTCCTATTTCGAGGGATGTGATTTCGAGAGGTGTGGTGGCTGTTCCAGCGTTGTGCTGGACTAAAAGGTTCCAGTAGGCGTTGAGGATGAGGTTCTCCATCACTGGCGACTGCCAAACCACCTTTCCGTTTTCGAGGGAGAGGATTTGGAAGGTGCCTTTGCCGATGCCGAGTGAGTCCATACTAGGTCTTGATGATGTAATTTATAGCCGTAAATGGTGGCATGTTGTTGTGAGGAGAATCTGATCCGGCCGGTTGTGTTGGAAAGTACACCGCCACAGACGCCTCACCCACAGTGTCTACAGACTGTGTGGCGCCTGCGTTTCCATCATATGTTCGAACATCATGAGTGTGGCTTGGTATCTCGGCATCTGTGAGAGCGTGAGTCTCTTCACCACCCCCCTGTCCCAGTGGGCGCGCGGTATAGGTGACGGTAAAAGTTTGGACTCCTGAACCGTCACTTGAGAGGACTATTCCTGTACCGGCGTTAGCATTTGCAATTGAAGTTGCCAGTTTAAATTGGTTGTAGGCAACGCGTATAAGGTAATACGTCGTGTTGTCTGTGAGTCCTCCAATCGCTCCCGACGTGGTGTCGTATAGCACTGCCTGGCCAGTCTGGAGTTCGTTATGGGCGTGATTGTCGGCTCCAGTGATGGTGATTGTGTCTGTGGAACGACTAGCAAACGTGAAGACTTTCGTTGGTGCTGTTGCTGCGTAGCCGAGTGGGAAACGTCCTTTGAGATTCGGTACGTTGAAAGTGGTTAAACCATCACCGACGCCATAGTTTGTGCTGATGAGAGTAAATAAATCTGCATAGGTAGTGCGAGAAACAGCCGCTCCGTCGCAAAGAAGCCAACCTGTCGGAGCAGAAAGGCCAGCGTAAGGTTGAATGAAGCCTCTAAAATCCGCGAGTGAAATTGTTTCTCCTGGTTGCCATGACATACCAAAAGTATATCACGCAGCCCACGTCGCCAAGTTCCACTCAGCAGTGTCCCAAAGATAAGGACCGGTGGTGAAGGTCGCATCGTCCAGGTCATCCGTCCCCACGCCTCGATCTCGAAACCGGTAGAAGGCGAGAAGGATTTGCATCTCATCCTCTGCGAGTTCCTCCTTCTTCAGCAAGCTCTTCAGCGCCTCTGTGAGCGTCAAGGAAGCCGTCGAAGCCAGCGTGACGGACCAAACGCCATCCAAGGCGCTTCCGTTCGGATACGGGCGGAATCTGACGCTCTGGACCACATAATCAGCGTCCACTCCGTGCATGTCGCTGTTGATGTTGATGAGCTGGCCGGTGCGAAGCCCCACGGTGTATGTGTCGAAGCTGGCGTCGGTCAGTTCGGCAGCAAATGCCTCCAGCTCGGCAATGCCTCGGCTGATGGTCTCGTCCTGGGTGGTGAGGGTTGTCTCCTTCACAAAGTGTTCAAACTCCCCGAACTCAACGATACTCTCGTTGTCAGGAACCTCAGCCACTACCGGCACGAGCGGATAGCCGGTGAGAGCGATGTTGGTGGTGTCCGGTAACGTAGGGGCTGGTGGGATATTCGTCGGGTCGAAGCGGACGTACTTCTCCTGACGGCTCCAGTAGCAGTCAAAGCCGGTCACATCGAGGTACTCCACCCCTACCGTTTGCACTGCACCGTCCACGGTCACGGTTGGCAGTTCGTCGAATTTGAAGTTGGTCGGAAACTCAGTCTTTTCACCGTCGCCAGCATGAAGCGTGGTGCGGGTTGTGTCTGCTGGCTGTTCGGCTCCTTGGATGAATACCTTGTTGCGGAGCTGAGAGAGGTCGGACTTAATGCGCAGACTGGACGGAATATAGTTTCCGCTGTCATCGCTGATATTGAAAGGAGCTGGGTCGCTCTCACGAGAGAAGAAGTAGATGTTTTTATAATAGTCCACATACCACAAATAGCTGGATAGCTTGGCCAGCTTGTCGAGACACTCCGAAAGAGTGAGCCGGTTGAAGGCAATGCTACTTATGTCCACCGGCGCGTTCACACCGGTGACGGTGTACGTCGGGGCATAGGTGGTCGCTAAGTCAGCGATAATCTCCTCAGCCGTGAAGCCGATATAGCGCTCTGTCACGAGCTTGCGGTCGAGCTGGTAGCTAAAATCGACGCACTCCACGTCGAAGTTCACCGTTGGCGGTGCTTCGACACTGGTCTCCAGGGCAAGGATTGAGCCACCAAAAATGCGCTCTCCGTTGAGCGTGATTATGATTTCAGCGTTCAAGAGTGGGGTGAAGCCACCTGGTTGCTTCTCGATGATAAAGCGGGCGGTGTTGCGGGTGCTGTTTCGCTCGTCGCTTATCTCCAGTCCGTTCACCTCAGCGGTGATATCGGTGCCGTTGTGGGTGACGATCAAACTCATAGGCGGAGCTGGGTTCTAAGGTCGCTCATAATCTGGTCTGAGAGGCGCTTGGCAGCGGTTCGGTCATCCATGAAGGTGCCTGAGATGTAGAGGTTGAAGGTCTGGCCACCGCCAGCGCCGCCAGCACTAGCGAGCCGGTTGTTTGGGATGATGGTGCCGTTGGCGCTTGGTTGGAACCACTCAGGACCCTTCTCGCCTACGATGTAGCCCTGTCCTGCGTTCACCGGACCCCCTTCCGCTCGGAAAAGGTCAGTGACGGACTTGAACGCCTTCTTGGTGATGCTGAGACCGGTCTTCACACCTGGGAGCTTGGCCAGTGCTGCAAGAGCGTCTGCCACCTTCTCAATAATTTCGTCCAGTGGACCAAGCATAGCGTCGATAGCGTTGAGAGTTGCAAACTTGATGCCCTCCCAGATTTCAGCCCAAGAGATACCGAACTGCTCCATCACATTGCGAACTGCGAAAACAATGGCACTGATGCCCGCAATTGTTCCGATAATGATGAGGACAACCGGATTAAGAGCAAGTAGTACCAAGCTTAATGCGCCGATAGCAGCAACAAGCCCTGCGACCGCTCCCGCGACTAGTATGATGTTTCTGGTAAGCTCTGGATTTGCCTGAATCCATTGGGACAATCGTTCGATGAATGGTGCGAGGGCATCCACAACGCTGATGAGTACCGGCGAGAGCTGTGTTCCGATTTTAGCTGAGAGGTTTTCGATTTCAGCACCGAGAATGCGTTGCTGGTTCGCGAGACTTTCACTGGTGTTGGCGAAGTCTCCGGTTGTAACCTCCGTCTGAGCCATGATGAGGTCCACACGATAGAGGCGCTTTTCCTGCTCGGTGAGTTCGGTGACGCTGGTCTCGATACCTTGAGAGAGTAGGTAGGTCTGGAGAGTGGCGTCGGTCACGTCCCCTGCATAGCGTCGGATGGCTTCTGTCTCACCACGAAGCGCCTGGTTGATTGCGCCCATTGCGTCGTCCACATCTGTATTGAAAACCGATGCCATATCGGCCGCGCGCTGGGTGAGTTCGATGGTCTTCTCAGCCACCTCGTCCATTGAAAGGCCGGTATCCTTGAGAAGTGCGCCGGTGGTGACAGACATCTGATTGAAGGCTGATGTTGAGAGGCCAACGGCTTTGGCGGAGTTCTCGCCGAACTTTAGAATATCGTCCGCGCCCTCAGCAAATACGACGTTCACCGCATTGATTGATTCCCCTAGATTGGTTGCTGACTTGATAGTCTTGAGCGCTGTGCCTCCAATGACAGCCAAAGAGGCCGTTCCAATGACGGCCATCTTTTCAAAGGTAGGTCTCAGCTCGTCGAGTTTGGACCGGACAGTGCCGGTGGCGTCCGCTACTTTATCTAAATTGACCCTAAGACTAGCAAAAGCACCTTTGGAATTATCAATCGCGTCAATTTTTACTCTTACGTTGGATTCCATGGTTCTTTAATTGTATCACCGCCTTCAAAAAGGTCGGCGGCTGTCGGAAAAACGTCCAGTAGTCCCATCCCATGAAGTAGCAAATTTCTGCTACTCCCATGAGGTCTAGTTCTTCATTTTTTTTTGCTCGGCACAAATAGCCTTGTAGATAGCCTCGCCATCCGCATCGTACATCTTCTGAATGCGGTCAAAGCAGTTTGCTTCGTCGCCGTCGATTGATACCACAGACACTTTGAGTAGTTCGTGCTTCTCAGCAAGCGTCACCTGGGCGGTGTTTGTGAGTTTAAAGTCGGTGCCGTTGTCAGTTTGAATGAACTGCATCGCAGCCGTTTCTACACGTTCACGCTCCGCCACACTAAGCATGGTCTTGTAGCTGACTTTATGATTACCAACCGGGGTGGTGATTTCTTTTGTGAACTCCATACTATGCTGCGTTGTAGTTTGCCTTCTCATTTACGAGAGAGACGCTGATAGCCTTCGCTTCGGTGTCATCGTAGTGCGCCATGAAGTTGATTTCTTCGGTCACAACGTCGTCGAGCGGTCGGGTTTCTGAGGTGGTGAAGGTCACGTTTGGAAGGATGAATGTAAGCTCAGGATTTGAGCCAACGCCGATAGCCTCAGCGGTATTGATGACGCTGATTTGAAGCGCCTTTGAGGTGTTCGCGATAGCGAGGTCTCGGTAGGTATCAGCGGTCTTGTCCATCGTGAACGAGCCGGAAATTGAAAGGAGCTTGGCGATAAAGCCGACTGGTGTGTCTGCTGAGATGCTGAGCTTCTCTCGGGTGCCTCGGTCGATTTCGATAGAGAGGTCAGTCACGTCGATTGCGGTTGCTGCGCCAAGGCCAGCCACGTTGTCCGCGATCTTGAGGGTCACCATCTGGTGAGGGGCGAGATAATCGTTGTCTGAGTAGGCAGCGGTGAAGTCGGTGGTTGTCACTTCGGACAAGCCCTTCACTGACACTGAGCCATTGATGAGGTCATCGACAGGGAAACTGAGAGCGAGCTTGGAGACGATAGCTCCAGCCACTTGCTTGTGGTCGAAGTCGCCACGAGCGAGAGAGAGTGAAAGCGTTGGCTGGGTGATGTCCGTGTTTAGCAAGCCGGTGTGGCGGTAGATGACGGTCTCGCCTGCCTCGGTTGCGCTGTTGAGCGTTCCAAGGAGTGATTTGACGAAGTAGCCGATGGTGCGGAAGCGCAGGTTGAGTGCCATATCGCCCTCCACCTTCTTCATGGTCACCACTTGGCCTTGCGACGCGACGCCGGTGGCCTTGGTTTCCTTGATGTCCACCTTTTCAACGACGGTTTGGATGTTGGCCGGTTCGCGGGTGCGGATATAGTCTTGCGCGGCTGCGAAACTGCCAGGGGTTGCTTCTACCGCCACTCCTACCGCGTATTGTTCACCTCGTACTAATGTCATATGTTACTTGCTATTTTCTTTAATAATCTCCTTTGCTTTCACCAAAGCTTCGCTGAGCGATTTCGCTTCAACGGTCATTCCCAAAGAGGGGATGTGGTACTTCTGCACACGCTCCCCTTCGGGAGCCATGTCCTTCGTTACCCCTTCCGTCCTTGTTTCGATGTTTGCTTTCTTCATACGTGAATTATAGCACTATCGGTCTTTGTGTACCGTGACTTGTACCTGCATAGAAGCCATGCGGAGCGGTGCGCTCTCGGTGCCACCGTACCCCCATGAGGTATCTGATATATATACCCAGCCAGAGGGTAAATCGAGACAGCCTGGGTCTACAAATACGACCTCCTGCAAGTGGCCGATACTATCGGAGATGGCTTTTTCGGCAAGCTCGATGCTGGCTTCGTCGGCGGGGTCAAAGATGTATGCGATGTATAGATTGAATGCGAAGGTGTACTTGTTGCTCTTTGAGCCTGCCCACACGTTCTCATTATCCGCATATTCGAGGATAAAAGCTGGCCAGGTAGCGTCTAAAGCTGGCGATGGGGCGCGATAAAAGCTGGATTGAGTAGTCGATACCGCTTCAATGCGGGTGATGATTGCGGTGCGAATGTCCTCGGGTAGATATGCCATATATTGCTATTTTAGCACCCGCTTGAGAATGTCGCGGGATTCGTCCTTGATAAATGAACGCTGGTTCTTGAGCGCTCGATTGAAGAACGGTGTCTCCTTGCGTTTAATTTTGTTTTTGTAGTACGGCTGTCCGTGGACGTACTTCGAGTACTCAGCGTATGAGTACAGCATTGCGCCTGCTCGACCTCGGTAGTAGTAGATTTGACGGCGAAGGTTTCCAGTGACGGCTGGCGCTAGTTTCCTGGATTCGTTTTCAAGCTTGTACCCCACACGGTCACGGAAAATATCGATACTCTTGGCGGTTGCTTGGGGATAACGCTTTAAGAAGCCCTGGAGGACTACTGCATCAACATCTAGCTCTATCCTCATACGCCACGAAGCGTAGCCTCATAATGGCTCTTGGATCGGAAGGTGTGGCGAAGAGAGCCAGAGCATTCGTACTTGTTGCCGTCTTGGTCTTCTATACGGTCACCGATACGGACCTCAGATGTGGAAAACAGCCGATAGGCTTTCTGTGTTCGCCCCATCGCATCGCTGGAGAAACTGTCATCGATAGGCTGGATGTGCGCCGAAATATCCCCTACCTGAGCATAGGTGGTCATGTTTCCTGTCACGGTCTTGCGTGAGATGGTCACTGTATCTCTGAGGTGGTCGGCAAGCATGGTTAGAAGGTTATGCGTCGGTAGCTATCAATAATATCCATAGCGAGCTTGTAGTCGTTGCGCTCTTTGCTGTCGCGGTAGGTCACCTGGTACTCGCCCACCTTCTCAGACTGCACGCCCTCGGTCTGGTTGTTCACCTGGTTGACGATGCCCGCCACGAGCACGGTGCACGCCCACGTTATCTTCTCTGGAAGAGTGGCAGCTAGACAGTGCATCCCGGTCACTGAGACATTGGCAAAATCCTCAGTGAAGACGCCCGATTTCAGCAGCAAAGTGGTTTTGATGTCGTTGTTGTACGGTCCTTTAAGAAGGATCGTCTCGCTCGGTGCAACGGTGTCTACTAGAACCTCAGTGATGGTATGGACCGGGTTGATGCAGAGAGAACTTTGGCCGTTGCCGTCATAGAGGCGAGTGGTTTCGTCTTCCACGAAGATGGGGTAGCCAGCTCGGCTATCTATGAACTCGCTCATGGCCTCGATGTACGCAGTCAGTTGCGTGTCGAAAGAGGTGTCTATGTTGGTGAGAAGGTAGTTCTGGACCGCTGTTTTGGTCGTATACTGAGACATAAGAAGATTATAACACTAGGGGCGGGGTGCTCGCTGGCCGATTGGATCGCGCCCGGTGAAGATACCGCTTCTGCGAGACATCTGACTGGTGCCTGGTGAGAAAGGGTCCCTGATCGGCGGGGCACCAACGATGAACTCAACCGGGATGCCGGAGAGCACAAACGCCCCCGTTCCAGCCACCATCGAATAGCCTCGTGTAATGAGCGCCGGGGAGCTTGTGAGCTCATAAGCCGACGGTTGCGCCGAGATGGCGAAACGCTTGGCGAGCCCTGCGTTACTGCCGGTGAGCTGATAGGTCGCTGGAGCGCCTAGGATTGCCAAGGAGCGCAAGAACTGAGCGTCGTTGGTGTCGAGCTCAAAGTCCGCGGTTTCGGCCTCTAGGGCGCGGTTGTAGGCCGTCACAGCGTCATTGCTGGTAACAGTGAAGGTCGCTGGAGCGCATGGCATCACGTAGTGGCGAAGGAGCTGGGCGTCGTTGCCGGTCACCGTGAATACACCGGTTGAAGCGCCAAGGTTGCTCCCGACAGGGAAGAACGCTGCATAGCCTGTGAGCGCGTAGGTCGCTGGTTCTGCTAAGATGACGGAATGTTTGAGGATTGAGGTGTCAGTAGGGGAGATGCCGAAGCTGGCCGTCTCTGCGCGAAGCGAGAGCTGGCGAGTGAAGGTCGCGTTGTTCCCTGTGAGCGTGAAGGAAGCGGTGCTTGCGGCCATGCGGGTATGTTTCGCTAGGACCGCGTTGTTCCCTGTTAGTGCATAGCTGGCGACTGCTGCCACCATCTTCCTGTTGTAGTAGAGCCCGGTTGCGTAGCCAGTGAGCGTGTAGGTTTGGGTAGTAGCGTCCAAAGGAGCGGGGCCAGAGCCGCCGGTGACTGAATCAACGAGTATGGTGTCGATAGCATGATGGGTAAACGTTCCAGTACCATCGCTGCCATTAAACTCTAGACTAAATCCGTGATAGTCCCCGGCTCCGTTAGTCCAAGTTCTAGCAGTCCATGTAACATTATGAGTTGTCCCAGCTTGGTCAAATAAACAGCTCCCGCTCCCGTCAGCATTGAGTGTGAAAGAAACACTGAGGCCTACGCTGGCATCAATATCGAAGTTTGCGTTGGCTATTGTAACTACCGCCGTCGTGCCATCATATATGATAAGCCGTGTTGTTGTATCATTTCGGTCTGAGCGCTCTATATAGATGCCGATGCCGTTATTTCTAAAATTCGTCGAGGATGAGATGTTCGATGAACCAATGACTAAATAGTTCAAGTGACGATTGCCAGTCTCGGCGGCTGGCTGATACCGGTTGAGGAAGAATGACGCGGTTCCACGTTTATTAAATCCTGGACCGCTCTTGTAAGCCCACGCAAGAGCGTCACCCGTCATCGCGGCGCGGTTGCCTTGGATAGTGAGCGTAGCCGGTGATGCTACCCAGCTATTGAAGCCGTTGATTTGGGTGCTGTTGGTACCAGTGAAAGCCTCGTTTATAAGGGATGCCATAACTCGATTATAGCAAAACCCCCAGCACCTAGCCGGGAGTTCGTCGTATAGATGCTATGCGAGGGTAACGAAGCCGTTAGTGTCGTCAAAGTTGATAGTGATGCTCTCGCCGTCAGCTAATGTGATGCTTGAGCCATAGTCGTAGTACCCAATGAGCTTGTCGCCGGTCGAGGTGTCGTTGAAAATATACACATATCGGAACGGACCGATTGCTCCACCTGTCGCTGTGATAGTGAGGTCTGTGAGGGTGAGCTTGTACGTGCCACCAGTCTGAGCGCCGGATACGGTCGTGATGTTTCGAGATGATGCGTAGGTGTATGCCACCTGCGTCACGTTTGCGAGGATGCAGTTCGCGGTTGCGCCGTTTGGCGGGGTGCTCTCTGAGCCTGGTGCCGTGTTCGAAAGTGCTACGGCGAGCTGGTCGGATCCAAGGTTATGCTCTTTTTCTGCTAGGTGTTCGATGAAGCCCGGAAGCTTGTTAAATGCTGCGATAAGCCAATTGTCTTATTGTTTATAATCCAAGCTCAGAGGCTTGATGGGAGAGCCGACCGAAGTCCGCTCCCCTGCAAGCCTATTCGGCCTTCTTCTCCTTCTTTGGTGCCTTCGCTTCTTCTGGCTTAAGCACCTGCTTCAATCCGAAACTATTGAGGAATACCACTGCGATTGTTTCGAGAGCGGCGACCTCCTTCTTGTATACCCAAGCGGAGATGCCGTAGCGTGAGCCTTTAATCTCGACAATCTTAGCGAACTTTCCCTGGTAGTTTTCAATGATGTCTCCAGGTTTCATACGACTATGCTGCTACTAGAGCTGCTTTTACGTCTGAGATGTCGCCGGTCATGAACGCTGCGCTGTCGTTGTTCTTCACGTAAGCAGCGAGGTAACGTTGCATACGGATAGCGACGATGCCCTTAGCGAAGTCCGTTCCGTCAGAGTTTGAGAAGTCCACTTCAACACCGCCGTTTGGTCGGACATTGAGGTATCGGAAGTCTCCAATGAGGAAGGTTCCAGCAGTGATACCGGTGTTCTCGATAACACGAGCGCCCTTGATGAGCTGACCGTTCGCTGAGTAGAAAGATGGGAGGATGTAGTCTCCAGTCTCGTTCTTAGTGAGGTCAAGCTCTTCTGCATCTGTCGGGTTGAGGACGACGTAGTTTGGTACGTACTTGCCCTTTCCTGCGGTCATAATCTTCGTCACCGCAATACGGAGAACGTCGAAGAGGTTGGCACCGGCAACTCGTTGAGTACCGATAGCAGTAGCGTCAAGCACTTCCGCTACACCAAGCACACCTTGGAGGTTTGGAGCTGTGCCGTTTCCACTGATGAGCTGATTGTCCACAACGAGGTTGAGGTCTACAGCAAGCATGTCGCGGAGTACCGCCACAAGTTCTGGACCGTATTTCAAAAGCTCGTTTGAGTGCTTTGAGATACCTGCAATCTTTTGAACTGCGACGCTCACAACACCGAATGTACGGTCTACCTCTCCGATAGTTGCTGCTTCTGCGGTTGTTGCTGGTGCGCCACTTGTACTAAGAACCTCTGTGTACTTCACAGAGTCAGAGCTTGTAGGAACTACATTCGCGATTTGCTCGATGAATGTGGTTCGTACTGCTGGACGGCTGATTTCAGCGTCCTTGTCTGGTTCAATAACGACGCCAGTGAGGTCGGTTCGGTCAGTACCTTTCGCAAGGTACGCGAGTTCTGAGACATCCTTAAATGAGAATGAGACAGTACCCTTTGTACGTGCGAGCGCAGCAGCGTCCTTAAGCACTTGTTCAGCGTCGAATGAGGCTGTCTTTTGTGCTGGAAGTGCTACTTCTGATGTCTTACCTTCAAACTTCTTGGTAAGAGCATCCACAAGACCTTCTGCGGCCTTTGTAGCGTGTTCAACAGCGCCATCGACGGCAGTCTTTGAAGCTGCAACAGCATCTCCAACAGCCTTACCAATCATCTTCGATACTTCGTTAGTACCGTCCACAACGTCCACCGCTTCGGTGTCGTCTGCTGCTACTTCTTCTGGTTGCCCATCCTTAAGGACAAGCGCCCCTTTCTCGTCACAGTAGAACTTTGTACTACCGACGAGCTTGTAAAACTTTGGCATTAAAATTGATGCTAATTTTGTAATAAAGCGCCCATTGCAGGGGTAGAGTGGTATCGCTTACTTTTGGGAGAGACGGATGGCTTTGTTGATGAGGTTGATAGCATTGCGCTGTCTGATACCTTCGATGTTGTCGATAGGGCCAAGGTTGTCCTCAATGGCCTTTTTGGCGTCGATGAGGGTGTCCTTTACATCTACGTCCTTTACGAGAGCGCGCCGGTTTGCGCCGATACCCACGAGAGAACACTCCATGAGTTCACAGCTCTTAAGAACAAAGGCGTCACGGCCTTCATCGTATTCAACGACATGAGGGATGAAGCCAACTGAGACCATGTTGAGGTCGCCACGGACCACATGCTTCCATGCCCGCATGATGTCTTCATGAAGCTCAACGGCAAACTCAGCCTCGCCAACGAGCATCTTCTCGCCTGGCATCTCTGGGTCTGGTTCAAGCCATACACGGAGCCATTTGCCGAGTGGGAAGTCGTTGGACCGGTGACCCCAAAAGAGCGGGGCATTCTTTTCAAAGTGGGTGAGAATCCAGCTATCCTGGTCCACGATATCGCCATGCCGGTCGATGGTGGCTGTAGACATAACAAAGGTGGCGGTGAACTTTTCCTCGTCGATTGAAATGGCCTTGGTACTAAGGTCCAGGTCAATACGCTTTCCAATCATCTCCGCTGCTTTTTGCTGGTACTGCTCTTTCATAGGTTGATTATATCACGAGGCTAAAAATGTCCTTTAAACGGTCGGGAGTAAGATACAGCGACAATTGACCGAATGCTCCGCTGGGTAGCTTTCACCACTCGGGAACGTCCCGCCCTTAGCCACAATCTTGCCGTTGTTTTCGACGTGTTCTGGTCGCACCTTGTCGTCTCCGACAGTCAGCCACTCCTTGCCTGTCACCACACTCGATTGAGCGTATGCGTCGTTGGTAGATTTTGAGAGTACGAAGTTGGTCTCGGTCTGCGCGATGGTCTTTGCACGGTTCTTGCTGATGTTGTCGAAGGTATCGCGGATGTTCTTGGCAATCTTATCGACGCCATACCCCTCCTTCACACCCTCGATAATCTGCGATTTGAGAACCTCAAACGTGGTGTCCACGATGGAAGCGGTGAAGAACTCAACACGCCCTTCGATGGCAGCGAGTAGGACCGCATCGGCGAAGAAGTGTTCTGCGCTGGCCTTGCGGAAGAGTGCGTCCAGGGCCTCTTGGCCGTTCTCGTTGTAGAGCTTGACCATGATAGGGGTGAAGAAGTCTTTGGCGGTCTTCTTCTCGGCCTGCTTGTCCATAAAGCCGTCCACTGTGAGGTCGCTCTCAAGGACACGCTTCATCATGCCCTCATGAAAGACATCGATGTCCTTTTTGACCTTTTCAGCCTTACGGTCAGCACGGTCATTGACCGCCTTGGCGTAGAGTAGTTTGCTCTTCTGGTCTGGGAAGATGCTGTTGAGCTGGCGCTTTGGCTGGCTATTGAGGATGACCAAGGCCATGGCCTCTGTGGCTTCAAGCTTCTTGGCCAGGAGCGGACGCTTACGAATGAACCGCTTGGCTGTCTCAGTGAGCGCCTGGGTGGCTTGTGGGGACGCTGAGAGGGTGTCTCCGCCGTCTAGTGCGTCGTAGTTGTACATGGCGCGGGCTTCGTTGGCGGTGATGATGCCAGCGGTTTTTAGCTCTCTGGTCTCCTTGAGAAGCATTTCACGGTCCACCGGCGCTGGGTCGGTGAAGTCGAAGAAGACGCTATCGTCCACGGCAGGGACAAGCTTGGTGTTGATGACATCGAGGAAGGCTTCAAAGACAGGTGTCACAGCTTCCTGGAGGAATACGCGGTAGGCTTCCTTGGCATTGGCAAGGTTCACGTCGTCGCTGGTCACCATCGCCTTCGGGATACGCAGAGCGGCGAGGATGTCATCGCGTAGGAAGTGCTGGCTGGCGATGAAGTCCATCTCTTTAGGGGTTTTGTTGAGTTCCTGGACCGATTTGACGTTGCGACCGAAGATCCCCACGCTTCCGGCGTTCTTGCCACCAAAGACAGCCTTCCATCGGGCGCGGAAGTCAGCGGCCTTCTCTTCGTCCACGTCAGCATCGGCAAAGACAGCGAAGTCCGGTCGCCCTTGGTTTTTGAAGAAGCTCGCCTGGTAGGCAGTGGCCTCAATCTCAGTGAGGATGCGGGAGCGAGCGGGACGTACAACGCCAACACCTCGAAGCGGGTTCGTCGGGTCTGTGTTGCGGATATGAAGCACGTTCTCGGGCTTGAAACGCTGGACCGTGCGGAAGCGGTAGTCATAGCCGACAATCGTCTTACCGTCGTTTGAGAGCGCCACCTCAACATAATCGGGGCGAAGCACCATCATCTGCACTATCTTCGTGCCATTACGCTCCAGGAGCCAAAAACAGTCGCCTGAGAGCAGGTAGTGGGAGACTGATAGCTCCCAAAACTCACGAGCTGATTGGAAGCTGTTGGGGTTGTTGAGTACGTCAAGGAGTGGGTGGTCAAATACCTCAGCCACATCCCCTTTCTTGTTCTTGATTTTGTACAGCTCAAGCGGGATGCCAGCCACCCGCTTCATAATCATCGAAACGCCTATGTAGAGGTATAGGCTGTCCTTGTATGAGTTGAGGTTGTTGGAATCGGTGAGGTGTTCAAAGCCACTGAGACCGTCGATACGGTGAATGCCGATAGATTTGGTTTGGAAAAGTCCTTTGAGGGGGTTTCGCATATACCGAAATTATACACTAGGCGAATAGCAAGCCTGGCTTCTTCACGCCGATACCATAGCGGATGGCGTCGAGTGCGTGGTTGTCGTAATCCTGCGGGTTGTTGGTCACCTTACCGTTACGGTCACGTATCCAGAGGTAGTTTCGTTGCTCCTTGAGCGTAGCGACGGAGCGGGTAGTGATTGAGCATTTCTGGTCCTGCACATAGGCAATACCTTGGTTCACGCTCCCTGGTCCCTTGGTGGCCGGTAGCACGTTCACGCCGTAGCTCTTTAGCTCGTCGATAGATTTCGGTTCTGAGCTGTCCGCAATCACCAAAGCGTTTGGGTATGTTGCGAGAGCATCGGCTATCGCCTTGTTACTCATGCCCTTCCGGTACAGTATCTCATCGAAGATATACCCGCCGTTGTAGTCGTAGATGGCAATGGCTGCGGTGGGGTCGTTGGTGTAGCCGAAGTCGAGGCCGATAGCCTTGAGACGGGCCTCATGGGGTATCTCATCGACTGTCTGCCAGCCTGTGTAGATACGGCCTTCAATCTCGCCAAGCTGACCGAGACCGTACACCTTCCACCACTCGGGACGGTTCTTGCGCTGTTCGATTGAGGCGACGGTGCGGGCATCTAGGGCTTCGTTGTCGAGGTAGGTGACCGTGATATGGTCCACGTCATCGCGCTTACCCAGTACGTCGGTATAGAACCAAAACTCAGCCGATGGGTTCCAGTCGAGCCACACGCTGTCGTAGGTACGCACCTCAAGCTGTTCAAAGGCGTCAAAATGGACGTTGTTGCACTCGTTGAGATAAAGCCGTTCACGTCGTGCGCCACGAAGCTTGTCCGGTTGGTCTGCCGAGAAGAACTCAATCTGAGAGCCTGTCTCGAAGGTATAGATGAAGTCGGAACGGTTCCAACGGGCATCGTCGTAATACCCATGCTCCTTGAGGATATTGAGAAAGTCTCGGATAGCGCCACGCTTGAGGTGAGGGAGGCTTTCGGAAACGACTGAAGTGAGGGTTGGTTTTGTGTCTGATTGTGCCAGGCCAATAAGCACGAGCAAGATGCTGATTGTTTTAGAAGCTGAGGTGCCGCCTTGGACTGCCTTAATGCGCTTGCGTAGCTCCTTAATCTTTCGTGTCGATGTCGTTTCTAGGTACATTGATGATTGGTTGCGGGAGTGGCTTATCGTCGGTGGTCACATCAGTTTTCTCCTTCATGCCGTGGTTGGCAGAGAGAGTGAGCTTGGTGATGAGTGGATTGTACTGGCCGGAGATGCCCCCACGGATGAGCATAATCTTTTGCTTCTGCTCTAATCGCTCTAATGCGACGGAAAAATCTGGGTGTTGCTTGGCCCATTCGGTGAGTGTGTCGCGGTGAACGCCTAGTTTAAATGCCAGCTCTTCCTTCATCGGGAGATTGGCAAATACGATTCGTTCATAGGTGTCTGAGTTCATCCCCTGCGTCTTGTGAAAGAGTTTCACCTTGTCCACGCACGCGTCCACGTAGTCGTTTGTGGCCTTGAGGATTGCGGGGGAGTATTTTGTAGGACGGCCCTTGGGAGCTTTCGGTTTTGCTTTAGCTTTCGCCATATATTAAAATTGTACCATTAATTTCACCACAGTTGCTTCTTCTCGTCACCCCGCATTACAACAAAGGGGACGTGCTTGTGCGCGCGGGCGAAGGGAAGCGCACGCTTCATGAGTTCGGCGCGATGCTCAGGGGCAAGGTCTTGGTAGGGAACGTCGCTGAGGTAGTGCCTCTGGCGGATGCCTATCTCGTGCCACTGTTTGCATATGTACGTCGCTCGGTCATCGCTCCGCATGGGCTGTTGTAGCTATTGATAATGTCGGGAACTGCCATGCGCTTATTATACGCCGGTATGTGGCGGTATGTTGGTTGGTTGTGTGGGGATAGTTGGTTGTGCGCCCTCTCTTGTATAATTGATTATACAAGTAAAGTACGGCTATAAATAAGCTTATCTCGGATAGATTCTAGCACTCCCCCACTAGCGGTTGTGTCACTCATTTTCATTTTGACCGCTTCTCAGAAGCGAAGGGAGACATCCAGCAACGGGGAAGGGAGCCTCGCCTTGCCGAGATTTCTCCGGACAGAGTCAGGTGATGTGCTTCCAGCTTTTTCTTTGCACAATCGAGTGAATGCAATTTCTGGAAACATTGTAGTCTCTAGCAATTGCTGCACACGCAACCTTACCAGATGAGTATCTCTCTCTTATTTCTCGGACAACTTTTTCAGTCAGTTTCGAGTTGTGCTGTGCTTCGCCATGATGGAGCGGAGGATGTTTGCCATTTCCCTTTGAGAAGGCATGTTGCATGTTCTGATGATGGGTAACCCACTCAAGATTTTCTACCGCATTATTTGATGTGTTGCTATCAATGTGATTGACCTCATCAGTGTGGGACAGCTTAGGTATGAATGCTTGCGCCACCATCCTGTGTACCCACGTCGTCGTACCACGCTTATTTTTATGTAGAACGACTGCTTGGTACCCTAGCCAGCAAGACGAGGGTTTCAATAAAATACCGTTCGGATTTTTTACAAAGGACCTTACTCGCCCAAGATTGCTGACTTGGTATAGTCCTTCGTGTCCGACCACCCACTTCCATTCTTCTTTTTCCATATTCAGTTGGAATTACCGCTCTACCCCACCTGCGCTAGTGACACTCAGGCAGGGTACAACGCACTAGCTTTTAAACCTCATTTGAGGTGAGCTTATTATAACAAAAAAATCCCCGCCTGGTGTGGCGGGGATAGGATTACACCAGCTGGAGTTGTCTGGTGTCTCGGATGGTACAAAAGCCATCGATGACATCGTACAGCGGTTTGGTCAGGCTCGGGTTCTCCATCACCTTGCCCCGAAGAGCGAACGTGGTGGCGTTGAAGAGCCGGTACGCAGTCTCCCCACCCCAATCATGCGGTGGATGTTCGTATGCCTCCAGAACGTCTGCGATGCGGGTCAGGTTGATGACCCCGCGCCGGTAGAGCGTCATGATGGCATGGTCTACCTGAGCTGCGCCGAGCCGTGTGCCTTGGAAGGCTTCAAAGACATTCGCCTGGTGCAGACGTTGGTCGCGAAGCGGTTCCACCACCTGCGCCACCAGTGATGGCAGTGCGTGCTTGGCATTTTTGGTGTGCTTCCGCTTGATGACGTGTTCGCCGTTGAAGGCGAGGTTGTCGCAGACGAACACCCTGGAGCCGAACGAGATGCCGATGGGGAACTTCTTGTCATGCGAGTTCCTGAGACCGACCGTATCGGTGTAATCGCCATATTCGCTGCGGAGCGACAGAACGCCGAAGAAACGTGCGCCGTCCGGTGTCACCCCATAGTCTTCCTGGACAACCTCGTGGCCGAAGAAGCCCAGGCTGTATTTCACCATCTCGACCACTGAGTGATGCGGGATAGGGACGTGGGTTTCGGTAGCCTCGGGAACGATGAGGGAGCGGAGACCATCATAGTCGATGACCTCAGCGCCCGCGTGTAGCATTAGACTCATGACAGTACTCCTTTCAAAGAGCTGGTTGGTACTGTCGGTAGTATAGCACTCAAAAAGAAACCCCCGCTTTCGCGGGGGCCTCAGTTTGACTAAAAGAGCATCGATAGTATACTGTCTGGAACCAATCCCTTCCGTATCATCTCGGTAAATAGCTCATCACCTCGCTCACAGCCAAAGTCGATGAAATCTATCAATCCGCGGTCTTCCGGTTGGGACCTGAATTGCCGCAATCGATAATCTACTATGTACCCTTTGTAGGTCGGTAACTTACCAGCCACAAACTGTGGAGGTTTCTGGCATTCGCTGCACATAAGCCCCGTGTCTATGAAACAAGTTTGGCCACTTCTTTCGCAAGGTCAGAGAAGAGGTTTTGCGCCTCAACCCCACGTCCGAAAAGCTTGAGCGTGTAAGTTCGTGTGAGTTGGGCTAATTTAGCCTTTGTCGCATTCACCTTATCGTCAAACTCAACGAGTTCCTTCGGCATAGTACCGTAGGTCCTTATTACCACACTTGCATCATTGTAGTTGGCTTGCCAGCCCAACTCTCCCATCTTCTTCTCAGCCTTCCGCGCTGCCTCTTTACCGTCCTGATAGAGCTTTAATAGCTCCTGGACTTCCTTTGATGGCTTCGCTTCAAGTCGATTAATAAGTGCGAGTCGCTGGGTGTTTACATTCTTTGCAAACGCCTGGGTAGCCGTCTCGATGTCCTCCAAAAGTAGTGCTTCAAGCTTGCGCTTGTCCAACATACTAAGAACACCGCTATTGTCTTCTGGGTTTTTCATACTTCTATTTTGGTTAGTTATTTAATGTGCTGGGGCTTGATCCAGCAACACCTGGATAGCAATTCTTGGGGCGCTGTCACCGGTTGGTATGTGGTGGGATGTGCTGAGTGAGTAGCAATGCGGTGCTATGGAGCGACGCAAAATATTTTCAGACAAAAAAAGACCCCGCGTTGGCGGGGTCTTTCTGCTTCTGGGGGTGCTGGTCTTAAAGGCCGAACCAGCTCTTCGCTTCTTTGCGGGCGCTGCGACCGAGGCTTTTCAGCTCCTTGGCCACGCCCCTTCCTACGTCCCTGGCGTCCTTGCCGAGAGTGTTGCGCTTGTGGTTCGGGCGACTGCCCACTGGATTGCGAGGATAGTACGACATGTTCACGTCTCCTTAGTTGCGAGACGACCTACAAAGCTGAATTGAAAGAGGATGTCACCGGTTGGCATTCTGCACCATGATGAAAGCGGAGTAGGAATGAGGAGCTATGAGAGATGAAAAATTATTTTGATGAGGTGGTATGAGGAGACAGAAAAAGCCCCCCACGAATGAGGGGCTTAGAGTTACTCGTGCCACTGAGAGGGAAGTCGGCAATCGGTCACCCCGATATAGCCGAGTAGTTTCCCCTTGCTACTCCTGACTGGAATTGCTATTTGCCCACGCATAACACCACGCGGGGCATACCCGATACCATGAGTGGAAGCGAAGTCAGGGTCGAAGCCGACTGCGATCACCGCTTCATGGTTTGGCACTAGGTAGTCCAACGGCTTGAAACCCTCACTGGGTTCAGCCGTTGCCTCCTTCTTTGCGCTACTTTCGCGCACTTCGCCACCTTTGACGGCGGTCTTCTTCTCTGGCTCTGTGTCCCCTTGTAGCCACGCTGCGGCGTCCTTGGGGGACAATCCTTTGACGTGCGACACCAGGGCGATGCAATCACCACCCTTGTTGATGCCGAAGCTGTAGAACGCTTGCTTGTCGGGTGTGATGACAAGCGCGCGGTCTCCACCTTTCCCGCTCGGGCAAGGGCCACGAAGCTGGTTGCCGTGCTTCTTAAGCACTAGCCCTAGCTTCTCCGCGACCTGTTCGATTGGGTTGGCATCTTTGATGGTTTGGAAGTCTAAGTAGCCGGGCATCACAGCCTCCTTTCAATGTACTAGGCTGTGTTCATTGTACCACTGGTTACCGGTTCACATTGAAGAAGGCCTGTGCAAACTTCTGCGAGCATAGAGACCGAAATTCCATATCACTTTGGGGTTCTGGCAAGCACTGGAACTCAGGTATTTTGTGATAGTGAGACTTGTGCATAAAGGCGAGTGACGGCTTACCTCTTCCTGGTCGTTGATAGAGACCTTCTAGTTTAGGCACGTCATCCCAATCTTGGTACACGCGGTTTGGTATGTTGAACTTGCCCCACAGGGCGGTGCGTTTAGTCCAAGGTGAGCCATACCACCATGGCTCGTATTGATAGCTAGGCGTCCCCATATAATCTGCAAGAACCCCTTTGGCGGGATTTTCAAACACCCAAAACTTCAAAGGTGCGATGTTCTCAGCTTCCTGGATTATACGGCGACACTCATTTACCAGGTACATGCCTTTGGCTGGGTCGCGGGCCTTACCGCTACTTCTTGCTGTACTGAACTCTGTGCATACTGGATTGGCAAAAATACCGTGAATAGGTCTGTCTGGGGTGTAGTTCTCTACCCCTATTTCACTACCCACCAAGATGACGTTATAGCCTGCTTCTTTGTATGGTCTGGAATCCGAACCTGTGTCTGCGCACAAGTGCAATATTGTCTTCATGACTTGTCCTCATTTTACTACGAGGACAGTCATTTTTCACATAGACAGGTGTGTGTAACCGTTTGCTATTGATTGCTATGAGCAAGCATGAGCGCCATGCGGCTGCATGTGTAGTCAGACTTTATTTTTGAGGGTTGGAATGTGGTAGTATGTTGATGGACAGAAAGGAGGTCCACCATGGCAAAGAAACCAGACTATGATGTGTTCGTCTCCGAAAAGAACGGAGAGAAGAACTACTACACCAAGGTCGGCGCAGGATGGAACGTGGCCAGCGATGGCATTTCCATTAAGCTTCGGCCCAACATCGCCATTTCCGGCGAATGCGTTCTCTTCCCGCCCAAGGAAGACGAGCAATAACCAAAGACCCCTCAGCTTTTATGAGGGGTCTTTTTTCGGGTCATAGAGGGGGATATCCGACAACCCAGCTCGCGACATCGGCGTCACAAAGAGGTCTGGGTTCAGCTCAGGCGTGATGAGCATTCCGGTCTTGGTCTCGCGGAACTCCGGCTGAAAGATGTGCAGACAGAGGGGATTGCCGTCGGGGTACATCTCACTCCCCAGCTTGAGCGACCGGCGATAGTCAGCCTCCTGGGTGAAGACGAACAGCACGCGGAAGCTCTTGAAGCCAAGCTCCTTGGCCGCGCCACTGTGGTAGATGTCCTGGTACGAGAGGTATTTTCGTCGCATCGATGAGATGCCAAGGAGGGTGTTCACCTTCACCTTTCCGCACCGCTGATACTCCAAGAAGATATTGGAGCGGGTGCCGTCGGGATACTCGATAGCGAACACGCCGTCGGGCTGGACGAAGCCGTTCCACGGTGACGAAGGGTGACCGGCCCAAGTGGCGGTGGCTTTGATGCTGAGAGGGGCGCTTTCGTCTTCCCTGCCCATACCCTCCTCAAGCTCGCCCTGGCTGATGAGACGACAGCCGTATTCGATAGCGCCAGCGCGCAAATTGGCGATGGTCTCAGCGATACCCACCTTGTGCTGAAACTCGATGCGGTAGTCCTCAATGGGGCGATAGGTGCGAACGTAGTGGTTGGGGCCACGGTGTTTGAAGAGTGTCTTTTTCCCTGCCTCGGTGATGTGGAAGATGTACGTCGAGTACATGTTGTTTCGGAAGCGCACTATCAGCTTGCGAGTTTCCAGCGCCTTGAGTGTTCGCGTCATACCTGAGTAGTCGCGGTGGGGAAGTAAGAGTGCGAGGTGAGGCGTGCGAATATACTCCTGCTCGTAAATGAGTTGGAGTACGTCAAGCTGAGCCTTTGTCTCGCGGATTTCCATACCGCCATTATATAACACCGCAAAACCGTCCTCGGTAGGACGGTCAATATTATCTACTATGAGGTGGCTGGAGTAGTGGTGTTTAATCTCGGTCTTTGAAATCTTCAAAGTTGAGCTTCGGTGCGGTTGGTAATTCCGCCACTGCCACCGGTTCTTCGCCGTACAATTCGGCCATCCGCTTCTGGATAGCACGCACCTCAGACTTGGACCGCGTACCCATTGCCTCCAGTCGGCCAAACTCAACAGTGAGGTATTGCGGTTGCTGCCCCTTGTAGAGCGCCACAAACTGCCCCTTCTTGAGATTTAGAAGGTCTTCCGCCTTTAGCCCCATCTCACTGCCCAAAACGCGCCTGTCGGGCGTTGAGAGGCTTCCTGCGACCTTGATTGAGGTGTTCGTGAGGATAGCGGACCGCACTGCATCAGGAAGCATGTCGAGGTGCTGGAAGGCGACGGTGAGCGCCACGTTGAACTTGCGCGCCTGGGTGAACAGCTCGGCAATGAACTCTTCGTCACCGGCGTACTCCTGGAACTCGTCGATGTAGATGGAGACCCGCTTCTGATAGGGGTGTTCTCTGTCGAAAATTGCCCTGGCCACCTGGCTGATGAAGAACCGGCCAAACACCTTGAAGGCGTCGCCTTTGAGAGTGCGCTTGCTGGCATTGATGAGGATGACCTTTCCGTCGTTCATCTCCCTCGGAAGAAACAGCTTCATCTTCTGAGCCGTGAACATCTGACGGAAGGCGTCGTTCTCAAGGAGGGTGTAGAGACGGCGGGCGAGTTGCTGGCGGGTCTCGCGGTATTCCGTCGAGCCAAACTCGGTATTGAAGAATGACTGCGCGAGCGGTGGGAGCTTGGAGAGGTGATCGCGGAAGCCGTCCAGTCCCTTTGGCTCTAGGAGCTGGCGCATGGTCTCCAGGTTCGCATTCGGGACCACACCCACCAACCGCGCCAGATACCGGTACAGCGTCGATTGCTTGGAGGTCATCTCCGCATCGAGCGAGGCGAACATATACTCGAAGAGCGACGCGTCTTGGCCGTAGTCAAAGAGGTTGAGCGCAAGCGGTGCTTCGTCGTTGCCTGGGGAGAGGTACACCAGCCGATTGACAGGGACCACATTGAGAAGGTTGGCGATGAGCTGGCTCTGGCTGTCCAGCACGATAACCGTCCGGTCTTTTTCCAAGTCATCGAGGATGAGAGATTGAAGCAGTTGCGTTTTGCCATGACCTGACTGCGCGACAATGACGGAGTGTTCGGTGCGAAGGTTGTCGGGAAAGGTGGACGGTTTTGGTGCCGTCGGGGTGCTTCGGACGTAGGGCGTAGCGTCCGGTCGGTGGGGTTTTTTCTCCCACCATTGTCGCACCATCATGAAAAGCGGAAAGAGTGAGAGAGCGACACAGAGGACGGCGGCAATCCATCGCACTGTCGACACTTCGTCGCCACGTTGCCCCATGAGGTAGATGCCAAAGAGGGCGGTAGCGATGGAGTAGGCAGCCGTCCCAAGCCAAAGGCCGTTGCGTTCCTTCAACCCAACATAGAACAGCAGACCGGAAGCAGCCATGGAGGCGACTGCGGTGATTATGAAAGCTATACCAGTCACAAGGTCGCCCACTTATCTACCCCCTAAATCCACAAGTGCCGACGGTGATGCTCCAGAATATCCGCCTCGCTTTTGCGGTATGGCTCCCCTGCTATCGGTTCCACCTGCCCCACATGCGAGTTTTGTACCGGAAAATAACGAAAAGTGAAGTCAGCCAAATCCACGAAAAAATCGGGCTTTCCTCTTCCCATGCGGTCCACCAGGCGCTTCGCATCATCCTGTGAAGTACGAAAAACAATCTGAGTAGAGGCATTGCCGATGATGGCTGAGTAATAATCTCGGTCCAGTTGGTCGATGTATTGGTGCGAGAGGTACAGCTTCACGCCGAACTTCCTGATACCTGAGAGCATCTCCTTTACTACCGATGGTGCGAAGAGGTGGCATTCATCGATGAATATGTGAAATGGTGTATCGGACGTGCGCGCCAGGCAGGCTTGGTGTATCAAGGACAAAAGGACACTACCAAGGACCGATACGCGACTTTTAGAAAGCTGTCCTTGAGGTAGTCGGGCAAAAAGTATTTTGTTTTGCACTGCGTCTGATAGGTCAAATGACGAGCGTGTCTGAGACAGCATCTTTCGGACGCGGATGTCCGCTATCAGCATGAGTGCTTTGTTGAGAGTGGAGGATACCTGGTCCCGCTTCTCCTTGCCGGTCATCATCTCGAAGTTGGTCCAGAAATTAAGGACCACGCTATCGGTCACCGATAACAGACACTCAGCGCGGTACTCTTTGTCCGTGAGTAGGGAAGGTAAGTCAGCAAGAGTTTGCTTCGATTGCGCCAACACTGTCAGCGAGAAAAAGAGGTACATATCCATCTGCGGGGTAGGCATCTCACCATAGCCCCAGGCGTCCTTAATAGCGTCCATAAGGACAGAGATGGCAAGGGGCGAGCTGTCAGCCAATGGATTAAAGCCAACCACTTCTTCTCTGGAAGGGTCAAAGAGAATGGTATTCTTACGGTATCGTTTGGGAATGTACTGGAGTAGCTCGTCGGTATCGTGGCCGTGGGGGTCCAGGTAAAAGACACCATGGCCTGCGGTGATGGCGTCGAGAATGTACTGTCTGAGTAAGGTGGACTTGCCTGTACCCGATTGTCCGAGAAGATAGAAATGCGCCATAGAGAGAGGGCGGTCTTGGCACGGTAGAGCGTCGAGCGGTGCAACGGATGCCGAAGCGGTGCCGTCCTCTCGCCAAGGAACATGCCCAAGTACATTGTAACATTCTAGACTGACTAGTATAATGTTAGTGTATGAAATTATGCTCGCGTTGTAGAGAGCGGAAGGAGGAAGAGTTTTTTAGTAAGGATAAGTACCAGAAGGATGGGTTGAAAAACACATGTAAGCTCTGCTCGGCTGAGATGAATAGAAGGTACTTTGTAGAGCATGGCGCTGCTATTAGAGTCAGAAGGGTTAAGTACCGGCAAGAATTGAGTGTAGAGGCCAAGCGGAGAACGTCACGAAGACGAAGGGCGAGCAGTCCTGAAAAGTTTAGTGCGCGCTGGAAGTTGCAGTATGCAGTACGGAAAGGAAGGGTACTAAAAAAGCCATGCGAGGTGTGTGGGGCTTTGAAGGTAGAGGCGCATCATCCCGACTATTCACAGCCCCTAAATGTAGTGTGGTTGTGTAGGGTCCATCATTGTAAAGTCCACCATGGGTGGAACTGACCGCATCACTGTTCGTCTGAGCGAAACGAAGTGTAGCGCATGACCCCCCAGGTTCACGCCGTCTTCCGGTAGTGGAGCAAGGGAAGCTGGGGGGTCATGCGCGGAGCGCTGACGAACAGTGTGCGGAAGGGTATACATGAGGCCGTATGTTACGGCTCTCAGGAATAGTAGATGTGCAAAACAATATTGTTGATTGTTTTGGTTGCTGTTTCGTTGTTGTGTTGTATAGTTAGTACTAATGAGCAATTTCATAGTCGCAGCAGGAATGTCTTTTGTAGCAGTTTCAATAGAACCTGGCAGTAGTACAGCGGTGCTGGGAGCGTACACGACAATCGCGTTGTTTTTGGATATTGCGCGCTACTCTGGGAAATAAAAGAAAAGCCCCACTCGTCGCGGAGATGGGGCTTTCTTTATGGAGGTCAAACCTCTACATGAATGAAGTGTATCACACGGCGGCGTACACACCATTCTCTGCTGTGAGTATCCCGCCCTTCTTCAACGCAGCAAGAGCGTTGCTGATTGACTGCTCTGCCTTCTTGTCGCCACCAGCATCCATAGCCTTGAGGATGTCAGCGCGAGCCATACCGTCGCTTTGTTGGATGAGAGCAAGCACCTGGTCGCGGATACCAGTACGGCGTGTACCAGTCCGCGCGCTTGGTGCGGAACCTTCGCCCTGTACCAGCCGGTAATTGAAGCCAAGCTCGTTGAGTGCGTCGATGGCCTCTTGAGCTTTACCAAGGGCTTCCTGTTTCGCCTGGCTGAGCAGTGCGGCCTTCTGTTCGTCGAGTTTGCGGATTTGTTCCAGTACCGATGCCATGATGCTACTCCTGCGGTGGATGCGGGTTGGTAGTGCAAACGAAAGGGCGGTGCAAGGATGGAACCCCTACACCGCCCCCCAGCTCTAGGAGCTGTCGCGTTCGGCTATCCGCTCGGCTATCCATCGCTGGATTTCACTCTCCACCCAGAACACCCGAAAACCAACTCGTACCCGAAAAGGGAACCGACGCTCGTTCTCTAAGCGGTCTATGTGAGCGAACGAAAAACCAACAACTTCTTTGACCTGACGTTTTGTGAGTAACCGTTCCATCGTGACGAAACTCCTCGGAAGGAGCCGTCGCGACGGCCAAGGTTGCGAGCCATGGCGGAGGTGGAATAACACAAAATCCCCACTTGGGGGACAGTTTGTGCGGCTTGCCTCAGAGCGCCTTATTAGAGTTTCGTGCGCCTTGCGTTCACAGTGCAAGCCCGTGGGTGCAGTACCCGTACCGGAAGTATATCACTTACCAACGGTCTCGGATGAACGTCGCAAAGGATGAGATTTTACCCAGCTCTAGATCCGCTAAAAAATCAGCAATCAAGTAGATTGAGACGCTGATAAAAGTGGCCATGAGGTAGCCGTAAAAGAGGTTGCTGAGTGTGAGTAGGTGCATGGGGAGTACATACACAAAACCGCCCGAAGGCGGAAGTGTTACGTTTTTTTGAAAGACATCCTGCACAAAGGCAGGGAAGATGGTGCGGGTCGCTTATTCCCGTCGTCGCCAGCTACGGCTTACCATCTTCTCTACCTTCGTCTCCCCTCTCGCCACTCCTGAAAGACGTGCCACGCTAGGAATGGTACGACGATGGTGATGGTGAAGAGGATGAAGAGAAGCTTCTGCATCTCTCCCAATCCTACCAAATCGAAAAGGTGGAAGCAAAGGTGGTGCGGTGGATTTCCCCGAAGGGAAATCCCGACATTTCAAATAGTTAGAAAAGAAAATGGTGCCCAGAAGAGGACTCGAACCTCCACGCCCTTGCGAGCGCCAGCACCTGAAGCTGGTGCGTCTACCAATTCCGCCATCTGGGCACGGTTGCGACCGGTCATTGGTGCCGGAAGCTGGGTAGGGGCGGGCCAATAGCTGTGGGGAGGGGTGGCTGTCAACGCAATCCTCGTGCTTTTGCGTCGGTTCCTCTGCCGGCAGCTAAGGGTTGGCAAAATGCGGGGTGGTTTGTTGGGACTATCAGGGGCCGACCACCGCTGTTCCCCGCGCACAAGCGGCATTTCATCGGCTTAACCGCCACCTGCAATCATGCGTGATGCAAAATCGCTGACGGATGCTTCAACCCGCCGCCGATTGCAGCCTTCGGCGGGCCTCCGCCTCACCGATCAAGGGTAGCAGTTCGCCCATATCGGGGCCGTGATCCATGCCGGTTAACGCTTGCCGTAACGGCAGGAACAACGCCCGGCCCTTGCGCTGCGTGGCTTGCTTCAGGGCCGTGGTGAGCGCGGCCCAGGGGTTGTCGTCCCACGTCAGCAGGCGTGCGGCGTCGGCCAAATAGGCTTTGTCCTCCGGAGTGAAATCGCCATGGGTGATCGGGCCGGTGACCAGCCGCCACCATTCGCCGACCTCATCGACACGCGCCAGATTGGGCCGGATCGCATGCCACCCGGCCTCGTCCATGCCCTGCGGCAACCGATGCTGAACCGCCGTATAGGGCAGTTGGTGGACGATCGCTGCGTTGAGACGATCGAGGTCTTCATCGTCAAACTTGGCAGGCGCGCGGCCAAAGGTTGAAAGGTCGAAACCGGCAATCAGCGCAGCCCGGTCGGCAATGGGTTCAACCGGCTGCGACGTGCCGAGCCGCGCCAGCAATGCGATGATCGCTTCGGGTTCAATCCCGCGTTCGCGAAAGGCATCGCAGCCAAGCGAGCCGAGACGCTTTGACAGCTTACCTTCACGCCCCACCAGCAACGCTTCATGCGCGAATTCCGGAACGCATTTTGCTGCACCATTTGCTGCAGCAAAACCCGCAGCAAAAAGTGCGGTAAATATCTGGATTTGCACTGCAGTATTTGAAACGTGGTCTTCGCCGCGCAGAACCTGCGTAACGCCCATATCAATGTCGTCGACCGCGCTTGGCATCATGTAAAGCCACGAACCATCGGCGCGGCGTATGACCGGATCGGATAGCTGCGCCGCATCGAACTTTTGCGGCCCACGAATTGCATCATTCCATGCGATCGGTTCGCCGCGGTCAAGCTGGAAACGCCAGTGCGGCGTGACGCCCTCTGCGTGTTTGGCAGCGCGCTCTGCTTCCGACAATGCCAGCGCCGCGCGATCATAGATCGGGGGCAGCCCGCGTCCCAGCGCGATCTTGCGCTTCACTTCCAGTTCCTGCGCGCTTTCATAGCAGGGATAAATCCGCCCGGCGGCCCGCAAAGCGGCAAAGGCCGCCTCGTATCGGTCTAACCGCAAGGATTGGCGCTCTTCGCGGTCCCAGTCGAGGCCCAGCCACGTTAAATCTGCACGGATAGCATCGACATAATCCTCCCGGCTGCGGGCAGCGTCGGTGTCGTCGATCCGCAAGATGAAGGTGCCCGACGATTGGCGCGCCAGCATCCAGTTATGCAAGGCGGTGCGGATATTGCCGACATGCAGGCGGCCAGTGGGCGACGGGGCGAAACGGGTGGTGGTGGGTGCAGTGGTCATGGCGGAGAGCGGTAAAGCGCGCACCGCCCGCCCGCAAGCGTTCACACCATTCGCATCTCCGACGCGACCAGCGCCAGCGCGCCTTCCCACAGGCGGTGCATCCGGTCGGCCCGGATCAGTCCCGTCAGCGCAGCTTCAAAGCCCACGCGGTCGCCCACAGCAGCCGCATCCACAAACGCGCCAATGGTCGCCTCATCATGGCTGAGCAAGCAGCAGCAGAAACGGGAAATTTGGATGTTTTCGGGCCAACTCGCAGCGACTTCCTGCGCCAGCATCAGCGCCTTTGCCGCCACGTCGACCCCGTGCAGGCGGGCCGCCAATTCGGGCACCGGATCGCGCCCGATCCGATCATGCAGCGCGATCAACCGCAAGGCGTGGATGAAGCGGATCGCAATCGGCCCCAGCGCGTCGGCCCGCGGCGGCTGCGCCAAAGCGGCAATGATAGTGCGGGCGGAGGCGGTGGGGGTATTGGGCCGGGACATGGAGCCTCGCTTGTGCTGCGTGTGGATTGATGACCGCATGGCTAGCTTAATTGAGATTGCGTTGCAATAGCATTATATGCCCTCAGCGCGGCCCGCTGCGCACACTGGCAAAGACACTGGCAAAGAAAAGCCCCGCCGGAGCATTGGCTCCAGCGGGGCGATTCATGGATCGCAGTAACGCCGGGGTGGATTACTCCTCGCCAGCGTCCTCGATATCCGATGCGGGGGCCGCACCGGCCATCGCCGCCATCGCCGCCTTCATCTTCTCTTCCGAGCCGACTGCGTCCGCTGCGGGTTCAGCTTCGCGCTGGCCGCTGGCGGCGAGCGCATCCTGCTGCTTTTTCCACGCGGCCTTCAGCGCAGCGTCACGGCTGTTGGCGGTCACGCGCAACCGGTTCATGCCCGCGCCGGTACCGGCGGGGATGAGGCGGCCAACGATGACGTTTTCCTTCAGCCCGACCAGCGTATCCTTCTTCCCTTCAACCGCCGCCTGCGTCAGCACACGGGTGGTTTCCTGGAACGAGGCTGCCGAGATGAAGCTGCGGGTCTGCAGGCTTGCCTTGGTGATCCCGAGCAGGATCGGCACCCCTTCGGCGGGCTGCTTACCCTTGCCCAGCTTGGCATTATATTCCAGCATTTCCGCCAGATCGAGCTGTTCGCCCGGCAGCAGAGTGGTATCGCCGCCATTGGTGATTTCAACCTTTTGCAGCATCTGGCGAACGATCACCTCGATGTGCTTGTCGTTGATCTTCACGCCCTGAAGCCGGTACACTTCCTGGATTTCGTCGACCATGTATTCGGACAAGGCCTCGACACCCATCACCTCTAGGATGTCGTGCGGGTTGGGTGAACCGGAAACAAGGGTGTCCCCCTTCTTCACGTAGTCGCCTTCCTGCACGTCAATCACCTTGGTCTTGGCGATCAGGTATTCCACCGAATCCCCTTCCTCGGGGATGATCGCGATCTTGCGCTTCGCCTTGTATTCACGGACGAATTCGATCCGGCCGGAAATCTTGGCGATCACCGAAACGTCCTTGGGCATACGCGCTTCGAACAGTTCGGCCACACGCGGCAGACCGCCGGTGATGTCGCGGGTCTTGGCGGCTTCGCGGCTGGCGCGGGCGACGATGTCACCGGCTTCAACCGTCTGGCCGTCCTCGACCGAAAGCGTGGTGCCCGGAGCGAGCATATAACGCGCCGCTTCGGTCTCGCCCTCGCCTTCGGCAAGCAAGGTCATACGCGGCCGCAGGTCTTCCTTCTTCTTGCGGCCCGTAGCGCGGTTTTCGGTCACCACGCGCTGGGCAATGCCGGTGGCATCATCAAGCTGTTCTTCGAGCGTGATACCCTCGATCAGATCCTGATACTTCACCACGCCCGATTGTTCGGTGATGATCGGCAGGGTGAACGGATCCCACTCGGCAATCCGGTCACCGATCTTCACATGGTCGCCATGCTTGAACATCAGCACCGTGCCATAGGGCACCTTGTGCATCTCGCGCTCGCGCCCTTCAGCATCGATCACCGCGATTTCACCATTGCGGGCCAAGCTGAGGATGCGGCCGCGTTTGTCGCTGATGGTCGGCATGTCGCGGAATTCGACGCGGCCTTCCGAAATCGCCTCAAGGTGGCTGGTTTCGTTGATCTGCGCCGCGCCGCCGATGTGGAACGTCCGCATCGTCAGCTGCGTTCCGGGTTCACCGATCGATTGCGCCGCGATAACACCGACGGCTTCACCGATATTGACCGGGGTGCCGCGGGCAAGGTCACGGCCATAACAGCTCGCGCACACGCCCTGTTCGGCCTGACACACCAGCGGAGAACGGATCTTCGCCGACTGGACTTCAGCCGCCTCGATATCCACCACCATCGCTTCGTCGAGCAGGGTGCCTGACTTGACGATGACTTCTCCGGTTGCGGCGTTGAGGACATCTTCAGCCACGGTGCGGCCCAGAATGCGCTCACCCAGCGACGCGATCACGCTGCCGCCCTGAACGATAGCGCGCATTTCGAGCGCGTTTTCGGTCTTGCAGTCTTCTTCGGTGATGACGCAATCCTGCGACACATCGACCAGACGGCGGGTCAGGTAGCCCGAGTTTGCCGTCTTCAACGCCGTATCCGCGAGGCCCTTACGCGCGCCGTGGGTGGAGTTGAAGTATTCAAGAACGGTCAGACCTTCCTTGAAGTTCGAGATGATCGGGGTTTCGATGATCTCGCCCGAAGGCTTGGCCATCAGCCCGCGCATACCCGCCAGCTGCTTCATCTGCGCCGGCGAACCACGCGCGCCGGAGTGGCTCATCATGTAGATCGAGTTGATCTGCGCTTCCTTGCCGTCCGCGTCGATCGGGGTTGCCTTGATCTCGGCCATCATCGCGTCGGCAACCATGTCACCGCACTTCGACCAGGCGTCGATCACCTTGTTGTACTTTTCCTGCTGGGTGATCAGACCGTCCTGATATTGCTGTTCATAGCCAGCCACCAGTTCCTTGGTCTCATCCACCATCTTCACCTTGGCGTCGGGGATGATCATGTCATCCTTGCCAAAGCTGATCCCGGCCTTGAACGCGTAGCGGAAGCCGAGGCTCATGATCGCATCGGCGAACAGCACCGTGTCCTTCTGGCCGGTGTGGCGATACACCTGATCGATCACGTCGGCGATTTCCCGCTTGGTCAGCAGGCGGTTGATGATGTCGAACGGCACCTTGTGGTTTTGGGGTAGGCATTCGCCAATCAGCATCCGGCCCGGCGTCGTTTCAAACCGCTTCATCGCCACCTTGCCATGTTCATCGGCCTGCGGAACGCGGGCGATGATCTTGGTGTGGAGCGTGACCGCCTTGGTTTCCAGCGCCTGATGCACTTCGGCCATGTCGGAGAAGCGTTGGAGCCGCTCGACTTTGGTGCCATCGGCGTTTTCGAGGTATTCGGGGTGCTTTTCCTGCCGCTCCATCGAGAGGTAGTAGATCCCCAGAACCATGTCCTGCGACGGCACGATGATCGGCTTGCCGTTGGCAGGCGAAAGGATGTTGTTCGTGCTCATCATCAGCACGCGCGCTTCCAGCTGGGCTTCGAGCGAAAGCGGCACGTGGACGGCCATCTGGTCGCCGTCAAAGTCGGCGTTGAAAGCCGCACACACCAGCGGGTGAAGCTGGATCGCCTTGCCTTCGATCAGCACGGGTTCAAACGCCTGAATGCCCAAGCGGTGCAGCGTCGGCGCGCGGTTGAGCATGACGGGGTGTTCGCGGATCACTTCGTCAAGGATGTCCCATACTTCCTTGCGTTCCTTTTCGACCCACTTCTTGGCCTGCTTCAAGGTCATCGACAGACCCTTGGCATCGAGCCGCGCGTAGATGAACGGCTTGAACAGTTCGAGAGCCATCTTCTTGGGCAAGCCGCACTGGTGCAGCTTCAGTTCCGGCCCGGTGACGATCACCGAACGGCCCGAATAATCGACGCGCTTGCCGAGCAGGTTTTGGCGGAAGCGGCCCTGCTTGCCCTTGAGCATGTCGGACAGCGATTTCAGCGGGCGCTTGTTGGTGCCGGTGATGACGCGGCCACGGCGGCCATTGTCGAACAGCGCATCGACCGCTTCCTGCAGCATCCGCTTTTCATTGCGCACGATGATGTCGGGCGCGCGCAGTTCGATCAGGCGCTTCAGACGGTTGTTGCGGTTGATGACGCGGCGATAGAGGTCATTGAGATCCGAGGTTGCAAAGCGGCCGCCATCCAGCGGCACCAGCGGGCGCAGTTCGGGCGGGATGACCGGGATCACTTCCAAGATCATCCATTCAGGGCGGTTGCCCGAATCGATGAAGCTTTCAACCACTTTCAGCCGCTTGATGATCTTCTTGGGCTTGAGCAGCGACTTGGTGGTGGCGAGTTCCTCCATCAACGCATCACGCTCGGCCTCAAGGTCGAGCTGGATCAGCATGGTGCGCACGGCTTCCGCGCCGATGTCGGCGGTGAAGGCGTCTTCGCCATATTCGTCCTGCGCTTCGAGCAGTTCGTCTTCGGTCATCAGCTGGAATTTCTCCAGCGGGGTGAGACCCGGTTCGGTGACGATGTAGCTTTCGAAATAGAGCACGCGCTCAAGCTGCTTCAACTGCATATCGAGCAGCAGGCCGATGCGCGACGGCAGCGATTTCAGGAACCAGATATGCGCGACCGGCGCGGCCAGTTCAATGTGGCCCATGCGTTCGCGGCGCACCTTGGTGACGGTGACTTCAACGCCGCACTTTTCGCAGACGACGCCCTTGTACTTCATGCGCTTGTACTTGCCGCACAAGCACTCGTAATCCTTTACCGGGCCGAAGATGCGCGCGCAGAACAGCCCATCACGTTCGGGCTTGAACGTGCGGTAGTTGATGGTTTCGGGCTTCTTGATCTCACCATAGGACCACGAGCGAATCCGCTCGGGGCTGGCGATGCCGATCTGGATCTGGTCAAAGGTTTCAGGCTTGGCCAGCTGGTTGGAGAATTTGCTAAGATCGTTCATGACTGTGTTCCCTTAGGGGGATAAAACTCGAAGGCGGATGGCGCGGGGCCGAAGGGGCGGGGGCAGAACCCCCGTGCCCTATTCCGCTGCAATCGCGCTGTAATCGGTCTGGTCGGCGTCATCTTCGTCGAGGATCGACTTCAGTTCGACGTTCAGACCCAGCGAGCGCATTTCCTTGACGAGCACGTTGAAGCTCTCAGGAATGCCGGCCTCGAAGGTATCGTCACCCTTGACGATCGCTTCGTAAACCTTGGTGCGCCCGACCACGTCATCGGACTTCACCGTCAGCATTTCCTGCAAGGTATAGGCCGCGCCGTAGGCTTGCAGCGCCCAGACTTCCATTTCGCCGAAGCGCTGGCCGCCGAACTGCGCCTTGCCGCCCAGCGGCTGCTGGGTGACGAGGCTGTAGGGCCCGATCGAACGCGCGTGGATCTTGTCATCGACCAAGTGGTGCAGTTTGAGCATATAGATGATGCCCACCGTCACCTTGCGGTCAAACGCATCACCCGTGCGGCCATCATACAGCACCGACTGGCCCGAGGAATCGATCCCGGCCTTGATCAGCATTTCCGACACGTCGGGTTCGCGCGCGCCGTCAAACACCGGTGTTCCCATCGGCACGCCTGCGGAAACATTGGTGGCGAGTTCGACAATGCTGGCGGTCGAACGGCTTTCGAGGTCTTCGAAATATTGTTCGCCGTAAACATCCTTCAGCCGTTCCATCACGGCTTCGGGCGGTTTCACATTGGCATAGTCTTCGGCCGCGTGGGGATTGGCGCGTTTCCACTCTTCGAGCTTGTCCGCGATATCCATGCCGAGCGCTCGCGCGGCAAAGCCGAGATGGGTTTCAAAGATCTGCCCGACATTCATGCGCGACGGCACGCCCAGCGGATTGAGCACGATATCAACCGGCGTCCCATCGGCGAGGAACGGCATGTCCTCGACCGGCAGGATGCGGCTGACCACGCCCTTGTTGCCGTGGCGCCCGGCCATCTTATCGCCGGGCTGCATCTTGCGTTTGATCGCCACGAACACCTTGACCATCTTGAGCACGCCCGGTGCCAGATCATCGCCGCGTTCCAGCTTTTCCTTGCGGTCGGCAAACTTGGCATCGATCAGCGCGGCGGCTTCGTCATACTGCGCTTTGATCGCTTCGATCTGAGACTGACGGCCATCATCGGCCACTGCGAATTTGAACCATTCGTAGCGGTCGATCTGGTCGAGCATCTCTGCGGTGATCTCGGCGCCTTTCTTGATGCCTTTGGGCGCGGCGCTTGCCACCTGACCCAGCAGCATGTCGTGCAGGCGATTATAGGTCGCGCGGTTGAGGATGTTGCGTTCATCCGCGCAATCCTTGCGCAGATGTTCGATTTCCTCGTTCTGGATCGCACGGGTACGATCATCGATTTCGATCCCGTGGCGGTTGAACACCCGCACTTCCACGATCGTGCCCGCCACGCCCGGCGGCAGCCGCAGCGAGGTATCGCGCACGTCAGACGCCTTTTCACCGAAGATGGCGCGCAGCAGCTTTTCTTCCGGCGTCATCGGGCTTTCACCCTTGGGCGTGATCTTGCCGACCAGAATATCGCCCGGATGCACTTCTGCCCCGACATAGACGATCCCGGCTTCGTCGAGGTTGCGCAGCGCCTCCTCACCGACATTGGGAATGTCGCGGGTGATGTCTTCCGGCCCCAGTTTGGTATCGCGGGCCATGACTTCGAATTCCTCGATATGGATCGAGGTGAACACGTCATCTTTCACGATCCGTTCCGAAAGCAGGATCGAATCTTCGTAGTTGTAACCATTCCACGGCATGAACGCGACGAGGCTGTTGCGCCCCAGCGCCAGTTCACCCAAATCGGTCGACGGGCCATCGGCGATAATATCGCCCTGCTCGATCACTTCGCCCACCTTCACCAGCGGCCGCTGATTGATGCAGGTGTTCTGGTTCGACCGCTGGAATTTTTGCAGCGTGTAGATGTCGACGCCCGATTGACCCGGCTCGACATCGCCGATCGCGCGGATCACGATGCGGGTGGCGTCGACCTGATCGACGATCCCGCCGCGCTTGGCCGCAATCGCCGCGCCCGAATCGCGCGCAACGGTTTCTTCCATCCCGGTGCCGACCCATGGGGCTTCGGCCTTGACCAGCGGCACCGCCTGGCGCTGCATGTTCGATCCCATCAACGCGCGGTTGGCGTCATCGTTTTCCAGGAACGGGATCAGCGATGCAGCCACCGAAACCAGCTGTTTCGGGGACACATCCATCAGCGTAACGTGTTCACGCGGCGCCATCAGGTTGTCGCCATTGTGGCGCGCCGAAACCAGTTCTTCGACAAAGCTGCCGTCGTCGTTCAATTCGGCGGAAGCCTGCGCAACCGTGTGCTTCTGCTCCTCCATCGCGGAGAGATAGATCACGTCGGCGGTCACCTTGCCGTCGATCACCTTGCGATAGGGGGTTTCGATGAAGCCGTATTTGTTGACGCGGCTGAACGAAGCCAGCGAATTGATCAGACCGATGTTCGGGCCTTCGGGCGTTTCAATCGGGCAGATCCGGCCATAATGGGTCGGGTGAACGTCGCGCACTTCAAAGCCTGCGCGTTCGCGGGTCAAACCGCCCGGGCCCAAAGCCGAAACGCGGCGTTTGTGGGTGACTTCGCCCAGCGGATTGGTCTGATCCATGAACTGCGACAGCTGTGATGAGCCGAAGAATTCACGCACTGCGGCCACGGCGGGCTTGGCGTTGATCAGGTCGTTCGGCATCACGGTCGAGACATCGACCGACGACATCCGTTCCTTGACCGCGCGCTCCATGCGCAGCAGGCCGACGCGGTACTGGTTTTCCAGCAGTTCACCCACCGAACGCACCCGGCGGTTGCCGAGGTTGTCGATATCATCGACGTCGCCCTTGCCGTCCTTGAGGCCGACCAGTTCCTTGACCACCGCAAGGATATCTTCCTTGCGCAGCGTGGTCACGGTGTCTTCGGCATCAAGGCCAAGACGCATGTTGAGTTTGACGCGGCCCACAGCCGACAGGTCATAGCGTTCGGCATCGAAGAACAGGCCTTCGAACAATGCCTCGGCGGTTTCCTTCGTCGGCGGTTCGCCCGGACGCATCACCTTGTAGATCGATTCGAGGCCCTCATCACGGTTTTCGGCTTTATCGACCTTGAGCGTGTTGCGGATCCACGGGCCGGTGTTGATTTCATCGATGTCGAGCAGTTCGAGCCGGTCGATCCCGGCCTTGTCGAAAGCTTCGACATGTTCGAGCGTCAATTCGTCACCGGCTTCGATATAGATGCGGCCCGTGCCTTCATCGATCATGTCGCGCGCGGCATAGCGGCTGACGACTTCTTCGGTCGGCAGCAGCAGATCGGCGAGGCCATCCTTGGCTGCCTTGTTGGCAGCGCGCGGGGAAATCTTCTGACCGGCGGGGAACACTTCTTCGCCAGTGGCGGCGTCGATCAGCGGGAAGGTCGGCTTCGACCCGCGCCATTGTTCGGCCACGAACGGGATTTTCCACCCGTCTTTCGCGCGGTCCCAAACGACCGTGTCATAGAAATGCTGCAGGATTTCTTCGGCATCAAGGCCCAGCGCATAAAGCAGCGCGGTGACCGGCAGCTTGCGCTTGCGGTCGATGCGGACATTGACGATGTCCTTGGCGTCGAATTCGAAATCGAGCCACGAACCGCGATAGGGGATCACGCGGGCGGCGAACAGCAGCTTGCCCGACGAATGGGTTTTGCCGCGATCGTGATCGAACAGCACGCCCGGCGAACGGTGCATCTGCGATACGATCACGCGTTCGGTGCCGTTGACGATAAAGGTGCCGTTATCGGTCATGAGCGGCATGTCGCCCATGTAAACGTCCTGCTCCTTGATATCGAGCACCGAGCGGGTTTCGGTTTCCTGATCCACTTCGAACACGATCAGGCGCAGCGTCACCTTCATCGGCGCGGCATAGGTGATCCCGCGCTGACGGCATTCGGTGGTGTCGTATTTGGGTTCTTCGAGTTCGTAATGCACGAAATCAAGCTCGGCGGTGCCGGCGAAATCGCGGATCGGAAACACAGAACGCAGGGTCTTTTCCAGGCCGGAGACATAGCCCGTCGCCTTGTCAGACCGCAGGAACTGTTCGTAGCTTTCGCGCTGCACCTCGATCAGGTTCGGCATCTGCACGACTTCGTGGATGTCGCCGAAAATCTTGCGGATGCGCTTTTTCGCGGTGCCCTCGGCCTTGCGGCTGCGGGTGACGGGCGTCTTCGCCTTGGTTGCCATGGAGGAGATGTGCCTCTTTGATTGGGCCGCGCGAAGCTTATCCGCGCGGACAGGAAAATATCGTGTCGTTCCACGCGAAAAGATGCCGATTGCGACGCACAAGCGCTGCGTGCCCTGCACCACTCTTCGAAGAATGATACTGGCAGCAGCCGTTCAAAATGCGTCGCGAAAATGGCGTGTCGCCGCTTCCATTCCCAGACCGATACCCGCGCATGAATCAGTCCTGCTCGAAGCGAGCGAGAACGCGCCATGTAGGATCACCCCCCGCGCCTGTCAACGCTGCGCGGGAATGATCGCGCCGAGCTTGACGGATTTACCGAAAAACAACGCCCACAATATCGTTATTCAATATTATTGATTGACGATAAGCCGCGAATCGGGTTAGAGGGATTTTATCGACATACGATGTGAACATTAAAGGAAATCGATATGAGCCATGTTTTCAATCACACGCTTGCTGTTGTTGCCGCCTGCGTCCTCGCCTTTGGATCAATCGGTGCAATCGTTGCCGTGCCCCCTGTGCAGACTCACGTCCCGCACGTCGCTTTTGAAATCGCATGATTGACCCACTCCAACCGGGAATAATGACCATGAGCAACCACCGTTACCAACCCAACGACCCTTTGTTGATCATCGCCAAGGCAATTATCTGGCTGATCCTTGGGGTGCTGGCCTTTGCCGGGATCATCGTTTTGATCTGCATTCCCGGCGTTTTCATCTTCGGCGCCGAATTCGTGGATGCGACCGAGATCGCACCGCTTACAGCCGGGACGCGGGCACTGATCGCGCTGCTGCTCGCGGGTGTGGCAGCCCTGTTGTATCTCGCATGGCGCTTCTTCCAATCCATGCTGGCAATCGTCCGCAGTGTTGGCGAAGGCGACCCGTTCATACCCGCCAATGCTGACCGGCTGACAGCGATGGGCTGGATCATGCTGGCCATCAATATTGCCGCCATCCCGCTTGCGATTCTTGGCACCTATATTGCCAGCATTGCCGGGGAAGATGCGATCTCGGTGGACGCAGGTGTTGATTTTGGCGGCATCGTTCTCGTCCTCACGCTATTCATCCTCGCCCGCGTCTTCCGCCACGGCACTACAATGCGCGCCGATCTGGAAGGAACCGTCTGATGCCCCCGATCAACGATGACATCGAAGGAACCCGGATCATGGTGAAACTCGACGACCTGCTTCACGCGCGCCGCATGACCCTGACAGATCTGGCCGAGAGGGTGGGCTTGACCCTCGCCAACCTCTCGATCCTCAAGACCGGCAAGGCCAAGGCGATCCGTTTTTCCACCCTCGCCGCGATCTGCCGCGAACTGGAATGCCAGCCGGGCGATCTTCTCGCCTATGAAGGGGAGTAGCGAAACCATGTGAGTCCCCGCGAAGGCGGGGATCTCGGACGGGATGGCGCTACATCGACTGAGACCCCCGCCTGCGCGGGGGCTCACACGTTGGAGATCGGGCTCTCACGCTTTTGATTGACTCTGCGCCCCCCGTCGCTAATGGCCCTGCCGACCCTTTCGGGGGTCATCCGTCCGAGACAGTTGGTGAAGGCAATTGGGCCTTCTTAATTTCCAGCCTAGACGGGGAAACGAGATTCCGGCGATTTTGCGCAAGCAATCGCCCGCGTGCTGGCCGTGATGCTGGCGCACACCCTCCTTCCCTTTCGACGGACTCGCCCGTGTTCGGAGCCTCGGCCCCGCGTGCGGACAAACGTAGCCGATCGTGCGGGAGCCATCCCGAACGGTCAAATGTGAAGGAGTATGGCATGGATCGTTCGCAGAAAGCCGACGCGGTTGCCCAGCTCAATGCGGTCTTCAACGAGGTCAGCGTGGTGGTCGTCACCCGCAATCTCGGCATGACGGTGGCTCAGTCCACCGACTTGCGCACGAAGATGCGCGATGCTGGTGCATCCTATAAGGTTGCGAAGAACCGTCTCGCCAAGCTCGCCCTTGAAAACACCGACTATGTCGGGCTGGATGATATGTTCACCGGCCCGGTCGGGCTGGCCTGGTCGAAAGACCCGGTCGCGGCTGCAAAGGCCGCTGTCGATTTCGCCAAGACGAACGACAAGCTTGAAATCGTCGGCGGTTCGATGGGTTCGGTGGTGCTCGATGAAGCCGGGATCAGGGCGCTTGCCTCGATGCCGAGCCTCGACGAGCTGCGCGCCAAGCTCATCGGTCTGGTCAACGCCCCGGCGACGAAAATCGCTCAGGTCGTTACCGCACCCGCCGCGAAGGTCGCCCGTGTTTTCGCCGCCTATGCGGACAAGGCAACCTAAGAGACGTTTTTCGTCAGACGACACAATCTTGGGGCTATGGACATGGTGTCCGGCCCCGCCACAATTTGGAGTGAACCATCATGGCTGATATTGCCAAGCTTGTAGAAGAACTTTCGAAGCTGACCGTGCTTGAGGCAGCTGATCTTGCCAAGGCGCTCGAAGAAGCATGGGGCGTTTCCGCCGCTGCTGCGGTTGCGGTTGCAGCCGGCCCTGCCGCTGCTGCCGAAGCTGTCGAAGAGCAGACCGAATTCGACGTCATCCTGACCGGCGACGGCGGGAAGAAGATTCAGGTCATCAAGGAAGTCCGCGCCATCACCGGTCTGGGCCTGACCGAAGCCAAGACCCTCGTGGAATCGGCTCCGAAGGCGATCAAGGAAGGCGTCAACAAGGCTGAAGCCGAAGACATCAAGGGCAAGATCGAAGCAGCCGGCGGCACCGTCGAACTCAAGTAAGCTTTCGCTTAAGTTTTGCGGTTGTCTTGAAGCACTCGCAGATGGGAGGGCGGCGCCAGCGATGGTGCCGCCCTTTTTGCATCTCCACAGGCCTTTTCCGCCCTGCGCCCGCTTTGGCACTTCCCCCGAATCGCGGCTGCGCCTATCCGGGCCGGCTTGCCTGTCGGCAGGCACCGGAACGATCATGCAACAGGCCATACCCCTCAACACGCCCACCTGGGGCCAGGAACTGCGCGCGACGCTGGGGCTGGCGGGGCCGTTGGCGGCTGCCAATCTGCTGCAAATGCTGACCTATGCGGTCGACGTGATCTTCATCGCCCGGCTGGGTGAGGAGGAACTGGCAGGATCGGCGCTGGCGGTTTCGCTGTTCGGGCTGGTGCTGTGGGCGCTGACCGGACTGATCGGTGCAGTCGCGCCGCTGATTGCCGAATCGGTCGGCGCGCGCGCGCCTGCGCTGCGCCCGGTGCGGCGCTCGGTCCGGATGGCGTTATGGCTGGCGGTGATCGCCGGGATTGGCGGGATGGGGCTGTGCCTGCTGCTTGATCCGATCATGCGTGTGTCGGGCCAGCAGGCGGGCATTATGGCGCTGGCCAACCAGTATAATAACGTGGTCGTGTTTTCGATGATCCCGATGCTGCTGGCGGCGGTGCTGCGCAATTTCGTGTCGGTGCTGGGCCGCCCGATCTTTGCCACCGCGATCACCGGGCTGGGCATTTTCGTCAACGCGCTGGCCAATTACGCCTTTATTTACGGCAATCTCGGCGCGCCGGAAATGGGGCTGGCCGGGGCCGCCGTGGCCACGATCATCACCGCGTTCTTCACGCTGGGCACCTATATTGCCGCGATCCGGTTTGACCGGCGGCTGCACCGCTATCACGTGTTGGGCAGGATCTGGTCGCCCGATTGGGCGCGGCTGAAGCAGATTGTCCGGATCGGCACTCCGATTGCGCTGACGATCACGGCGGAGGCAGGCATTTTCGGGGCGGCGGCGTTTCTGATGGGGCGGTTCGGCGCGGCAGAGCTGGCGGGGCATACCGTGGCGTTGCAACTGGCGGCGATGGCGTTTCAGGTGCCGTTCGGGGTCGGACAGGCCGCGGCCATCCGGGTCGGCTATTTCTATGGTGCGCGCGATCCGGTGGGCGTGGCGCGGGCTGGCTGGGTGGCGCTGGGGATCGGCACGGGGTTCATGGTGTTGACCGCGGGCGCGATGGTTGCATTCCCCCAATTGCTGCTGACGATCTATGTCGATCCCGCCGCGCCGGCCAATGCCGCGCTGGTTGGTTTCGCGCTGCAATATCTGGTGCTGGCGGCGATATTCCAGCTGGCGGACGGGGTGCAGGCGGTGGCGGCTGGCGCGCTCAGAGGATTGCAGGACACCCGCGTGCCGATGTGGATCGCGATTTTCAGCTATTGGGTGCCGGGCATCGGCATGTCGGTCGGCCTCGGCTTTTTCACGCCGCTGGAAGGCACCGGCGTGTGGATCGGGCTGGCCACCGGGCTGTTCTTTGCCGCCGCGCTGCTGATCTGGCGTTGGTATCGGCGCGAAGCCTTGGGCCTGACGCGGCGTAGTTTTACGCCGAAATCGTCCTGACTTCGCGCTGCGGGAAGGGAATGGTGATGCCCACTTCGGCAAAGCGGGTCTTAGCCGCCTCGGTCAACGCCCACGACAGCGCGAGGTAATCATCGGTCGCGCACCACACCCGCAGCCCGATCGTGACCGAGCTGTCGGCCAGGGCGGATACAAACGCCACCGGTTCGGGATCATCCAGCACCCGGTCATCGGCCGCCGCCAGCGCCAGCAATTCCGTGCGCGCCTGTTCGATATTGTCTGAATAGCCGATGCCGATCAGCAGTTCGAACCGGCGGGTCGGCATCCGGGTAAAGTTGACGATCGGCTTGTCCCACAATTCATTGTTGGGAACCATTACATACAGCCCGTCATACTGGAGGATTTCGGTGGTAAACAGGCCAATGCCCTGAACCGTGCCGGTGACGGTGCCCGCACTAATCGCCTCCCCCACCCGGAACGGGCGCTGGATCAGGATCATCACCCCCGCCGCGACATTGCTGAGCGTGCCTTGCAGCGCGAGGCCCACCGCCAGCGCCAGACCGCCAAGCGCGGCGATAATGCTGGTGGTCCGAACCCCGAACTGGGTCAGCACTGTAATTATCAGCACCACCCACAGGGCATATTTGATGATGTTGCTGAGGAACTTGGCGACCGTCGGTTCAACCCGCCCGGAACGGATCAGCGCGCGGTCAGCCGCCTTTGACAGCAACCGGACAAGGATCACCCCGATCACCAATACCGCGATTGCCCCGGCTAATTGCGGGATGCTTTCGCGCAGCCAGACCAGCGCCTGCGCGGCGAGATCGAACTCGTTTGCGAGTTTCGCGTTGAGATTGGCGAGCTTCGGACTGGTCATTGGGGGAATGGCTCCATCGGATGGGCCGCGCCTGCGCGCGGGATCGGTCGGGTTGCGGTGCCAGATAAACGACCGGGCCAGTGCTGACCACCCCGTGCGCCAAATCAACTGCGCAATCATCTGCACAGTGAATTTTTTTGCGGCGCAGCCCTTGATTCATTCGTAGACCACGACCAAATGCGCCCCGTTGGCACTCTCAAGCGGAGAGTGCCAAGGCACCTCATTCATTCAAGGAAAGGTCATCATCATGGCATTTCGTCCGCTGCACGACCGCGTTGTGGTCCGTCGCATCGAAGCCGACCAGAAAACCGCTGGCGGCATCATTATCCCCGATAGCGCTCAGGAAAAGCCGAGCGAAGGCGAAATCGTCGCCGTTGGCGAAGGCGCCCGTGACGAAGACGGCGACCGCATCCCGATGGATGTCAAGGCCGGCGACCGCGTGTTGTTCGGCAAGTGGTCGGGCACCGAAGTCAAGATCGACGGGGAAGACCTGCTGATCATGAAGGAAAGCGACATCATGGGGATCATCGGCTGATCGCCTGATCCCACACGCTTTTCCTTTCCAAACAACCAATTTCAGGAGAAACAATCATGGCTGCCAAGGACGTAAAGTTCGGCCGCGAAGCGCGCGAAGGCATTCTGCGCGGCGTCGATATCCTCGCCAATGCCGTCAAGGTCACGCTCGGCCCCAAGGGTCGCAACGTCGTGATCGACAAGAGCTTCGGCGCACCGCGCATCACCAAGGACGGCGTTACCGTCGCCAAGGAAATCGAGCTTAAGGACAAGTTCGAAAACATGGGCGCACAGATGCTGCGCGAAGTCGCCAGCAAGGCCAATGATACGGCTGGCGATGGCACCACCACCGCCACCGTGCTCGCTCAGGCGATTGTCACCGAAGGCATGAAGTCGGTCGCCGCCGGCATGAACCCGATGGATCTGAAGCGCGGCATTGATCTGGCCGTCACCAAGGTGGTCGAAAACCTCAAGAACCGTTCGAAGGACGTGTCGGGTTCCTCCGAAATCGCGCAGGTCGGGATCATTTCGGCCAATGGCGACGTGGAAGTGGGCGAAAAGATCGCTCAGGCCATGGAAAAGGTCGGCAAGGAAGGCGTAATCACTGTCGAGGAAGCCAAGGGCCTCGAATTTGAACTTGATGTCGTCGAAGGCATGCAGTTCGACCGCGGCTACCTGTCGCCCTACTTCATCACCAATCCCGACAAGATGACCGTGGAACTGGAAAATCCCTATATCCTGATCCACGAAAAGAAGCTGTCGAACCTGCAGTCGATGCTGCCGATCCTTGAAGCTGTGGTGCAGTCGGGCCGTCCGCTGCTGATCATCGCCGAAGATATCGAAGGCGAAGCGCTGGCGACCCTGGTGGTCAACAAGCTGCGCGGCGGGCTGAAGGTTGCGGCAGTCAAGGCCCCCGGCTTTGGCGATCGTCGCAAGGCGATGCTGCAGGACATCGCGATCCTGACCAAGGGTGAGATGATTTCCGAAGACCTCGGCATCAAGCTTGAAAACGTCACTGTCGGGATGCTTGGGGAAGCCAAGAAGGTTTCGATCGACAAGGACAACACCACCATCGTTGATGGCGCCGGCGCAGCTGACGACATCAAGGCGCGCGTGGCTGAAATCCGCACCCAGATCGACAACACCACCAGCGATTACGACCGCGAAAAGCTGCAGGAACGGCTTGCCAAGCTGGCTGGCGGCGTGGCCGTGATCAAGGTTGGCGGCGCATCCGAAGTCGAAGTGAAGGAACGCAAGGACCGCGTTGATGACGCGCTCCACGCGACCCGCGCTGCGGTGGAAGAAGGCATCGTTCCGGGCGGCGGCACCGCGCTGCTTTACGCCACCAAGGCCCTGGAAGGGCTGAAGGGCGCGAACGAAGACCAGACCCGCGGCATCGACATCATCCGCAAGGCGATCACCGCCCCGATCAAGCAGATCGCCCAGAACGCCGGCCATGATGGCGCGGTGGTTTCGGGCAACCTGCTGCGCGAAGATGACGAAACCCAAGGCTTCAACGCGGCGACCGACACTTATGAGAACCTCGTCGCCTCGGGCGTAATCGATCCGACCAAGGTGGTTCGCGTGGCGTTGCAGGATGCGGCCTCGGTCGCTGGCTTGCTGATCACCACCGAAGCGGCCATCGTGGAACGCCCGGAAGACAAGTCGTCCGCGCCTGCGATGCCCGACATGGGCGGCATGGGCGGGATGGGCTTCTAAGCTCTCGCGCTTGTGACATGCCGGAGGCGGTAACGCCTTCGGGCAGAAACGGAGTAAGCCCCGGAGGTTCGCGCCTCCGGGGTTTTTCTGTTATCCCTTTCGGCAGTCGGGGCGAACCCCGGTTGTGGCCGCAGAAAGGGGAATTATGAAGCTTGCACACAAAGCCCACGTCGCCTTGCTTGATGGTGAGAATTTTTCACTGCTGCGCAACGACGGGCAAATTTTTGAACCAAGGCTGGTGCCCGAAGCGCGGCCCGAACTGGTGCCGACCAATTTCAGCGCCGGGGTGCGCCATCAGGATCAACTCGGCAAATTGCTGGGTCGCACGCAGCTGGATGAACTGGCGCACGGCGCGGCAGCCGCCGAATGGCTCAACGCCAAGGCGATTGCCGGTGAGATTGACGCGCTGCTGATCATCGCTGACCCCAAAACGCTGGGCGAAATGCGCCACCATTACCATGCCGAGCTTGAAAAACGGCTGGTTGGGGAGATCGACAAATCTTTCGCAGGCCGCCCGATCGAGGAAATTCAGGAGGCCATCATCGCCGCCTGAAACGGCGGGCGATGATGATTACCCCCGGCGCGCGAACCCGTCATCCGCCCTTGCGGCTGGCCTCGGCGGCCTCCACCACTGCGGCGTCCCACGTCACCCGTGTCTGGGTTTGCGGGTTGAAGCAGCCGCCTTCGTAGGTGGCCGCCTTGGCCGCGGCGATTTCCGCCTCGGTCAGGTGTTCGCTCGGCTGAAGCGCAAACACGTCAATCCCGCGCGTGATCTCGGTGCCGTAGATATGGCCGTTATACCAGTAGGTTGACCAATATCCGCCCAGCACCAACTGCTTGGTGTCAATCGGGCCGCGATCAAAATAGGCAATTTCCTTGGGGCGCGCGCTGTCGGTGAAGTCCATCACCGAAAGGCCGCCCTGATACCACGCCTGCACAAACAGATCGCGGCCCGGCACCGGGATGATCGATCCGTTATGCGCGACGCAGTTTTCCATATCGGTCTGCGGCGCAGGCATTTTATAGTGCGCGCGGAACACCAGCTTGCCATCGACGATATCGTAGATGGCATTCGCGCCCCAGGTCTTGGGATCGGATGCCTTGCAGCGCGGCCGCCCGCCGCCGCCCCATTCATCGGTAAAGATCACCTTGGTGCCATCATTGTTGAAGGTGGCCGAATGCCAATAGGCAAAGGTGGTGTCAGTCACCGCGTCGATCCGCTTGGGGTTCACAGGATCGCTGATGTCGAACAGGATGCCGTTGCCCGAACACGCGCCCGCCGCCAGCTTCAGCGCGGGGAAAACCGTGATGTCGTGGCAGTGATTGGTCTGCGCGGTGCGCTGTGTGCCGTCGCCATGATCGCCGCCGCGCCACAACCCGGCGATTTCACCCGATTCGGTATCGGCAAACACGCGCGGGCTTTTGATGATCCGGGCTGCGGCGGGATCAGCCACCGGAATCTCGATCACGTCGACTGAAAACAGCGCAGTGCGGGTATCGCCCGGAATCCCGCCGATACATCCGGCCAGTTCCTCTTCCTCGCGCACCCCGGCGGTGCCTGAGTTATAGACGATCAGCCGCGTGTCATCGGCGCTGACGATCGAATGGGTGTGGCTGCCCCGGCAGGTCTGCACCCCGCCGACCTGCACCGGACGGGCGAGATCGGAAATATCGAAGATGCGCAGGCCCCGGAACCTTTCGGTGCTGACCTTGCCCGGCGCGCCTTGCAGCCCGCAATCGATGCGCCCGCGGGTCTGTTCGACGCTCATCACCAACAGGTTGCCAGCCACCGAGACATCGCCCTGCCCGCCGGGGCACACGACACTGCTCATCAGATTGGGCACGCCGTCATCGCCCAATTTGTAGATGTTGAACCCGTGGTAAGAGCCTGCGACCATCACATCGCCAAAAAACGCGATGTCGGTGTTGGCGAAGTTGAGCAGCGGCGAACGCTCGGCAAATTCGGTCAGGCTGTCTTCGGCAGGGCGTTCGGGCGCGGGTTTGGCGATGGGCTTGGCCGCGTCCTCCTTGCTTTTCTTGGGTGCAGCCGCCGGACGCCGACCCGATGGGTTGGCAGGGTCAAAGAACCCGGCGGGCTTGGGCAGCGTGGCGACTTTGGTGAGATTCAGGATCGCTTCGCCAGCATTGTCGAACCCGGCAGCAAGGCCCGAACGCGGGTCTGCCGACAGGCCGGCCAGCAGCTTGTCCATCCGCTCGATCTCGCCGGTCTGTTCGTTTTCGATATCGCTGATGAAGCGGAACAATACCGGGTCAGCCGCGGTGCCATCTTCATTGAGCAGCTTCTTGACCATCTCCACCGCGCCTTCGTGGTGGGCGATCATCAGGGTGAGGAATTGCCGGTCAAACTCCACGCCCTTGGCCGCGGCCAGCGCCTGCATCTGTTCGGGGGAGGCCATGCCTGCCATGGTCGCGTGGGCGTGGTGACCGTGGTGGCCCTGCATCATCGGGTCTTCGGCAGGCTCCCCGCGTTCAGCCAGCCAGCCTTTCATGAAGGCGATTTCGTCGGCCTGGCTCGCTTCGATCCGTCCGGCAATCGCCACAAGTTCTGCGGTATTGGTGCGATCCTTGACCAGCACCGCCATATCCACCGCCTGTTGATGATGCACGATCATGTGCTGCATGAAGATCACGTCGGACGGCGTGTGGGTGGATGCCGCCAGAGTGCTCGCCTGATCGGCGGTCAGCGTGCGGGCCGCCTGCCCCGGCGCACCGGGCTGCACAATCGGCGCACTTTGCGCAAAGGCGATGCCCGAGGCAGACAGCATCATTGCGGAAAGAACAGCGCGGGTGGCGCGCAGCGAGGCGGTGTTGGTCATGATGTCCCCTTGGTTGAAAGCGTGGCCGCCAGACTGCCGCGATCACCGGTGCAGTCAAGCCCATGCCCGCACCGGCAAGCCCCCATTCGACGAACCTGCCATTGCGGTCGAGGAGCGGCGAATCGCGCCTGCTCGCTGCCCTGTCGCGACCTGCGCACCATTCATCGCACTGGTAAACATGAGGCCTTGTCGCAGCGAATCGGGCATGACTAGTATGGTTTATTAATCCGCCATAAACCCTGCCGGAGTAGCTTATCCCTATGGCACGCCCTCGTATCCTTGCTCTCGCCACTGGTTTTGCCGCTGCTTTTGCGGTCTTGGCAATGCCGGCATCCGCCCGCGCTGACGAACTTCAGGCCAGCTTCGACAGCGCGTTTGGCACGCAAATGCGCGAGCCGCAGAGCTTTGAGGCGATCTATGCCTCCAGCTTTGAACAACGCATCGCCGAACTTGCAAACGCCGATCAGGGCCGCATTGGCGTTGCCGCAATCGACCTTGCCACTGGCGAGGAAATCATGGTGCTGGGCGACCAACTGTTCCCGTTGGCATCGACCAGCAAGATCGCGATTGGCGCAGCCTATCTCGAAATGGTCGAGCAAGGGCGCTATTCGCTGACTTCGGAATTCCCGCTGATGATGGCGGTGCAGTCGGCCAAATATTCCTCGCCCAAGGCTCCGGTGCGCGAAGGGCAATATATGCCCGCAATCGACCTGATCGAGATCATGATCACCCGGTCGAGCAATCCGGCGACCGATGCGATGCTGGCCGCGATTGGCGGGCCGGCTGTCGTCAATGACTGGATGCGGCGGCAGGGCATCAATGATTTCAGCATCAACCGCGATATCGCGACTTTGGTGCGCGATGATGGCGAATATAATCCGGCCAACCACATCGACCCGCGCGATGCCGCCACGCCGCACGCGATGGTGCGCCTGCTGGCGGGCCTGTATCGCGGGGAGTTCCTGTCCGATCAAAGCCGTCAGGTCTTGCTTGGCGCGATGAGCCGCACCATTACCGGCAAGCGCCGCATTCCGGCGCACATCCCGCTCGAAGCGCGGGTCAGCCACAAGACCGGATCGCTGAACAACACGTCGAGTGATATCGGCATCATCGAAACCCCCGATGGCCGCGCGATTGCAGTGGCGATTTATGTGACGGGGCAGGGAACCAGGCTGGCCCGCGAACAGCGCATCGCCGCCATTGCCCGCGCGCTGTATGATGGTTTTGCGGTGCGCGCGCAGCAGAACCCGACCAAGAACTGGACCGCCGCCCCCTATTCAACCGGCGGCTGATCCTCGGTTCAATTCATGACACACAGCAAAAAGGGCGGCGCCTTGCGGCACCGCCCTTCTGTATGACCGCCACCGCAAAAGCGGTGCGGATCATATCCGATTACTCGGCAGCAGCAGTCGCAGCTTCGGCGGTCGCGGCAGCGGCATCAGCAGCTTCGGTCGCGGCGTCGGCGGTTGCTTCAGCAGCTTCAGCAGTCGCGTCGGCAGCGCCTTCGACGGCTTCAACAGCGGCGTCGGCGTTGGCTTCGGCGTCAGCAGCCATCGCGTCGGCAGCTTCGGTGGTTTCGGTGGCGGTTTCGCCGCTGCAAGCAGCAAGGCCGAGGGCCGAGGTGGCGATCGCGGCAGCAAGAATGATCTTACGCATAATATGAATTCCTTCTTCAGCGAATGTCACGCACCCCGCTTGGGATTGCGTCGAACCCGGCGACTGAACTCCGGTTCGGGACTGCAAATAATGGCAAGATTGCGGCAGCGCAAGCGAATTAAGGCACCGCCGCCCAAATTTCGCCGTTTTCCTGCCACAATTAAACGCCCCGCCAGCTGCGATCCCCCTCTACCCGCGCGCTTTGCCGGGTGCTAGCAGGCGGCATGGCCGAACCTTCCAAACAGCACCTCTATCTCGTCGATGGATCATCCTATATCTTCCGGGCCTATCACCGGCTGCCCCCGCTCACCAACCCGCAAGGCACGCCGGTCGGCGCGGTCTATGGCTACACCACCATGCTGTGGAAGCTCGCCGCCGATCTTGATGCGGCCGACGGGCCGAGCCACCTCGCGGTGATCCTTGACGCTGGATCGATCAGCTTCCGCAATGGAATCTACGCCGAATACAAGGCCAACCGCCCCCCGGCGCCCGAAGACCTGGTGCCGCAATTCCCGCTGATCCGCGATGCCACCCGCGCCTTCAGCCTGCCTTGCATCGAGGAAGTCGGGCTGGAGGCCGACGATCTGATCGCCTCCTACGCGCGTGAGGCGCAGCGCATGGGGTGGGACGTGACCATCGTCTCATCCGACAAGGATCTGATGCAATTGGTGGGCGAGGTTGATGGGCCGCACGGCCCCGCCCGGATCGATATGCTCGATACGATGAAGAACCAGCGCATCTACTTGGAGGAAGTCGAAGAGAAATTCGGCGTCCCGCCCGAACTGGTGGGCGATGTGCTGGCGTTGATGGGGGACACGGCTGATAATGTGCCGGGCATTTTCGGGATCGGGCCAAAGACGGCAAGCAAGCTGATCGCTGAACATGGCTCGCTCACCGCGGCGCTCGATTCGGCTCCGGCGATGAAGCCATCGAAGCTGAAAGACCGTCTGATCGAAAGCCGCAGCGATGCCGAACTCAGCAAAGTGCTGGTGACGCTGAAAGAAGATTGCGCGCTGCCGCAGCCGATTGCGGAAATGAAGCTTGGCCCGGTGCCGCCCGCCCCGCTGGCGGCGTTCCTTGAACAGCACGGCTTCACCTCGCTGCTGCGGCGACTGGATGCAGGGCGCGGCAGCCCGTCGCGCACCACCGATTTGAACCCGCCCAAACCCGATACGGCAGGTGAAAAAGGCGGCGGCGCCAATGGCAGCGCCAACCGCCAGCCGCTGCCCGATATGCCCCCCGTCGATCACAGCGCCTATGAAACGGTGCAGACGATTGAGCGGCTGGAAGCATGGATCGCGCGCGCCTTCGCCGCGAGGGTCGTGGCGGTTGATACCGAGACCACCTCGCTCGATGCGATGCGCGCCGATCTGGTCGGGGTCAGCCTTGCGCTTGGCCCCAATGATGCGTGCTACATCCCGCTCGCGCACCATAATATCGAGGGGGGCGGGGACGATATGTTCGCGCAAAAGCCGCAGCAGGTGGGCACGGCCGCCGCGCTCGCCGCGCTCAAACCGTTGCTGGAGGATGCAGCCGTCCTCAAGGTGTTCCAGAACGGCAAGTATGATCTCAACATCTTCGCGCGTCAGGGGATCAATGTTGCCCCGATTGACGATACGATGGTGATCAGTTTTGCGCTCGATGCCGGACGCGGGGAGGAAGGCATGGGCGGCGGCCACGGGATGGACGAACTCAGCCAGCGCCACCTCGGCCATACCCCGATTGCCTTCAAGGACGTGTGCGGCACCGGCAAGAAGGCGATTTTGTTCAGCGAAGTGCCACTCGACCGCGCGACGCCCTATGCCGCCGAAGATGCCGATGTCACCCTGCGGCTATACCGCCACCTCAAACCGCGCCTCGCGATCGAAGGTGGCACGCGGGTCTATGAGCGGGTTGACCGCCCGCTGATCGCGGTGGTGGCCGCGATGGAGCGCGAAGGGATCCGGGTTGACCGCGCGCGGCTGGCGAAGCTGTCAGAGGAATTTGCGGTCGAGATTGCCCGGCTCGAAGGGGAAATCCATAGCCTTGCCGGGCAGGAATTCACCGTCGGTAGCCCGAAGCAGTTGGGCGATATCCTGTTCGAAAAACTGGGCCACAAGGGCGGAAAAAAGGGCAAGAGCGGGCAATATTCGACCGATGTTTCGGTGCTGGAAAAGCTCGCTGGGGAAGGCGCGCCGATTGCCCGCAAAGTGCTCGAATGGCGGCAGTTGGCGAAGCTGAAATCGACCTATACTGATGCACTGCAAGCCGCGATCAACCCGGCCACGGGGCGCGTCCACACCAGCTACAGCCTTGTTGGCGCGCAGACCGGGCGGCTGTCGTCGACCGATCCCAACTTGCAGAACATCCCGATCCGCACCGCGATTGGCCGCCAGATTCGTGAAGCCTTTGTGCCCGAACCGGGCAATGTCCTGCTCGCCGCCGACTATTCGCAGATCGAATTGCGGCTGGCCGCGCATATGGCCGGGGTCGACACGCTGAAGGCGGCGTTCGCGGCGGGTGAGGATATCCACGCCCGCACCGCCACCGAGATGTTCGGCGAAGTCACCCGCGATACCCGTGCGAGGGCGAAAACTATCAATTTTGCAATACTTTACGGCATTTCACGCTGGGGCTTAGCGGGGCGACTGGAAGTATCGCCCGAAGAAGCGCAAGCGATGATCGACACCTATTTCCAGCGCTTCCCCGGCATCCAGCGCTACATCCACGAGACGTTGGAGAGCGTGCGGGCCTGCGGCTATTCCGAGACATTGTTCGGGCGCAAGACATGGTTCCCGCGGATCAATTCCAAGAACCAGGCCGAACGTCAGGGCAGCGAGCGCGCCGCGATCAATGCCCCGATCCAGGGCACCAGCGCCGACATTATCAAGCGCGCAATGGCGCGGATGCTGCCTGCGCTGGGCGATGCGGGCCTCCACGATGTGCGGATGCTGTTGCAGGTGCACGATGAATTGGTGTTCGAACTGCCAGAGGAACGCGTCGAAGCTGCCACCCCGATCATCCGCCGCGTTATGGCCGAAGCCGCAATGCCCGCGGTCGAACTCACCGTTCCGCTGGGGGTCGATATCGGCACGGGCCGATCATGGGACGCAGCGCATTAGGGCAAGCTTGACCCCCTTTAGACCCCCTCTAGGTGTTTAGTCCCGGCATTTGATGGGTTGGATTGAGGTTAAATCTGTCTGGCTCGATTGTCCACATTTTGCAGATGTATTCGAAGGGCGTGAGGCCCTTGAGGGTCTTCAGCCGCCGCCCATAAT